>Ga0315912_10006278_pt1 | contig 10675 bp, 8 predicted proteins | sample VfabasoilMG_FD_204469 | JGI IMG/M metagenome (GOLD analysis project Ga0315912, IMG submission 204469) | Garden soil microbial communities collected in Santa Monica, California, United States - V. faba soil | ecosystem: Environmental > Terrestrial > Soil > Garden | place: USA: California... | reverse complement strand
GGCGCAGTTTGCGCACGCCATGCGCGACGAACAGTCGCGCCAGCCGCGTGATTTCCTCGAAGCTGAGCAGCGCGCTGTGCGGCAGGAAGTCGTAGCGCTTGTCGAAGACTTCCTTGGGCATGCAGTAGCTGCAGCGGAAGTTGCAGCGGTCGGTGACCGAGATGCGCAGGTCGCGCAGCGGCCTTCCCAGCCGGTCGCCGAGCAGGCCGCTGGGCGCAGGCATGCCGTCCAACGTGTCCGGCAGCAGCGTGGTACGGCGCAGATCGTGCAGCGGAATGACGTGCTCGCCCATGGCTGCTATTGTGCCCCGCGGGGTCACGTCAGGGTGACGCAAGGGCTAAGCTGAAAATAGGCTTTGCCCGGCGCAGCGGCACAAGGAGACAAGCATGCACTTCAAGGAATTCCATCGCCGTTCGATCGAAGACCGCGACACCTTCTGGGCGGAGCAGGCGGCGCTGATCGACTGGCACAAGCCCTTCGACACGGTCTGCGACTACAGCCGAGCGCCCTTTGTCAGCTGGTTCGCCGGAGGCCAGACCAACCTGTGCCACAACGCGGTGGACCGGCATCTACAGCGCCAGCCCGACGCGAATGCGCTGATCTGGGTGTCCACCGAGGTCAACCAGGAAGTGGTCTACAGCTTCCGCCAACTGCACGCCGAGGTGCAGCGCATGGCCGCCTGCCTGATCGAACTGGGCGTCAAGAAGGGCGACCGCGTGCTGATCTACATGCCGATGATCGCCGAGGCTGCCTTTGCGATGCTGGCCTGCGCGCGCATCGGCGCCATCCATTCGGTGGTCTTCGGCGGTTTTGCCAGTGTCAGCCTGGCTAGCCGCATCGACAACGCCACGCCGGTGGTGGTGGTCAGCGCCGATGCCGGTAGCCGCAGCGGCAAGGTGGTGCCGTACAAGGGGCTGCTCGACGAAGCCATCACACTGGCGGCGCACAAGCCCTCGCGCGTGCTGATGGTCGACCGCGGCCTGGCGCCCTTCGTGCCGGTGGCCGGACGGGATGCCGACTACGCGACGCTGCGCCAGAAGCACATCGACGCGCAGGTGCCGTGCGTGTGGCTGGACGCCACGCACCCGAGCTACACGCTGTATACCAGCGGCACCACCGGCACGCCCAAGGGCGTGCAGCGCGACACCGGCGGCTACTGCGTGGCGCTGGCTGCCAGCATGAAGCACATCTTCCTCGGCCAGCCTGGCGAGACCTACTTCTCCACCAGCGACATCGGCTGGGTCGTGGGCCACAGCTACATCATCTACGGCCCGCTGATCGCCGGCATGGCGACGATCATGTACGAGGGCCTGCCGACGCGGCCCGATGCCGGCGTCTGGTGGAGCCTGGTCGAGAAGTACAAGGTGAGCTCGATGTTCAGCGCGCCGACCGCGGTGCGCGTGCTGAAGAAGCAGGATCCGGCCTACCTGAAGAAGTACGACCTGTCTTCGCTGCGCGCGCTGTTCCTGGCCGGCGAGCCGCTGGACGAGCCGACGGCGAAGTGGATCGCCGAGAGCCTGGACCGGCCGATCATCGACAACTACTGGCAGACCGAAACCGGCTGGCCGATCCTGAGCCTGTGCAACGGCGTCGAGCCCGCGCCCAGCAAGTTCGGCTCGCCGGGCAAGGCGGTTTACGGCTACGACGTCAAGCTGGTCAACGAATCCAGCGGCGAGGAAGTGCGCAGCGCCGACGAAAAGGGCGTGGTCATGATCGAAGGGCCGCTGCCGCCGGGCTGCATGCAGACCGTGTGGCAGGACGACGAGCGATTCGTCAAGACCTACTGGACGCAGCTCAACGGCCGCTGGCTGTACAGCACCTTCGACTGGGGCGTGCGCGATGCCGACGGCTACTACTTCATTCTCGGCCGTACCGACGATGTCATCAACGTGGCCGGCCACCGCCTTGGCACGCGCGAGATCGAGGAGAGCATCTCCAGTCACCCCAACGTCGCCGAGGTCGCGGTGGTGGGCGTGGCCGACAACCTGAAGGGCCAGGTGGCGATGGCCTTCGTCATCGCCAAGGACGTCAGCGCGCTGGGCGACGACGCCGCACGGCTCAAGCTGGAAGGCGACATCATGAAGGTGGTCGACGGCCAGCTCGGCGCGGTGGCGCGTCCGGCGCGCGTGCATTTCGTGTCGGCGCTGCCGAAGACACGATCGGGCAAACTGCTGCGGCGCGCGCTGCAGGCGGTGGCCGAGAACCGCGACCCGGGCGACCTGACGACCATCGAGGATCCGAGCGCGCTGCAGCAGGTCAAGGATCTGGTGTCGCAGAAGTAGCGCAGCCGTCCCCCATCGGGGGGTGCGGTGTTCCGCCGCCGGAGGGATGGGCAGCGCGAAGCGCTTGCTGAAGACTGGGCAGCATCCACTTCAGGAAGCTGCCATGCCTGATCTTCTGCACACCCGGCGCCAGTTCATCGCCGCCCTGACGGCCTGCTGGCTGCCCGGGGCCCATGCGGCGCCCTCTTTGCTGCTGGCGCAGACGGCGCCGGCGGGCTTGGACCCGGCGGGCTATCTGGTCAGCGAGAAGTACGACGGCGTGCGTGCGCTGTGGGATGGCCGAGTGCTGCGCTTTCGCAGCGGCCTGACGATTGCCGCGCCCGAGGCCTTCGTCGAGCGCTTGCCGCCCGTTCCGCTGGACGGCGAGCTGTGGCTCGGCCGCGGCCGCTTCGAGGCGCTGTCGGGCCTGGTGCGCCGGCAGTCGCCCGATGCGGCGGCTTGGCGGCAGCTGCGCTACATGGTGTTTGAATTGCCCAGCGCGAGCGGCAGCTTCGCCTCACGCGCACAGCGCATCGCTGCACTGGCGTGGCAGACCGGCTGGCCGCAGCTGCAGGCCGTCGAACAGGCGCATCTGACCTCGCCCCAGGCGCTGCAGAGGCGCTTCGACGAAGTCGTGGCCGCCGGCGGCGAAGGCCTGATGCTGCATCGCGCCGATGCGCCCTACGAAACCGGGCGCAGCGCATCGCTGCTCAAGCTCAAGCCGCTGCACGACGCCGAAGCGCGGGTCATCGGCCATCTGGCCGGCCGGGGCCGCCATGCAGGGCGCATGGGGGCGTTGCAGGTGCGCAGCGCGGCGGGCGTGGACTTCCTGCTCGGCACCGGCTTCAGCGATGCGCAGCGCGACTCGCCTCCGGCCATCGGCACGCTCGTCAGCTATACGCACCGCGGCCACACCGCCGACGGCGTGCCGCGCTTTGCCAGCTTTCTGCGCGTGCGCTCAGAGCACTTCTGAGGCGAAGTCGGCCAGCCGCGAGCGCTCGCCGCGTGCCAGCATCACGTGGCCGCCGTGCGGCCAGCCCTTGAAGCGGTCGACCGCGTAGGTCAGGCCGGAGCTGCCTTCGGTGAGATAGGGCGTGTCGATCTGCGCCAGGTTGCCCAGGCAGACGATCTTCGTGCCGGGGCCGGCGCGCGTGATGAGCGTCTTCATCTGCTTGGGCGACAGGTTCTGCGCCTCGTCGATGAGCACGAACTTGTTCAGGAAGGTGCGCCCGCGCATGAAGTTCAGGCTCTTGATCTTGATCTTGCTGCGCACCAGGTCGTTGGTCGCGGCGCGGCCCCATTCGCCGGCCGCCGTGTCGGTGCGCGCCAGCACCTCCAGGTTGTCGTCCAGCGCGCCCATCCACGGGCCCATCTTCTCCTGCTCGTCGCCAGGCAGGAAGCCGATGTCCTCGCCCACCGGCACGGTGACGCGGGTGACGATGATCTCGGTGTAGCGCCGATCGTCCAGCACCTGGCTCAGACCCGCGGCCAGCGTCATCAGCGTCTTGCCCGAGCCAGCGGTGCCGGTGAGCGTGATGAAGTCGCACTCCGGGTCCATCAGCAGGTTCAATGCGAAGTTCTGCTCGCGGTTGCGCGAGGTCACGCCCCACACCGAGTTCTTGGCATGGCTGTAGTCGCGCAGCGTCTTCAACACCGCGGTCTTGCCGGTGATTTCGGTGACGCGCGCGTACAGCGGCGCGGCACCGGGCGTTTCCAGGTAGACGAACTGGTTGATCAGCAGCACCGGCACCAGCGGCCCGGCGATGCGGTAGTAGGTGTGGCCGCCCTGGCTCCAGCTTTCCATGGTCTTGCCATGGCGCTCCCAGAAGTCGGCCGGCAGCGACAGCACGCCGGTGTAGAGCAGGTCGCCGTCGTCCAGGGTCTTGTCGTTGAAGTAGTCCTCGGCCGGCAGGCCCAGCGCGCGGGCCTTGACGCGCATGTTGATGTCCTTGGACACCAGCACCACGTCGCGGCCCGGTTGCTGTTCGCGCAGCGCGCGCACCACGCCGAGGATCTGGTTGTCGGCCTTGCCCTGCGGCAAGCCATCGGGCAGCTTGACGTCCAGCAGGGTGGTCTGGAAGAACAGCTTGCCGCCGGCGTCCTTGTGACCGGTCTTGGACAGCGGGATGCCGGCCGAGGCGTCGGTGCTGCCCTTGGCATCGATGAAAGTGGCCAGCGAATCCAGGTTGCGGCTGACCTGGCGCGCATTGCGCGCCACTTCGCTGAGCCCCTTCTTGTTGTTGTCCAGTTCCTCCAGCGTGATCATCGGCAGGAAGATGTCGTGCTCGTCGAAGCGGAACAGCGACATCGGGTCGTGCATCAGCACGTTGGTGTCCAACACGAAGAGCTTGGCCGGGCCGCTGCCACGCGCTGCGCGGCCGCGCGGCCGTGGTGCCGGCGCTGCCGGCGCGCTCGCCACAGGCTGCGTCCGTGGGGCGACGGGTGCCATCACCGTGGTGGCGACGCGGCTGTCCAGCAGGTCCAGCGACGGGCCCGAAGCCACGTCGGCGCTGGCCGTGGGCTTGAGCGTGCGTTTTTCGTGGCGCGGAGCGGCCTGGGATTCGAAGTCGGTGGCGGCGAGCAGCGAGGCTTTCTGGGCAGGAGGCTTGGGCAGCGGCATGGGAGGCGAGGTTGAATCAGCAAAAACGCCGGCACAAGGCCGGCGTCGGACTCTGCAAGGAAGCGGTGCGAATGTTCAAGCGGCCTTCTTCAGCAGCTTGACGGCCTTGAGCACTTCGTCCACGTGGCCGGCGACCTTGATGCCGCGCCATTCGGCGCGCAGCACGCCCTGCGGGTCGATGAGGAAGGTGCTGCGCTCGATGCCCTTGACCTTCTTGCCGTACATGATCTTGTTCTTGACCACGCCGAACATGTGGCACAGCTTTTCTTCGGTGTCGGCGATCAGGTCGAAGGGCAGTTCGAGGTTGCTCTTGAACTTCTCGTGCGAGTTCATGTTGTCGCGCGACACGCCGAAGACCACGGCGCCGGCCTTGACGAAGTCCTTGTGCCGGTCACGGAACTGCATCGCTTCGGTGGTGCAGCCCGGCGTCGCATCCTTCGGATAGAAATAGAGTACAACCGTACGGCCCAGGAAGGCCTGCGGGGTGAACTTCACGCCGCTGGTCGCGACGGCTTCGAATTCCGGGAGGGCTTTGTTGACGGCTGGGGTCATGTGGTTCGGCTCTCGAAGACTGGGCCTGTGACGGCATAACCGTCAATTATAAAGTCAAGCATGGTCGCGCCGATGACGCGGCACGGTTCAGGCGTCATGCGCGGGCGGCGGATCGAGCAGCAGCGCGGCCAGCACCGCACGGCCTTCGCTAGCCAGCACGTTGTATGTGCGGCAGGCCGCCGCGGTGTCCATGGTCTCGACGCCGATGCCACGCTCGATCAGGCAGCGCAGCAGCGCCGGGGAGACGAAGCGGTGGCGCGCTCCACTGCCGAAGATCACTAGTTCGGGCTGCAGCGACAGGGCCTGCTCGAAGTGCGGCACCTGAAGTTCGTCGATGCGCGCCGGGGCCCAGCGCTGCACCTCGCCCTTCCAGGGCACCAGCAGGCTGTGCGCGAAGCTGACCGTGCCGACCCAGATGCTCGACGGATCGTGCCGCGTGATGGTGTTGACGCCTTCGGAACGATCGGGCTGGAACTTCAAGGGGTTTGCCCGGGCAGGGCGCGGATGCAGACGGGGGCCTGGGGCTAAAATTATAGGTTTTTGCAGTGCAGCAGACTGCGCCCTCACCACCGGAGCCCACGCGTTGAAGCCCATCCTGAAGTCCAGCAAGCTGAACGACGTGTGCTACGACATCCGCGGCCCGGTGCTCGACAAGGCCCGGCAGATGGAGGAAGAGGGCCACAAGATCATCAAGCTGAACATCGGCAACTTGGCGGTGTTCGGCCTGGAGCCGCCCGACGAGATCGTGCAGGACATGATCCGCAACCTGCCGCACACGGCGGGCTACACCGACAGCAAGGGCCTGTTCGCGCCGCGCAAGGCGGTGGTGCATTACTCGCAGGAAAAGAACATCGCCGGCGTGAGCGTCGACGACGTGTACCTGGGCAACGGCGCCTCCGAGCTGATCGTGATGAGCCTGAATGCGCTGCTCGACAGCGGCGACGAGGTGCTGGTGCCGGCGCCGGACTATCCGCTGTGGACCGCCGGCGTGTCGTTGTCGGGTGGGCGTCCGGTGCACTACCTGTGCGACGAGCGGGCCGACTGGACCCCGGACATCGCCGACATCCGCACCAAGATCACGCCGAACACGCGTGGCATCGTCGTCATCAACCCGAACAACCCGACCGGCGCGCTGTACCCGCCGCAGCTGCTGCTGCAGATCGTGGAGTTGGCGCGCCAGCACCAGCTGATCGTCTTTGCCGACGAGATCTACGACAAGACGCTGTACGACGGCCACACGCACACCAGCATCGCCTCGCTGGCCGACGATGTGCTCTTCGTCACCTTCAACGGGCTGTCGAAGAACTACCGCTCCTGCGGCTACCGAGCCGGCTGGATGATCGTCTCCGGCGACAAGCGCCATGCCGGCGACTACATCGAAGGCCTGAATATGCTGGCCTCGATGCGGCTGTGCGCCAACACGCCGGGCCAGCTGGCGATCCAGACGGCGCTGGGTGGCTACCAGAGCATCAAGGACCTGGTGGCGCCGGGCGGCAGGCTGTGCCGGCAGCGCGACCTGGCCTATGAGCTGCTGATGCAGATCCCCGGCGTCAGCGTGGTCAAGCCGAAGGCGGCGCTGTACATGTTCCCGAAGCTCGATCCGAAGATGTACCCGATCGCCGACGACCAGCAGTTCGCCTACGAGCTGCTGGCCGAGGAGAAGGTGCTGATCGTGCAGGGCACCGGCTTCAACTGGCCCCAAACCGACCACTTCCGGCTCGTCTTCCTGCCGAACTCCGATGACCTGAGCGATGCCGTCGGCCGCATCGCGCGATTCCTCGGCCACTACCGCAAACGCCACTCCCAGTGAACAGCATGAACCCCATTCAGGTCGGTCTTCTCGGCATCGGCACCGTCGGCAGTGGCACCTTCAACGTGCTCAAGCGCAACCAGGCGGAAATCCGCCGCCGTGCCGGACGCGGCATTCAGATCACCATGGTCGCCGACCTCGACGTCGAGCGCGCCCGTTCCGTGGTCGGACCGGGAATCACCGTGGTCGCCGATGCGCGGCAGGTGATCGCCAACCCGGACATCGACATCGTCATCGAGCTGATCGGCGGCTACGGCATCGCGCGCGCATTGGTGCTGGAAGCCGTTGCCGCCGGCAAGCACGTGGTCACCGCCAACAAGGCGCTGCTGGCGGTGCACGGCACGGAGATCTTCGCCGCGGCCAGCGCCAAGGGCGTGGTCGTGGCCTTCGAAGCAGCGGTGGCCGGCGGCATCCCGATCATCAAGGCGCTGCGCGAGGGCCTCAGCGCCAACCGCATCGACTGGATCGCCGGCATCATCAACGGCACCACCAACTTCATCCTGTCGGAGATGCGCTCCAAGGGGCTGGACTTCGACGCTGCGCTGAAGGACGCGCAGAAGCTCGGCTATGCCGAAGCCGACCCCACCTTCGACATCGAAGGCATCGACGCCGCGCACAAGGCGACGATCATGAGCGCGCTGGCCTTCGGCATCCCGGTGCAGTTCGACAAGGCGCATGTCGAGGGCATCACGGCGCTGCAGGCGGCCGACATCCGCTATGCCGAGCAGCTGGGCTACCGCATCAAGCTGCTGGGCATCACCAAACGCCGCGAGCACGGTATCGAGCTGCGCGTGCACCCGACGCTGATTCCGTCCAGCCGGTTGATCGCCAACGTCGAAGGCGCGATGAACGCCGTGGTGGTGCAGGGCGATGCCGTTGGCACCACGCTGTACTACGGCAAGGGCGCCGGCGCCGAGCCCACCGCATCGGCGGTGGTCGCCGATCTGGTGGACATCACGCGTCTGCACACCGCCGACCCGGACCACCGTGTGCCGCACCTGGCCTTCCAGCGCAGTGCGATGCAGGACACACCGATCCTGGCCATCGATGAGGTGGTGACGGCCTTCTACCTGCGTCTGCAGGTGGCCGATGAGAAGGGGGTGCTGGCGCGCATCACCGGCATCCTGGCCGAGAACGACATCTCCATCGATGCCGTGCTGCAGCGCGAAAGCGCCGAGGGTGAACAGCAGACCGATCTGATCATCCTGACGCACGATACGGTCGAGGGCCGCATGAAGAAGGCGTTGGCGCAGATGCAGGCGCTGCCCACGGTGCTGGCGCCGATCGTGCGCCTGCGCAAGGAAGAGCTGAGTTGAAGTACATCAGCACGCGCGGCGACGCCACGCCACGGGCCTTCTGCGAGATTCTGCTCGAAGGCCTGGCGCCGGACGGCGGGCTGTACCTGCCGCAGTCCTATCCGCAGGTCGATGCGGCCACGCTGGCGCGCTGGCGGCCGCTGCCCTATGCGCAGCTGGCCTTCGAGATCCTGTCGCTGTACATCGACGACATCCCGCCGGCCGACCTGCGTGCCCTGGTCGAGCGCACCTACACGGCGCAGACCTTCGGCGATCAGCGCATCACGCCGCTGAAGGCGCTGGAACCGGGGGTATATCTGCAGGCGCTGTCCAACGGCCCGACGCTGGCCTTCAAGGACATGGCGATGCAGCTGCTGGGCCAGCTCTTCGAGTACCAGCTGGCGCGTACCGGGCGGCAGCTGAACATCCTGGGCGCGACCTCGGGCGACACCGGCAGTGCAGCCGAGTATGCGATGCGCGGCAAGCATGGCGTGCGCGTGTTCATGCTTTCGCCGCACGGCCGCATGAGCCCGTTCCAGCAGGCGCAGATGTTCAGCCTGCAGGACGCCAACATTCACAACATCGCCATCGAAGGCGTGTTCGACGACTGCCAGGACATCGTCAAGGCGGTGTCCAACGACCTGGGCTTCAAGCAGCGCCACCACATCGGCACCGTCAACTCGATCAACTGGGCGCGTCTGCTGGCGCAGGTGGTGTACTACTTTTTCGGCTATTTCCAGGCGACGCGGTCTGAGGACGAGACAGTCGATTTCACCGTGCCTTCGGGCAACTTCGGCAACATCTGTGCCGGCCACGTGGCGCGTTCGATGGGTCTGTCCATCGGCAGGCTGGTGGCCGCCACCAACGAGAACGACGTGCTCGACGAGTTCTTCCGTACCGGCCGGTATCGGGTGCGGGGCGGCAGCGAGACCTTCGAGACATCCAGCCCGTCGATGGACATCAGCAAGGCCAGCAACTTCGAGCGCTTCGTCTTCGACCTGGTGGGCCGCGATGCGGCGCGCACCGCGGCGCTGTTCGGCGCCGGCATCTCGCGCGACGGCGGCTTCCAGCTCACGGCCGACGAATTCGCGCGCATCGGCAGCTTCGGCTTCAGCTCTGGCAAGAGCGTGCATGCCGAGCGCGTGGCCACCATCCGCGACACCTGGCAGCGCTTCGGCACGATGATCGACACGCACACGGCCGACGGGCTGAAGGTGGCGCGCGAACAGCGCCGCGACCGCGTCAACATGCTGGTGCTCGAAACCGCGCTGCCGGCCAAGTTTGCCGAGACCCTGCGCGAGGCGCTGGGCATCGAAGCGCCGCGGCCGGCGGCGCTGCAGGGCATCGAACAGCTGCCCAGGCGCTTCCAGGTCATGCCGGTGGATGCCGAGCGCGTCAAAACCTATATCCGCGAACACACGTGAGCGAACGCGCACCGCTGCTGAGCCTGGACCAAGCGCTGCAGCGGCTGTTGCAAGGCGCGGCCGGTCATGCCATCAGCCAGATCGAGACCGTCGCCACCTTCGACGGCCTGGGCCGCGTGCTGGCAGCCGAGGTGCGCTCCACGCTCGACGTGCCCAGCGCCGACAACAGTTCGATGGACGGCTATGCGCTGCGCGCCGCCGATGCCGCTGCCGGAACGCTGCTGCCGGTTTCACAGCGCATCCCGGCCGGCGTGGTCGGCCAGGCCCTGGCGCCGCATAGCGCGGCGCGCATCTTCACCGGCGCGCAGATTCCTGAGGGCGCCGATACCGTGCTGATGCAGGAGCAGGCCGAAGCCCTGCCTGGCGAGGGCCTGGGCGCCGTGCGCGTGCGCGAAGCGCCGGCGGCGGGCGACTGGATCCGCCGCCGCGGCGAGGACGTGCACGCCGGCGATATCGTGCTGGAGCGCGGCACGCGGCTGACACCGCAGGCGCTGGGCCTGGCGGCCAGCGTCGGTGCGGCCACGCTGCAGGTGCTGCGCCGGCCGCGGGTGGCGCTGCTGTCCACCGGGGACGAGCTGGTCATGCCTGGCGAGCCGCTGAAGCCGGGCGCGATCTACAACTCCAACCGCTTCATGCTGCGCGCGCTGCTGCAGGCCGCGGGCTGCGAGTGCACCGACCTGGGCATCGTCCCCGACCGGCTGCAGGCCACGCGC
>Ga0315912_10006276_pt1 | contig 10677 bp, 12 predicted proteins | sample VfabasoilMG_FD_204469 | JGI IMG/M metagenome (GOLD analysis project Ga0315912, IMG submission 204469) | Garden soil microbial communities collected in Santa Monica, California, United States - V. faba soil | ecosystem: Environmental > Terrestrial > Soil > Garden | place: USA: California... | reverse complement strand
TGTAAAGCTCAACATTCACCAAGGCAATCCGTCACAAGTTACCGCACAGGTAGCTAATGGTGAGGCAGATATTGGTATTGCTACAGAAACGATTAATCAAGATGAAAAGTTATTGTGCTTGCCTTGCTACGAGTGGAATCGCTGCATAGTTGTACCCAAAGGGCATAGGCTGATTGACGCATCTCCACTTACTCTGGCAAATATAGCAAGCTATCCATTAATTACTTATGATTTTGCTTTCACGGGTAGCACAACCGTTTCCAAGGTGTTTCATGATGCGGGCGTGATGCCAAACGTAGTGTTAAGCGCTATTGACGCGGATGTGATCAAGACATACGTGAATCTAGGCTTAGGTATTGGTCTAATTGCCAATATGGCTTTTGATGAAGAACGCGACAATAATCTGGCGCGGCTTGACTGCAGTCATCTATTCCCACCTAGCACTACTTATTTAGGTGTGCGCAAAGATGCCTTTATGCGTGGCTATATTTATGGTTTTATTGAGTTACTTTCGCCAAAATTCACCCGTAGAGCGGTCGATGAGGCGTTTAAGATCACGCGTTCAATCAATTAACTTAATTGTGTTTAGGATAATTTTTATTGCCACATTTTTTCTATCTGCATGCGCTGGCAATAAAACTACAACAGGAAACACGCAATTAATTAACACCGACAGCGCTATTCTTGAGGTGCAGGTGAAAGATGGGGTGAGCTACCAGGATGTGATTGATAGCTTAAAATCCATCTCTGAAGGTATGAACTTTGTTAATCCAGCCAACTTTCCTATCGGCGATCATATCAAGCAGCGTGGCGTTGATCCGCAAGGCATCAAAGAGGTGCACTCATTTTGTAATTTGACCATGGGCACCGATATTTTTTTGGATCACCCTGAGTTTTTGGTATTTGCGCCTTGCCGAATTGCAATTTATGAAAAACAACACAAACTTTTTATTGCTTTAGCACGTCCGACTTATGATTTAAAGAATATTAAAAACCCCACGATGCGTGCACAGAAGGCCGCACAGCAGCTAGAGCATGCGCTGATTCAGTTACTGGATAAAGCAAGTAAAGGTGAGATATGAGCGTGACTAAGCGTTTTAATCGCGATTGGCTAATCAATCAGATTAAATTAAATAGTGTGGCTATCGTTAGCTTGCTCACAGCTATTTTTGGCTTTACTTACAACACATGGTCTGCGCACCAGAATGAGGTGAATCAGAATATGCGTGTTGCTTCATTTGAAGTGCTGAAGAATCTTGGTGAGCTGCAAACAGTGGTAAATTATGCACATTACGCTGAAGATAAATCACGCGGCCACCCCATAGACGGTTGGAAGCACGCAACTATGGTGCGCGATTTAAGCCGCTTGCTTACACCGGAAGCTGCGAAAGAAGGACAGGTGCTGTTCGTAGAATGGGAACGTGATTGGGAAAAGCTCGAGAGTGACGACCAGAGCGAATCCCGTTTGAGTGCACAAATAACGAAGACAAGACAAGCAGTTTTGAGTACCATAGATCGACTGGAATAATTTTAGGTAACAATTCAATGGCAGAACCGATATTTGTCGCTAAAAACAGCGAAATCAGCAGTTTTATATTGCCTAAAATGGCGAATCGACATGGCTTGATTGCAGGCGCAACAGGGACTGGTAAAACGGTTACGTTGCAAAGTCTTGCAGAAGGGTTTTCCAAGCTTGGCGTACCGGTGTTTATGGCCGATGTGAAGGGTGATTTATCTGGTATTAGTCAAGTCGGCGGCGGCAATCCGAAGGTAGATGCGCGTGTACAATCGCTTGGTTTAACCGATTACAAACCACAGGCATATCCGGTAACTTTTTGGGATGTATTTGGCGTAAAAGGGCATCCGGTTCGTACCACCGTTGCCGAGATGGGGCCGTTGCTATTGGCGCGCTTGCTTAACTTGAACGACGTACAGGGTGGTGTACTCAACTCTATTTTTAAAATTGCCGATGATAAAGGTTGGTTGCTGCTGGATTTGAAGGATTTGCGTGCGATGTCTCAATATGCGACTGAGCATTCAGCAGAGTATCAAACAGAGTACGGAAATATCTCCGCAGCCAGTGTAGGCGCGCTTCAGCGAGCGTTGCTGCAAATTGAGACCGAAGGCGGTGATTTGCTGTTTGGCGAACCCGCTCTTAATTTGGACGACTTGTTGCAAACTGACAGCCAAGGTCGCGGTGTTATCAATATTTTGGCATCCGATCGATTATCTAGTTCACCACGTGTCTATGCGACATTGCTATTGTGGCTGCTCTCTGAATTATTCGAAAAACTGCCTGAAGTTGGCGATCTTGAAAAACCAAAACTGGTGTTTTTCTTTGACGAAGCACACTTGTTGTTCACTGATGCTCCGCAGGTGCTCATGTCAAAAATCGAACAAGTGATTCGTCTGATTCGTTCTAAAGGTGTTGGCGTTTATTTTGTCAGCCAAAATCCATTGGATATTCCTGATATTGTGCTTGGCCAACTGGGTAACCGTGTACAGCATGCCTTGCGGGCTTTTACACCGCGAGATCAAAAAGCGGTGAAGTCTGCAGCTGAAACTTTTAGAGCCAATCCCAAGATAGATGTCGCAACTGTGATTACAGAGCTAGGTGTAGGTGAAGCGTTAGTCTCGTTCTTAGATGAGAAGGGTATTCCAACTCCCGTAGAACGCACCTTTATTTGCCCGCCACAGAGCCGCATTGGGCCAGCCAATGACGCAGAACGCGCTGCTGCGATAAATAACTCTCTCGTACGTGGTGTTTATGAAAAACAGGTAGACCGCGAATCAGCGTATGAAGTACTTGCTAAGCGTGCCACAGAATCTGCAACACAAGCGGAAGAAGATAAAGGTTTTAATTGGGGTGACGTGTTAGGAGGGAGTAGTAAAAATAGTCGTTCCGATACTATTTTAGAATCCGCAGCAAAGTCTGCAGCGCGTGCGGTCGGTTCGCAACTTGGTCGCAGCATTGTTCGTGGCATATTGGGTTCAATTCTAGGCAAACGCTAATCATATGTTGAGCGATATTGAAATTGCGCAAAATGCTACATTGAAGCCAATTTCAGAGATTGCGAAAACACTAGGGATTGATACAGAAGATCTCATTCCATACGGCCATCACATGGCCAAGCTCGGTTCGACTTGTACCGATAAAATTAAAAGCAAGCCCAATGGAAAACTCGTTTTGGTTACTGCAATCAGCCCTACGCCCGCAGGTGAAGGTAAAACCACTACTACCATTGGGCTTGCGGACGCACTCAATCATATTGGCAAAAAAGCTGTCGTTTGCATACGCGAGCCATCGCTTGGCCCAGTATTTGGTCTCAAGGGCGGGGCGACAGGGGGTGGTTATGCGCAAGTGGTGCCGATGGAAAATATCAATTTGCATTTCACGGGTGATTTTCATGCAATCACCGCAGCCAATAATCTGCTCGCTGCGCTTGTAGATAACCATATTCATCAAGGCAATGCGCTCGATATTGATGTTGAAGCAGTCACTTGGCGTCGTTGTATGGATATGAATGATCGCGCATTGCGTCGTACATTATTACATCAACAAAAGCATGAAACCGAAACTGGTTTTGATATCACGGTTGCATCCGAAGTGATGGCAATTTTTTGCTTAGCAGAAGACCTAAATGATTTAAAAATACGCTTAGGTGATATTCAAGTTGCTAAAAATATGGTCGGAGAGCCAATACTGGCAAGCTCTCTAGGGGCACAAGGGGCGATGGAGGCGTTACTTAAAGATGCGTTTCAGCCCAATCTGGTGCAGACACTGGAGCATACGCCAGCAATTATTCATGGCGGTCCATTTGCTAATATCGCGCATGGCTGTAACTCGGTTGTTGCCACCAAGGCGGCGCTGAAACTAGCCGATTACGTCATTACCGAAGCTGGTTTTGGTGCAGATTTGGGCGCAGAAAAGTTCTTTGATATCAAATGTCGAAAGGCCGGTTTGCAGCCGGATATAGTTGTTATTGTGGCGACTATACGTGCGTTAAAATATCATGGCGGAGCAGATCTAAAAGATTTAAACCTTGAGAATATAAATTTTTTATCTAATGGAATTAGTAATTTAAAGAGACATATTAATAATATACATGAGAATTATGGTATGCAAGTTATTGTGGCGATTAATCACTTTACACATGACACAGAACTGGAAATTAAAACCTTAAAGCAAATGGTTGAACAACTAGGCAGCAAAGCCATCGCATGCAAGCACTGGGCAAACGGTGGTGCGGGTGCAACAGATTTGGCGCATGAAGTTGTAAAGGCAATTGAAAGCAAGAAATCGCATTTTAAGCTACTTTATCAAGATAGCGATAGCTTGCGCACAAAGATCGAAACGATTGCGACCAAGATTTACGGTGCAGATAAGATTGAGCTAAGCCCAAAAGCAACGGAGCAATTAAAATCGCTTAGCCAGAGATATAGTACTTACCCGATATGTATAGCAAAGACACAATACTCATTTTCGTCCGACCCCTTACTGCGCAACGCACCTAGTGGCCATGTGCTGCAAGTGCGAGAACTGCGCTTGTCACGTGGTGCAGGCTTTGTTGTGGCTATTTGCGGCGATATCATGACAATGCCCGGGCTACCTAAAGTGCCTGCCAGTCAACGTATTGATGTGGATGATGCAGGAAAAATTATCGGGCTAAGTTAAGAGTTTAGCAATTTGCAGATTATTGAAAAAGCGGGGTTTGCCGAGCAAACGATTACCAAATCTAAATTCTTGGCTTGGGCGGCGACTTGCGAGTCTGAGCGTGAGGTTGCTGCTTTTTTACGTTCAACTGCCTCACAACACCAGACAGCTAATCATTTAGCGTATGCATATCGCCTTAAAACGCCAGAGGGCGTTATTCCGAGATTTTCAGATGCTGGCGAGCCCTCAGGTACAGCCGGAAAACCAATTTTGCAAATGTTGGAAGGGCGCGATTTGATAAATGTCTGCGTAGCTGTAATTCGGTACTATGGCGGAGTAAATTTGGGCACTGGTGGCCTAGCACGCGCTTATGGAGGCACAGCAAGAATGTCTCTAGATAAGGCTGGTAGCATACCTTATATAGAAATGCAGGAGCTAAAACTGACTGTTAGTTATAATCGCCTAGACGAATTAACCAGAATTGTGACGCAACTAAAAGGTAAAATCATCGATAAATCATTTGATGAAGTTGTTCAACTTAGAATTAGCTTGCCTGCGATTGAAGCGCCCATATTGATGAGTAGATTTGGATAAAATGAAAGCAACCCAAAATAAATTAATGGAACAAACAAATAAACACGACATAGCAGCGTGGATATTGATTGGCATGATGATGATGTTTGTGCTGAAGTTTCATTTATTGCCAGGGTTATTGGCAGGGTTATTGGTGTTTGAGCTAGTGCATATTATCTCACCCTACATTGCCCGTAAGCTACCTGGAAAAATTGCCACACTAATCGCAGTTGGTCTGTTAGCCGCAGTGGTAGTAGGATTGTTGACGTTAATAGGTATGGGAATGGCAGCTTTCTTTCGTTCAGATTCCGGAAGTCTTACTAACTTAATTGCGCAAATGGCGCAGATTATCGAGGATTCTAGAAAGATTCTACCTGTTTGGATTGATTCACGTTTGCCAGAAGGCGCTGTGGCGTTGCAGCAGATGGTGACGCAGTGGTTGCGTGACCATTCTATGGATTTACAGCTTGTAGGCAGAGAGGCTGGTAGGCAAGCTGTACATATTTTAATTGCGATGATTATAGGCGGTATACTCGCACTGCGCGAGGTAGTGGCAGTAGAGCATTACAAACCATTCGCACGCGCCATGCTAGATCGCATCAAGTTTTTCGGTAATGCTTTTAGAAGCATTGTATTCGCACAAGTGCGCATCTCTGCAATTAACGCAGTTTTCACGGGGATATACCTTGCGATTGTGCTGCCGATGCTGGGCATAGACCTACCATTCACAAAAACCATGATCGCAATAACTTTTATAGTGGGTTTGCTGCCAGTAGTCGGCAATCTGATTTCAAATGCGGTAATTGTGGTGGTCAGTATGAGCCATTCACTAGGTGTTGCATTGGGCTCGTTATTGTATTTGGTCGTGATTCATAAGCTGGAATATTTCTTAAATGCCCGTATTGTAGGCGGCCAGATTCGGGCATATGCTTGGGAGCTTTTGATAGCCATGATACTGATGGAAGCGGCTTTTGGCATAGCTGGTGTGGTAGCCGCTCCAATATATTATGCTTATATTAAGAACGAGCTCAGGGATCGCAATTTAATCTAAAAACTCTAGTTACTGAGTTTATAAAAGCGATTTTCCAACGTTTTGCCTGCTTTAATATTATCCAATTTACTGCCAGCGCTATCACCCAGCTTTGTCAGACGTTCATCGGGGGCAGGGTGCGTTTTGTACAATAAAGCAACGCTGTTGTCAGATTTGTTGGTTTGGCCAATAGTTTGTAATACTTCAGGTAAACCAAATGCGTCGTAGCCAGCGCGACTTGCCAATACAACGCCCATGCGGTCAGCTTCAAACTCTGCTTCTTTGTCTAAACCCCGCGCGCTAATTTCCGCACCATTGCTAATGGCTGCTTTGGCTAACTTGTCCTTTTTGCCAAATTGATCGGTAACCCAACTCGCACCCGCATTTAATAACTGCTGCTTTTGTAATACCTTAAGTTGATGTTTCTTAACAACATGCGCAATTTCATGACCTAGCACGCCTGCAAGCTGCGCTTCGTTTTGTAATTTCTGATAAAGACCTTTGGTGATTAACACATATCCACCCGGCGCAGCGAAAGCGTTTAGGTCGGCGCTCTCAATCACGCCAAATTTCCAAGGCAAATCAGGACGTTCTGATTGACTTGCAACCCAGCGCCCCACTTGATTTACATATTTTTGTAAGGCTATATCTTTTACCAATGGAGCAGCGCCAAGTATGCTGCCGGTAATTTCTCGACCAAGTGCTATTTCCTCATCTCTACTCGGTTTTTTCCAGTTGAACTCTGGTTTTGCCTCCTCAGGTACAGGCTTTACTTCTGAAGTTGAAGCAGGTGCTGCGGCAGCTTCGGCTGGGGCGGCAGAAGGCTGTGTTTTATCCTCACCCGTTTGCTTTTCAATTTCTTGCCTAGCGGCGTCCTCTAGCACCTTGTTCAAATCTAGCGCATAACTGTGTGCGCTGAAGATTCCGGCTGTAACTAATAAACAAACTAATAAGCGATTCATTGATTAGCTCCCTTGAAGTAAGCTAAGTCACTTTTGCTTAAGCCCCCCGCGCTGGCAAAGCTTTTTCCATTGTCTGCACTTTGCGCGTAGCTTTCCATTTTTTTCATTTCTTCCTCGTTAAATTTTGCAGATTTTAGTTCTTCTGCGCTTAGGCCACGAACCCCGGTTGAGGAAACTACTTTGCCGGTGCCGGCGCGTCCGCTAGCAACGTCGATTGCCCCGCTGATATTATTGCTACTCGATGTGCCACCACGCTTAACTGATAGCAGGCGCACCCAGCCACTGCTCTTCTTGCTTTTGATTTGCAGCCAAGCACCTTTTTTACTCAAAATATTGACACTATCGCCTTTATTCAAAGTGCCGGTAGTTTTCGCATCAGCAAACGGTTCGGCGCGTATGCTGTCTGCCTTTAAGGCGGTTCCTGATTCGCCGGCATATGCGAGTAGTGGTGTAAAAAGTAAGAGTAATAATATTTTTTTCATGCAAATCCTTAAGCCTCAAATTTTCAAACTACAGTATCTTCATGTTCAAGCTTAATTACTGCTTGAGCAAATATCGTACGCCATTGCGAGGCGAGCGTTGCATTTGACTCCTGACCGCTAATCAGTTTGCCATCGTGCATGCTGTAACGCGTTGAGGTGTCTTTTGGTAGACCCAAGTTTTCGACTAAAGTTGGTAATAGAGAGATAATATTTTGTGCATCCTGTTTGGCTATATTTGCATATTCAGGATTGTCGTCCGCATAAAGCCAGCTCACAACTATCACGTCGCCAAACAAGCCCCAAATACCGCTTTGCGTACCTTGTATAAACTCGATGTTATTGGGTGTAGTGCTAACCAGTTCGATGTTGCGCTTGAGCTTTTTTAGCAAGCTATTGCCTAGTGGTTCTTCGCTTTCCACTAAAATTGGCATTATTAGTACAGAGGTCGTAGCGGCATCTGCCTTTATCCCAAATGCCAACCAGCGCTGTAGCGCGCGGTCGTTGGCAAGCGCATAAATTTTGGCAATACCAAATAAAGCCACTGCCCATAAAATCGGTGCTGTAAGGTCTAAGTAAGTATTGCTAACATTGATTGCTACATACGATAGCGCAAGCAAACCAAGTTGGCTGCGTGCGAAAATAGAGTTGAAGCGATCGCGATCTACATTAAAATAAAATGCCAGCGTTGTGGCCCAGATCAGCAATAAACTTAGAAAAATATAAGGAGTTTTACCGCGCCAAACTTTGAGGTAATCACCATGCTTGGCATTATCAATCGCGGTAGCTAAAATTTCGACCCCGGGAAACTGCTTATCCATAGCAGTGGGTTTGATGTCAAACAAGCCGGGTGCCGTTGAGCCGATAATGACGATTTTATTGGAAAATTCATTTTGCGGACGCTTTTTAACTTTGCTCGCCAAATCGGTGAACACATCACTAAAGGTGGCGTAAGTATAGGAAAATGGTTTGCCACGCCAATTGATGAGCATGTTTTGCGGCAAGAGATCAGAATTTTTTGCGGTCACAAACTGTGCTACAACCAAAGGTAAAGCCGGCAGGTTCCATCCATCATCGTTATGAAACATGCGGTATTCGCGCACAATACCATCAACGTCCGGATACACATTGTGAGTGCCCAGTCTATTTGCCTTTAACGCACCTTCAAAATGCGGCAAGATTGCTGCTAGTATCGCGCTTTTATCGGCGCCTGTGCTGGCTTTGAGCCCAGGGATTTGTGCGTATTTAAGCTTGCTTAAAGAGTCTTGTGAGGCGTCTAAGCGCAAAATAGGGAAGAAGCAGTTATCGCAAGCCGTAATCACTTCATTGAAATAAGCATCGCTGTCAGGATTATAAATATCAGCATCGGAGAACAAAATATCAAACACAATGGCTTTGGGATTCTGCGCCTGAACATTCTCGACAAACTCACCTAAAACCTGTCGTGGCCAAGGCCAGCGACCATATTCCTTGGCAAATGCGGCCAGGCTAGCTTCATTGATATCTACAATGACAATATCTTTATCAGCTTTAGGCTGAAGAACGCGATGCTTCACCATAAAATCAAAAGCTTTATCACGCATGTTCTCACCACGATGGAACACGCTGGCATCCAGCAATAGAAAAACCGTAAATAACGTAGCTAAGTAAAGGTAAAAGTTACTTTTGAGTTTGCGCGTGAGGTTGGCCAGCCATTGGCCAAGCATGAGTTTGAGTTTAATCATATCTTTTATTTTTTAGCGATGACAAATAATCCGATTAAAATAAACGCCGCACCAATAAGTAGTCGCAGGGTAATGGCTTCTTTGAGCAGCAGCCAAGCGAGCAAGATTGTGATGACTACGCTGCCTTTATCTATAAGCGAAACGGTAGCAACATCTCCTATTTTGAGAGCTTTGTAGTAGAAAATCCATGAGAGCGCAGCTGCTAACCCGGAAACGCCAAGCCATACATAGTTAGTTTTCTGCAAAGTACGCACTTCTGAAGGTGACACAAATATCGCAGCAAAAACCAACACAAAAAAGAATACAAAAATAGTGCGAACAGTTAAGCCAAGTTCGCTTGAAATGCCCGCCAATCCTTGCTTGGCAATGATTGCCGTGAAGCCTGCGAAGAACATGGAGATAAAAGCGTATAGAACCCAACGTTCCATAAAAGGCCTTATAAATCGCGTCCGTTAAAGCGACGAACTTCAGCCTCAGTGACATCGAAATCATCCAAGCAGTGTGCATTGACTGCAACGATACTTTCGCCTTTTGGGTTGATGCCTTTACTAAAAGGAGCGCAGCCACATGTTTTACAGAAGTGATGTTTTATTTTGTGCGTGTTGAAGGTATAGGTGGAAAATTCTGTCTCAGGCGTAAGCAGCTTAAAACTTTTTTCCGGGATAGGCCACAGCAAAGTCGCGCGCTTACTGCAAATGGAGCAGTTGCAAGCCATTACACTTTCAATTTCGCCTTTTGCTTCAAATTTCACTTTTCCACACTGGCAGCTACCGTGATATTTCATGATTTTCCCTTATTTGAAGTAAAGCTGAAGAGCTAAATATTACACCTAACCACAAATTTTATGGCAGAAGAATGAGCGCTAGCGCAATAGCAGCAGGTAATGCTTGTATAAACAGAATTCGACGATTGGCTGTTACTGCACCAAACAAGCCGGCAATGATGATACAGCCGAGAAAAAACACTTTAATATGCGTGCCAGTCGCGCCAAGGCTCAATCCCCACAATAAACCTGCGGCCAGAAAGCCATTGTAAAGCCCTTGGTTGGCAGCCAATGTTTTACTGGCTTTTGCTTTTTCAAGAGTTTGATTAAAAACGCGCAAACCGAGTGGTTTATCCCAAAAAAACATCTCGAGCACAAGAAAATACAGGTGCAACAATGCGATAAAAGCAATAAGGATGTTAGCAATTGTAGTCATAGCTAGTTTTCATAGATCACGTAAATTTTCTTTGTTTTTTCAACCACTTCCCAAGT
>Ga0315912_10006275_pt1 | contig 10678 bp, 8 predicted proteins | sample VfabasoilMG_FD_204469 | JGI IMG/M metagenome (GOLD analysis project Ga0315912, IMG submission 204469) | Garden soil microbial communities collected in Santa Monica, California, United States - V. faba soil | ecosystem: Environmental > Terrestrial > Soil > Garden | place: USA: California... | reverse complement strand
TGGTTTGATTAGAAGTGTTTTGCTGGCGGCGGGTGGTTGGACGTTGTTGGGTTTTGTTTTTGCGTGTCCGGCACTGATGTCGGCCGGAGGCGATTGGAAAAGGGAGCTTTTGAGCTCGCTTGCACAGTGGTGGTCCTGGGGAATTGTGACGCCTCTCATTGTTGCGGTAGATCGACGGTTGCCGGTCTCCGATAAACAGATTGCGCGCCGACTGTTTGCTCACTTGCCACTGAGTTTTGTACTCACCTCTTTTTATATTTTTGTTGGTGCGGTGGTGAGCGCGTCCCTTGGAATGATGGCTTGGGAGAGGGTTAGTTTGCAGGTTGTGACCGGCGCATTCCGTGGCATGTTTCTTTGGAGCTGGCTTGTTTACTGGTTGATTGTGGGTGGAATGCTTGCGCAGGAATATTACGAGCGCTATCTGTTGGGCGAACTTCGTAATGAGCGGCTGGAGCGGCTTTCTACGGAATCGCGTCTGCATGCGTTGCGGTTGCAGCTTGATCCGCATTTCCTTTTCAACGCGCTCAATACGATCTCTTCGCAAGTGGAAAGCAATCCGAAGCTGGCGCGGCGGATGATTGAGCATTTGGGCGATCTGTTGCGGCAGACGCTTGCGACGAAGGATCGCCAAGAGGTTCCGCTTGGCGAGGAACTGGCTTTGTTGGAACACTATCTTGTGATTCAGCGTATTCGATTTGGCGACCGTTTGCGATTTGAAGTTCGCCTAGATGATGATGTGCGGAAGGCGCTGGTTCCGGCGTTGGTTGTGCAGCCTATCGTTGAGAATGCAATTCGACATGGAATCTCCGGGCGTGCTTCTGGTGGTCAGGTAGAGGTGTTGGCGTCGGCGGAGTGGGACTCAACTTTCGATTCTGGTGCAGGATGATGGTGTTGGTTTGCCTTCGGATTGGAAGGCGGGAACATCTACTGGGGTTGGCATATCGGTTACGCGTCAGCGTGTGCTGGGTTTGTATCCTGGCACTAGTAGCTTTGATATTCGGCGGCGCTTGAGTGGATGGGCAGCGCTTTGTGCGCATTCATCGTTCTGCAGTTGTGAATATGGAACGCATTCAACAGTTGGAACCTATCTCACATGGGGAGTTTGAGGTTGTGATGAAGGATGGCGGGAGGGTGCGGTTGAGCCGGACCTATCGGGCCCGGCTTGAGGAGTGGTTGGGGCAGTCGCTTTAACGTCTCAAGGTCAGCCGACTACCCACCAAATTAGGGTCAAATAAATTAGGGTCAAAGACCTCGGCACCAATTATCGATAAGATATTTCGGCGAGCGATCCACCTGTTTCGGTATGCCAGGTTACATCACGCGAGCGCGGTAACTATAGCAATAACTATGCTTTCGCGCAGAAGGTCACCAGCCGTACATCGACATGCTCAAGGAATATTCCCGGCCTGCGTAACGCCTAACCGGAGCCTGTCCCGTAACTCGCCTTACATCATTCCGCGTAAGTCATTCATGGAAAGCATGTTACCGCTCAACACCCCTCGGCCCAGAACATTTCTGGGAAACTATGTTGTAAGTCGAGCGAAATCCCTTCCGAGCCGGTTTGGTCCAGTAAAGTGAAGACTGGAACTCACATCAGCTCCGCACACCTTTCAGGGGCCAATATTGCCCCCCTGCTTGACCTCGTGAGGTGGCGAAAGCGATTCACCCCAGACGAGTGGAAGTGCGTATTGGAGCGCATCACAAGCGTTACTACCCAGGACCTCCTCTCGGCGACGCAAAGCCACTCGAAATCCGTCTCGGTCGCCGAATGATCCCAGGTCCGCTAGGTCGCCCACCGAAAACCCAGCATCCCCGGAATCAGATACTTACAGCCAACTGACCCCCAGCTATCCCTGCATAAATTGGTACCGAGGTCTTTGACCCTAGTTTGTTGACCCTAGTTTGTGACCCTATTTTGTTTGACCCTAATTTGTTCTAATTTGTTTTGACGCAAATTTGCTGACCCTAATTCTGGGGCATGCGCGTTAACGTTTCAGAAGCCAGCCGATTACTTCTTCCATGAAAGGCATACTGTCTTTGCCCCAGTAAGTGGTTCCGGTTCGATCTCTTGGAACCCCGCTGAGTCTGACGCCTGCTCTGGAGCCGAGATACAGGCTGGCCATGGCTTCTCCCATTACCACGATTCGTCCTTGGTCCACTTTTTGCCAGCGGCGAACGCTTCTGCCGGTTGTCCGGCTTTGTTGATGCGGAAGGCGAACGGTGTGCCACCCTCTACCGCACGCCCACCGCTATAGGGGACTTCGCGATCAGCAGCGTTGATCTCCCCGGCCTTGGCAATGGCTCCGCAGTTGTGTTCGTATTCGGTATCAGGCGTTAGCCGCATGTTGAAAGGTTTGAGCAAGTCATTGATGCCGGTTGCTTCCATAACGTTTTGCCCGTTGTCTTCGTCGGTTACTACCAGGAGCGATCCGCCTTGTTTCACGAAGGCGACAATGGCTGCTTGCTCGGCTGTGGTGAAACGTTTGGCCGGCATGCGAGCGCGGAGATACAACATCTTGTTGCCCTTCAGCAAGTCCGGCGTGATGGTGTCGATTGTTGATTGCAGTGACGCAGTGAGCCGGGTGGCAAGGTCTGCCGTATCGGCGACTGGGGCTCCTTGGCCATGGCCGAGATCGTGTAAGATTCTGGCCGGACCTGTTGTATTGGAAGAGCGGAGTTCGCTTGTGGGAGGAACGATTCCGCGTGCGCGAAGGTAGACCACAAGATTTCCATAATGTCGTTGTCGTGTGCAATGCCCATGTGCATAACGGAAAGTTTGGCGCGGTCGGTACCGAAAAGTTTCACGGTCTGCGCTGCTGTGGCATCGGTAACCTCAGCGGACGCCGCATCGCAGTAGGCGACAGATTCCTTGAGCGCGGCTACAAGCTCAGCTTTGGTGTGCAGGTTCTTCTCGGCTCCTGGTGCTGCTTTGGGAGTGTTGTGAAGCGGCGCGCAGAATGCGTAGTGTGCGTCGGTGATGTGCCCGATAATTTCACCGTAGGCTCGGATGGTCGCGATCGGGCGAAATATGTAGTCTGGATCGGGGAGTTTCTCCGCGGCTTTGACAATGGCCGTTCGGATCGCCAGGCCTGCTGAGCGCGCATCTGCAGTCATCGAGGTTGGTTGTTGTTGGGCTGTCATCGCCAACGGGATCGCAAGTAGAAAAAGGTGTTTGACCATGAATGTATTATGTCGGCTGATGCTTGGATGAGCCAGTAGTCTGTTTCGGAACGGATTTTCGACGGGTTGAAATGGTTTCACAGGTTGGCGGGATATAATCAGTGCAATGTCACTCCAAACCGGCTCGCGGCTCGGGCCTTATGAAATTGTTTCCGCTATTGGTGCCGGGGGGATGGGCGAGGTTTTCAAGGCACGCGATACCCGGCTGGATAGAAGTGTTGCAATCAAGGTTCTTCCAAAACATATAGCTGCACGCGAAGATTTGCGTGTGCGATTTGAGCGGGAAGCGCGCGCTGTCGCCAGTTTGAATCATCCGCATATTTGCGTTCTGCACGATATCGGCAAGCAGGATGAGGTGGACTTCATGGTGATGGAGTACCTTGAGGGCGAAACGCTTGCGGCTCGTTTAGGTAAGGGCGCATTGCCGCTGGAGATGGTGCAAAAGCTGGGCTGCCAGATTGCGGATGCGTTGGATCGCGCACATCGCAAGGGTGTGTTTCATCGCGATGTTAAGCCTGCCAATATCATGGTGACTCGTGACGGGATCAAAATTTTGGATTTTGGTTTGGCAAAGACGGCACCGAAAGTCTCACAGTCAGATGAGACCCTGACCGCGGCGCTTACCAGTGAAGGTTCCATTCTGGGGACCCCGCAATATATGGCTCCGGAGCAGTATGAGGGCAAGGAAGCAGATGCGCGGAGTGATATTTTTGCGTTTGGGTGTGTGCTGTTTGAGATGATCACGGGCAAGCGCTGTTTTGATGGCAAGACCCGGGCGAGTGTAGTGGCTTCTGTGCTTGGCGGAGAGGCTCCTTCGATACGCGAATTGCAGCCAGTGGCTCCTTTTGCGTTGGAACATATCGTGAAGCAGTGTTTGGTGAAAGACCCGGAAGAGCGTTATCAATCGATGTGGGATGTCTTGATCGAATTGCGCGCCTTCGCTGACGGCGGATCTGCCGTTGCTGTGCCAGTGTCTGCGAAGCCGCGCTGGATGTGGCCGGGTATTGCAGGGGTCGCGACAATGGCCGCGTTGACGATCGGGTGGTTCCATTTTCGTGAAACTCCAGCCGCGATGCCAGGTGTGCGCTTTGAATTGCCGGTGCCGGATCGCTTCACAGGGTATTTTCAAATCTCGCCGGACGGGCAGAACATCGCGATGGTTTCACAAGGCAAGTTGTGGATCAGGCCGCTGCATTCGTTAGAGGCGAAGGCGATGGAAGGTGTCGCAGATGCGACCTATCCGTTCTGGTCTCCCGACAGTGGTTCGGTTGGTTTCTTTGCGGAGAACAAGCTGAAAAAGGTTTCGATCGGCACTGGTGTCGTCGAGACTCTTTGCGATGCCGTGCAAGCGCGGGGAGGTGCCTGGAGCACGGAAAAAGTGATTCTGTTTTCGGTGCGCGGTGGTTTGCATACTGTTGCCGAGTCAGGTGGAACTCCGGTGAGGGTAACCAAGGATCTGGCACAAGGACCTGAGGGTTTGGACATTGTGGAGCGCTACCCGTACTTCCTGCCTGATGGTCGCCATTTTCTTTATTACAACGTGCACAATGATCCGGCGGTGGCGGGAATCTGGACCGGGAGCTTGGATGGGAGCCCGTCCGTTCGCCTGTCTAATGAGGCAAGCAATGTGATTTACACGGCGGCAGGCGGTGGCTTTCTGCTGTTTCGCCGTGATACGGCGCTGATGGCGCAGCCATTTGACGCCGCCGCTCGTAAGATCAAAGGAGATGCGATTCTGATTGCGCAGCAGCTCGGGATGGCGGGCAACACTGCCTACGGAGCATTCTCGGCTTCAACCAACGGCATACTTTCTTTCCGCACGAATGACGCCAGCCGCATACAGCAACTGCTTTGGAAGGATCGTAGCGGAAAGGTAGTGGGCGACCCTTCTCAACCGTTTGGAGTGCGCGGATTTGCATTGGCTCCGGACCAGAAGAAGGTTGTCGTTTCCCTGCGCGGCGATGATCAAGCGGATATCTGGTTGTTGGATTCGCTTATGGGGAGTCCGTCGCGATTGACGTATGGACCTGAGCCGGGATGGGAATCGCCGCTATGGTCGCCTGATGGGAAGACGGTTATTTACGGGACTTTCAATCGGGCAGGGTTTCCCAAGTATGAGATCTATCGCAAGCCGCACAACATGGTCGGAAGCACGGATTTGTTATTTAGCGGTAAGTTGGTGCTACACCCGTTGGACGTGTCTCGCGATGGGAAGTGGCTGCTGTTTTACCAGGCAGGGGATTTGAATGTGCTTCCGTTAGAGGGGGCCCGCGTTCCAGTTCCTTTTATTCACAGCAATAACGCGATTGAAGACTTTGCGCAATTTTCTCCCGATGCAAAATGGATCGCGTACGCATCGAATGAGTTGGGCTTGGATCAGGTGTTTGTTCAACCGAATCCGCCGACTGGCGCGAAGTGGCAGATATCTTTGAAAGGCGGCAGCCAGCCAAGATGGCGAGCGGATGGGAAGGAATTGTTTTTTGTAGCGTCGGATGGAAAGCTGACGGCAGTGGCACTTGGACCAATAACAGGAGGGTCATTCTCTCCAGGGGCTGCTTCGACCTTGTTTGAAGTGGATCTGTCTCTCTGGCAGCGAGAGTTTGGTTACCAGCCCTCTGAGGATGGACAGCGGTTCTTGTTGAGTGCTCCGGTGGGCGGAGAGAGGGAGACTCCGATTACTGTGGTTTTGAATTGGATGTCGGAGTTGACTCGATGACGCAGCGAAAGCCTGTTCGCGGAGAATTCAGAGGCGGCGGATATCGGACGCTGTTACAGATTGTAGTTGCAGCTCTGACGATAACACTGCTTTGGTTAACCGGGCCATCCAGTCGCCGCAGCGGTAGTCAACTTGTTCGTTCATGAAGTGGGCCACTTGATTTTCGGTTTGGCGAGTGGATTCCAATGTATCGGTTTTCAGGTGTGGCCACTCGGCGTCTTCAAGGAATGGGGACATGGAGGGTCCGATCAACAACCCGTGATTTGTCCGTTGCGGGTAGGTGTGCCATGCTTCCCCGAGAGCTGAAAGATCTGAGAAAAAAGACGGCAATCATGATCGCCGGTGGACCGCTGGCTTCAATTGCTTTATTGCGAATGGCTTATGGCAACTTTTGGGGACCCGCCGAATACCCTTCGCGTGCCAGATACCCAGCGCGTTCCCGATAGAACTGCGGATCATCGGGTGCCCACGTTCCCAAACCATCCACATAGCGGTTGAACATGCAAAAAGCGGCAGCAATCAATACTGTGTCGTGGATCTCCAGATCAGTGGCGCCAGCCTCGCGGGCTCTTGCTACTACCTCAGGCGTGACATGTTTGCCGCCTTGTTGCACCTTCCCGGCGATGGCGAGCAGTGCCTTCAACTTCTCTGTCACGGGTGCAGTTTCGGCGTCCGACTTCGCCTGTGAAACCAACTTCTCGTCCCCGTCCAAATGATACGCCGCTACGGCGCCGTGGATCGTCTCGCAATAAAAGCAGTGGTTGCGCGAGGAAACAAAGCTTCCGATGAGTTCGCGTTCACCAGGGGACAGGGTGCTCGGCCCTTGTAACAGGATGTTGGCGAGTTGATTCAACGGAGCTGCCGTCTCGGGTCGGTAGGTCTGTAGTGCGCGCATTCCGGGCAACCCTTCTTCGAGCTTAATGTGAGCCATCCTCGTATCCTATCAATAGTAGTAACGCACTATTGAATCGCACGCACGACACCGCTTATGATGGGGACTTGCAAGGACGTTGGAGCATCCTCGTCGCCGCGTTCTTTGGTGTATTTGCCAGTTTCGCTTCTGTCTTCATTTTCACTTTCAGCGTATTCCTCAAACCGTTGGGCGCAGAACTCGGTTGGTCACGCACGCAGATCTCGGGTGGATTTGCGCTGGCTGCGATGACGGTGGCGCTGGCTTCACCTGTGATAGGTCGATTGGTGGATCGTTTCGGGTCCCGCACGATTATCCTGCCCTGTGCGTCTATCTTCGCGATTTCTTTCGCATCCCTTTCCTGGCTGACTCCGAGCCTTCCGCATTTCTACGCGGTGATGTTCCTCATTGGCATTGTTGGAAATGGCACCACTCAACTTGCTTTCTCGCGAACTGTCGTCCACGCCTTTGACTCACGTCGTGGAATGGCGCTCGCAGTGATGATGGCCGGTACGGGAATCGGCAGTATCGTCATGCCTGCGCTTGCTCAGGCTGGAATCGACCATTGGGGGTGGCGCTCTACCTTTCAGGCCTTTGGCGCAATGATCTTTTGTGTTTCGGTTCCATTGACGGCTTGGCTGATTCCTGGGAACTCAGGCGCTGCGGTTCGCGCAAGACGCGAAGGTTCCCCTGCCGGACTGCGGTCACCTCTATTTTGGAAGTTCGTCACGGCGTTTTTTCTCATGTCGCTGGCGGTGAACTCGGTGCTGGCTCACCTTTCGCCTCTTCTCACCGACCGCGGATTTACACCTCAACTCGCCGCGCTCGCCGCTTCCTTATTAGGAGGAGCAACTCTAGGGGGGCGATTGCTCACGGGTTGGCTACTGGACCGTTGGCAAGCGTCACTCGTCAGTGCGATCCTGTTCGCATCAGGTGCGGTAGGGCTGCTGTGCCTCGCAATCAGCCCCAGTAAGGAAGTTGCTTTCGCGAGTGTTGCGCTGGTTGGTCTCGGGATGGGTGCGGAGGCCGATGTGATTCCGTACTTGATCAGCCGACATTTTGCATTGGAGTCGTTCAGTGAACTCTATGGTTACTCTTTTTCCGCTTTCGCTTTGGCCGGAGCTATGGGGCCGCTTGTTATGGGTTGGGCTTTCGATGTTGCCGGATCCTATGATCCTGTGATTGGCGGATTTGCGTTCGCCGGTTTTGCCGCAGCGTTACTGATCTGGCGGGCTTCCCGTTAACTGCTAGTCTTTTTACACTATTGCGGTGCTGAAGTTGAATCCGGGACAATCGCTCTAGTTTCTCCATGAACACTCGATTTCTTCTCGTCTTGCTCTTACTATGTACCTCTGCCGTTGCTCAGGACCCAGTGGCTTCGCTCGAAGGAGAGATTCGCGACTCTTCTGGTGGCTCGGTTGCTGGTGCCGTGGTTACTGTCGTCAACCTCGACACTGGTTACAAACAAACCCAAAAGACCCAGGCTGCTGGACTGTATAAAATTTCCTTGCTGCCTGTGGGTCGATATCAGTTCACGGTGGAGCGAGATGGGTTTGCACGGTATCAACAGCAGCCGGTTCAACTCAATGTGAGTCAGACAGCGCGGCTCGATGTGACATTGGCGCTTGCTTCCCAGCAGCAATCTGTCACCGTTGAGGGCGACGCCGCACTTGTCGACCTTGCTACCAACGCACTCGGCAATGTGGTGACGACTAAGGAAGTTCTGGACCTGCCACTGAATGGGCGAAATTTTACGCAGCTTGGCTTACTCCAGGCGGGCGTAGCTCCGCTTACCACGGGCATCCAACAGTCCGGCGGAAGCCTGAGGAATGGACACGTCTATGCGGTTAATGGCCAGCGTCCGGAGTCCAACATCTATCGCGTCGACGGTGCTACCAACGTGAACCGAATGGACGGAGGATTCGCGCTTCGCATCCCTGTAGACGCAATCGCCGAATTCCGCATTCTCACCCACACCGCGCCGCCTGAGTATGGCGGAACCAGTGGATCCACCACAAGTGTGGTTACACGTTCAGGAACAAACACCATTCATGGATCGCTGTACGAATTTCTCCGCAATGATACCTTCGATGCCCGTAATTTCTTTTCTGCCGACGTGGAGCCTCTCAAACAAAACCAATTTGGCGCTACCGCTGGTGGACCCATCCGCCGCGACCGCACTTTTCTTTTCGGCTACTACGAAGGCTTTCGAAATCGCCAGGGCGTGACTCGATCCGCGGTTGTCGGAACAGCGGCCCAGCGCATGGGAAATTTTTCCGGACAAGCTACACCGCTCATCGACATCTCAGCAGGAGGCGTGCCGTTTGCAGGCGGCGTTATTCCGATGACGCAGCTTAATTCCGTCGCGCTCGGCATCATGAACCGCTATATCCCGCTCGGTAACACAAGCCCGTCGGTGTACCGCACAACTGTGGTGACGCAGAACGATTCCGATCAGGGCGGCGGACGAATGGATCATCGCTTTAGCGATAACGATCACCTTGCCTTTCGATACTCCTACTCCGAGGGGATGAACGTGAATCCGATCTCGATTCGAGGTTCCGATCTACCTGGTTTCCCGGTCCAGGACGATCTCAAGACGCACGCTCTGACGCTTTCGGAAACGCATATCCTCTCTCCCACCACAGTGAATTCGTTCCGGGCGTCGTACTTCCGCCATAAATTTTATTTCGACCAGCGCCTCAACAAGACGTCTCCTCGTGAATTGGGATTCAACTATGACTCGGCCTCCAGTGCCGGACAAGGTGTTCCGTTTTTCAATATCAACGGATATTCACCAGTAGGTGGTTCCATCGTCGGGCCCCGCACCTCCACACAGAACGACTTTGAGTTGTACGATTCCATCTCGCTCATTCGCGGTACGCACGCGATCAAAATCGGTGGCGATGCTCGCAACACGCGCATCACGGCGTTTCAGGCGATTGCTCCGAATGCCTTCTTCGTATTCACGCCTTCCTTTCCCAGCAATGACGGATTCGCCAACTTCCTGATGGGACGTCCGCTCGTGTTCTATCAAGGGCTCGGCGACTTGTCACGTGGGCTGCGCAATTTTGGTGTCGGCTTATTCGCGCAAGACGAATGGCGTGCCACCAGTCGCTTTACGCTTAACTACGGTGTTCGATGGGAAGTGAATCCTCCGTTTACCGAAGAGCGGGATCGGCTCAACACGTTTGTGCCAGGTCAGCAATCCACGGTGTATCCAAGCGCCCCGCTCGGAGTGTTGTTTCCCGGAGATGCTGGAGTGTCAAAGGGATTGGCTGCGATTCGGTGGGCTGCGTTTCAGCCGCGCATAGGGTTCGCCTGGAACCCGGACGGCCAGGGAAAACTGGCACTCAGGGCAGGCTACGGAATCTCCTACGATACGATGTCGAACGGCCAAGGCACCTCGTTCCAGGCTCCGGTAAGTTCTCTGCCGTGGACGCAGCTTGTCCAATTCAGCGGACCGGGGACGACGTTCGTCGATCCTTACGGAGGTCGAACCAAGCCGGCGGCAAATTCGTTCCTGCGTCCTGCGACGGTGGTGGGAATGTCCAAGGATGCGCAACCTCCGTACGCTCAGAACTGGAACTTCTCAATACAGAGGTCGCTTGGGAAAAACTACGTGATGGAGGGACGCTACGTCGGCACGAAGGGGACGCGCCTTCCGCGCAACGTGGAGGCCAATCCCGCGGTATGGGGACCCGGAGCCACGGCGCAAAATGCCGACAGACGGCGTATCTATGCGAACTGCCCTGCAGATGGCACTGCTTGCCAGTTGGTCCACGTGGCATTGCTATCGAATATCACGAACTCTACTTATCATGGATCTCAACTCTCACTTTCACGGCGTTTCAGCGCGGGCTTGGGATTGA
>Ga0315912_10006274_pt1 | contig 10679 bp, 7 predicted proteins | sample VfabasoilMG_FD_204469 | JGI IMG/M metagenome (GOLD analysis project Ga0315912, IMG submission 204469) | Garden soil microbial communities collected in Santa Monica, California, United States - V. faba soil | ecosystem: Environmental > Terrestrial > Soil > Garden | place: USA: California... | reverse complement strand
CAGGCCCTTCGAAAGACAGGAAGACACTGAATCGAAGCCGGCGCACAGCTTCTGCACGGAGGTTTTCTCATGGACCGCCGCATTGAAGATGCGCGCCCCGTCCAGATGCGCCGCAAGGCCCTTGTTCCCTGCAAGAAGCAATGCCTTTTCCAGGTAACTTCTGGAAAGCACCCGTCCGGTAATCGTGTTCTCGAGGGCGAGCAGGCGCGTCTTCGGGAAATGCGGGTCGTCGGGCTTGATCGCCGCCTCCACCGCGGCGAGATCGAGGGTGCCATCGGGCCGGTTGGGCACCACCTGCGGATGGATCGAGGCGAGCACCGACATGCCGCCCGCTTCATAGCGGTAGGTGTGCGCCTCCGAGCCGAGGATCACTTCCTCGCCACGACCGCAGTGGCTCATCAGCGCGGCGAGGTTCGACTGGGTGCCGGTGGGAAACAGCAGCGCCGCCTCGAAGCCGAAGAGCCCCGCCGCGCGCTCCTGCAGGCGGTTCACCGTCGGGTCGTCGCCGAATACGTCGTCGCCCACCTCCGCCTCGGCCATGGCGCGGCGCATGCCGGCGGAGGGCCGGGTGACGGTGTCGGAACGAAGGTCGACGACGGTCAGATCTGTACCCGCGTGCCCAGTTCGATGACCCGGTTGGCCGGAATGTTGAAGTAGTCGGTGATGTTCTCGGAATTGCGCGCCATGGCGGCGAACATGCGCTCGCGCCAGAAGGCCATGCCGGCGTGGTCGCCCTCGGTGGGCACGATCAGCTGGCGCGACAGGAAGAACGAGGTTTCCATCGGTTCGAACTCCAGGCCGAGCGCGGTGCACAGCTCGAGTTCGCGCGTCACGTCGGGGCGGTTCATGAAGCCGTAGCGCACGCGCACCCGCCAGCAGCCGTGCCCCAGGCGTTCCACCTTGGCGCGGTCCTCGAACGACACCCACGGCACGTCGCGGATCTCCACCGTGAGGAACACCACGCGCTCGTGCAGCACCTTGTTGTGGTTGAGGTTGTGCAGCAGCGCGTGCGGCGTGTCGTTGGGCGTGGCGGTGAGGAATACCGCGGTGCCGGGCACGCGGTGCGGCGGCTCGCGGAACAGCGACTTGAGAAACGGGTCGAGCGGGATCGACTGCTCCTTCAGCCGCGCGAACAGGATTTCCCGGCCGCGCCGCCAGGTCATCATGATGATGAAGACGCCCGCGCCGAGGACCAGCGGAAACCAGCCGCCGTGCGGCAGCTTCATCATCGCCGCGGCGAAGAACGCGACGTCGATCACCAGGAAGAAGACGGTGGCGCCGATGCACAGCGCGAGCGGCAGGCCCCAGGCGAAGCGGATGACGAAGAAGGCGAGCACGGTGGTCACGGTCATGGTGCCCGTGACCGCGACGCCATAGGCCGAGGCGAGGTTGGAGGAGGTGCCGAAACCGACCACGGCCACCAGCACCAGCACCAGCAGCGACCAGTTCACCGCCGGGATGTAGATCTGGCCGTAGGCGCGCGCCGAGGTCTGCACCACGCTCATGCGCGGCAGGTAGCCCAACTGGATCGCATTGCGCGTCAGGGAGAACGCGCCGGTGATGGTCGCCTGCGAGGCGACCACGGTGGCGGCGGTGGCAAGCGCCACCATCGGGTACAGCGACCAGGCGGGAAAGGAGAGGAAGAACGGATTCTTAACTGCCTCGGGATTCGCGATCAGCACTGCGCCCTGGCCGAAATAGGTGAGCACCAGCGCCGGCAGCACCACGATGAACCAGGCGGCGCGGATCGGAAACTTGCCGAAATGCCCCATGTCGGCATACAGCGCCTCGACCCCGGTAAACGCGAGCAGCACCGCGCCGAGCACCAGGAACGAGTAGTAGCCATGGCCGGTGATGAAGCCAAACGCGTGCCGCGGGTCCAGCGCCGCCAGCACCACCGGGTTGTGGGCGATGTTCCAGACACCGCAGGTGCCGAGGGCGAGGAACCAGACGAGGCAGATCGGCCCGAACAGCTTGCCGACGACCGCCGTTCCCTTGCTCTGCAGCCAGAACAGGCCAAACAGCACGCCCACCGTGATCGGCAGGATCCACGGCTTCAGCCAGGCTGCGCCGAGGGCGAGGCCCTCGATCGCCGACAGCACCGAGATCGCCGGCGTGAGCACGGTCTCGCCATAGAACAGCGACGCGCCGAACAGGCCGAGCGCGATGATGAACATCCGCCAGTGCGGGCGCTCGCGCACCGCCGAAGTCGCCAGCGCCAGCAGCGCCATGGTGCCGCCCTCGCCCTTGTTGTCGGCGCGCATCACCAGCACCACGTACTTGAGCGACACCACCACCATCAGGCCCCAGAAGATCGTCGACAGGCCGCCGAGGACGTTGGCGACGGTCAGGGGAATGCCGTAGTCGGGCGAGAAGGTCTGCTTCACGGCGTACAGCGGGCTCGTGCCGATGTCGCCGTACACCACGCCGAGCGCGGCGACGGTCAGCGCCGCCCGCGTGGAACCCTTCGAGTGGTCGTCGCGTTCCAACTAGGACTTTACGCGGTTCAACTCGGGCGCAAGCCGCAGCTTGAGCGGCTCGCCGGCTGCATCAGGCTGGGAAGGCGCGGGTTGCAGAAAGTAGACAAGTCCCGCAACAAGCGCCGCCATCAATACGGCGCCCGCCACCCAGGCGCGGCGAGGACGTTTCATGACGGCGTTCTTGAATTCGATCTCGCGTTCGGCACGGTCCTGTGTTGCCGCCAGCGCCGCACGTGCCGCCTCCGCCGCCTCGGCGGATTTGCGGCGCAATGCCTCTTCCGCCGCAATACGCCGGCGCAAGGCATCCGCGGCCGCCGATTCGTCCTCGGCGCGTTTTGCGGCCAGTGCCTCGCTGCGTCGTTCCGCCTCGATGCGCGACGCCAGCGCCTCGGCGGCCGCGGTTTCGGCGCGCGCACTCTCCACCGCGGCCAGCGCCGCGCGCATTTCGGCGTCGGCGCGCGAGCCGGCGGCAATCTGCAGTTCGCTTTCGCGCTGCGCACGCTCGATGCCGGCCTGCGCCGCCTTCGCCGCCGCCTCGGAGGCGGCATGGGCCCTCGCCGCCAGCGCCTCTTCCGCCGCGATGCGCGCCTGCAGCGTCGCGGTGGTGCGCGATTCGGCTTCCGCGCGCTCCAGCGCCAGGGCTTCGCTCCTGCGCTCGGCGTCCAGCCGCGCCTGCAGCTCCGCCGTCGCCTTGATCTCCGCGGCTTCGCGTTCACCGGCGACGCGCAGCGCCAGCGCATCGGTTTCGGCGCGCGCCTGCGCGCCGCGCCGCAGCTCGCTGTCCAGCGAGGAACGCTCGCGCGTGGCTTCGGCGGCCAGCGCTTCCGAGCGTGCCGCGATTTCCGCCTCGCGCCGCAGCGCCTCTTCGGCGCCAATGCGCGCCTGCAGCTCGGCGGCGGCGGCAGCTTCGGCCGCCGCGAGTTCGTCGGACACCTTGCGCCGGCGCGCCTCGGCGTCCGCCCGGGCGCGCAGTGCGCTTTCCGCGTGCGCCTCGGCCTGCTCGCGCTCGCGCGCAAGGCGCGCGAGTTCCGCTTCCGCCCTCAGGCGTTCCTCCGCCGCCTCGCGAGCCGCCGTTTCCGCCGCTTCCCGCTCGCGAGCTGCCTCCGCCGCCATGGCTTCGGCCGTGGCCAGCGCCGCGGCGCGCACGTGCAGGCTTTCCTCGGCCTGGGCGCGCTGCATCGCCGCGGCCGCCTGCGCCTGCTCTGCGGCGCGACGCTCCCGCGCTTCCCCATGGGCATGCGCCTTGGCATCTTCGGCCGCGCGCGCCGCCGCCGCCGCTGCCGCGTCCGCCGCGCGCCGTTGCTGCGCAGCGGCGCTCAGTGCGCTTTCCGCGTCGGCGCGCGCCTGCGCCAGGCGGATCGCGTGGGCGGCCTCCGCTTCCCGTTCCTTTGCCGCGGCCAGCGCCTGGCGCTCCATCGCGACGCGCTCCGCGGTGGCAAGGCGCGCCTGCTCTTCCTCCGCCATGCGCAGGCGCGCAGCCTCGGCCGAGGCAAGTTCCGCTGCGGCTACGGCACGCGCATCGGCGTCGCGCCGCAACCGGTCCTCGGCCGCCTTGCGCTCGCGCGCGGACTCCAGCGCCCGCGCCTCGTGCTGCACGCGCTCGCGCATCTCGCGCCGCGCCTGTTCCTCGGCCGCCGCGCGTTCGCGCATCGCGGCGGCGGCATGGGCTTCCGCCTCGGCCCGGCCGCGCGCATGGGCGGCGGCCTCTTCTTCCTTGATGCGGCGCCCTTCGGCCAGCGCCGCGGCCTTCCTTTCCGCGTCCTCGCGGCTGCGCGCCTCGGCCAGTGCGGCCGCTTCGGCGCGCTCGCGCTCCTGCACCAGGCGCGCGGCCTTGGCCTCGGCTTCGGCGCGCGCATGGGCGATGCGCCGCAGTTCCACCTCCGCGGCCTGGCGCTCGCGCGCGAGGTCGAGCGCGCGCCGCTCTTCGCCGGCGCGTGCGGTCGCCACCTCTTCGGCGTTCTTGTCCCGCTCCAGGCGCTCGCGCTCGGCGGTCTTCAGCTTGTCGAACAGGCGGCTCATTTTTTCCTGGCGGGCGCGAAGTCCAGGTTGATCAGGTCGCCCAGCGCGTCCGAGTACGTTTCGCGCACCTTCTTCATCACCGGCAGCGCCTTCTGGAAGGCCGCCACCAGCTTCGGGTCGAATTTCTTGCCGGCGCCCTTGGCGATTTCCTCGGCCGCCTTGTCGATCGGCATCGCCTCGCGGTGGAACTGCGTGGTGGTCATCGACTCGAAGCTGTCGACGATGGCCATCGCGCGGCCCGGCCAGGGGATCGCCTCGCCCTTGAGGCCCTGCGGATAGCCCGTGCCGTCGTAGTGCTCGTGGTGGCACAGCGCCAGCTGGCGCGCGAGCTTGAGCAGCGGATCGTCGTGCTCGCCGATGATCTCGGCGCCGAGCGCCGGATGGCGCTTGATGCGCTCCCAGTCGGGAGCCGAGAGCTTCTCGCTCTTGCGCAGGATCTCGGCCGGAACGCCGAGCTTGCCGACGTCGTGCAGCGGTGCGGCGACCGCCATCGCGTCGCAGACCTGGGCGTTGGCGCCGGCCGCCTGCGAGATCAGCTTGGCGTACTGCGACAGGCGCATCACGCGGTTGCCCACCGCGGCGCTCTCGTGCATTTCCATGGCGCGGGCGAGGCGCCGGATCAGCTGCGTGCGCGTATTTTCGAGCTGCGCGGTGCGCTCCTGCACCAGGCGCTCGAGCTCGATGCGCTGGTTGGCGAGCGCCACGTGCGTGCGCACGCGCGCGCGCAGCACCGCGGCGTTGATCGGCTTGGTGATGTAGTCCACCGCGCCGAGCTGGAAGCCCTCGGCCTGGTCCTTCGGCTCGCTCTTGCCGGTGAGGAAGATGATCGGGATGTGCGCGGTCGGCGCTTCGGCCTTGATCGCCTGGCACACCTCGAAGCCCGAGGCGCCCGGCATCTCGACGTCGAGCAGGATCAGGTCCGGGTGCGGCACGGCGGAGGCCTTCTCGATCGCGTCGCCGGGATCCGAGACGGTGACCACGTTGTAGTCCGCGCCGAGCGCCCGCGCCATCAGCGCGAGCAGGTCGGTGTCGTCGTCGACGGCGAGGATGAGGGGTTTTGCGCTCACTCTGGGGAAGTGTATCCGGCCTGCGCGAGGCGGGCTTTGGCCTGCGCGCTGCCCAGATGGGAAATGAATTCCCGCACCGCGGCACTGTTTTTCCGGTTGACCGCGACATAGACTGTGTACTTCTGCAGCTCGGGCGGCAGCGGGCCGGCCAGCTTTACGCCCTTCACCGGCAGGATCTCGCTGATCTGGTGGATGCCGAGCTCGATCTCGCCGCGCCCCACGGGTTCGGTGACGTAGCCGCCCTGGCCGAGATGGGTCTTGGGTTTCATTTCATTTTCAATGTTTAGTTTCTGGATGAGGTCAAAAACGTGTTTTCCGCTGGTCCCCGTCTTCGGATCGATGTAAACCACGGACTTCGCCGCGAGCAGCGTGCGCTTGAAGGCTTCGGTGGAGGAAATGTCCGGCAGCGGCGCCTTTTCGTTCACCGCGACGCCGATGCCGACGCGGGCGATCGGCGTGCCTTGCAGCTTGAGCGTCTCCAGCACCTCGGCGGTCACCACGATCATGTCGGCCGGGTCGCCCTCGGCGAGCGATTTCACCAGCCGGCCCATCGGCTGGTACTCGATCTTCACGGCATGCCCCGGGAAGGTGGCGGCAAGCGGGTCGATGAAGGACTTGGCGGCGCCACCGGAGAGGACACGAATCTCCTCAGCATTTGCACCCAATGAAATCATTCCAATTAGGAAGACAAGAGCCTTCATGCCCGCTTTCCTTTGCGTTTTGATTTCTCCACCAGCCGCGCGTGCGCCGCGGGCATCACCGGCTCGCCGTAGAAGAAGCCCTGCACCTGGTCGCAGCCGTGGCGCTTGAGGAAGCGCAGCTGCGCGTCGGTCTCCACGCCCTCGGCGATGACCTTGAGGTGCAGGCTGTGGCCGAGCGAGATGATGGCCTGCGCCAGCACGCCCTCGTCCGCGTCGGTGCCCGCGCCGATCTCGCGCACGAACGAGCGGTCGATCTTGAGCGTGTCGATCGGCAGGTTCTTGAGGTAGGACAGGCTCGAGTAGCCGGTGCCGAAGTCGTCCACCGACAGCGACACGCCGAGCGACTTCAGGCCCTGCAGCGTGGCGATCGCCGCCTCGACGTTGTGCATCACCATGCTCTCGGTGAGCTCCATCTCGAGCTGCGCCGGCTCGACGCCGGTGTCCTCCAGGATGCGCGACACCATGCGCACCAGGCCGTCCTGGCGGAACTGGCGCGCCGAGAGGTTGACCGACACCACGCCGGGATCGACGCCCTGGTCGTTCCAGAGGCGCGTCTGGCGGCAGGCCTCGTGCAGCACCCACTCGCCGAGCTGCACGATCAGGCCGGTTTCCTCCGCGAGCGGGATGAAGCGCGCCGGCCGCACCAGGCCCCATTCCGGATGCGCCCAGCGCACCAGCGCCTCGGCGCCGATGATCGCGCCGCTCTTGAGGTCGACCTTGGACTGGTAGTGCAGCAGGAACTCCTGGCGCTCCAGGGCGCGGCGCAGCGCGTTCTCGAGCGCCAGGCGCTCGTTGACGCGCTCGTTCATCTCCGAGGTGTAGAACTGGAAGTTGTTGCGCCCGTGCTCCTTGGCGCGGTACATCGCGGCATCGGCGTTCTTGAGCAGCGTGTCCACGTCCTCGCCGTCCTGCGGGTACAGGCTGATGCCGGCGCTGCAGGTGACGTAGAGCTCCTTGCCCTCGATGACGATCGGCTCGGCGATGCGCAGCGCGATCCGCTGCATCGCGCGGAAGATGACTTCCTCGTTCGACTGGCCGTTGAGGATGATGACGAACTCGTCGCCGCCGACGCGCCCGACGGTGTCGCCTTCGCGCAGCACCGAGCGCAGGCGCTCGGACATGCCCTTGAGCAGCTTGTCGCCGGCGCTGTGGCCGAGGCTGTCGTTGACGAACTTGAAGTGGTCGAGGTCCATGAACACCACCGCGGTGTTGCGCGGCTCGCGCTTGCCGTACACCGCCTGGCGCAGCCGGTCGTTCAGCAGGTTGCGGTTGGGCAGCCCGGTGAGCGTGTCGTAGTTGGCCTGGTGCTCGAGCTGCACCTGGTAGGCCTTGCGCTCGATCGAGTAGTGCATCGCGCGCACCAGCAGCTCGCGGTCCAGCCTGCTCTTGACCAGGTAATCCTGCGCCCCGCCCTTCACCGCGGAGAGCGCGAGGATGCGGTCGTCGTTGCCGGTGAGCACGATGATCGGCACGGTGGGCGAATGCGCGTACACCTTGGCGAAGGTCTCCAGGCCGAAGCTGTCGGGCAGCGAGAGATCCAGCAGCACCAGCGCGGTCTCGCCCGCCGCCAGGTGCTCGAGGCCGAGCGACAGCCGGTCGGCGCAGTGCAGCGCGAACGGCGCGTCGGGATCCTCCACGAGCATCTCGCGGATCAGCCGGGCGTCCCCCGCGTTATCCTCGATCAAGAGGACGTTGTGCATCAGTTGCCGTTGGGCGGAAGCGTGACCACGGTCAGCCAGAATCGATCGATGGACCTGACCACGACGATGAATTTCTCCAGGTCGACCGGCTTGGTGACGTAGCAATTGGCGTGCAGGTTGTAGGTGCGCAGCACGTCCTCTTCGGCCTTGGAGGTGGTGAGCACCACCACCGGGATGCGCTTCAAGTCCTCGTCGGTCTTGATCTCCTCGAGGACCTCGCGCCCGTCCTTCTTCGGCAGGTTGAGGTCGAGCAGCACGATGTCGGGGCGCGCCACGTCCTGGTAGCGCCCCTCGCGCCGCAGGAACTGCATCGCCTCGACCCCGTCCTTCACCCAGTACAGGTTGCTGTACACCTTGCCCTCTTTCAGGGCTTCGCGCGTGAGGCGCTCGTCTCCCGGGTTGTCCTCGACCAGCAGGATCTCGACGGGCCTGTTCTGTTCAACCATTTTTCTCTGCTCTCCCCTTGGGAAACGTGAACCGGAAGGTACTGCCCTCGCCAAGCCTGGACTCCACCCAGAGGCGCCCGCCGTGGCGCTCGACCACCTTCTTGCAGATGGCGAGGCCGATGCCGGTGCCCGGGTACTCGGTCTTGTTGTGCAGGCGCTGGAACACCATGAAGATGCGCTCGTAGTACTGCGGCTCGATGCCGATGCCGTTGTCCGCCAGGGCGATCTCCCATTCTGAATCCTTTTCGGCCGCGGAAACATGGATTCTGGGAACCGAGGCGGCGCGGAACTTGAGCGCATTGCCGATCAGGTTCTGGAACAGCTGCGCGAGCTGCATGTCGTCGGCCAGCACCGTGGGCAGCGGGTCCCAGGTCACGGCGGCGCTCGATTCCTCGATCGAATTCCTGAGGTTGGTCAGCGATTTGCGCAGCGCGGCCTCGAGGTCCACGGGCGCGAGCTCCTTGCCGCGCGTGCCGACGCGCGAGTAGGCGAGCAGGTCCTCGATCAGCTGCTTCATGCGCCCGGCGCCTTCGACCACGTAGTTCATGAACTCCTTGGCGTCGCCGTCCAGGCGCTCGCCGTAGCGGCGCAAGACCAGCTGGGTGTAGCTCGACACCATGCGCAGCGGCTCCTGCAGGTCGTGCGACGCCACGTAGGCGAACTGCTCCAGCTCCGCGTTCGAGCGCTTGAGCTCCTGGTGCGCCTCCTCCAGCGCGGCGTCGGCGCGCTTCCTCTCGGTGATGTCCTTGTAGATCGCGATCTCGTAGAGCATCGCGCCGGCCTCGTTGCGCACCGGCGCGATCACTACCTCGACCCAGACGACCGCGCCGTTGCCGCGCAGGTAGCGCTTCTCGAAGCGCACCGAGTCGATCTCCCGGGCGTAGATGCGCGCCCGGCCGGGATCGGACACGTCGCGGTCCTCGGGATGCGAGATGTCCTTGACCGAGATGCCGATCAGCTCGGCCTCGCTGCGGCCGAGGATCTCGCACAGGCTGCGATTGACGCGGGTGAAGCGCCCCTCGACGACATGCGCGATGCCCGCCGCGGCGAGCTCGAAGGTCTGCCGGAAGCGCGCCTCGCTCTCGCGCAGCGCCATCTCGGCGTTGCGCTGCGCGGTGATGTCGCCGATGGTCGAGACGATGCCATACCAGTCGTCCTCGCCCGGCCGGCGCAGGAAGGCGGTGTTGACCGAGAGCCAGGTGAGCTGCCCGTCGCGGCGCTTGATGCCGACCAGGTAGCCGGTCAGCGGCTTGCCGGTGCGCAGCGTGACGCGCGTCGGCCGGTCCTTCTCCTCGAGCGTGCGGCCGTCGGCGTGCACGCAGGGCAGCAGCGAGGTGAAGCCGGCGGCGCCGATGATGTCCAGCAGCGGCACGCCGATGATGCGCTCGGCGGCCTGGTTGCCGGCGACGATGTTGAGCGCGCGGTCGTAGACCAGGATGCCTTCGTTGGCCGAGTCGACCACCGCGCGGAAGCGCTCCTCGCTCTCGCGCAGCGCCGCCTCGGCCTGCTTGCGCGCGGTGATGTCGACGATGGTGCCGACCAGCCCTTCCACTTCGCCGTCGCCGCCGCGGAACGTGGCCTTGTAGTAGATGGTGTCGCGGGCCTCGCCGGCAAACGTGGTGATCGGCGTCTCGTAGCGCTGGCCGCCGGGCCGCGCCCACAGCTCGCGGTCCATGGCGGCGTGCTTCGCGGCGACCCCGGGGTTCTGCGGATAGAGTTCGGCGACGCTCTTGCCGAGGAATTCATCGCGCGAGATGCCGAAAAACTCCTCCCACGCCTGGTTGACCGCGAGGTAACGGCCGTCCTTCGACTTGATGAAGACCGGCACCGGCAGCGACTCGACCAGGTCGATCATGGAAGCCTGTTTCGGCGCCTGTTTTACCTTTGCCATGGCAGCGCTGCGATTCTAACGCCGCTCAGGCATATAGGCGCTTGGCCTTAGCCTTGTGCGACACCAGCGCGACGATGGCCTCGAGCGTCGGCGCCTCGACATGCGCCGCGCGCGCGAGTTCGAGCGGCGCGGCGAGCTGCGCGTCGATCTCCATCGGCCGGCCGCGCTCGTAATCCTGCAGCATGGAAGGCTTGTGGCCCACCGCGCCCGAACTCTGGCCGCCGCTCGGACGCGTCGGCGCGCGCTCGACGTCCACGCCAAGCGCCTTGGCGATCGCGCGGCCCTCGGCCCCCAGGCGCGCGGCGACCTTCGCGAGGCCAGGATCGCCGCGCACTTCGCTCACCGTCGCGCCGGTGAGCGTGCACAACGACGAGG
>Ga0315912_10006273_pt1 | contig 10679 bp, 4 predicted proteins | sample VfabasoilMG_FD_204469 | JGI IMG/M metagenome (GOLD analysis project Ga0315912, IMG submission 204469) | Garden soil microbial communities collected in Santa Monica, California, United States - V. faba soil | ecosystem: Environmental > Terrestrial > Soil > Garden | place: USA: California... | reverse complement strand
GATCGAGAACGACGCAGTCACACGGCTGCTCGGCGAGAGCCGCCAACGCTGCAGCGCCACTGTCGGCAGTGACGATATCGAGGTCGTCATGCCCGAGCAGTTCCTTGATGCTCATCTGCTCGTGTGCGTTGTCTTCGACAATGAGCAGCCGCTTTCGCCGGGGTGCGGCATAGGCCTTCAGCCGTGACAGCGCGGCGTCGAGGCCGTCCTTCGTTGTCGGCTTGGTGATGAACGAGAACGCGCCGCGCGCCAGCCCATGCTGGCGATCCTCGTCGAGGCTGACGATCTGAACCGGGATGTGTCGTGTCTCGGAGTCCTGCTTGAGCTGACTCAGCACCGTCCAGCCGAGCATGTCGGGGAGGAACAGGTCGAGCGACACGGCGGTCGGCTTGAATTGCCTGGCCAACGTCAGGGCTTCCACTCCACGTGCTGCGACGAGCACCTTCAGGCCCTTGTCGTGAGCGAGGTCCACAAGGATGCGGGCGTAGTGTGGGTCGTCTTCGACGATCAGGATCGTCGGATCTCCCGGCTGCACGTCCTCGCGGTCGTCGAGCACGATCTCCACCGGACGCTCCGGCTGACGCACGACGGAGAACCGTGTCGTCGATGCCGCCGACATCTGACTGTCCTCAGCGACGATACGACCGACCACCGTCGGCCCTGCGTACCGAATCGGCAAGTACAGCGTGAACGTGCTGCCCACTCCAGGCGTGCTGCGCAACTGGATCTCGCCGCCAAGGAGACCAGCCAACTCTCGACTGATCGCCAGGCCAAGACCTGTGCCGCCGTACTTGCGGCTCGTGCTCGCATCGGCCTGCTGGAACGCTTCGAATACGATGCGCTGCTTCTCCGCTGGAATTCCGATACCGGTGTCCGACACCTCGAAGGCGACGACGCCAGCTTCGTGACTGAGCACCGGGTGGGTCGACGTCCAGCCGCTGCTGGCTGCAGATACGTTGAGGCGCACGCCTCCTTGCGACGTGAACTTGAACGCGTTCGACAACAGATTCTTCAACACCTGCTGCAACCGCTTGACGTCGGTGACGAGGCTGCGGCCGAGCCGGGAGTCCACGAGCACGTCGAACCCGAGACTGCGGCTCTCCGCTTCGTGCCGGAACGTGCGGGCCACCATGTCGAGGAGGTTCGAGAAGAACACTTCTTCGGCCTCGACGGTCACTGTGCCCGACTCGATCTTCGAGAGGTCGAGAATGTCGGTGATCAGATTCAACAGGTCCGTGCCCGCGCTGTGGATGGTGCGCGAGAACTCGACCTGCTTGCCCGTCAGGTTGCCCTCAGGGTTGTCAGTGAGCTGCTGTCCGAGAATCAGGATGCTATTGAGCGGCGTGCGCAACTCATGCGACATGTTCGCAAGGAACTCGGACTTGTACTTCGACGTGAGCGCGAGCTCGGCGGCCTTGTCTTCGAGCGCGCGACGTGCCTGCTCGATCTCCTGATTCTTGCGCTCGACTTCCACGTTCTGCTCGGCAAGCTGCTGCGCCTTCTGCGCGAGCTGCTCGTTGGTCTGCTGCAGTTCCTTCTGCTGCGTCTGCAGCTCGCCGGCGAGCTGCTGCGACTGCTTCAGCAGCCCTTCCGTCTGCATCGTGGCCTCGATACTGTTCAACACGATGCCGATGCTGGCGGTGAGCTGATCGAGGAACGCAAGGTGTGTGGGCGAGAAGTCGTTGAGCGATGCCAGACCCACGACGGCTTTGATCTGGCCTTCGAACACGACCGGCAAGACGACGATATTTCGAGGAAGGGCCTGGAAGAAGACCGAGCCGACGGCGACCGTGTCCCTTGGCACATCCGACACGAGCATGCGCCGCTTGTCGCGCGCGCACTGCCCGATGAAGCCCTCGCCCATTCTGAGGACCTGTGGATACGTGTTCTCGTGCGCGTCGGCGTAGCTCGCGAGAATCCTGAGCAGCGGCTTCGAGTCCAGATCGATCTGGTAGATGACGCCCTGATGCGCATTGATCAGCGGCACGAGCTCGGTCAGCAGCAACTGACCGACGGCGTTCAGATCGCGCTGCCCCTGCAGCATGCCGGTGAACCTGGCGAGGTTGGTCTTCAGCCAGTCCTGCTCGGTGTTGCGGTCGGTCGTCAACCGCAGGTTGTCGATCATCGTGTTGATGTTGTCTTTGAGCTCCGCGACTTCGCCGCGCGCATCGACCTGAATCGATCGCGTCAGGTCGCCCTTGGTCACGGCGGTCGCGACCTCGGCGATTGCACGAACCTGCGTGGTCAGGTTCGCTGCGAGCAGGTTGACGTTGCCGGTCAGGTCCTTCCACGTGCCGGCTGCACCAGGCACGTTGGCCTGACCACCGAGTCGCCCCTCGACGCCGACTTCGCGGGCCACTGAGGTCACCTGATCGGCGAATGTCGCGAGCGTGCCGGTCATGTTGTTGATCGTGTCGGCGAGCGCGGCAACTTCGCCCTTCGCTTTCACAGTCAGGTTCTGTTCGAGATCGCCGTTCGCAACAGCGGTCACGACCTTGACGATGCCGCGAACCTGCTCGGTGAGGTTGGCGGCCATGACGTTGACGTTGTCGGTGAGGTCCTTCCACGTGCCAGCAACACCAGGCACCTGCGCCTGTCCGCCGAGGAGACCTTCGGTGCCGACTTCGCGCGCCACGCGCGTGACTTCCGCCGCGAAGGCGTTGAGCTGATCGACCATCGTGTTGATGGTGTTCTTCAGCTCGAGAATCTCGCCCTTCACGTCCACCGTGATCTTGCGCGACAGGTCTCCGCGCGCGACGGCCGTCGTCACTTCCGCGATGTTGCGGACCTGCGTCGTGAGGTTGGCGGCGAGCAGGTTGACGTTGTCGGTGAGGTCCTTCCACGTGCCGCCGACGCCGGGCACGACCGCCTGGCCACCGAGGCGGCCGTCAGTGCCGACTTCGCGCGCGACGCGCGTGACTTCGGCCGCGAAGGAGCGCAACTGCTCGACCATCGTGTTGAGCGTTTCCTTCAGCAGCAGAATCTCGCCGCGCACGTCGACGGTGATCTTCTTGGACAAGTCACCCGAGGCGATCGCGATAGCAACCTCGTTGATGTTGCGCACCTGCGCCGTCAGGTTGCTGGCCATGAAGTTGACGTTGTCCGTCAGGTCCTTCCACGTACCTGCCACGCCGGAGACCTGCGCCTGGCCGCCCAGCTTCCCTTCCGTGCCGACTTCGCGTGCGACGCGCGTGACTTCGGCGGCGAACGCATTGAGCTGGTCAACCATCGTGTTGACGACGTTCTTGAGCTCGAGAATCTCGCCCTTCACGTCGACGGTGATCTTGCGCGAGAGGTCTCCGCGCGCGATGGCCGTCGCGACGTCCGCGATGTTGCGGACCTGCGCCGTGAGGTTGTTGGCCATCGAGTTGACCGAGTCGGTGAGGTCCTTCCACGTACCAGCGACGCCGAGCACGTTAGCCTGACCGCCGAGACGCCCTTCGGACCCGACCTCGCGCGCGACGCGCGTGACTTCGCCGGCGAAGGCGTTCAGCTGATCGACCATCGTGTTGACGGTGTCTTTGATCTGCAGAATCTCGCCGCTGACGTCAACGGTGATCTTCTGGCTCAGGTCACCCTTGGCGATGGCGGTCGCGACCTTTGACACGTCGCGCCACTGCACGGTGAGGTTGCCACCCATGGCGTTGACGGAGTCGGTCAGGTCTTTCCACGTGCCGGCGACACCGGACACCTGCGCCTGACCACCGAGCTTGCCGTCAGTGCCGACCTCGCGCGCGACGCGCGTCACTTCCGCCGCGAACGCGTTGAGCTGGTCCACCATCGTGTTGAGCGTGTTCTTCAGCTCGAGAATCTCGCCCTTCACGTCAACGGTGATCTTGCGCGACAGGTCGCCGCGCGCCACGGCCGTTGTGACTTCGGCGATGTTGCGCACCTGTGTCGTCAGGTTGGCGGCCAGCAAGTTGACGTTGTCGGTAAGATCCTTCCACGTGCCCGCAACGCCTGGCACTTCGGCCTGGCCACCGAGTTTGCCTTCGGTGCCGACCTCGCGCGCCACGCGCGTCACTTCGCCCGCGAACGCGTTCAGCTGATCGACCATCGTGTTGAGCGTTTCTTTCAGCTGCAACACCTCGCCGCTGACATCCACCGTGATCTTCTTGGAGAGGTCGCCACCCGCGATCGCGGTCGCGACTTCGGCGATGTTGCGGACCTGCGCCGTCAGGTTGTTCGCCATCGAGTTGACGGAGTCGGTCAGGTCCTTCCACGTACCCGCAACGCCGAGCACGTTGGCCTGACCACCGAGGCGTCCTTCGGTGCCGACCTCGCGCGCCACGCGCGTCACCTCGCCGGCGAACGCGTTGAGCTGGTCCACCATCGTGTTGATGGTTTCCTTGAGCAGCAGGATCTCGCCGCTCACGTTGACCGTGATCTTCTTGGACAGGTCGCCGCGGGCGATGGCGGTGGCGACTTCGGCGATGTTGCGCACCTGTGCGGTCAGGTTGCTCGCCATGAAGTTGACGTTGTCGGTCAGGTCTTTCCACGTGCCGGCGACGCCGGAGACCTGGGCCTGACCACCGAGCTTTCCGTCGGTACCGACCTCGCGCGCGACGCGCGTGACCTCGCCGGCGAATGCGTTCAACTGATCCACCATCGTGTTGATGGTGTTCTTCAGCTCGAGAATCTCTCCGCGGACATCGACCGTGATCTTGCGCGACAGGTCGCCACGAGCAACCGCCGTCGTGACTTCGGCGATGTTGCGCACCTGGTCGGTGAGGTTGCGCGCCATCGCGTTGACCGAGTCGGTCAGGTCCTTCCACGTGCCGGCGACACCGGGCACGACGGCCTGACCACCAAGACGACCTTCAGTGCCGACTTCCTGTGCGACGCGCGTGACTTCCGATGCGAACGACCGCAGCTGGTCGACCATCGTGTTGATCGCTTCCTTCAGCTGCAGGATTTCACCGCGGACATCGACCGTGATCTTTCGGGAGAGGTCACCACTCGCCACCGCGATGGTCACTTCCGAGATGTTGCGAACCTGCGCCGTCAGGTTGCTCGCCATCGAGTTGACCGAGTCGGTCAGGTCTTTCCAGACGCCGCTGACGTCGCGAACCTGCGCCTGACCGCCCAACTTGCCGTCGGTGCCGACCTCGCGCGCCACGCGGGTGACTTCAGAGGTGAACACGCCAAGCTGCTCGATCATCGTGTTGACGATCGTGGCGGAGCGCAGGAACTCGCCCTCGAGCGGCCGGCCATCCACGTCGAGCCTGACGGTCTGCAGCAGGTCGCCCTTGGCAACGGCGGCCAGCGCGCGTGTCACTTCTGTCGTGGGCCACAGAAGGTCGTCGATCAGTGTGTTGACCGACGCTTCCATCTCGCCCCACGAGCCCGTCGGGCGCCCGAACTTGACGCGTTGTCTCGTTTGACCCTGTTTGCCAACGACATTGCCGACCCGCTCGAGCTCGCTCGCCATCCGCGAATTGGATGCGACGATTTCGTTGAACGTGTCTGCGATCTTGCCCTCGATGCCGGTCCAATCACCGGGCAGTCGGACCGAGAAGTCGCCGTCGCGTACCGCTTGAAGAGCACTGAGAAGCTCTGACAGTTCGGGGCGAGACGGCGTCCGCGCAGACGTGGGGGAAGGGACGGCGCTATCTGTCCGCATCATGAGACTCCAGCGGGAATAGGGAACTTGCGAGATGTATCACAGGGTGCGTGGCTGAGTGCAAGAATCGGACTCAGCCATTACCCGGGATTTGCTGGAGAAATTGAAGGGGTTGCGCGGTTTCGGCAGCGAGCCGCTCCGCCCGCAGTTCGCGTGCTTGAAGCTCTTACCTGGGCCGTTGAAAGATTTTCAACGACGAACTAGAAGCGGCCGAAGGTGCCCGTTCCATCGAACGGGATCTCTTCCTCGGCAAGGCGCTTCGGCGTCCTGCCCCTGTGCAGCACTCGGATGCCCTGAGCACTCGGGCCATCGGCTTCAGCCCTGTGACCGGGCCTGGTCCCAAGTGACGGCTGCGGCGTCGCCTGCGAGCCGACGAGAGACGCGAGCCTCCCAACGACCACCATCGACGACTCGGCTTGCGCGGACAGCTCTTCACTCGCTGCCGCACTTTCCTCGGCCGTTGCCGCAGTGTTCTGGGTGACCTTCTCCATCTGCGTGATGGCCTGCGTCACCTGATCGATGCCCTGGGCCTGTTCGCGGCTCGCCACGCTTACCGCATCGACCAACCCCTTCACCCGGTCCGCACTCGCGGTGATGGCCACGATGGCGCCGCTCACCTGCGTCACACGCTGATGGCCCTGATTGGCGCGCGACATCGACTCCTCGATGAGGGTGGCGGTATCTCGCGCCGCTTGCGCCGATCGCTGGGCCAGGCTGCGAACTTCGTCAGCCACGACAGCAAAACCCTTCCCTGCCTCGCCGGCTCGTGCCGCTTCGACCGCCGCGTTGAGCGCCAGGATGTTTGTCTGGAAGGCGATCTCGTCGATGGTCTTGATGATCTTCGATACCTTGTCGCTCGAGTCCTTGATCGCCACCATCGAGCTGACCATTTCACCGAGCGCACCGTTGGCCTCGCCGACGAGCACTTGCGTCTGGGCCATCGACATCGCGGCCTCCTGACTGTTCTCGGCGTTGCGGCGCGTCATCGAGGCCATCTCCTCCATCGAAGCCGACGTCTCCTCGAGCGACGCCGCCTGCTGCGTGGACCCCTGAGACAGCGATTGCGCCGAATGGGCAACCTGCCCGGCCGACGATGCCACCTGCCGCATCCCCGTCGTCAACGCGTCAACCGACGCTTCGATCTGCCTCGTGACGGACGTCGTCGTACGCGAGACCCAGATGCCTGCGAGCGCGCTCAGCACCAGGCCGCCGCCTGCAAACCAGAAGACGAAGCTCCTGATCGAGTCGAGCGAATCGATCTCCGTATGGGCGCGCTGGATGGCTGCCTGCTGCACTTCCTTCACCAGGGCGTCAACCTGCGCCATCTGCCTCTGGCGAATCGGCTGGTATTCGTTGAAGTAGATCGAGGTCGCCTTCTGCCGATCCAGCCTGGCCGCATCGAGCACACGATTTTCGGCCGGGTTGAGTTGCTCCTGGTCCAGCTTGCCGATGGCTTCCGCCATCGCACGGCGCCTGTTGTCGGTCGTTCCCGCCTGCAGCCCGTCAACCGCCCTCACCAGCGCAGCATCGGCCGCCATCTTGGCGTCCCATTCGCGCTGCTGTGTCGGATCGAGCAGGTAACCGCGCATGGAGTCACCCATCACGAGCAGCTCTTTGCGAATCGCGTTCGACTGATTGATTTCGTCAGTCAGGCCCGCCAACGCCTTGAGTGAATCGCTGGCGTCCGATGACGTGCGCACAGTGATGAGCGCGAGCAACCCCGTCATCGTCAGCGACGTGATGTTGAGAATGAGTAGTTTCCGCACAGCGGTACCTTGAGGTCTGAATCGGCACCCCTCGTGCCCACTTGAGCAAGCGGGGTGCACACGATTTCACACGGCATCGCCAACAAGGCGAGAAGAAAGCACGGGAATCGGATAGGATTCCGCCTCATGCAAGAGCAGCCCAGTCAATCCGACCAGGAAGGACAGCCTGTCGCGAGCCTGCTGGAGTTCTACCGCTCGAAACGAAGCGCGTGGATTGCCGAAGCCGAAAGCCTTGCGCAGCTTCGCGACCAGGTTCGCTCTGCCGCCGATCAAGAGACACTCGAGATCGTGACGCGGGCGCGCCAGGACGTTCGAGATGTGATCGCCGTCGCACGCCAGCAACTGCTGGTGCTCACCGAACAGGTGCGCGCGGCCCTGGGCGATGGTGAACCGCTGCCACGAGCGATCGAAGCACTCAAGGACGAGAAGTGGCTGCCGGCAACGGTCTCGCTCAGCACCGCTCAGGTGCAGGATATCCGTAGCGGAGTGGCGCGCACCGGTGACTGGGGCGCAGATTTCGATTCACTGATCCGCGAAGCGGACGACCGCTCACTCCAGTGGTGAGGCATCGGTCACGGTGTGAGGCGCTGTAGCGTCGTCTGAAACTCCGGGTACATGGTCGCCGCACCGCCACGCGCGGCTGCCTCCGGCAGTTTGTGCGACGAGGCAAACTCCTTTAAAAACGGATTCTCTCCCGGTAGATAGTGCGGCACCGCACCGCGAGGCTGATCGGCGATTTCGACGACTGCGGAACAGGGATACAGCAATTGTTGCGGCGGCAGCGGCCGCGGGTTCTTCAGCATGTTGGTCGTCTTCACCAGCGACTCGGTGAGGTAGACCGGATCCTCGGTGATCGTCACATAGGTCATCACCGAGCCGTGCAGCGCGAATCGCTCGGTCAACGTCACCTGATCGCTTTGCGGCACACCGTTGCGCCGATGCCACATCTGCTTGATGTGCGTCGTCGTCACGACGAGCACCTCGCCATCCCATCGGCCCGTTGAAAAACCCATCCAGGTGTGTTCGGCGTTCTTCGACGGATGCGGCCGGCCGTCCATCCACACCGTGCGGCGCTGTTGAAAGTTGCTGATATCGAGGTGAATCGCAACGACCTGCTGCGTTTCGCGATCGCGCTCGTCCCAGATCCGCATGTTGAGCGGACCACGCAATATGTATGGCGATGAGTGCGCCCGGCACTGATGCTCGGGAACGGTGAGGCGCGACGCATCCCACGCCTCGGCAAACGCCCGTGCGCTCTCGTTGATCGGGAGCCCGACGTAGTCGCCAAGCGACGGCCCGGGAATCCGCTCGGGCTGGTCCTCATGAAAGAGCGCGTTGTAGCTGCCCGTGATGTCGAACTGCGCCAGCGCTGGCGACGGCATCAGAAGCGCCACGAGAGCGAGTGAGAAGATGCAACGCATGTCTCATTCCTGTAATGGGGTCTGACCCCGGGGTCAGACCCTTCACACTATTTCCCACGGGGCGACAGGCTCCGATACACGGCCTCGACGAACATCGCGGTCGTCCACGGCCCGGACGCCGACCCGTACCGCGGCTCCCAGTCGATCGTGGGACGCGCGGCCTGCACCTGCGCGAGTGTCCTGCCCTTCTTGATCATGGACGCCACGCGATCCCTGACGATGGTGACCATGTCGCGGTACTCGACCACGTCGAACTCGTCGCTGATGCGGCCGCGACCCGGCACGATGCGCGTTCCGCCTTCGGTGAACTGCTCCGAGATCGCCATGTCGATCAGCCTGTTGAGCCCTTCAACAACGCCGTTCACGCTGCCACCTCGAGCGACATCGATGCGCGGGTACCCAAGCGTGCTGTAGATGTCGCCCGCCGCGATCACATCGGAGCTGCGGAAGAAGACGAGGATGTCGCCGTCGCTGCTCGCGTCCTTGATGTGGGCCAACTCGATCCCCTCACCGTTGAAGTACATCGACTTCTCGTCCTGGAAGAAGGTCTCGGTGGGCCACGCGCCAAATGGTGTGGGTGGCTGGTTGCCAGTGGGCGCGCTCATCGCCTTCAACACGTTCTCGTGCGCGACGACGAATGCCTGCGACACGACGCCTTCGACCGCACCCTGCCCGACCTGTCCTGCGAAATTGCCCGCGACGAGTTGCGCGCCCGCGGCTGCAACCTTGACGTTGCCGCCGACGAACTCCGGGTGTGCGTGCGTGTTGACGACGTAGCGGATCGGACGCGAGCCGGCGAGAGCTCGTATGGCGGCAATCAGTCGATCGGATTGCGACTCCGCCATGGTGTCGACGACGAGCACGCCCTGCGAGCCAACCTGCACGAGCGCGTTTACGCCACCGGCGCTGACCATCGAGACCTGCCCGCGCACGAGTAGCGTCTCCAGATCACCGGTCTGCGCACCCAGCGTCGTGACGAGACCAACGGCGGCCAGCAATGGAACCAGTGGGGCTCGAAGCGCTGAAGTCACGGGCACATTCTCTGCGGGACTCGGGGTTCGGGTCTATAGTGATGCCGTGCTGCGTGTCCTCACCGTTTTTCTGCTCCTCATGGCGACACAGGCGTCCGCAGAAGTCGTGCGCATCGACGTGCGAAGCCGCGATGACTTCGGCACCCACGAGCGGGTAATTGCACGCGTGCACTACGCGGTCGATCCCAAACTGCCCGCGAACCAGGCGATTGCCGATCTCGCGTTTGCTCCGCGAAACGCGGAAGGCAAGGTGGAGTTCGCCGGCGACCTGCTGCTCTTTCTCCCCAAGCGGCCGGCATCGTCTCGCGGCACGGTGTTTCTCGAGGTCGTCAATCGCGGACGCGATCAGTCGCTTGGCCTGATGAGCGATGCACGCCAGCGCGATCTCTCGCCAGAGAACTGGAGTCTCGGCGATCGATTCCTCCTCGAGCAGGGATTTACGGTCGCCTTCCTCGGCTGGCAGTTCGACGTGCAGCCGAGAGACGGCCTGTCACTGACGGTGCCAACTGTGCCAGTGAGCGGGGTGGTCCGGGCCAGTGCCGTGACCGTCAGCCGCAGCGGGCCCGGCGGCGCAATCGGCCTTGCCTACTGCGCCACGGACGCGTCGCAACCTGACGCGACACTCACGTTCCGCTCGGAGATCGAAAAGCCCGCGACGGTTTTTCCTCGTGACAGCTGGCAGTTCGCGCCCGACGGATGCGCCGTCTATCGCCCCGCTGGCTTCGATGCCGGGCTCAACGAGGTGATCTACAAGGCGACCGGATCACCCGTGGCGGGCCTCGGTCTCGCAGCCGTGCGCGACTTCGCGTCGTATCTGAAGTACGGAAGCAGCACGGCA
>Ga0315912_10006272_pt1 | contig 10680 bp, 11 predicted proteins | sample VfabasoilMG_FD_204469 | JGI IMG/M metagenome (GOLD analysis project Ga0315912, IMG submission 204469) | Garden soil microbial communities collected in Santa Monica, California, United States - V. faba soil | ecosystem: Environmental > Terrestrial > Soil > Garden | place: USA: California... | reverse complement strand
GACGCGTCGAAAGGGCGCTCTCGACATCGCCGGCCTTCCCGGAAAACTCGCCGATTGCCAGGAGAAGGATCCGGCGCTCTGCGAAATCTTCATCGTCGAGGGTGACTCGGCAGGCGGCTCGGCCAAGCAGGGCCGTGATCGCCGCACCCAGGCCATCCTGCCGCTCAAAGGCAAGATCCTGAACGTCGAAAAAGCACGTTTCGACAAGATGCTTCAGTCCGCCGAAGTTGGCACCCTGATCACAGCACTTGGCTGCGGGATCGGGCGAGATGACTTCGACATCAATAAACTGCGGTATCACCGAATCATCATCATGACGGACGCAGACGTCGACGGATCTCACATCCGAACGCTGCTACTTACGTTCTTTTACCGGCAGATTCCCCTCCTGATCGAGCGCGGTCACATCTACATCGCACAGCCACCGCTGTACAAGGTGAAGCGCGGCAAGCAGGAGGTCTACGTCAAAGACGACCTCGAGCTGAACACCATGCTGCTCGCATCGGCACTCGATGACGCCGAACTCCACGTGAACAGTTCGGCGCCGCCGCTCTCCGGCCAGGGCCTGGAAGCGCTCGCGCGCCAGTACATGGAAGTGCAGGCCATCATCAAGCGCTGGGCTCGTCGCTATGACGAGCGCCTGCTGGACCAGCTCATCTACATGCCTGCCGTCAGCGCCGCCGAGTTCGAGCGCGCCGACTGGATGCGCGATTGGACGCGCGATCTCGCCCAGCACTTGAATGGTCTGTCCGACAGCCCGCGCAGCTATCGCGTGGAACTGCGCCAGGTCGATGGTCATCCGGCTCGCGTGCTCGTGAGCAAGACCGAACACGGCTCTGTGACCGAGAAGGCGCTGCCGAAGGAATTCTTCGAGTCTGCTGAATATCGACGCATCGTCGAGCTCGGCAAGACGCTCGCCGGTCTCTTCGGCGAAGGTGCGTACATCAAGCGCGGCGAAGCGCGCGAAGACGTGGGTTCGTTCAAGCTGGCCATGCAGTGGCTGCTCGACCAGGCGCGCAAGGGCCAGTCGATCCAGCGCTACAAGGGTCTCGGTGAAATGAACCCCGAACAGCTCTGGGACACCACCATCAACCCCGAGACGCGCCGGCTCATGCAGGTGCGCATCGAGGACATCCTGGCGTCGGATGAGATCTTCACTACGCTCATGGGTGACCAGGTGGAGCCGCGGCGCGAGTTCATCGAGAAGAACGCGTTGGCCGTGGCGAACCTCGACGTCTAACTACGAGAGGTCATCCCCCGCGCCGCCGGCCGGACATCGGAAATTTCCGCCCGTTGTGACAGGCAACCTTTCCCTGGAACGGCGCATCCGACGACAACGTTCCCTTGAGCGTGACATTTCCGTTGGGCGATACCCTGTTGAAGCTGCCCAACCATGAGTCGCTCGTCGACGCCCGCAAACCAGCCTCATCAAATCATCTTGCAGAATGGCGGCGCTGGTTCTTCGTTACAAACATCGGGCTTGGTACCCGACGTCGTCCAATATTTCAGAAGGCCGAGCTGCGTCGCCAGCGCCGGGAAGCCCGGATCCGCCAAAACTCCGCGCATGCTTTGATTCCAGAAAATCGACGGCCCCGGATATTCCGTCGTCGCGATCCGGGCCGCGACTTGGAAAGCTTCGCCGTTCGCCCCGAGATCGGCGAGTAATCTCGCGACATCGTCAGACTGCTGAGTTTCCGACAGCGCCAGAAGCGCCTCGACGGCTTGCGCCCGGGCTCCGGAATCACGCGACGCGCGTGCCTGATGCCCTTTCAGCAAGGCCGCGCGCACCTCTTCGGGTATCGGCAATGTCGGGTCGGTCAGAAGATCGACGTCGCCGATCTGGGTTGCCTTGTAGCTGGCAAGCCATTTCGCAAACGCGGCATTCGGAGCGAGGTCGATCGCCGCATCGAAATAGGTTTTCGCCTCGTCTGACTTCCCCGCGACGACCAGCGCCTGGGCCAGATTCAAAGGCGTATAGACATAGAGGGCCAGCATGTCGTTGGCCTGACGCAATTGCTCGACCGCTTCGCCGGTCCGTCCAACATTGAGCAGCATCCATCCGTACTGGTGATACTCGCATCCGCAATCCAGCCGATGCGCCGCGATGGCGCGTTTCAACAGATCTTCCCGACCGGTCCAGTCTCGCCGATCGAGCACCATCGACTTGATATAGAGGGCCTCGCTGTTCTTGCCATCGATTGCGATCGCCCGGTCAGCCGCCTCCCGGCCGCTCGCCCGAGCCTCTTCGACAATCCGGCTGCTGTCCGCGCTCAGCGCAACTTTCCAGTACGCTCCGGCAACCGCCGCCCAGCCCCAGGAAAAATCCGGGACGGCGGCGACGACTCGCTGCGCGGGAACGAGGGCCTTTCGTCCGTCCCAAAGATTGGGGTCCCAATGGCCCTCGCAAAACTGCATGTAGTCGCGGAGAACGCCGTCGGGCAGAGGCTTGTGATAGGTGGACGCTCCGAACAATCCGCAGCGGACGACGTTGCCGGCATCGACTGCGATGTGGCGTGGAACCCTCGAGACTTCATTGCCGTCGTAGTTAGACGTATTGGACCACGCGGTTTCGCCGGAGCGCTCGTTGACCAGACGGGTGATGACACGGATCGAGTCTCCGTTCCGCTGGATCGTCCCGCCCAACGAGTAGGCGGGCGCGGCGCCCGGCGCGGGTGTGGATTCGCTCGATACACCCACGACGCCGTCGATGCTGAATGCCGCGGTGACCTCCGCGTCCACCGCTTCCCGAAGCGTCGCAGGCAAGTCCGGGGACAGGAGCTGAAAGCCCGTCAGGCGGACAGTCATGCCATGTCCTGCCGTTGGAGTTGGCCGGTGTGCCCACCATACCGCGGTCGCCACAGCCAACATGAGCAGGAAAGCAGCTGCGAATACCGCGACTCGCCGCGACGAGACAGATCCCCCGCCTTCAGCGGCTGTGGCCGCCGCCGGAGGCACCATGGGTGCGGTCAGCTCCACGACGTCGGCGGGCGGATCAATCGTTCCGAGGAATCGATAGCCCTTGCGCGGTATGGTTTCGATGTATCGCGGCACCTCGCCGACGTCGTCCAGTGCAACACGCAACTTGCGCACGGCCGTGTTGAGCCCTGTGTCGAAGTCGACCACGCCCTTCGGCCATAGCCGGGCAATCAGCTGCTCGCGCGTGACGAGCTCTCCCGGACGCGCAAGCAACTCCTCGAGCACGAGCAGCGGAAGCTGCTGGAGCCGGGTTTTGTGATTGTCCTTGACCAGCTCTCCGGTGTCCGCGTGCAGCACCCAGCCATCGAACGAGATCACTCCGGATGTCTTCTTCGTCGGGGCGCTTTCCATTTGTCCGTCGCATCAATGGCTTGGGCGAGTACAGATCGCGGTCAGAAACAATTTAGCGCACCTACAGCCCGGAAGCATGGTTCAGCGAGCCCGCCGCGGGGAACTTCGTCAAACGCCGATCGCACCCTGGCGGGGAACGGCGACCGACAACATTTCAACTACTCGGGGACCTCCATGAAAACTGCCTCACAACTTCCACACCAAACCCGCAATGTGTTCGCCGGGGCCTTGCTCGCCGTCTTGACCGCTTCGGCCAGCGCCGGCGGCCTTCCCAAACCCGCCGTGCCGGAGTTCAGCACCGCCACCCTCGTCGCGGAGGTCAGCGTCCCAGGCTTCGGCGACGGCTGCCCCATCGAAAGCGCCGATGGCCTAAGCCTTTTCATCGCGTCGAACCGCCCCGGCACCATGGGCGCCAACGACATCTGGGCCGCCGACCGCGCCAGCATCGGCGCACCGTTCTCCGAACCGCGCAACCTGGGCGCGCCCATCAACACCACATCCGCCGACTTCTGCCCCACGCCCGTGCTCGGCCGGTCGCTGTTCTTCGTGTCCGAACGTCCCGGTGATGGCACGGGGCCCACGCCCTGTGGCGGAGGCGACATCTATCTGTCACGACAGAGCCCCGCCGGCGGATGGAGCGCGCCCGCGATGCTCAGGTGCGCGCCCGAGGGCCCTAACTTCTCCGGCGGTGAACGCAGCCCCTCACTGGTGGAAACCTGGTTCGGCACTTTCCTGTTCTATTCGAGCAACGGCAGCGGTGGCGACCAGGACATCTACGTCAGCCGCCTCGGCAGCGATGGCCAGTTCGGCCCCGGCAAGATGGTCGAAGAGTTGAGCACCGAGTTCGAAGACATCATGCCCAACGTGCGCGAGCGCGGGGATGGCAGTTTCGAGATCGTGTTCAGCTCGAACCGCCCGACGTGGGGACGCGGGCAGGCGGCGTTCGGACAGCAGGATGTGTACATCTCGCGGTCGTGGTGGCTCACCGGAGCGTGGTCGGCGCCGAAGAATCTCGGCGACGCGGTGAACACCTCGGGTGTGGAGCAACGCTCGACGTTGTCGAAGGATGGCAAGCGGCTGTACTTCGGGCGCGATGGCGACATCTTCCTGAGCACGAGGAACGGCAAGCACTGACAGGCGTTGCCCGGCTGGGCCGGCGTGGTGGAGGTCCATCACGCCGGCCTCCAGCCGAGTCAGGGCTCACCCTGTCTCCGCCAAGTCCTTTTGACATTTCGACGATCATCGTAATATCTTCCGGGCATGAAAACGCCCGAAGTCATCGATGCCCTGGGTGCCCTGGCCCATGAGCATCGACTGGCCATTTATCGAATTCTCGTGGAGCAGGGCCCTGCCGGATTGCCGGCTGGCGTGATCGGCGAGCGGGTCGGCCTCGTCCCTTCTTCGCTTACCTTCCATCTCCAGTCACTGCAGCGAGCGGGGCTGATCACGCAGGAGCGAGCGAGCCGGCACCTCATATATAGCGCCGACTACTCGGTCATGACGGGCCTGGTCGCCTACCTCACCGACAAGTGTTGTACGGCAAGTGCGGAAGGCTGCGCGCCGGGATGCGGAACACCTGCCGCGAAGGTTTCGCGACGCAAGAAGGTCGCGTGAGGCAAATGGCCTCGCCACTCCACATTTCGATGCGCCCGGAATTCCAGGCTGTCGTCCGGATTCTCCAGGAAGCCCAGCTGCCCACGGAGGATCTGATCGCATCCCACCTGGAACACTTTTCCTATGCAGGTCCGGCCACACACCCCACGGGGCTGGTGGGGCTCGAACTATTCGGTGACGTCGCACTTCTTCGTTCACTCGCCGTGGTCCCGGGCCGGCGTGGCTACGGCGACGGTCAGCGGCTGCTGGCGCATGCCGAGAACCACGCAAGATCGGCCGGTGTCCGCGAGCTCTATCTACTGACGACGACCGCCGAAGGCTTCTTCGCGAAGCGCGGCTACACCCGTGCCGCTCGAGACACGGCGCCGCCCGCCATCCGGGCCACGCGTGAATTTTCCGGCCTCTGCCCCACGAGCTCGGCTTTCATGAGGAAGCCACTGTGACTCGCGAGGTGCTCGCGGAATTCCTCGGTTCCTTGCTGTTGGCCGCAGCCGTCATCGGCTCCGGCATCATGGCGGAGCGCCTGGCCGACGGAAACGCGGCGGTCGCGTTGCTCGGAAACACCGCAGCAACCGTGGCGATTCTGGGTGTGCTCATCGTCATGTTCGCGCCCGTCAGCGGCGCTCACTTCAACCCGGCCGTCACGCTGGTCGCGCTGGTCCAGAAGAAGGTCACGCCGCGCCAGGCCGGAATGTACGTCATCGCCCAGGTCGCCGGCTGCTGTGCAGGTGCGATGCTGGCCCATGTGATGTTCGAACTGCCCCTCGTGCAGGCTTCCCAGCACGAACGCGTCGGCCTGGGCCAATGGATTGCCGAAATAGTGGCGACGGCAGGTTTGATACTGGTTGCGTTCTCTTCGCCGTCGGCGAAGGAAGCGGCCTGGCGTGTGCCCGCCTGGATCGCGGGCGGCTACTGGTTCACGGCCTCGACGTCGTTTGCGAACCCCGCTATCACGATCGGCCGATCACTCACCGACACTTTCTCTGGCATCCGTCCCGTCGATGCTCCCGGATTCATCATTGCCGAATTGGCCGGTGCCGCCCTGGGTCTCGTGTTGTTGCGTGTACTCGCGCTTCAGAGGGCGCCAGCGTGACCGCTCGCCATTCAAGCGCCGCCGAAACCCTCAACAGCACGTGCCACTGCGCCGCGACGGACCTTCCGCGACTTCGAGAACGCATCGATCGTGTCACCGGATCTACCCAGTCGATCGTGCACTCACATCCGAATCTGTTTTCGAAGATCCCGGTGTTCCTCGAGCCAGGGCACTTCGCGCAGATGGCGGCTTCGATTCGCGCCATCGAACAGGTGGTGAAGACGCAGTCCTTTCGAACGAAGGTGCTCGCGCATGCGCCATCGATCGCCTCGATGCCGGCGCCACAGGCGGGTGTGTTCCTCGGATACGACTTCCACATCGGCGCGGCCGGGCCGCGACTCATCGAAATCAACACCAATGCGGGTGGCGCGTTTCTGAACGTGGCCGCGCGCGATCACCAGATCGCGTGTTGCGACGTCGCGAGCGAATACCTTGCGCGACTTCCCACCAGCAAACAACTCGAGAGCACCATCCTCGAAATGTTCCAGCGCGAGAGGAAGCTCGCGGGTCGCACCTCGCCACTGCGAAGCATCGCGATTGTCGACGACAAACCCGGGAGCCAGTTTCTCTACCCGGAATTCCTGCTCGCAAAGCAGCTGTTCGAATCCGCCGGAATCCGTACCCACATCGCGGACGTATCGATATTGAAGCTGGACGGTGATCGAGTGGTCGTTGACGGCGACCCGGTGGATCTCATTTACAACCGAAGCACTGACTTCTACCTGCAATCGCCGGCGGCCCATGTCCTTCGAGACGCGTTTGAACGGAACCTCGCCGTCGTCACGCCACATCCCGGGGCCTTCGCGCTGTACGCGAACAAGCAGAATCTCACCCTGCTCAGTGATGCGGACTCGCTCGCTGCGCTCGGCATCGACAAGCCATCGATAGATCTGCTGACGCAAGTCGTACCCCCAACGCACTGCGTGAAAGGCGAGGACGAAACATGGTGGCGCGACCGCAAAGACTGGTTTTTCAAACCGGAGAGTGGCTTCGGCAGTCGCGGCGCTTACCGCGGCGACAAGTTGACTCGCCGCGTATTCGCGGATGTCGTACGCGGCGGCTATATCGCCCAGAAAATTGCGCCGCCCGGCGAGCGGGCCCACGCAACGGACGACGGCACGATGTCGCTGAAGGTCGATATCCGTTGTTACGTCTACGAGGGCGAGATCCAGCTCATGGCAGCGAGGCTCTACCAGGGCCAGACGACCAACTTCAGGACTGCCGGCGGCGGATTCGCGCCGGTCTACATCGTTCAAACCACCTGACCCGAGGATTCGCCTTGTCTACCGTGACCATCTATCACAACCCGGCCTGCGGAACCTCGCGCAACACGCTTGGACTCATCCGTAACGCAGGCATCGAGCCTGTCGTCATCGAATATCTCGTGAACCCGCCCAGCCTCGAAACGCTGAAGGCCATGATCAAGACGGCCGGGCTGACGGTGCGCGAAGCGATCCGGGAGAAAGGCACGCCTTTCTTCGAACTCGGTCTCGACAACCCGAATCTTCCCGACGAAGACCTGCTGGAAGCGATGATGAAGCACCCCATCCTCATCAATCGGCCGTTCGTCGTGACGGAGCACGGCACTCGCTTGTGCCGCCCGTCCGAAATCGTGCTCGACATTCTTGCTCAGCCTCAACGCGGATACTTCGCCAAGGAAGATGGCGAGGTCGTCATCAACGAGCAGGGCGAGCGCGTCTCAAAACACTCGTGAAAGTAGCCGCCTACTTCGTGAGCCGCGCCACGAATTCCTTCATGAATGCCGGCACGTCCACTTCCAGCGCCACCTGCGCATTGGCCTCGCCCGCCTTCCCGGGCTTCGTGAGCCCATCGGCCGCCACTTCGATGTTGAGCGACGTCAGCTTGTAAGGTGTGCGCGGCGCGACGAGTTCCACTGCCAGCACATCGAACAGCGTCGGGTTCTCGCCTTTCCATGTATTCGCGTGGCGCCAGATCGAATTGAGCGCGGCGAGCGCATTCGTGATCGGCAGACCGCGTGAAAACAGCTCGACGCGCATCTCCGGCGTCAGTTTCAGATCCGCGGTCGAATCGAGCGGCGCCACGAGCAACGGCACGCCGGAAGTGAAAACGGTGCGCGCGGCTGCGGCGTTCGACTTGATGTTCCACTCGGGCTCGGGCTTCGAGCCCGGCGCAAAACCGCGATGAACGGCGCCGCCCATGAGGGAGATGGCCTTGATCTTCCTGCCGATGCCGGGCTGGGACTCAAGCAGCGCGGCGATGTTGGTGAGCTCACCGACGGCGATCAGCGTGATCTCGCCTGGTCGCGCATTGATCTGGCGACGCATGAACTCGATGCCGCCTTCGTCATGAAGGCTCGGTGACTTGAATCCATCAGCCCACTCGACCTGCTTCATGTATTGAGTGGCGGTCGAGATGCCCGGGTACACGGGAACGCTCGCCCATTTGCCGCCCGCGACGCTCAACAGTTTGGCAGCGAGCCTCGCTCTCGCCATGGCATCGCTCGACACTGTGGTGACACCCAGTAGCTCAAGTTCCGGCCGCTGAATCAGCGCAACGAGCGCGTACGCGTCGTCGATGTCGGTTCCGATGTCGGTGTCGAAGATCACCGGCTCCGCTGCTTTCGCGAGTGGAGCCAGCAGCAGGAACAACAGCAGGGTGATGCGCATGGTGGACGAGTATAGGAGTGCGAATCGACCCTGAAAGTCAGCGCACCGACGACACCAATCCTTCGCTGAAAACGAAACCCAACGCACTCACGAGAGCCGATTGATCGAGGCCGGCAGTGTTGACCGCCTCGCCCAGCGGAGCCCCCGCTTCCAGAGCACATAGATAAGAGAAGAGCCGGGGTTCCAGGGGGCGTACTTCCAGCAGATCGGACCGCGCGCGAACCATGCCGCACTCTGGGCCGACCGACTGATCCACCGGCGAAGCATTATCTGCCTGGTTGGCCAACCAGACGCTGAAAATGGGGAAGTCCGAGGCGATCAGCTGAAGCGACGGCTGCAGCCCGAAAACGAGGTGCTCCAGCTGGCCGGGTGCAAACCGACCGAGCACGTCCGCCAGCATCGGCGGCTCAACCTTCGCGATGGCCGCTTGCGAGCGGGCCCATTCGAGTCGAGCGAGATCGGCGAGCCACGCGTATTCGCTCCCTTGGAGATGCTCGAACAGGAACGCCGGGAAGTCCTGGCCGATCCAGTGGAGATCGCCGCTGCGCGAAGGAAACCTCTCGCGGTACTGCCAGGTGAGCTGGCGAAAGTAGTCGTCACCCACGCGACGCCGCACCACGGGGTAGCTGCCTTCCAGTGCTACCCGGAAGGAGACGGCCGCGTTGTTGCGATAGATGGAAAGATTCTCCGCCGGCAGCACCGCGCACGCGACCGCCGGGTCTCGCAGCGCGGCCGCGAACGCACTCTGCATTTCACGCAGCGAGGCCACGTACTTCTCCGAGGATTGCATCCGCGCGCCTGCTTTCCGCGACCAGTGTCGAGAGTGCGGGAATGTGGGTATCCCACTCGATGAGCGTGGGCACCGCGCCGATGCGGCTCACGGCGTAGCGATACAGCTGCCATACTGCCTCGCAAACCTGCGAACCGTGGTCATCGATGAGCAGGTTTCCACTTTGTGCGTGGCCCGCGAGATGGATCTCGCCCACGCGATCCGCTGGAAGCCCGTCGATGAAGGCCTGCGCGTCGAAGCCGAGATTCTTCGAACTCACGTAGACGTTGTTGACGTCGAGCAGCAGGCCGCAGCCGGAAATCGCCGCGACGGCGGACAGGAACTCCCACTCCTTCAACTGCGAATGTTCGAACGACACGTACGCCGACACATTTTCGATGAGCAGTGGGGCGCCGAGGAAATCCTGGGCTTCGCCCACCTGGCGGGCGAGCAACTCCACGGCTTCGTCGGTGTAGGGCAGGGGCAGCAGATCGTTGAAAAACTCGCCGCCCGCGCGTCCCCAGCACGCGTGCTCGGAAACGAGCGCGGGTTCGAAACGCGCGATGGCGCGCTTCACCCGAATGAGATGTTCGCGATCCACACCCTCGGCGGAACCCAGCCCGAGACCCACGCCATGCAGGCTGAGTGGGTAGTTAGCGCGCGCCCGCTCCAGCGCGCGGCCGGCGGCGCCGCCTTCGTGGAAATAGTTTTCGGTGTGAGCCTCTATCCACCCGACCGCCGGGCGTTCGGCGACGAGTTCATGATGATGAACGGACCGAAAGCCGATTCCGGCACACGCCGGAATCGGCCCCGGCACACCTCGTGATTCGAGGCGCGCCATGCGTCGTTACATCGCCTTCTTTTCGCTGACCTTGCCGCCCATCTTTTCGCACTCGCCTTTCGGTACGTACTTCCACTCATCGGCGGCCTTGTCGGTCTTGGCCTGACCGGCACAGGAATGGCTCTTGGTAGCGCAATCGTTCTTCCCGGCTTCCGCGACGCCCAGGCACTTTTCCTTGGGGGCATCCTCGGCGGACACGGTGGCGCTGCCGAGCGCCAGCAGGCTGCCGACGGCCGAAGCGATGGCGATGCTCTTCAGATTCATGAGATTTCTCCGAGTTGTTGAAGAATGCGTGATCAACCGGGCAGATAGACCCGCCGCCAGGCGGCTTTATTTCGTACCCGGGAAGGGAATCCAACGGGATCACTTGCGATGGCTGGATCGTCGT
>Ga0315912_10006271_pt1 | contig 10682 bp, 8 predicted proteins | sample VfabasoilMG_FD_204469 | JGI IMG/M metagenome (GOLD analysis project Ga0315912, IMG submission 204469) | Garden soil microbial communities collected in Santa Monica, California, United States - V. faba soil | ecosystem: Environmental > Terrestrial > Soil > Garden | place: USA: California... | reverse complement strand
GCCGGCCAGAAAGCGCCGAGCTCGTGCGCGTGCTGTCCGCGGAAGGCGAGTACGGTCGTGAGCTCATCTACGTATCAGCCGCGGTCGACGACGAGGCTGCACTGAGAGCCGCCATCCAAATCACGCGTGAGCGACTGGGCGAGCTGAACGGAGTCGTTCACTCGGCCATGGTGCTGGAAGACGCGCGGCTGGCCGAGATGGATAGCTCGACCTTCGAGCGTGTGCTCAGGCCGAAGGCCGCGGGCGCGCAAACGCTCGCCGCTGCCACGACCGGGCTGGAGCTCGATTTCATGCTCTTCTTCTCGTCCGCGCAAGCCTTCATCGGCAACCTCGGACAGGCGAATTACGCGGCCGCAAGCACCTACCTCGACGGCTTCGCTGCCGCCTTGCGCTCGCAGCGCGCGCACCCGGTGCTGGTCGTCAATTGGGGTTTCTGGAGCGAGGTGGGCGCGGTCGCGAACGAGCGCTATCGACAGCTACTCGCGCGGCAAGGCGTGTATGGCCTGAAGGCGACAGAAGCGTTGGGCGCGCTGGAAGCCATGTTGCTCGCCGGCTGGGAGCAGGCGCTGATCGTGGCAGCGGAAGAACCCGTGCTGCGAGAAATGGGCTTCGACCGCAGCCTGACCATCGAGCGACCGCGCGAGCGACAGCCGCTGCCAGCGTCAGCTCCACTCGCGCCACTGACGCCCGAAGACGCACGATCCTTCGCGGAGACCGAAGAGGCCATGCGTTGTTTGCTGGAGCTGACGCGTCGCCGCGTGGCGCAAGTGCTGCGCGAACTGCTCGCGGGCAGGTCGCTCGAAGAAGCACGGGCAGCGGGCGCGCTTTCGGCAGCGCATGTCCGTCTCGCGGGCGCGCTGCTGAAGCTCACCCAAACCGCCGCTTTCGCGAGCTGCGAGCAGGCCGAGTTCGAACAGAGCCTCGCCCAGCTGCGCGCGCGCTTCCCCAGTCTCGAAGCGCTCATCCCACTGCTCGAGGCCAGCATCGCGGCCTACCCGGCGCTACTTTCAGGCAAAGCCTCGGCTCCCAGCGTGCTCTTTCCGGGCGGCAGCGTGGAGCTGGTGCGCCCCGTTTACGGTCAGAGCGCGATCTCGCGCTTCTACAACGAGCGTGTAGCAGCAGGCGTCCTTTCGCTGGCACGCGCAGCAGGGGCTCCGCTGCGCATCCTCGAGATCGGCGCCGGCACGGGCTCGACTACGGTGGCAGTCTTGGACGCGCTCGCGCGCGCAGGGGCTCCGTGCGACTACTGCTACACCGATCTCTGGGACAAGCTGGTGAACGACGCCAAAGAACGGCTCGCTCCGCGCTATCCCGAACTGCGCTTCGCCTTCTTCGACGTCGGCAACGACCCTGCGAGCCAAGGGCTGCAGGAAGAGTTCGATGTCGTGATCGCCACCAACGTGTTGCACGCCACGCGTGATCTGCACGTGACGCTGCGCCACGCCAAGAAGTTGCTGCGTTCCGGTGGCGCGCTAGTGCTGAACGAAAGCGTCGAAGTCAGAGAGTACTCGACGTACACCTTCGGACTCCTGCCGGGTTGGTGGAACGCCGCGGACGCGCACGAGCGCCTGCCCGATTCCCCGCTGGCGTCCGCCGCCACCTGGGCAGCGCTGCTGCGCGACGAAGGCTTCGCGCATATCCGCGGCTTGGTGCCGGCAGACTCGACGGCACCGGCAGCCAGCGCGCAGCAGGTCTATCTCGCGCTCAGCGACGGTGAGTTGCGCGCGGCCGCCGGGAAGCGACCGGCACCGCCGCCGCAAGCCGCAGCTACGCTCGGCCTGCCAGCGGCGTTGGTCGGTAAACTTCGGGCGTTCGAGCCGTTGGCGGCGCCGCGCCCGAAGCACCTCGCCACGTTCAGAGACGCGCGGGACAACGTGTGGGTGTTTCTGAACAATCCGCCCGCCAACATGTTCAGCGACGAATTTCTGGGTGAGTTGTGCGCCACGCTGCAGAGCGTGGCCACGCTCTCGCCGGTCGCAGGTCGCGTCGTGTACCTGTCTCACTTTGGCGAGTACTTCTCGCTCGGCGGCGACCGCAGCGAGATCGTGCGCCACCTGGGTGATGCCGACGCGCTGAAAGCCTTCGCCGACAAGGCCAAGGCGCTGATTCGCGTGATCACTTCGCTCGATGCCGTGGTCGTCGCCGTCGTCAACGGCTCGGCCCAGGGCGGTGGCTTCGAAACGCTGCTGGCCACGGATCTACAGCTCGTGCGCACGGGCGTGAAGCTGGGCCTACCCGAGATCAAATCTGGCCTAATCCCGGGCATGGGTGGGCTCAGCTACTTGCAATCCGTGCTGGGTCCGGCCCGGACCAAGCGGCTAGTACTGCTCGGCGAGTTGATCGATGCCACGCAGGCCCAGGAATACGGCATCATTTCGCACGTAGTCGAGGACCCCTTCGCGGCCGCACTCAGCATGGGGGAAGAGCTGAAGCACCTCGACAGTGCCCTGTACATGAAGCGCTTGCTGCGCAACGAGACCGCCGAGCTGCTCGCGGCCGATATCGATGATTGGTTGAATTACGTGACTTGCCACGCGGACTGGATCGACACCCGGCGCATCTCGAACTCGCGGCTCGTGGTCGCGGGCCGTGCCGCGATGAAGGCAAGCTGAAGGAGCGTTTCATGGAAATGGTCGTACAAGACGTGGTCAAGGTGGCACCGGACGCGAAAGTGCCGCGCAAAAAGCCCGAGCCGCAAAAGTGGCTGCACTGCCCGCAACGCGCGCAGGACATCAAAGCCTTGTGTCAGCCGAACGGCGCGCGCCATCTGTTGTTCGCGTCGCCCTTCATCATCGCCTATTTCGGCGCGATTACGCTGCAGTTCATGACCAACGCGCTGTGGGCGAACCTGCTCTTATCCGCCGTCTTGGGGCACCTCTTGTATTGCCTGTTCGTGTTGCATCACGATTGCATGCACGGCACCGGCTTCAAGAACGACCTGTACAATCGCGTGATGGGTCGGCTGTACGCGACCACCTTCACCATGACCTTCACCACCAATCGCGAGACACACGCTCGTCACCACTCGCACATCGCCGACCCCGATCGCGACCCCGATGAGTACTATTTCTCCTCCGGGCTGAAGGACATTTGGCTGCGCATCTGGCGCTATTACGAGTGGTACACGCTCATTTCCCTCACCAGGTACGGCTCACGCGTGCGCTGGACGGTGCTGGCCGAGCAGTTCACCAACCTGGGCATCTGGCTGGCCGTGCACGTCGTGCTCATCAGCATGGGTTTGGGCTGGAAGGTGTTGTTCATCTTCTGGCTGCCGATCGCGTTCGTGGCACTGGTCATCAATCCCATCACCCGCGGCTACGAGCATGCGCCCATCACGCTGTATCCCGCGGGCGACCCGCGCAAACGCGACATGAGCAAGAACGCGATCACGGTCGACAATCCAATCCTAGGCTGGCTGTGCGCGAACATCACCTTCCACGTCGAGCACCACTCGGTGCCGCGCTGCCCCTTCTACAACCTGCAAAAGCTGCACCGACTCTACCAAGAAGAGCGCATGCAATACCTGGTAGCCCCCTTCCCGCTGTATCGGGTTTGGAAGGGCAGCAAGATGCTCGAAGGCATGACTTGCAACGCGGGCCCCAGCTACGATCCGGCCTGCGAAACAGGGGAAGAGTTCCTTGAAGGCGCAGCGGTTTGAGCTCCCCGATCAGACGCACACCGTCATCGAGTGGTTCGAACGAGATGCGCTGCCAGCTCAGGGGCTCGTCGCCTTCTTGCCGGCGCTCGGCGCGAGCGTGAGCTATTACCGACCGCTCGCGGAGGCGTGGGCCGCGCTCGGCTATCGCGTCGCGACCATCGAACTCCGAGGCGGCAAGCAGAGCTCGGTCCAGGACGTGCGCCGCCAAAATTTCGGCTATCACGAGCTGCTGAGCGTCGACCTGGCGAATATCGTCCCCGCGCTGCGAGCAGCCGCGAACGGCTGCCCATTGCTGCTCGCGGGGCACAGCCTCGGCGGACAGCTGGCGTTGCTCTACGCCAGCCTCCACCCGGCGGAAGTCGACGCCGTAGTACTCTTGGCAGGCGGCTCGAATTACTACGCAACTGTCCCGTCAGCGCAACGGCTGCGGCGCCAACTGGCACTACGCCTGGCGCGCGCCATCACGCAGGTGTTGCGTTATTTCCCCGGGCACCGCTTGGGCTTCGGCGGAAAGCAGCCGCAGAACCTGATCCTCGATTGGACGACCGAAGCGCTGACCGGCAAATACAGCGTGAAAGGTGAGGCCGTCGATTACGAGCGCGAGCTCGAGCAGCTCGGTCTACCTGTGCTGTTCGTTTCACTGCGCGGCGATCGCTTGGTGCCCAAAACGTGCGCGGACTACCTCGCCCAAAAGCTGACTCGCGCTCGAGTCACCCAAATCGAACTCTCTACGCCCAACGGAGAGGCGTACAATCACTTTCGCTGGGTGAAGGAGCCCACACCCGTCCTCGCCGAGGTCGACCAATGGCTGCGCAGCTTGCGCAGCAGCGCTCCATCGTCCCGCGTCGCAACCGAAGGAGCCCACGCATGACCACCGCTGCTGAACCTCGGATCGCGCTTCCGGAGGCCGAGCCGCTCGAACACGGCGCTCGTCGTCCGATCGCGAAAGCCTTGATGGTTGGCCTCATCGCGCTCGCCGCTCTCGGCGCTGGCTTCAGCTACCTGCGCGGTCGCGGACTGGAAACCACCGATGACGCCCAGATAGAAGCGCACGTCGCGAGCGTATCGCCGCGCATTTCGGGTCAGGTCAAACGCGTGTTGGTGCAAGACCACCAAGAAGTGCACATCGGAGACGTGCTGGTCGAGCTGGACGATCGCGATCTCGCGGTGCGGCTCGTCGCCGCGCAGGCCGATCGCGAGGCCGCGCAGGCAACCGTAAGCGCCGCGCAGGCCCAGGTGGGCGTCGTCGAAGCCACCGCTCGTTCGAACCTGAAAGTGGCGCGCAGCGGGGTAGACCAAGCGGCAGCCGGAGCCGGCACCGCCCGCGCCGGCATCGCGTTGGCCGATGCCGATCTAGCCGCCGCGATCTCCAAGCGCGAGCTCGCGCAGTTGGAGCTCGGCCGAACCCGAGCGCTCTATGATCAACACGCCGTATCGGATGCCGAGCTCGACCTGCGTCGCGCCGCCTTCGATCAGGCGCAGGCCGTCGAGGCGCAGAGCCGCGCGCGCCTGATGAGCGCCAACGCCAACAGCGCCAACTCGGACAGCACCATCGTCGCAGCGCGCGGCAAGTTACTGGGTGCGGAAGCGGGGCCCGAACAGGTGCAAGCCGCGCGCGCACAAGTGATGTTGGCCACGGCGCGCCTGGCCCAGGCAGAGGCCAACGTGGAGCAAGCCAAGCTCAACCTGAGCTACACCCAAGTCCGCGCCGAACTGAACGGCGTGGTCGCGCGGCGCAGCGTGGAACCCGGTCAGACCGTCTCCCCCGAACGCCCGCTGCTCGCCATCGTCGCCATGGCAGACCCGTGGGTAGTCGCGAGCTTCAAAGAGGACCAAATCGGCCACATGCGCCCGGGACAGCACGCGCGCGTGAAAATCGACGCCTTCTCCGGCCAGGAGTTCCACGCGCTCGTCACGAGTGTTTCGCCCGGCACGGGCGCGCGCTTCGCCTTGCTGCCACCCGACAACGCATCGGGCAACTTCACCAAAGTGGTGCAGCGCGTGCCCGTGTTTCTACGGCTCGATCCGCAACCGCAGATCGCCATGCGCCCGGGCATGAGTTCGCTCGTCACCGTGCAGACCGATCGGTGAGACCATGAGCGGCGAGGTCTCGGGCTCCAAGGCCGGCATCACGGTCGTGGTGATGATCGCGGCCATGATGGCCTTGGTCGATATCTCGATCGTGAACGTCGCGCTCAACGACATCCGCGCCGGCTTCGGCACGCCGCTCGATCAAATCGGCTGGGTCACGACCAGCTACATGATGGCCAACATCGTGGTCATCCCGATGACGGGTTGGTTCCAACGCCGCTTCGGCTATCGACGCTATTTCGTGGCGTCCACGCTGCTGTTCACGGTCAGCAGTGCGCTGTGCGGCCTGGCCTGGAGCCTGCCGGTACTCGTGCTGTGCCGCGTGCTGCAAGGGATGGGCGGCGGGGCCATCATTCCCACCGCCAACGCCATTCTCTTCGCGCGCTACCCCAAGCGCGAGCACGGCATGGCAGCGGCGCTCTTCGGCATCGGCGCCATCACCGGACCGTTGATGGGGCCGACCATTGGTGGCTACCTGATCGCTTGGTCGAGTTGGCACTGGATCTTTCTGGTCAACGTACCGCTCGGTCTGCTCGTGGCCGGGCTGACGCTGCGCTTCGTGCATGAGCCAGGCTTTCGTCCGCGCAAGGAAAAGATCGACGCCTTCGGCATCTCGCTGCTCGCCCTCGGTATGCCTGCCCTGCAGTACGTACTGGAAGAGGGCAATCGCGAAGGCTGGTTCGAAAGCCGCATCATCGTCGCGCTCAGCTGCGTCGCCGCTATCGCCTTGATCACGTTCGTTGCGCACGAGCTCGAAACCAAAAACCCAGTCGTCGACCTCAGGGTGTTCGCCAATCGCAGCTACACGGCCGGCACTGCCATCAACTTCTTGGCCGGCCTCGCGCTCTTCGGCAGCACCTACTTGGTCTCGCTGTTTTGCGGCACCATCATGCATTTTGCCGCGCTCGACATCGGCCGCGTGTTCATGATTGCCGGGTTCGCCCAGCTCTTGCTCATGCCGCTCGTCGGCCGCCTCTCGCCGTTCGTCGACGGCCGTATCTTCCTATTCATCGGCATCGCCTGCGCCGCAGCCAGCCAATGGCTCGCCGCCGCGCTCACCTCCGCCTCCGGCTTCGACGACCTCGTGCGCCTACAACTCCTGCGAGCCGTCGGCCTGGCGTGCGTCTTCATCCCGGTAAGCGTGCTCTCGCTGTCCGATCTGACGCCCGAACAGCGCGGCAACGCCACGGGCCTAGTCAACCTCACGCGTGAGCTCGGCGGCTCGCTCGGCACCGCCTGGATGGGCATGATCGTGACGGACGGCGTGGCCGTGCACCGCAGCGAACTCGCCGCACACGTGACGCCCTTCAACCCGCTGGTGCACGAGCAATTGAGCACCATCGCGCGCTCCACCGCGCTCTCCCCCGAACCGCTCCTACAAGCGCGAATCATCCGGCAAGCACTGGTGCTCAGCTTCGAAGATGGCTTCCGCAAGACAGCACTGGCCATCTTGTGCGGGCTAATCCTGGTCTTCCTCGTGCGCCGGCAACGCCCAGGCGTGACCGTCGACGCCGCGCATTGAGCGCAGGCTCAGGGTTTGAGCGCGTGTGCTCGCGCCAGCGCAGCGAGCTCCGCATTACCAGCCGAGAGCAGCGCGCTGCTCGACAGCTCACAGGCCGACCAGCGCACCGTCCAAGTCAGCGCAGCACCGGGCAAGAGCGCCTGCTCAGCTCCCTGCTCCTCCACCTCGATCAGCTTCGGGTTCGCAGTGCCACTCGTCCAAAGCTGAATTTCCGCCTGATTTTCGGGCAACGCCGCGTCAGGCGCATCGACGAAACTCTTCACGAACAGCACCGGCAACAAATCCTTACCCAAGCGATTGGCGTGCGCGAGCCACCCTTCGGCGCCATCGAACTCAGTGAGATAGTTGTCTTGCGTCAAACTGAGGCTGGGATAATTCAGCCAGGCAACGCTGTCCGTAGCGGGCGCGGGCGGCAGCAAAGTCATGGGCAACGGTTGCTGAAAGGAATCCTGAGTGATGGTTCGGTTTCCCGGGCCCCGCGGCGCAAACGTGTAACCGCCCGCGCGCACGCGCGTCACCTCCCAGGGCGCCCAGGACGCGCTCGTCTTCGCCTCATTCACCAACTGATACTCGATACTGACCACGCCGCTGGCCTCATTCACACTGAAGCGCTTACTCACACTCAAGCCGAGCGTCTTGGCCACCTTACTGGTCAAGGTCACGGAAGCCGCGTCCGCGTGCGCGGTATAGGCTGCACTGTCAATCTCCGCCGGAGGCGGCCAGGTGTATGCCTGTTGCGGACTCGGCCAAAAAGTGGAGCCCTGAGTGGGATCGATCAAATTGTTGCCATCGATCGAAAACTCGATCACGCGCGCGCCGCGCGAACCAGCGACCACGAAGCGATAGCGCCCGAACGTGAAGCTCCAGTTACCGGCACTATCACTCGTAGGAGTGACCGTTCCCAGCACGCTCGGAGGCCGAGCGCCCGAAGCGGCCCAACCCTGGCCACAACGGCCATCGAAAACCGTCGGGTTGTCGTCACTACCTCCGGCGCCACCCTCCGCCACACCGGCCCCGCCGCTATCTCCGGAACCGCCTCCAACGCTGCCTCCCGTTCCGCCACTTGGCGAGCCACCCACCTCACTCGGGAAGCCGCCGACGCCCGAGCTGCCACCCGCAGCGCCCGCGACACCTGCTCCAGCAATGGCGCCCTGACCGCCGCCCGCTTGGCTGCTCCCGGCGCCGCCCACATCCGCTGAGCTGCCGCTCATGCCCGCCGCGTGCCCGCCGCCGCGCGCCGCTTCTGGCCCTGGCTTGGACGAGCAACTCCAGATCAGTAGCCCGCTCGCGGACCAAGCCGCCAAGGAACGCAGCGCTGGACTTCGGGCCATCTCGTCAGCTTGCCATAGAGCCGACTCGCTGAGGAGGTCACTCGTCTCCCGCGCTTGCCAGATCCGCCTGAACGCCGCGCGGCCGCGCACGAAAAATCAAGTGTGCGTACATTCATCGAGCAAGGTGATCGCTGGACCCTCTTCCTTTTGGCCGATCCTTTTGGCCGATCCTTTTGGCCGATCCTTTTGGCCGATCCTTTTGGCCGATTCTTTTGGCCGATCCTTTTGGCCGATCCTTTTGGCCGATCCTTTTGTTGGGTTCAATACGCCCCAGCCGCGCGCCGGAGCCTCACCTGATTGCGTGCGCCGATCCGCCCAGCTGCGGCGCTCCTTCGTGCGACCGTCGAGCTCAGTTCGCAGCCTGCGTGGTCTCGGGCGCCTCTCCGCGGCAAGCGAACTCCACCTGGCGGAGTCGTTGTGCACCCGGTACCAAGCATCCCAATCGAAGCGCACGCTCGCGCGTCTTCAGCGACACCCACTCTCGATTGCTGTTCACGATGCGGAGAGAGGAGTGGGCACGGGCACGGCTATCGATCGGTTGGCGCGGATGAGGTGTTGGCAGCACAACCGGGTGATGCATGGGGTCTCGTAGGAATCGCGAATTGCGATGACTTGCGCACTGGACCGCTTCACGCGCGGAATTGCGAATAGATTTGTCTATTCGCTTTCGCGCGCCCGGAGGAGCACCGCGCGCGGAATTGCGAATAGATTTGTCTATTCGCTTTCGCGCGCGCTGGCGGCCCGCGCCGCTCGCCGCGCGCGCGAGTTCCTCAGATGGCGCGAATGGCCTGCAGCGTGTTGGTCACCGCGATCCAATCGAATGCGGTCAGGTTGCGCTCGCGCATTTGTTCGACCCAGCTGCGGCTGACTTTTTCGAGCGCCTCGCCGCGTGTGGCGCCGGTCTCGGAAATCACGATTGCGCCCGCGCTCCGCCGATCGTGCGCGGCGACTCGCCAGAGATCGGCAGAGTCCGAACTTTCATGGGGCGTGACGTGCACGTCCAAGATCTTGCCCGCGCTTTCCAGCTCGAAGACCTTTCCAGAGCCGCTTCGGTACTGCATCGTGACCTTGCACGGCGGTTCTGACTTTTCGGGTTTCACTCTTCACCCTCGTCGTCAGCCGAACCACGAGCGCCTTTGGGTCGCATATCGCGCGCGGCGAGCAGCCAATCCTTCTTGGCTTGCTGATAAGTCGCGCTGGTGGCAGCCGCCAGCTCTCCGACACTGAGCGCAGGCATGCGGCGGCGCGCCAACTCTACGCCCAGGTGTCCCTGGATCCGAGCGCGTGCTTCAGCCAGAGTGCCCGGCCAGCCGCCGACGACGAGCCGCCCGTCACTCTGCATGCCGTCGCACCAGCCCTTTGCCCAAGACGAGCCGACGAGTCGCGGCTGATCGCTGAGCAATGCCTGCCGCTGGTCCGACCGGCTCGGTCGCTTGGGCTGCGTCTCCGACGCCGACTCGTCCGCGAGCGGCGGAACCTCCGCCTCGTTCATGACTTTACTCGGCGGCGTGGGTACTGGCAGACCCTAGATGATTTCATTGAACGTCTCTCATACACCCCCCTGTGGCTCCCGCTCGCTCTTTCTATCGCCGTCCCCGCTCGGGCCCGCTTTTCCACGCCCGCAACACACTGATTGGCAGTAGCGGAGGAATTCGACCGCCGTGCTGGGGCTTTTCCCCCCGTTTGGCGCCGACACTCGGAATGGAGCAAGGTCCAAGGCGGCGACGACGTTCAGATCTGGCGGCTCGGGAGGACTACGCATTGGCTGATTTCATATTTGGATCGCGGGCGGTTTTCACCTTGGCGTTCCTGGCTTGTGCTTGCGGCGCTTCGTCATCGGACAACCCAGGAGCCAGTGGGGCCGGCTCGGGTGGCGCGACGGCTCACGCTAGCGCTGGTTCGAATGGCACCGCTGCCGGCTCGACTGGCCGAGCGGGCTCGGATGCCGTCGCCAATGCAGGCGGCGGCGCGAGCGCGAATGGCGGAGCGAGCGCGAATGGCGGAGCGAGCGCGAGTGGCGCGGGCAACAGCGCAGGCGCGGCCAATGGTTCGTCGGAGTGCGCCGCGTTCACGCCCTGCG
>Ga0315912_10006270_pt1 | contig 10684 bp, 12 predicted proteins | sample VfabasoilMG_FD_204469 | JGI IMG/M metagenome (GOLD analysis project Ga0315912, IMG submission 204469) | Garden soil microbial communities collected in Santa Monica, California, United States - V. faba soil | ecosystem: Environmental > Terrestrial > Soil > Garden | place: USA: California... | reverse complement strand
AGAAAATACATAAGGAACTCCGCGATCTTAAACTGCAAATGCAGTTGCAAGAGGACTTTGTCAGCACTATCTCACATGAGTTGCGCACACCACTTGGCTTTATCAAAGGCTACAGTACCAGCCTGCTGAGAAAAGATACTTCATGGGATGAGGAGACTACCCAGGAGTTTTTAACGATTATTGACGAAGAAGCCGACCGGCTATCTTTATTGATTGAGAATGTTCTTGAGTCGGCCCGTCTGCAAAGCAAGACGCTCCCGCTTCGCTTCCAACCCCTCAGGCTGGATGCTGTATTAAGAGATGTTGCCACCCGCCTGCGCGCCCGCTATAAAGACCTCGAAATCAATATGGAATTGCAGACGACGAGTCCCATTCATGGAGATGGTGTTCGCATTGCCCAGGTCTTCGATAATTTGTTTACGAACGCCATTAAATATGCGCCTGGCTCGCCGATCTTCGTCTCTCTGCATCAGATCTCTGAGAAATTAGTGGTTCAATTTAAAGATAGTGGTCCCGGTATTCCAAGAGAATCATTGCCGTTGATCTTTGAGCGTTTTTATCGTGCACGCAGTGAAAAAGCCACTGGCACAGGCCTCGGACTTTTCATCTGCAAGCAAATTATTGATGCACATCGTGGTAAGATTTGGGCAGAATCGACCCTGGGTCAGGGAACCACTTTTTTCATCGAACTGCCCATGAATTCCCATTAATTAACCTGAAGGAGTCTATATGGCAAAACGCATTCTCATTGTGGACGATGAACCCCGCTACTTGCGCCTGCTGGAAGCTAATCTAAGGACCGAAGGTTATGAAGTGGTCACCGCACAAGATGGGTCACAGGCAGTCGATGTCTTTTCGGGTCAACCCATTGACCTTGTGTTGATGGATGTAATGATGCCTAAACTGGATGGTTTTGGCGCCACACAACGTATCCGTGAATTTTCCAGCACCCCGATTATTATTCTCACAGCTAAAGGCGATGAACAGGATCGTGTGCGCGGACTTGATCTTGGCGCAGATGATTATCTTGTCAAACCGTTTTCTGCCACTGAATTGTTGGCGCGTGTCCGTGCTGTGTTACGGCGTGCTCAACCCGCCGGTGATGTAGGCGGACAATCCCGTTTCTTTACACATGACAATTTAAAGATTGATTTCGCCCGTGCAGAAGTCTGGAAAGGTGAAATACCGGTCTCACTTTCTGCCACGGAATATCGCTTGTTATTGCAGTTTGCCCACCATGTTGGCAAGATCATGTCATCAGAAGAATTGCTGACCAGTGTTTGGGGACCAGAATATCGTACTGACAAGGAAATCCTTTGGGTGAGTATTGCACGTCTACGCCAAAAATTGGAGGATGACGCGCATAGTCCCAAACATATAGTGACACGTTCCGGTCTCGGATACCTGATGCCGCCCATCGAAGAATGAGTAGATAAAGGAATGTCCATGGTTGGTATGAAAACCCTGACCCTGGGTGGGAACGAAGCCAGCCACATGGTTTTCGCCAATGACCTGTTTAAGGTATAACTCAAATGTTTAAAGCCTCTTTGAAAAGGAGGCTTTAATTTTATCGACTCAAAAAAGATGGTTGATGAGAATAGGCCTAGTGTATTGCCTAAAGAAAGTGAAAGGTAATTTCAAGTCTGGATGAACTAAACTTTATTGCAAAACTTGTCTAAATAAGCAACTCTACTAGTTTATGGGTGTACACCTGCAAAGCCATCTAAAACATCCAAAGAGAGGTACTATGAGTATTGAATATGATGAAAAAGGGAAGATTTTCACCGATATTGTCTCGAAGGTCGCCATCTATGCAACGATCCAAACAACTATGCATATGTTGCGCGGACGTATCCACGTCCGCCGCGACCAGCGCATCATCGATGAACTCGATCTGAACGAAAATTTTATTGCCATTACAGATGTAAGTATATTAGGTGTAGATGGACAGACGCTCTTTCAGGCGCCATTTTTAGCTGTGCGCCGATCACATATTGTCTGGGTAATACCCGAACAAAAATCGGGTGAAGAGGGAGAAGCGTAATGGCTACACCGATTTCATCTGGTTTCAGACAGCTTACAGCAGCCGACCTTCTTAAATTTAAGAAGTATCTTGCCGAAAACGTTGGTCGCTCCATGGAGGGCGAAGTCTTACAACTTGGTGACCGCACCGAGCTCGTTAAGCAACGCCTGAATGATATGTATGTTCAAGCAAAAGTAAATCTGCCTGAAGATATTCGTAAACAGATATTCAATGAGATCCTGGATGAAATGACTGGTTTTGGTCCTATCCAACCGTTATTAGATGATCCGGATGTTAGCGAAGTGATGGTCAATGGACCTAAAAAGATTTTCATTGAAAAAGGTGGCAAGGTATCAAAAAGTGGCATTACTTTCGACGATGATGACCACGTGGAAAGAATCATCGATCGTATTATTTCGCCTCTTGGCCGGCGCGTGGATGCAGATAGCCCCACTGTAGATGCGCGGTTGCCGGATGGCTCGCGCGTCAATGCGGTCATAAGACCAGTGGCTATTGACGGACCATGTATCACCATCCGTAAGTTCAAGAAAGATAAACTCTCTATCGACCAATTGGTGGCTTTTGGTTCGTTAACTCAGAATATGGGTGAATTCATTCGGGCTTGTGTGCTTGCTCATTTAAATATCGTTGTTTCAGGCGGTACTGGCTCAGGGAAGACCACTCTACTGAATGTGCTTTCCAGCTTTATTCAGGAAAATGAACGTATCATCACCATTGAAGATGCGGCTGAATTGCAGCTGCAACAGGATCATGTTCTGCGCATGGAAACGAAAGTGGCTAATACCGATGGGAGAGGCTCGGTAACGATTCGTGATTTGGTACGTAACTCTTTGCGTATGCGCCCAGACCGTATCATTGTAGGTGAGTGCCGCGGCGGCGAAACCTTGGACATGTTACAAGCCATGAATACGGGTCATGATGGTTCTTTAACAACATTACATGCCAATACACCTCGCGATGCTTTATCTCGTATGGAAACCATGGTGTTAATGGCAGGCATGGACCTGCCGCTTAAAGTTGTGCGTCAGCAGATTGCTTCGGCAGTAGATCTCATTATTCAACAAACCCGTTTGAAAGATGGCGCCCGCAAAGTGACAGCAGTCACTGAAGTGGTTGGTATGGAAGGTGATACTGTAGTGCTCACAGATATATTCAAGTTTGAACAAACGGGCGTAGGTCCTAATGGCAAAATATTAGGTGAGTTAAAACCAACCGGCATTCGCCCGGTCTTCGGTCCAAAATTGGAGGCAGCTGGTTTCAAGTTGGGCGCAGAGGTCTTTATGCCTGCAGGAGGCGGTTCGAGTTTTGGCAACCGGCGATAACGGGATATAATCGGTCAAATTGAGGAACCATGGCTATTACATCCCAGATTGCGATTCGCTCAAAAACCCTTGGCTTGTTAATTCGTGATGCCCGCAATACTGCGCGCCGGAGTGTTACGGAATGTGCCCAAGCCATTGGTGTGAAGTCGGGTCTTTTCCGTGCGTATGAAGAGGGGCGTAGAGCACCCTCCCTGCCTGAGTTGGAGGCACTGGTCTATTTTCTTGACCTGCCCATCGATCATTTTTGGAGCAAGGAAATAAAATCGGGCAAGCCGTCACCGCATGAGAATTTGGATCTGCCAAAGCTCCTCTCGGTGCGCCAGCGTAAAATCGGTGCTTTATTGCGGCAGGAGCGTATGAATGCTTCGATCTCGATCCGCAATCTTGCAAATGAGACGGGGATTTCAGGTGCACGTATCAAGGCTTATGAGTTAGGGGAACGTCCCATGCCTTTGCCTGAACTAGAAGCCCTGATCAAAGCTTTGGGCGGTCGGGTCGAATCCCTTTTTGATCGGACCGGTCCAATTGGGCAATGGTTGATGAACGAGGAAGCCATCCGCGACTTTTTGGAATTGCCATTGGAACTTCGCCAGTTCGTTGCCAAGCCAGTGAATCGACCGTATTTGGAGTTGGCGATGAAACTGAGCAATATGTCGAAAGAAAAATTACGCTCGGTCGCGGAAGATCTTTTGGATATTACGTTCTAAGGTTGTTTTATGGATGCTATTACACTGGCCGAACAGGGCAAACAGGAATATGCAAAAGGGGCGTTTGGAGTTGCGGCTGACCTGTTTTTACAAGCTGCCCAAGCTTATGAAACTGCTCACGATGAATTGAATATGGCGGAAATGAAGAATAACCTTAGCGTGGCTTTGTTAAAGGCGGGCAAAGCCGAAGAAGCATTGCATGCCACGGATGGGACTGAAGAAATCTTTCAAAAAGCAGGTGATTTAAAGCGACAGGGTATCGCAGTTGCCAATCGTGCTGCTGCTCTTGAGGGATTGAAAAAACTGAATGAAGCCATGACGGAATATAACCGTGCCGCCGATATCTTTGAATCTATCGGTGAAGGTGATATGCATTCTGTAGTGAGAAAAGCAACCGCTCAAATCTTTTTGAAACGTGGTTATATTGGTAATACGCAAATGGATGTGCTCGACTCTTTACGGCTCGTCGAAAAACCTACACTGTCACAACGTATTTTGAAGTTCCTGATGCGCTGGGGATTTTTTAAGCCCCAATAATGAATTCGCCCCTTTTCTCAGGTGAATAAGTGATCACTGCCCTGGTTCGTCCTGCCAACCTTGATGATCATCAAAAATTATCTAACTTAATCTTTTTTGAATCACGCCTGCACCGCCATCTGGATTGGCGCACGCCGCTTGATTGGCTGGGCGCTCCATTTTATTGGGCGTTGGATGATGGTCGCCAGGTCACTGCTGCACTGGCTTGCCCAATCGAAGTACAGGGCATTGCCTGGATGCGGTTATTCGTTCATTCAGGCGGTTGGTCTGCTGAGAATGCCTGGAATTTGTTATGGCAGACGGCGCAGAGTGAAATTGCACAGGCAGGCGGGGCGAGGGTGGCTGTGATCGCCATGCAGCCCTGGCTTCAGCAGATATTAAACAATAGCGGTTTTAAAAACATCCAGCAGATCGTAATGCTTGAGTGGCAATATCAACCTTGGGCTGGGAGCGAAGCGCAAGGCGTCCATATTCGTAAGATGGTTGAGACAGATTTGCCTGATGTCGCAAAGACGGATGTATCCTCCTTTGATCCGTTGTGGCAAAATTCGTTGGAGACCCTGCATAAGGCATTCGCTCAATCTCTGATCGCAGCAGTGGCTGAGAATGAGAATGGCATTGTTGGATATCAACTGAGCACGGGCGGTGGTCAGCATGCGCATTTAGCACGCTTGGCGGTTAACTCATCCATGCAAGGACGCGGAGTGGGCCGGGCATTGGTGGGGGATCTGTTTGCGAAGTTGCTCGACCAAGGCATATTTAGGCTAAGTGTAAATACACAAAGTGATAATGTTGTTTCTTTGAATTTGTATAAGAAGATGGGATTTATTCGCACTGGCGAACAGTACCCGGTTTATGTTTTTGACGTACCCGCTTATTCGTAGAGAACAAGGAGAAAGTATGACCGCTCGAAAAGATTCAATGATCATTAATTCACTTGTGCGCCAGGCATTAACCTCTGCCCAGGAGGTGATGGGGGATCATGGTTTGAACACAGTTCTGAAAACCTGCGGATTGGAAAGATTCGTTGGCAACTTTCCGCCGAACAATCTTGAACCAGCTATCATGGCTTCGCAGTATGCAAAATTCAACGAAGCTATTGAAGCCTTCATCGGACGTGGTGGCAAGGGTATCTTGCGCCGCATTGGCAAAGCGTCCTTTCAATATGGAGTCCGTGAGCAATCGGCTTTGTTGGGGGTGGCCGGTGTGGCACTAAAATTATTGCCTGAAAAACAGCGCATCAAATTTATTTTGAATGGTGTGGCCGATGCATTGAAGAAAAGCAATCCCAATGTGAATGCCTGGGTCGATGAAAGCGGAGAGCGAATCGCTTATGTTGAAGCCACCTGCGCGATCTGTCAGGACCGTGAGAGCGCGACCCCGATATGTTATCTCTATGTTGGTTCCATCAGTGAAGCTGTGTCATGGGCAACGGGCAAAGAATTTGAAGTAACTGAGACACATTGCCTTGCCAAAGGCGATGAATATTGTAGATTTGAAATTGGGGAGGCGCGCGCGTGAGTGACATCAAATTTTCGAACCGTATTTTGCGGCGTTTTGCTGAAACTGTTGCGCTTGAATTGGGTGCAGACCAGTTCAATGCCATGCTGACTTTGGCGAACCTGCCAACTGAATGGCGAGACCCTGAGACCTTTCTAACGATGGGTCCTTATGACTCTGCACATGTGTATGCCGCACTCCAAAATGCCATGCGGATTTATTTTGGACGTGGCGCGCGAGGTGTTTTACTGCGCGTGGGCCAACGGATGTGGAATCGTTTGTTGGAGGATGCCGCCCTCGGGATCAAAGCGCAGGCGGCGGTGGTTAAGCGACTTCCGCTTGCGGCGCGTCGTAAGCCGACCCTCGAACTGCTCGCCAAATTTCTGGGAGCTCAATCTGGCGATATTGCGATTCATACCCTCGACCTGGACCTGCTGTTTGTTGACAATGCTTCGCCATCCGCCCATGATCAGAGCGAATCAGCCCCAATTTGTTTTGTGACCCAGGGATTGATTCGCGAGAGTCTATTTTGGGCGACCGGTAAAAACTATGATGTGGAAGAAGTTCACTGTAAGGCACATGGTGAACATGCCTGTGAATTCAAGATTACAGGAGGCTGATATGAAAACCATTGAGTCAAAACGTGAAAGCAAGGACAGCATTAGTTTCTACATCCGGACCTGGGAGCCAGACGCAAATGCACGAGCCAAAGGCGTGGTCGCCCTCGTGCATGGACATGGAGAGCACGTTGGTAGATATGAAAATGTTGCCAGCGCGCTGACAAATGCAGGCTATGTGCTTTCAGGTTACGATTCACGCGGACATGGCAAATCCACGGGGCCACGCGGCCATATTCCTTCTTACGAGACTTTGATGGATGATATTGGGGCTTTCATTTCCATGTTAGGTGAGAAATATTCAGGTCAACCGGTCTTTCTGTATGGTCATAGCATGGGCGGAAATCAGGTAATCAATTATGCCCTGCGACGGCACCCAAAAATTGCGGGTGTGATTGCAACCGGACCCTGGTTAAAACTGGCATTTGAACCACCCGCCATAAAGGTGGCGTTGGGGAGATTCATGAATAACATCTTCCCAGCTTTTACACAGGCGAATGGTCTGGATACCAGCGGGCTATCGCACGACGCGGAGGTTGTGCGTCTATATGATAATGATCCATTGGGTCACGATAAAGTGTCGGCGCGCTTGTTTGTTAGCATGTATGAATCAGGCTTGTGGGCATTGGATCACGCATCAGAACTTGCCCTGCCTCTGTTGTTGATGCACGGTGGCGCGGATCCGATCACTTCTGCTGAAGCCAGCCGCCAATTTGCAGATAAAGCAGGGAGCAAAGTCACCTTACGAATATGGGATGGTTTGTATCACGAGATCCATAACGAACCCGAACAAGCAGAAGTATTCAAAGTGATAATTGAGTGGATGGACAAGCATTTGTAATATTAAGATATTTAAAAGCAAAGTGGCAATCAACATTGATTGCCACTTTTGATTCATAACCCGGTCATGTTTTACGCGATCATGGCGCCTTCCATCGTCAATAGCCATTCTTTCGTGGGCAATCCATCTCCGCCGCCGTAGCCGTGGAGTTTGCCATCTGTGCCTATGAGACGATGGCAAGGCACAACGATTGGCATGGGGTTCATGGCATTGGCTGCTCCCACGGCACGATAAGCATTTGGACGATTGATCTCTCTGGCAATGTCAATATATGTGCGGGTCTCACCGTATGGGATTCGAAATACCGCCTGCAATGCTTCACGTTGAAACGGAGTGAATGAAGTCCAGTCTATGGGCATGGTGAAGATAGAGCGTTTGCCTTTTAGATATTCATGCAATTCTTTGGCATAAGGCGCGATCTTCTTTTGGTTTGTTTGGATGGGACGCTTGAGGCGTGCAAGACGTGCATCAAATTCAGGCAAGGCAGAAGCCCACTCGATGACGACCAGCCCGAGGTCTGAGGCGGCGAGGCGGAAGTCCCCAAGCGGAGTTCCATTCAATTCACCAATATAGATGGGAGTCGTATCCAGTGTTTTTGATTTCATAGAAATCACCGTTATAGGCTTAGTAATTTGTTACCCGGTCGATTAAGCCGCGTTCACGGGCACGATGGTCGCACCAGCGGAAGGTGAAGATTGAAGCAATGCCAAAGAGCAGTGTCAGACCGGTCAATATAGCGATCAAATCGCCGTTACTGAATTTTGATAATGTTGGAAAAGCTTCGGCGACATTGCCGATTAGGGAACGACGCATGAGTTCAAGCCAGTAAGTGATGGGCATAGCAAAACCGATCGGTCGCAGCCATGTGGGTAATACTTCCAGTGGAAAGATCGCACCGCTGAAGAGGTAAAGTGCGCTGGCAACTGCTTCGCCGATAAAGAAATTGTGATTAACAAGCATCAGCGTAATACTGGCAAGGATCAAGCCCATCATTGCCAGTAGCGTGACTCCAATAAAAAGGGAGACAAAAAACAAGCCCCAGTTGACTTGAGTGAGGTCGAGTGGCAAATGCAAAAATAATGTACCTGCCGTAAGAGTGACAATCACAGCCACGGTACCCACTAGGAAGCGTGAGACGCCGCGTCCCAGCAAATAAAACGGAATGCTAATTGGCGCAATATACATATATTTCAAGGTCTTGTAATGCTCGCGGTCTTCGATCACTGCCCACGAGACGCCGGTCATCACGGAGCCGACATAAATATAGAAAGCATTGCCAAGATAAATATAGGGGAAGAGCGGCGAATCGTAATTGCTTTTGGTAATGATGCTGTACATGACAACCAGAATCGCGGCAGATGCCAATGGCTTGATGATGACATAGACCGCAAAAAGAAATGGGTCGGTCCAGTTTGATTCAACCTGCCAACCAAGCCAGGTTGCCATACTAAATGAACGATAGGATTCGGAACGGTTCATGGGAACTCCTTGATGATAAGCCATCGCAATGACATTAACGTCTATTCTCAGTAATTCTGCCCTCGCGAATGGCGAGCTTTTCCATGTAATCAAGCAGAAATTTAGCGCCCGTTAGAAAAACAACACATAAAATAATCAATATAGTAATTTCAACTCTCACACTGAGAAATCCCAACAACTCGCCAGATGGAAAGATCAACTGGCGCATTGCATCCAGCCCTAGCGTCAGCGGAATCAACGAAGATGCTGCAGCGATCCAAAAGTCGAAAGATTTGATCGGGAAGTAAAAACCTGACACCAGATAAACAGGCTCTTGTGCCAGGTTGGCAAGATGCCAGGCTTCACGACTCAACAATAGAAACAGGGAAGCACTCATCATACCCATGCCATACAGAGCAGTCATTGCCAACAGAAATACAGCGATCAACTGTGTAAAGCTGGTGATCGAATATTGCACCTGAAAGAGTAGAGAGCCAAGGATGATGATCGCAAAAGCTCGTAGTGCTGTTGCCACCAATCCGCCTAATGCCATACCGAGCAACACAGCCATCATAGAGTTGGGCGCCATGATATACAGTGCAAGATTGCCTTGTTCCTTTTCCCAATACAACTGGCTAGACATGCTCCATAAAATATTCAACCAGAACGCGGTCATCGCACCGCCGACTACTACAAAGCCCACATATTCCTCCGGCGCGCCAATAGCACGATAGACAAACACGTACGCTGAAACTGCCAGCATCGGCAGGAACACATCGAAGAACATCCATGATTTTTCGCGTTGCATGCCAATCACACGCGGATAAGCACGTGCCACGATCGTTTTGAGGAACAGCCTCCAGCCCGTAGCTTTTTCAGAAGCAGACAAAGCCAGCGAATTGTTTGCATTCATTCCGCGCCGCCTTTCTCAACATCTTCCATTCTCTGACCAACCAATTCCATGAAGACATCTTCCAACGTTGGTTCGCGTTTGGTTAAGCGTCTTACTTTCACATCCTTTTGTGTAAAGATATTGATGACTGTTGCCAGAGCAGACTCATCATTCAGAATCAACTCCAACTTCGCGCCGCCTTCGATCTCGGTCAGCGCGGCTTTCTTGACCTCAGCCTGCTCTGCCAAAATTTTATCGGTCATCCCGTTGAGTGGACTCGTCTCGATCTCAAAAATCGCCTCGCGTTGCAAATTCCGTTTGAGGTTGGCAGGCGTATCACAAGCTAATACTTTGCCTTTGTTGATGATCGCCACACGATCGCATAACTCCTCAGCTTCTACCATGTAGTGTGTGGTGAGTAATAACGTGCGATTTTTATCTGCCTCCATCCAACTGCGGATTAACTTGCGCACGTCGCGTGACGCGCCCACATCGAGCCCTAGAGTAGGTTCATCAAGAAAGAGCACTTCAGGGTTAGTGAGAAAACCGCGCACAATATTCATTTTCTGGCGCAAGCCTGTAGAAAGGTCAGATGATTTGGTATTCATGCGGTCTTCCAATCCGACCATCGTCAGGAGTTCAACGATCCGTTCATTGGCTTCCTTCGACGGCATACCGTAGAACTGTGAGAACATCCACAGGTTTTCGCGCACCGTGAGCAAGCCATAGCCCGATGACTCGCCGCCAGAGACCATGTTGATGCGCG
>Ga0315912_10006268_pt1 | contig 10685 bp, 5 predicted proteins | sample VfabasoilMG_FD_204469 | JGI IMG/M metagenome (GOLD analysis project Ga0315912, IMG submission 204469) | Garden soil microbial communities collected in Santa Monica, California, United States - V. faba soil | ecosystem: Environmental > Terrestrial > Soil > Garden | place: USA: California... | reverse complement strand
TGCGTCACCGAGAGGAACACGACCGCGGGCGGGTTCGACTCGCAGGCGTCGCCGACGCCGTCGTGATCGACGTCGGACTGATCGTGATTCACGGCGGCCGGACAGTTGTCGCAGGCGTTCCCGCGGCTGTCGCCGTCCGTGTCGAAGCCGAGCGGATCGGCGACGAGCGGGCAGCTGTCGCACGCGTCGCCGCGACCGTCGCCGTCGGGATCCTGCTGGCCCGCATTCGAATCGACGGGGCAGTTGTCGCACGCATTCCCCAGCCCGTCGGCGTCGGAGTCGGATTGCGCCGGATCCGCCGCCAGCGGGCAGCGATCGCATGCGTTGCCGACGTGATCGCCGTCGGCGTCGGCCTGATCGGCGTTGCTCGTCGAGGGGCAGTTGTCGCACGAGTCGCCATCGCCATCACCATCGGCGTCGGCCGGCGTGCTCGGGACGCTCGGGCAGGGATCGCAGGCGTTGCCGACATGGTCGGCGTCGCCGTCGGCCTGCGTGGGATTCGGGACCGACGGGCAGTTGTCGCACGCGTCGCCCTTGCCGTCCGCGTCGGCATCGGCCTGCGACGCGTTGGCGAGCGCCGCGCAGTTGTCGCACGCGTTTCCGGCGCCGTCGGCATCCGAGTCGGCCTGCGTGGGATTAGCGACGGCGGGACAGTTGTCGCAGGCATCGCCGAGCGCGTCGCCATCCGAGTTGAGCCCCGCATCGGCGAGCGCGGGACACGGATCGCAGGCGTCGCCCTTCGCGTCGCCGTCCTGGTTCGCCTGGTTGACGTTCGCGAGCGTCGGGCAGTTGTCGCAGGCATCGCCCTTGGTGTCGTGATCGGTGTCCGCCTGCGCGGGATCGGCCACGCTCGGGCACTTGTCGCACGCGTCGCCCTTCGCGTCGCCGTCCGTATCGACCTGCGGTGCGTTGGGCGAGGTCACGCAGTTGTCGCAGGAATCCCCGACGCCATCGGCGTCCTGATCTGCCTGCGAGTTCGAGAGATTCGGGCAGTTGTCGCAGGCGTCGCCCTTCGCGTCGGCATCGACGTTCTCCTGCGCGGGATTCGCGACGGCCGGGCAGTTGTCGCAAGAGTTGCCGTCGCCATCGCCGTCGCTGTCCGCCTGGTTCGCGTTCGTGATGGTCGGGCAGTTGTCGCAGGCGTCGCCGGGGACGTCGGCGTCGACGTTCGCCTGCGTGGCGTTGCTGACGCTCGGGCAGTTGTCGCAGGCGTCGCCGCGCGCGTCACCGTCGGCATCGGCCTGCGTCGGGTTGCTCGCGCTCGGGCAGTTGTCGCAGCCGTTACCGTCGCCGTCCGCGTCGGTGTCCGCCTGCGCAGCATTGGCGACGGCGGGGCAGTTGTCGCAGCCGTCGCCGCGCCCGTCTCCGTCGCCGTCGGCCTGGCCGAGGTTGGCGAGGGAGGGGCAGTTGTCGCAGCCGTCGCCGAGCGAGTCGGCGTCGGCATCCGTCTGCACGGCGTTCGCGACGGCGGGGCAGTTGTCGCACTCGTCGCCGCGCCCGTCGCCGTCGGCGTCGGCCTGGCCGGGATTGGCGAGGGCGGGGCATGCATCACAAGCGTCACCCTTGCCGTCGCCGTCGCCGTCCGCCTGCGTGGCGTTCGAGACGAGTGGGCAGTTGTCGCAGGGATCGCCGTAGCCGTCGGCGTCGGCATCCGCCTGGTTGGCGTTCACGCTCGCCGGGCAGTTGTCGCAGGCATCGCCCTTGGTGTCGCCGTCGCCGTCCTCCTGGCCGGAGTTCGCGAGGGCGGGGCAGTTGTCGCAGGCGCTTCCCTTGGCGTCGCCGTCGGGATTCGCCTGGTTGCCGTTCGCGGCGGCTGGGCAGTTGTCGCAGGCGTCGCCGACGAGGTCCGCATCGCCGTCCGCCTGACCGACGTTCGGGATTCCGGCGCAGTTGTCACAGGAGTTCCCGGCGCCGTCGGCGTCGCCGTCGGCCTGGTTCTGATTGCTCACCTGCGGACAGTTGTCGCATGCGTCGCCCTTCAGGTCGCCGTCGCTGTTGGCCTGGTTGGCATTCGCGATCGTCGGGCAGTTGTCGCAAGCGTCGGGGCTGCCGTCCGCATCCGGATCGGCCTGCGAGCCGGGCGCCGAGCACGTGTCGCAGGGATCACCCGCGCCGTCGGCGTCCGAATCGGCCTGGCTCGGATTGTTGATGAGCGGGCAGTTGTCGCACGCATCGCCCTTCAGGTCGCCGTCGGGATCCTGCTGGCCCGCATTGGCGGCGCTCGGGCAGTTGTCGCAGAGGTTCCCGATGCCGTCGCTGTCGCCGTCGGCCTGGTTCGCGTTGGGGATCGACACGCAGTTGTCGCAGGGATTCCCCGCGCCGTCGAGATCCTGATCCGCCTGCGAGGCATTGCTGATGCCCGGGCAGTTGTCGCAGGCATCGCCCTTGCCGTCGCCGTCGCCGTCGGTCTGCGCCGCGTTGCTTGCGTTCGGGCAGTTGTCGCAGGCGTCGCCCTTGCCATCGACGTCGATGTCCGTCTGCGAGGCATTCGGGATGGCGGCGCAGTTGTCGCAGGCATCGCCCTTGCCGTCGATGTCGCCGTCGAGCTGGTTCGAGTTGCTGGCGCTCGGGCAGTTGTCGCAGGCGTCGCCCTTGACGTCGAGATCCGCATTGGCCTGCGTCGAGTTGGGGATGGACGGGCAGTTGTCGCAGGCGTCGCCCTTCGAATCGGCGTCGGCATCGGCCTGGCCGGGATTCGTCAGCGACGGACAGTTGTCGCAGGCGTTGCCGAGCGCATCGGCATCGTTGTTGACCTGCGTCGAATTGCTGATGCTCGGGCAATTGTCGCAGGGATCGCCGTCTCCGTCGGCATCCTGATCGGCCTGCCCGACGTTGCTCAGGCCGGGGCAGTTGTCGCACGCGTCGCCCGCGCCGTCGCCGTCCGAGTCGGCCTGCGAGGGGTTCGCGACGCCGAGGCAGTTGTCGATCGTGTCGTCGATGCCGTCGAGATCCGCGTCCTCGCAGGCGTCGCCGATGCCGTCCTGATCGGAGTCGGCCTGGCCGGGATTCGGGATCGACGGGCAGTTGTCCGACTGATTGTCGAAGCCGTCGCCGTCCAGGTCGGGATCGCAGGGATCGCCGACGAGATCGCCGTCCATGTCCTGCTGGCCGGGATTGGGATCGAGCGGACAGTTGTCGGATGCGTTGGCGATGCCGTCGCCGTCGATGTCCGGATCGCACGCGTCGCCGGCGCCGTCCCCGTCCATGTCCTCCTGTCCGGGGTTGGAGAGGCCGGGGCAGTTGTCGCAGGCCTCGTCCGTTCCGTCCTCGTCGAGGTCCATCGGGGTGGGGTTGTAGACGCTCGGGCAACCATCACAGGCGTCACCTTGCCCGTCGCCGTCGCCGTCCGCCTGATCGACGTTCGGATCGAAGATGCAGTTGTCGATGCCGTCGGGCAGCGTGTCGCCGTCGTAGTCGGGCATCCCCATGAGATCGGCGGCGTCGATGGAGCTCTGGGGGGGCGACACCCAGAGGCCATGCCATGCGCCGGGACCGACGCCCTCGACGCGCGCGCGGAGCTTGTAGGCCGTGCCTCCGAAGCCGACGCCCTTGCCGAGACCGAGATCGCCGCTCTCCACCTCGACCTGAGCGACGCTGCCGCCGGGCCCCGGCGCGCCGGGATCCACCTGCACGCCCATCACGCCGCCGCCGAATCCCCACCACACCGGCACGACGTCGAGCCGCAGGAGGAGATCCTCGCGCCCGAAGGGGCTGCGCGCCGTCGCGCGCGCGCGGATGCCGTCGTACTCCGAGAACGGATTCCGGAAAGCGAGGGGTCCCACGGGCGTCACGCGCTCGAGGCGGAGTTGCACGTCGCGACGTCCGGGTCCGCCGCCGTAGAAGAGGTCGAAGTGGCCGCGGCCTCCGGACCGATCGGGCCCGCCCGCGAGCAGGTCGGCGAGTCCGTCGCCGTTGGCGTCGCCGTCGAGCGCTACGGACGCGCCGAGACCGTCGGGCGGCCCAGGCGCCGCGTAGGCGAACGCCTCGATGTCGGAGACGCCGTCGCTCGATCCGAGATAGAGCTTCACCCCGCCGGCGGTGACGAGCTCGCCGAGGGCGACGTCGCTGAAGGCGTCGGTGTTCACGTCGCCGATGCCGGCGATTGCGCGGCCGAGATGCTGGTTGTCCTGGTCGCCGTCGATCTCCCCGGCGAAGTACGGGCCGCCCTCGCTGTTGCCCTGCCAGATCTCGACGCGTCCCGCGCCGCTGGCGGACATCTCGATGTTGTCGGCGTCGGGCGCGCCGATCGCGAAATCGTCCGCGCCGTCGCCGTTGACGTCCCCGATGCCCGCGACGGTCTGGCCGAAATGCTCGCCGGAGAGATATCCGTAGTACGTGTAGGCGCTGAACAGCGAGAACGCGCTGCCGGCATAGAGGTGGGCCGTGCCCTCGTCGCCGACCTCCACGTTGACGTTCGGCGCGCCGACGAGCACGTCGGTCAGGCTGTCCTGCGTGACGTCGCCGGCCATCGCTACGCTCGCGCCGAAGTGCGCGCCCGGCTGATCGGACTCGTAGGTCGCGCTGGGCGCGGAGGGGAATCCGGTCTTCGAGCCGAGGAAGTGATGGAACGCGCCCTCCTCGAATTCGCCATTCGTCCAGTTCGGCGCGCCGACGACGAGATCGCCGAAGCCATCGCCGTTCGTGTCCCCGTTGCCGCCGAGGCTCGAAGCGAAGAACGAGCCCGACTGGTTGTCCATCAGCAGCGCATCGGGCGAGCTCGAGGGTCCGCCGAAGCTGCCTTCGAAGATGTAGACCTTGCCGAGGCCCGCCGGATTCGGCGCGCCGATCGCGACGTCCAGGAAGCCGTCGGCGTTGGCGTCGCCGGCCGACGCCACGGTCTGGCCGAAGGCGATTCCCGGCACGCCGCCGTCATGAGTCCAAGGGCTCGCGAGGCTGAGGCCCGCGGGAGATCCCCAGTAGATGGCGGCGCGTCCCTCGGGGCCCGATCCGGCGTCGAAGCCCGGGATGCCGATGAGGGCGTCGGAGAAGCCGTCGGCGTTGGCGTCCACCCACGCGACGCTCGTGCCCATCGCGTCTCCCGCCGCGCTTCCCGCCGCCGTGACGTCGGGCGCGCCGCTGAGCCCCTCGACGCTGCCGTGGAAGATCGTCGCGATGCCGTGCGGAAAGCTGAGGCTCTCGTCGTTCGTGGGATCGCCGACGATGACATCCGAGAGGCCGTCGCCGTTGACGTCGCCGGCGTAGGCGATGCTCGCTCCGAGGTCCGCGCCGCCCGCCTGATCGTCGTAGCTCCAGGCCGGCGGTCCGGTCAGCCCGCTGGGCGATCCCTGGAACACGATGGACTGTCCGCGCGGCCCCTGGCCCGCATCGAAGTCGGGCGCGCCGATCGCGAGATCGGCGAAGCCGTCGCCGTTGATGTCGCCTGCCGTGGAGACGGAGGCTCCCGTTCTCGATCCGGCGACCCCGGTCAGCATGAAGGCGGGCGCACCGATCGCGCCGCTTCCTCCATGGTAGACGCGCACGCGGCCCGCGTTCGGACCTCCGCTCGGATACTGCTCGTCGCCGATGACGAAGTCCGCGTAGCCGTCGCCGTTGACGTCGCCTGCCGCGCCGAGGGCCTGGCCGAAGGCGGGATCCGACGCGTCGCCCTGGAACACCTGCGCCGGCGTCGTCTCGAGCCCCGTCGCGGAGCCGCGATACCAGAACACGCGCCCCACGCCCACGCCGCCCGTGAACAGCGGCGCGGAGACGAGCACGTCGTCATAGCCGTCGCCGTTGACATCGCCCACGCCCGCGACGACCTTGCCGAGGTGCGCGTTCGCGACGGTCGTCGTCGCGGTCCAGTCGGGCGTCGTCGAGAGTCCCGACGAGCTGCCGTGGTAGACGAGCGCCTGGCCGACGTTGATCTGGGCGCCGTCATGTCCCGGCTCGCCGACGATGAGATCGTCGTAGCCGTCGCCGTCCACGTCGCCCGCCGAGGCGACGCTCGCGCCGCGGTTGTCGTTCGCCGCGGCGCCCGTGGTCGTCCAGTCGGCCGTCGTCACCATCGACCAGGTGCCGTGGTAGACGAAGACCTTGCCGTCGCCGCCCGAGCTCTCGGTCCAGTCCGGCTGGCCCACGACCACGTCGGAGAAGCCGTCGCCGTTGACGTCGCCGGCCGTCGCGACCGCCGCGCCGAAGCGTCCATAGGACTGGAGCCCGGGCGTGGACCACGACGCCGAATAGTCGATGCCCCACGCGTATCCCTGGTGGATCTCGGCGAGCCCCTCGTCGATTCCGGTGTCGTCGTGCTGCGGCGCGCCGACGATGATGTCGCCGTAGCCGTCGGCGTTCACGTCGCCGGCCGACGCGACGCTGCGGCCGAAGTCCTCGTCGAGCTGGCTGCCGGAGACGGTGGTCGCCGGCGACTGCATCAGGGGATCGACGCGCACCGGGTAGCGCGCGTTCCTGTCGTCCACCACGATGAGGATCCGTCCGGGCGCCGCGTCGAAGCAGGCGGGCAGCGTCTTGCCGTCGGCATCCTTCACGACGAGCTGCGTCATGCGCACGGCGGGCTCGCCCTTCGCCGTCCGCAGCAGCACGTGCCGGCCTTCGCCGAGCACCACCGCGTTGAGGCCCTCGAGCGACGACTCGATGACGAAGGGCTGCGTCCTGTCGCCCGCAGGCGGCGCATCGAAGTCGAAGCCCTGCTCGATTCCGCGCGCGTCATTTAGGTACCACTCGACGAGACCGGCGCGATGCCACTCGAGGCGACCCTCGAGCGCGCGCTCGGACGTGATGCGACCCGCGGCAGGCAGCGCGGCCTCGCCGCTGCGGCGCACGCCGAGCAGTTCGAGGCTGCCGCGCCAGCCGGCGTTGTCGAGCCGAGGCTGCAGCTCGAGGCGACCGTCCTGCCATGCGGCCCGCAGTCGCTGGGCGCGGTTCGGTGCGACCCAGCCGGTGAAGGTGCGGCCCGCGGACAGGTGGTACTCGAGCGCCCGCTGATGCGCGACGGCCTCCGACACTCCGACCTGCGGAGCGCCGGCCGATGCCGTGAACGGGGACGCGATCAACGCGGAGAGAGCGACGGAGCGGAAGGCGGGGAGCAGCCAGCGCATGGACTCTCCTGGGCCCTTGGAGGGGCAGGACGAGCGCCGGGCAGGGGGTCCGCGCCGGCGGGCCCCCTGAGGATCGCCGAAGTGCATGCAACCTCGCAAGATGCCCCCTGGAAACCGGGCGGAAACGACGCTTCGGGCCCAGCGCGCGCGGCCCTCGATGCTCGCCGCGAGGAGCCGCAGTAGAATCGGCGTCTCACCGACCTTCCGAGGAGCCACATGCCGCTTTACGAGTACCGATGCGAGGACTGCCGCAAGCGTTTCGAGGCCCTGGTGCACTCCGGGCAGAAGGCGACCTGCGCGCACTGCGGCAGCCGCAAGCTCGAGAAGCTCATCTCCGCGTTCGCCGTCGTGGGCGGGTCCTCGTCTTCTGCGGAGGCCGCGTGCGGCGATCCGGGCGGCGCCTGCGGCATGCCCGAGGGCGGCTGCGGCGCGGGAGCCTGCGGCAGCGACTGGGACGGCTGAGACCATCGTGGTGGACGAACCGATCGACGAGACGTCGCAACCGCGCGAGGCCCTGCGCGTCGAGCTCGAGCAGGCGCAGCGGCGCGTGCTGGGGACGCTCATCGAGAAGGTGTTCACGACGCCCGAGTACTACCCGCTGACGACGAAGGCGCTCGTCACCGGCAGCAACCAGCGCAACAATCGCGATCCCGTCACCAACTACAGCGAGGACGACGTGCGCGGGGCGCTCGCGGGCCTCCAGCACATGCACCTCGTCATGGCGATCAAGCCCGAGGGCGGGCATGCGACGCGATGGCGCCACGAGCTCGACCGGCGCTTCGGGATCCAGGGCCGCGAGCTGGCGGTGCTCGGCGAGCTGCTGCTTCGCGGCGCGCAGACCGAGGGCGAGCTCCGGGCGCGCGCGAGCCGCATGCGTCCCTTCCCGGATCTCGAGTCGCTGCACGAGACGCTGCAGCGCCTGCACGAGTGGACGCCGCCGCTCGTCGTGCGGCTCTCGCCCGACGGTGCGCTGCGCGGCGTGCGCCACGTCCATGCGCTCATGCCGGAAGCTGAGCTCGACGAGCTGCGGCGTCAGGAACGCAGCAGCGAGCTCGACAGCGGCGCTCGCGTGCCGACGTACGCCCCCGCGTCGGCGTCGGCTTCGGGCGGCGACGTCTCGCAGCTGCGCATGCGCGTCGCGGAGCTCGAGCGGCGTCTCGCGCGCATCGAGGGCTTCCTCAACAAGGACTACGGCGGCGCCTTTCCCGCGACGGAAGGGCCCTCGCGCCAGGAGGACGCATCGTCGTGACGAAGCTCGTGATCGCCCTCGTCGATGATCTCGTCTTCGCGTCGAAGATCGGCGTCGAGGTCGAGCGGCAGTCCGGCACGCTGCACCGCGTCGGCTCGCAGCCCGCGCTGCTCGAGGCCGTGCGCGTCGAGCGGCCCGCGATCATCATCGTGGATCTCGAGGGAATGGGCTTCGACGGCGTCGCCGCGCTCGCCGCCCTGAAGGACGAGCCGGCGGCTGACGACGTCCCGCGGCTCGCCTACGGATCCCACGTCGCCGCGGACAGCCTCGAGGCGGCGTCGGCGACCGGCGCGACGGCGCTCGCTCGCTCGCAGTTCGTCAAGCAGCTCGGCGAGCGGCTCCTCGCGGCGTTCGGCGAGTAGCGACGTCGCGGGGGGGCGCCACGTGCACCTCCGCACGCGTTCCGCGTGGCCTCGACGCCGCCCGCTGGTGACCATATACTATGACCATGAGCGCAAGCGAGCGAGCGATCCCTGCGGGAAAGTTCAAGGCTCAGTGTCTCGGCCTCCTCGACGAGGTCGCCGCCACTGGTCGCGCCGTCATCGTCACGAAGCGCGGGAAGCCGGTTGCGCGCATCGTCCCCGTCGATAGTCTGAAGCCAGGAGCGCTGAAGGGCGTCATCCGATTCGAGGGCGACGTCGTCGGGCCCCTCGACGTCTCCTGGGACGCCGCTCGTTGATCCTCCTCGACACGCATGCGTGGCTGTGGTGGGCCGCCGAGCCGTCGCGCCTCTCGCGAGCGGCGCGGCGTGCCATGGAGCGCGAGAAGCGGCTCGGCGTGTCGGTCGTCAGCTGCTGGGAGGCCGCCATGCTGGCCCATCGCGGGCGCATCCAATCGGACTCCCACTCGCTCGCCTGGCAGCAGCGCGCGCTCGCCATCGACAAGATTGAGCTGATGCCGCTGAGCCACGAGATCGCGGTGCGTGCCGCTGGACTCCAGGCGTCCCGCGGCGGCGATCCGGCGGACTGGTTCATCGTCGCGACGGCGCAGGAAGCCCAGGTGGCGCTCGTGACGAAGGACCAAGGCCTCCGCGAGGCAGGCCTCGTCACGACGATCTGGTAGGCGTCAGCCCAGCGGCGCCGACGAGGACTGCGACGGCGCGGCGGCGTCTCCCTGCTTGAGGCCGAGCTGGCGCATGACCGTCGGGACGTCCACGCCGAGCGCCTCGAGCTGCTGGAGGAGCTGGAACACGACGTTCGGTCCCACGCGTGCAAGGCGCTCGACGCCGGAGGCGCCGTTGCCGCCGCCCTGATCGATGACGACGACCTTGTCGATGTTGCCCAGCGGCTGAGCCACGGCGGAGAACACGCCCGACGACGCGTGGATGATCTCGGGCAGGCGCTCGAGGATCGTCTGGAGCTTCGCGGCCTCGTTGAACTGCTTCCATGCTTCGGCCTTGCGCAGTATGGCCGCGGCCTCCGCGAGACCCTTCGCCTCGATGGCCTTCGCCTCGGCGAGGCCGAGCGCCTCGATCTTCGCGGCCTCGGCGCGTCCCTCCGACTCGATCGCCGCAGCGCGCCCCGCTCCCTCGGCCGCGAGCTTGGCCTTCTCGCCTTCCGCGAGCGCCATCAGCGCGGAGCGGCGTCCTTCCGCTTCGAGGACCTGCGCCTGCTTCGTCGCCTCGGCCTGGACGATCTGCGCCAGGCGCTGCGCCTCGGCCGGCTTGATCACCGTCGCCTCGAGCTCCTTCTGCTTGCGCTGGACCTCCTGCTCCTGCACGCCGATCATCTGCTGCGTGCGTGAGGCTTCGACCTTCACCTCCTCGGCGACGACCGACTGGCGCGCGGCCGCTTCCGCGAGCGGTCCGGCCTGTCGCGCGCGCGCCGCCTCGGCCTCGACCTCGGCCTGGTACTGCGCCTGCCGCACCTTGAAGTCGCGTTGCGCGAGGGCGATCTCGGCGTCGGCGCCGAGGCGCGCCTTCTCGCCCTCCTGCATCGCCAGCGATGAGCGTATCTTCGCGTCGCGCAGGGCATCGGCCTCGCCGACCGTGGCGTCGCGCTTGACCTCTGCGGTACGCCGCTTGCCGAGCGCGTTGAGGTACTCCTCCTCGTCGCTGATCTCCTGGATCGTCAGCACGTCGACGCCGAGGCCCATCTTCTCGAGATCGGCGGCGGCCTCCGAGGTCAGCTTCTGAGCGAAGCTCTGCCGGTCGTTGTTGATCTCCTCGACCGTCAGGGTTCCGAGGATGGAGCGCAGGTGGCCCTCGAGCGTCTGGAAGATGACGCGCTGGATCTGGTCGTGCGTCATGCCGAGGAAGCGCTCGGAGGCCGCCTGCATCGACGTCTCGTCCGACTTGATCTTGACGTTGGCGACGGCCTTCACGCTGACCGGCACGCCCTGCATCGTGTAGGCGCGCGTGATCTGCAGCGGGATCGTCAGGA
>Ga0315912_10006267_pt1 | contig 10689 bp, 12 predicted proteins | sample VfabasoilMG_FD_204469 | JGI IMG/M metagenome (GOLD analysis project Ga0315912, IMG submission 204469) | Garden soil microbial communities collected in Santa Monica, California, United States - V. faba soil | ecosystem: Environmental > Terrestrial > Soil > Garden | place: USA: California... | reverse complement strand
CGAACGCGGCCTGATCGCACCCGGCACGGTTCTCACCGACCGCATGCGCCGCGTCCGCGCCACCGTCGCGGCCGACGGCAATATCGTCGCCCCCAACGGCCAGCGCGGTTCCATCCACAAGATCGGCGCGATGCTGACCAACGCCCCGTCCTGCAACGGCTGGACGTTCTGGCACTTCGACCGCGACGGCGGGCTGGTGCCGCTGGATATCCTGCGCGCGGCCGAGATCTGACCGGCTACGCGACGTTCCGGCGCCGTGGTCAGGCCATTGCGGGCGACGGCCCGAAGCGGCGGCGGATTGGCGGGCACAGCGCAAGCACGGTCAGGCCGATCGCGAACAAGCACCAAATGGCGGGGATCTCGTTCGGGTTGCTGGTCAAGCTGCCGGCCAGCAGCGGGCCGACCAGGGCGTGGAAGATCACGAAGCGCCACGCGCCATAGAACAGCGGCACGATGAAGGCGACAACGAGATAGGTGGGGAAGGAACGGCTGAGGCCGATCATCGCCGTCATCGCCGCGTCAACGGCATTAAGCATGCCGTTGAAGGGAACGTCCCAGGCCTGGTGCCAGTCACCGGTGACGGTGCACAGCACCTTGCCACACAAAATGGCCCCTGGCCGGCACACACCGGCCCATTCGAACGGGTAGAGTTGTGTCAGCATGACAGCCGCGGAGACGCCGCAGGCAGTGAACACCGCCCATCGCATGGGCGCGCGTGGTGGCTCGGCGACAAGTTCCATGGCGAATGCGTTGATGAAGAACGGCTGGAACGCGATGTGCAGGAACGACAGCAGTGTGACCACCTGGTTCACCGGCTGGCCGCACTGGTCAATGACGGAATAACCGACCGCCTGCAGGCCTTCCATCAGGGTGAAATAGGCCAGGGTCGCGGAAATAGTCGTCGGCTGGCGCTTGGCGACGGAGATACCAGTGGCGATGGCGCCTGCCCCGACCATCGCGGCCGTGGCGGTTGCGCTCCAGCACATGAGATGTGTCCTTGTTGCGTGGCCACTCGACCATGCTGAGCGGCGCCGCGCAAGCGGACACGGCTTTTGCCGGTCCGTTCGTGCGTCTAAGCGGCTTGTATCCGGCTAGTCGCGCCGGCGGCGGCGAAGCGCGGCCAGGCCCAGTGTCCCCAGACCCAGCAGCGCCAAGCTCGCGGGTTCGGGAATCGGATTGGGATCGATTGCCTGCCCGAAGCGGATATTGTCAATCCCGATGTTTTCGCTGGTATCTCCGAGATTGTTCGCGTCAATCAGGATGGTCACCACCCTGCCGGAGATTGGTGTGTTGAACTCATACGAGGAATGCGCCGGCCCCGCGCCCAGGATCAACGCACTCGGATCGTGGAAGACTCTGTTATCGGCGGGGAAGAAGCCATTGAAATAATCATCGTAAACCGATACGGAGTCGATCGTGTAGTTGCCTTCAAACCAGCCTCCGAGGTCGAACCCGTTCAAAGTCACCAGATATCCGGGATCGGCGACCAGGGTAATTTCCAGATAATTATAGTTGTTTCCGATGGGCTGGGCGGTGCTGCCCTGGTATAGTGACCGGTTGAGATCGCCGTAGTTGTAGCGCCACAACGACGGCCCGCCGGTAAAGATCGAAAACGGTCCGTAACCGACCGTCACGTTAGGTGTGTACCCCTCCGACCCGACGCCGTAGGAAAATGTCACCGTGCCGGATACAGTTGGACTGGAGGCGACCCGGTCGCCATAGGTCTGGTCGATCTGGAAGCCTTCCGGAAAATTCTCGGAGCCCGCGTAATTGGCGGTGTCGACGATGTCGAAGGTCAGGATCGTCGCTCCAGCGGGGGATACATTCCCCGCCATCATTGCCAAACCGGCTAGACCCAATGCGCCGAAAAGCCGTACTGTCATGCTGCGTCCTCCGCAACCCAAGTAGGGTGATCTTCATTAATTTTGGTACAAATCATTAACCTACGCAATCACTTTCGTATAATGGCGCCCCGGGTTGGCATGCGGGTTGTCCGGATTTCCTGTTGGCGGCGGCCCATGGTTTAACACCGCCATGCACACCACCGCCGCCCTCCGCCGCATCTGGGGCCTGATGTATCGCCACCTGGCGCTGTATCGCCGGTCCTGGCCGCGCCTGCTGGAACTCACCTATTGGCCGGTGCTGCAGATGTGCATCTGGGGCTTCACCGCCTCCTTCCTCGCCACCCGCATGGGCGGCGCGGCGGGTTTCGCTGGCGGCCTCCTCATCGGCGGCGTGCTGCTGTGGGAAGTGGCGCTGCGCAGCCAGATGGGCGTGGCGATCTCATTCCTGGAGGAGATGTGGAGCCGCAACCTCGGCCACGTCTTCGTCTCGCCGCTGCGGCCCTGGGAACTGGTGGCGGCGCTGATCGGCATGTCGATCATCCGCCTCTGCATCGGAGTGATCCCGGCCATGCTGCTGGCCTGGCTGCTCTATGCCTTCAACATCCTGTCCATCGGCCCGGTCGTGATCCTGTTCTTCGCCAACCTGATGGTGATGGGTTGGTGGGTCGCACTCGGCGTCGTCGCGCTCATCCTGCGCCACGGCGCGGGGGCGGAGGCGCTGGCCTGGTCCGTGCTGTTCGGCCTGACGCCGTTTTCCGCCGTGTTCTACCCGGTCGCCATCCTGCCGTTCTGGGCGCAACCCATCGCGCTCGCCATCCCGGCGGCACACGTGTTTGAGGGGATGCGCGCAATCCTGATGGACCAGCCGATCCCCTGGTACCACCTGGTCTGGGCCGTCGGCCTCAATGCCGCCTGGATGGCGGCCGCCATCTGGGTGTTCGCCCGCCAGTTCCGCGCCGCCCGCGAACGTGGCGCCCTGCTCAGCATCGGCGAATGACCGCCTCGCCAGTAGGGCGCGGGGCGCCTACATACATCGCATGACGATCACCAATTTCTGGATCATCCGCCACGCCCTGGTGGAGGAGAACGCCCGCACCTACCACTATGGCGCCATGGACGTGCCGCTTTGCGAGGACACCATCCTCGAACAGGCCCCGATGTACCAGGCTCTCGCCAGGCGCCTGCCGCGCCCCGCGATCTGGCGTGTCTCCCCGCTGTCGCGCACCCGCCGCACGGCGGAGGCGATCTTCGCCGCCGGCTATCCCGCCGAGCCCCTCATCGCCGACCCTGGCCTCGTGGAACAGCATTTCGGGGACTGGCAGGGGGTGTTGCATGACGATCTCGCGCCGCTGCTCACCAACCCGCCTCACCCATTCTGGCCAGTTGTCGGCCATGAACGCCCGCCGGGCGGGGAATCCATGGCCGAGGTGCTCGAGCGCGTAGGCGGTACCTTGGAACGCCTGGCGGAGGAGCACGCCGGGCAGGACATTGTCATCGTCTCCCATGGCGGAGCGATCCGCGCCGCAATCGGCCATGCCTTGGGCGTCAAGGTGGACCACGCGCTTCACATCTCCGTGCAGAATCTCTCCCTTACCCGATTGGAACGACAGTCAATTGGCTGGCGTGTCGTTTGTGTGAACGAACTTCCTGGTTATTGACCGGCACGGTGCCGATCTGCGAGACTCCCGCCCCTTACAGGGAGTCGTCCCCATGCGCCGCACCGTGCTTGCCCCCTTGGCCGCCGCCTTTGCCCTGTTCGCGTCCGCGGTCGCCGCGCCCGCTTCGGCGCAGTCGGACCAGCAGACGCTGGTCGATCGCGCCACGCTGACGGTGCAGGAGACGATCAACGGCTCCACGGAGGGGTCCGACGTGCGCAGCCTGATGCGCAAGTCCCGCGCCGTGTTGGTCTGCCCGCGCATCTTCAAGGCCGGCTTCATCATCGGCGGTTCCGGCGGCGGGTGCGTGCTGACCGCGCGGGATGCCCGCGGGTCCTGGTCCTATCCGGCCTTCTTTGGCATGGGCAGCGGCAGCGTCGGCTTCCAGATCGGTATCCAGGACAGCGCCGTGGTGCTGATGATCCTGACCGACAAGGGCCTGCGCGCGATCCTGGACAGCCAGTTCAAGTTCGGCGGCGACATCGGCATCGCCGTCGCCACCCTGGGCGCCGGCGTCGAAGGCGGCTTCACCACCGACCTGCAGGCCGACATTGTCGCCTTTTCCCAGAACCGCGGCCTGTTCGCCGGCCTGTCCCTGCAGGGCAGCGTGCTGAACCAGCGCAGCGACTGGAACCGCTCATACTATGGGCGGGAGATGTCCCCGCAGCAGATCGTGCTGGACATGTCCGGTCGTAACCAGGGCGCCGACCCACTGCGCGAGGTGCTGACCCGTGTTGGCGCTGGTGGTGCGGTGCGCACCGCCGCGGCGCCGGCGCCGGTTTCGTCCGAAACCGTGCAGTCGGCCCCGCGCGGCAGCGTGCAGCGCCAGAACCTCGCCCCGCCCCCCAGGTAAGAGCCACCTTCTTCTCCCTCTTCCCAAGGGAGAGGGCCAGGGTCGGGGCGGTCTAATTCCCCTGCCCTAATTCCCGCGCCGCAGCACGTCCCGGGCGTGCCGGTCCGCCCCGGCCTCGGTCAGTTGGAACAGGCCGCCGGCGTCGTCGCACACCAGCCCCATGGCCGCCAGCCGCGTCAGGCACCGTCTATCCTTCTCGCCCGCCGGCCGACCGTGCGGTTCCGCCAGCGCCACCCGGTGCAGGGCGGAGCGGCAGCAGGTTTCCAGATAGGGTTCGTCATACATCGCGCGTCGAATCTCGGGGCTTCCCGGTCCCGGTGCAACCCTTCATAACCGGCACAGCATGCTTGCCTCCCTCGCCCTGCCCCTGCTGCGCTGCATCGACCCGGAACGCGCCCATGGCCTCGCTCTGCGCGCGCTGGCGCTTGGCTTCGCGGGCAACGATACGTCCCGCGACGACCGGATCCTGGCCACCGAGGCCTTCGGCCTGCGCTTTTCCAACCCGATCGGCCTCGCTGCCGGGTTCGACAAGGACGCGGTGGCCATCGCCCCGCTCTCCCGCCTCGGCTTCGGCCTGGTGGAGGCCGGTACCGTCACCCCCCGCCCGCAACCGGGCAACCCGCGCCAGCGCCTGTTCCGCCTGACGGAGGACGCGGCCGTCATCAACCGCATGGGCTTCAACAATGGCGGTCTGGAGGGCTACGTCGCCCGTCTCAAGGCGCTCGGCTCCCGTCCCGTCCCCGTGGGCGCCAATGTCGGCATCAACAAGGAAGGCGCCGACCCGGAGCGTGACTACCCGGCCCTGATCGCCGCGGTGGCGCCGCACTGCGATTACGTTGTTATCAACGTATCCTCCCCCAATACCCCCGGCCTGCGCGACCTGCAGGGCGAGGAACGGTTGCGTTCCATCCTCGTCGCCGTCGCCGCCAACGTGCCAACGCACCCGCCGCTGCTGGTGAAGATCGCGCCGGACCTAGCGGACGACGGCGTCGCTTCTGTCGTGGAAACCTGCGTCGGAGCGCATGTCGCCGGGCTGATCGTCTCCAACACCACCATCTCCCGTCCGCCCGGCCTGCGTTCCGCCCATGTGGGGGAGCAAGGCGGCCTGTCGGGCCAGCCGCTGTTCGGCCTGTCCACCCGTGTCCTCGCGCGTGCCTACCGGCAGGCCCAGGGCCGACTTGTCCTTATCGGCGCCGGCGGTGTTGCATCCGGCGTCCAGGCCCTGACGAAAATCCAGGCCGGTGCCCATCTGGTGCAGCTCTACACCGGCTTCGCCTATGCCGGCCCCGCCCTCATTCCCCGCATCAAGCGCGAGCTTGCCGACGCCCTGCGCGCCGGGGGCTTCAAATCCGTCGCGTCCGCCATCGGCACGCGTGCCCAGGAACTGTCCGCCCTATGAGACACCTCTCCGGCTTCTCCCAGATTGCCGACCAGTACGACGGCTTCATCCTCGATCTCTGGGGTGTGATTCATGACGGCGTCCGCCCGCTGCCCGGCGCGGTGGACACGCTCACGCGCCTGCGCGCCATGGGAAAGCGCTCCGTCCTGCTCTCCAACGCGCCGCGCCGCGCCTGGGCGGCGCAGAAGCTGATGCAGGGCATGGGCATCCCGGACGACCTGTATGACGGCATCATCACCTCCGGCGAGGCGGTGTTCCTCTGCCTGCGCGACCGACCGGACAGCTGGTGGCGCGATCTCGGCCATCGCGTCTACCACCTCGGCCCCGAACGCGACCGCAACGTGATGGAGGACCTCGGCCTCACCATCGTGGACACGCCGGCCGAGGCCAGCTTCGTCCTCAACACCGGCCCCAACGACCTCGGCGACCCCACTTCGCTCGCGGATTTCGAGGACACGCTGCAGGAATGCTGGGCGGCGCGCCTGCCGATGGTGTGCGGCAATCCGGACATGGAGGTGATTCGCGGCGGCCTGCGCATCATGTGCGCCGGCAAGCTGGCGGAACGCTACGTGGAACTCGGCGGCGACTGCCGCCTGCTCGGCAAGCCGGACCCCACCATCTACACCCCGGTGCTGGACATGCTGGGCCTGGAGAAATCCCGCGTCCTCGCAGTGGGCGACGCGCTGAACACGGACATTACCGGCGCGGCCCGCATCGGCGTCGATTCCTGCTGGGTCCTGGGCGGCATTCACGGCGAGCAGACCAACCACGACCCCGCCCGCGCCGAACCCCATGCGCGGGAGGCCGGTCTTTCCCCCGTAGCCATCTCCCCCAGCTTTGCCTGGTAATCCGCGCCCCGCCGGACTACCGCCCGATCGCGCCTCTCTGCGCGACGCCGCCCTGCGCCACCTCGCCCGCTACGCCAGCACGGAAGCCAACCTGCTGCGCGTGCTGAACCGCCGCATCGACCGCTGGGCACGCCTGGCCGGGGAAGGCGTGGAACCCGCCATCGCCGCCGCGCGCCAGACCGCAAGGCAGGTGGTCCACGACCTCGCCGCCATCGGTGCCGTCAACGACGCCGCCTATGCCGAGTCTCGGGCCCGTTCCCTCAACCGCGCCGGCCGCTCCCGCCGTGCCGTCGCCGCCCATCTCGCCGCCAAGGGCGTGGATGCGGAAACCGCCCGCGCCGCCCTGCCGGACGACCCCGAGGCCGAACTCACCGCCGCCCTGCGCCAGGCCCGCCGCAAGCGCATAGGCCCCTTCGCCACCGGGGAAACGGACGCCCCCACCCGCATGAAGCACCTCGCCACGATGGCCCGCGCCGGTTTCAGCCAGGACATCGCCCGCCGCGCCCTTGCCATGACCCGCGATGCCGCCGAGGACCACCTGGCCCACGCTCGTGATGACTGATGTTGCCGCCGCCCATGCCAGGGAGCGCGCCTCCTACTGGCCTGCCATCCTCGCCGGCATGTGCGCCACCGTCGTTTCCAACGGCCTGCTGCGCTTTGCCTACGGCCCCATCCTGCCCGCTTTGGTGCGCGAAAACTGGCTGCCGGAAGGCCAGGCCGGCGCGCTCGGCAGTATCAATCTGCTCGGCTACCTCGCGGGTGCCTTCGTCGCCGGCATGGCGGCCCGCCGTTTCGGCATGAGTGGTGCGCTGCGGCTGGGAATGGCGCTGGGTTTCCTCACCCTGGCAGCTTGTGCCTGGAACGGTGGCTTCGCCTGGTTCCTGCTATGGCGAATCCTCGCCGGGTTCGCCGGCGGCATCCTGATGGTGCTGGCCGGCCCAGCCGTGCAGGCGATGGTACCTGCCCAGCGGCGCGGCCTTGCCTCCGGCTTAGTCATCTCCGGCATCGGCTTCGGCATCATGATGGGCGCCATCCTGGTGCCGCTGGTGCTGGCCTGGTCCGGCCTGCCCGCCACCTGGCTCGGCCTCGCCGCCACCACCGCCCTGCTCGCCGCCATCGCATGGCCGATCTGGCCGGACGTTCCCGCACCCCCACCGTCCAGCCACCCGCATTCCGCCCTGCCGCCAGCCGCCATCCGCATGCTGGGGCGCTACACGCTGGCCGCCCTGGCCGCCACCGCGCACCTCATCTTCTGGCCGGACTACATCGCCCGCGGCCTCGGCCAGGGGATCGATGCCGGCGCCTTCTGGTGGCTGGTGCTCGGTGCAGGCACCTGCTGCGGCGGCATCCTGCTCGGTTCCCTGGCCGACCGCATCGGAGCAGCGCGGGCGATTCGCGTGGCGCTCGCCATCCAGTCCCTCGGCGTCGGCATCCCGCTGCTGGTGGACAACACTGCCGCCCTGGCCGTCTCGTCGCTCTGCGGCGGTATCACCTGTGTCGGCCTCACCGTCCTCGCCATGGTGCGCGCCCGCATCTTCGGCGCCCAGGCCGGCGCCCGCGTCTGGGGCCTCGCCACCATCGTCTGGGGTGCCGCCATGGCATCCGGCGGGTTCGCCATGACCTTCCTGCTCGTCACCACCGGCAGCCACCTGCCCATCTTCGCCCTCGCTTTGGCTGCCTCCCTTATTTCCCTGGCCCTGGAATTCACGGAGCGCGTGGACTCGTGACGGTACGGTTGCTAGAAGCCGCTCACCCTGGCCCCGGGAACATCTCCGCATGAAAATCGTCGCCTGCAACAGCAACCGTCCCCTGGCCGAGGCTGTCGCCGCGAAACTGGGCCTGCCACTGACACGCGCCTCCATCCGCCGTTTCGCGGACATGGAGGTGTTCGTGGAAATCCACGAAAACATCCGCGGTGAGGATGTCTTCGTCATCCAGTCCACCTCCTACCCCGCCAACGACAACCTGATGGAGCTGCTGATCACGTTGGACGCGCTGCGCCGCAGTTCCGCCCGCCGCGTCACCGCCGTGATCCCCTATTTCGGCTACGCGCGGCAGGACCGGAAATCGGGGCCGCGCACACCTATTTCAGCCAAGCTCGTCGCCAATTTGATCACGGAAGCCGGCGCCCAGCGCGTGCTGACGATGGATCTGCACGCCGGCCAGATCCAGGGCTTCTTCGACATCCCGGTGGACAACCTCTACGCCGCCCCGCTGTATGCCCGCGACATCCAGGAATACTACAACGGCCGCGACCTGATGATCGTCTCCCCGGATGTCGGCGGCGTGGTGCGTGCCCGCGCCATCGCCACCCGCATCAATTCGGACCTCGCCATCATCGACAAGCGCCGCGAACGCGCCGGCCATTCGGAGGTGATGCACGTCATCGGCGACGTGGAGGGGCGGGACTGCATCCTGGTGGACGATATCGTCGATTCGGGTGGCACCCTGTGCAACGCCGCCGAAGCCCTGATCAAGCGCGGCGCCCGCTCGGCCAGCGTCTATGTCACGCACGGCGTGCTCTCCGGCGGCGCCGTTGCCCGCATCGCCGCCGCGCCGATCGAGACCATGGTGATCACTGATTCGATCCTGGCCACGGAGGCGGTGCGCCTCGCCGCCAATATCCGCCAGGTCACCATTGCCCCCCTGCTGGCGGAGGCGATGCGCCGGATCAGCGAGGAATCGTCCGTCAGTTCCCTGTTCGATTAAGTGGGCGGCAGGTGGTGAAAATATCTGGGCTATCCCGGCGCGCCCTGCTCGCGGGCGCGGCGCTGCTCGCATCGCGGCCCGCACGCGCGGATGCAAACTATCCCAACCGGCCGATCCGCCTGGTCGTGCCGTTCCCGCCCGGGTCCAGCCCGCCGGGGGTGATCGGCCGGGCGCTGGGCGACCAGATGGCGCTGGCGCTGGGCCAGCCGGTGGTGGTGGACCACAAGCCCGGCGCCACGGGCACGCTGGGCGTACAGGCGGCGGCGATGGCACCGGCGGATGGCTACACCATCGTGCTGGCGGATCGTGGCGCCCTGGGGCTGATGCCCGCCCTGAATCCGAAGCTGGGCTACGATCCGCTGAAGGACCTCGCCCATATCGGCATTGTGGCGGACAGCAACTTCGTGCTGGTAGCGAATCCGGATCTTGGCGTGCGCACGATGGCGGAATTCGTCGCCCTGGTGAAGGCGAAGCCGGGGCAGCTGAACTATGGCAGCTTCGGCGTCGGCGGCATCGGCCACCTGAACATGGAGCTGCTGAGCCAGGGCCTGGGGCTGCAGATGCAGCACGTGCCCTACAAGAACACGGTGGAGGCAATGGCCGCCGTCGCGGCGGGCGAAGTGCAGGCCGCACTCTCCGGCCAACCCGCGGTGCTGGGCCTGGCGCGGGAGGGCAAGTTGCGGCCGCTGGTGATCGGCGCCCCGGCGCGTTCCCCACTGCTACCCGATGTGCCGACATTGGCCGACGCGGGCCTGTCCGCCGATCTGCTACCGCCCACCTTCTTCTCCCTCGCAGCGCCGGTGGGAACGCCGGCCCCGATCCTCTCCCGGCTGCACGCCGAGATGAAGGCTGCGCTGGCCAACGCCGAGGTGCAGCGCCGGCTGGATATTTTCGGCCTTACTCCAGTTGGCGGCACCGCGGCGGAGGTGGAGGCGATCATCCGGCGCGACCTCGTGGAATTCGGCGCGTTGATCCGCAAGCTCGGGCTGACGTTGCAATAGGACCTGCCCGGGCAATAAGGCGCACCGGGACAATAGAACGCACCGGAACTGGACGGTTGATTGCCGGGCGGGGGCCTGGGCCGCTAACCTGCCCCCATTCTCCCGAACCTGTCCGCTGGTGCCATGTCCGAGTCGCCTGCCTTCAATATACTGCAGCCCATCCTGGCCGCGGCCGCACGGCACCCGGACCGACGTGCCCTGGCGACGCTGGACGAAAGCATGACCTACGGCCAGATGCGCGCGCTGATCGAAAGCTGCGCGCGGCACATGCAGCGCCATGGCATCGACCGCCGCGCCCGTGTCGCTCTGTCCGGCGACCATCCCCTCATCATGACCACGCTGGCCTTCGCCTGCGCCATGGTGGGCTGCGCCTGGGTGCG
>Ga0315912_10006266_pt1 | contig 10689 bp, 8 predicted proteins | sample VfabasoilMG_FD_204469 | JGI IMG/M metagenome (GOLD analysis project Ga0315912, IMG submission 204469) | Garden soil microbial communities collected in Santa Monica, California, United States - V. faba soil | ecosystem: Environmental > Terrestrial > Soil > Garden | place: USA: California... | reverse complement strand
CGTGCCATGCGTCACCCAGGCGTCTATCGCATCCAGCATCGCCCGGAACAGCATGGAGGTGGAGACGATGTTGGAATAATGCACATGCACGCCCTTGCCCGGCTTGCCGGCGCGCGGGTCCGACCCGTGCTGGGAACTGGACCAGAAATACAGCCGCACATTTTCAGGCTCAGGGAGATCATTGCCCTGCGTGTCCGTGTGCGCCAGCGATCCGCGCCGTTGCCAGTATTCGGTGGCGCTTTGCGTGTGAAACACCTTCGGGTCCGTCTCCGGTCGTTTCAGAATCGCGTCCGACTTGCCGGTCAGATGGTCCGTGCTCCACGCATAGGCGAACGGGAAACTGTCGGCGATATTGTGCCGGTCCTCGTATTGCTGCCCGCCGGAGACGATGGGGATGGAAAAGCGCTGGTTCAGCCATTTCCGTCCCGCGCCAGCTACGTGCGGCAACACGCCGTCGAACACTCGTCGCCCCGCCGCGTCCGCGTTGAAGCCACGATACACGAAGTCCCGCAAACACCGCCCGGTCTGGGAGCGGCCCCAGGCATAGGCCTTTTCCACATGCCCGCGCAGCGGGTTGGCGGTGCCGGCCGCATCCGTCTCCCCATACTTCAGGAAGGACGCGAAGTCCCGCACCACCAGGTGCCCCAGCCCCATCGGCACCGGGTCCTTCGCCGTGTAGACCAGTTCGTAGATCCACCCGGTCTGGAACCCGCCATGCAGGTAGATATGCCGGTCAGACGGCGCGACCGCGTGTTCCTTGTCGAACGTATCCCGCGCATTGCCGCCCTCGGCCCGGGCGAAGCACCACTGTTCCGGCGGAATCGGAATACGCGCATCGTCCTGGTAACGCCGCTTCGTCAGCGTGGCTGACGCCGGGTCCATGCTCGCCGTCGGATAGCTCCACGCCGCCGCGCGCCCGCTGAGTGGGTAGGAGACGATGCCCGGCCCGTCCGGAATGTATTCCACCCGGCACAACCCGGTGATCGGCGTGCCGTTATTCGTGCAAACCGGCAGGTCCAGCACCATACGTCCATCGCCCGGCAGCAGGTCGCCTTCCCATGCGATGAACGCCACCGCGTAGCCGCGCCGCATGAAGTAGCCGTTGCCCGCATGCGCCAGCGTGCGCGGGTCGTTAGAATGCAGCGCGTCATTGAAATACTGCAGCGCCCGCTTGTTGCCCCTGTTGCCGTAGTCCAGGAACAGCCGCCTGTTCCCGCGTGCCAGGTCCAACGGCCGCAGCAGCATGAAATCCGCCGAACACCGCACCAGGCCACGCGCGTCCTGCGGCGCCTTATCGAGATCGACAATGCCCGTCTGCGCCGGTGCCAGCGGGTCGACATCGAAATGCACGCACCCGGATAGGCGCTCATATGCCCCGACGTCGCCGAATCGCTCGCCGCCGGCGAACGCTCCGCGATCCCTGATCTCCAGTGTCAGCAGGTTCGTCATGCCCACTCCCCGATCATCGTTCCGGATATTTCCCGTGCCGGTCCCGCGCACCATCAAGCCGGCCGCGCGGCCTCACGGCATGTTTGGGAAACTATGCGGGCAGACGGATCGACCCGTCCACCCGGGAACATTCGCTACCCCACCGGCGGCATGTGGCCGCGCAACCAATCCGCAAGTCTCGCCGGTAGCGGCGTGGATCGGCCGTCCGCATCCAGGCAGACGCTGCGGGAGGAGGCGAGGGCGGCACAGTCCGCGCCTGAGAACAGGCCGTAGCCCAACGTAAAGGAGGTCCGCCCGACCGCGATCGGCTGGCATTCGACGCGCACTGAGCCGGGATAGAGCAGTTGCCGCAGGTACTGGATGGAAAGCGCGCCGACCGCCCAGCCCAGCGTATCCGGCAACGCCAGCGTGTCGTTCAGGTGGCGCCGCAGCGCCAGCCGGGATTCCTCCACATAGGCGAGGAATTTTGCATGATTGACGTGCCGGTTCGGATCCAGGTCCGCGTAGCGGATCTCGGAGGTCGTGGTGAACCGCGCCGGGTCGGGCGCTCGGAAGCTGGCGAGCGGGTCGGGTGCGGACATCGCCGGGCGGGTCAGCCCGCCGCCTCGGGCACAGTGGCCAGGCGGGCCATGGTGGCGCGTTCTAGCGCGGCGGCCTCCAGGCCGGTGATGTCCAGGCGATGGCGCAGGCGGCGCAGCAGGCCGGCTTCCTCGATCTCCACCTTGCGGTCGATCGCCGCCAGTTCGCAGGCGAGCAGATAGGCGGTCTCCCGCAACCGCGCCGGCAGGGCCTGGGCGATCAGGTCCAGGCAGCGGTCCAGCCCGTTTTCCAGTTGCAGCACCACGGCGCATTCGCGGGCGGTGTCCGGCAGCTTGTTCACGTCGTATCCGGCGAAGGCGGGCAGTTCCTTCACCAGGCAGCCGATATGGTGCAGTTCGGGGTCCGTCATATCCCGGTCGGAGCCGGAGACGAGGACCATGGCGTGGATGATGGCTTCGGGAATGGTGAGCATGGCGCGCTGTCTAGCGGATCGCGGCGGCGCGACCAAGCCGCGTGGTCAGAGGCTTGTGGGTCAGAGCCATTCCGGCCGCAGGTCGGTGACGGTCCCCGGCTCCGATTGTACAAGCGCCAGCCAGTGCGCGACGCGCGGCAGCTCCGCCTCATGGAACCAGCGGCAGGCATGTAGCTTGCCCTGGCGAAAATCCGCCTCCGCCGCCCCCGTCGCGACAACCTGGTCCAGCCAGATCCATCCCAGCACGGCGTGGCCGAAGGCGTGCAGGAAAGGCGTCGCGCCGGCGAGCGCCTGCGCGTCGTCCTCGATTGTGCAGAGGAATTGCGCCGCGGCATGAACGTGGCACCAGGCATCGGTCAGCGAGATCGCGAGCGGGACAAGGCACTCGTCCTGTCGCGCCCGCCCGGCGGTCTCGTGCACGCGCGCCAGCAGCAGTTCCAGGCTGTACAGCCGGTCGCGGCGGATCTTGCGCCCAACCAGGTCGATGGCCTGGATGCCGGTGGTTCCTTCGTGGATCGGGTTCAGCCGGTTATCGCGATACAACTGCTCCACGTCGAAGTCGCGCGTGTAGCCGTAGCCGCCATGCACCTGGATCGCCAGGTCGTTCGCGGCTAGGCCGTATTCGGAGGGCCAGGTCTTGGCCACGGGAGTCAGCAGGCCCAACAACGTGCCGGCCTCGGCACGAGCCTCCTCCGTCTCCGCCGCCTGTTCCTCATCCACCAGCCTTGCGCAGTACAGGATCAGAGCCAGGGAGCCTTCCGCATAGGCCTTCTGGGCCAGCAGCATGCGCTTCACGTCGGCATGCGCGATGATCGGCACCGGCGCGCCGTCGCGCTGGCCCGGCCGCCTGCCCTGCGGGCGCGAAGTGGCATAGGCACGCGATTCCAGGAACCCGCGATAGCCAAGCGCCGCGGCCCCCAGGCCGACGGCGATGCGCGCTTCGTTCATCATTTGGAACATGCAGGCCAGACCCTGGCCCGGCGCGCCGATCAGCCAGCCGATGGCGCCCCCGCGCTCACCGAAGCTGAGCAGGCAGTTGGACGTGCCGCGATAGCCCATCTTGTGGTTCAGTCCCGCCACCGCGATGTCGTTTCGTGTGCCATTCGGGAGAACCTTGGGCACGATGAACAGGGAAATACCGCGCGTGCCCGGCAGCGGCCTGCCGTCCGCGCCCGGGATCTTGGCGAGAACGAGGTGGACGATGTTCTCGCTGATGTCCTGGTCGCCACCCGAAATCCACATCTTGCTGCCGCTCACGCGGAAGCGCGGACCAAGCGCGTCCTCGCCTTCCGCCACCGCGCGCGTGGTGATATCGCCCAGCGAGGAACCGGCCTGCGGCTCGGAAAGGCACATCGTGCCGAGCCATTTTCCGGCAATCTGCGGTCGGGCAAATGCGTCGATTTGCGCCCTGGTGCCGAATGTCGCGATCAGGCGGGCATTGGCGATGGTCAGCATCGGGTACGCAGCTGTGGCGACATTGCCGGCCATGAACCAGGCGAGCGAGGCGGTCTGCGCCAGGCTTGGCAGTTGCGAACCGCCGAGTTCCGCCGCGAACGGCGCGCCGAACAATCCGGCTTCCGCGTAGGCGGCGATGGCGGTGTGGATGGCCGGCAGCACCCGCACCGTGCCGTTCTCCAGCCGCGGTTCCTGTTGGTCCGACAGCTTGTAGTGGCTGAGGAACTGCTCCCGAGCGAGGTCTTCGGAGAGGTCCATTAGGGCGTCGATGCCGGCGCGATCATGCGCGACGAAACGGGGTCGGCCCAGCAACTCGTCCAGCTTCAGCCAGTCATGCAACAGGAAATCGATATCCCGCCGGGCCAGCAATTCGGCCATTTCCCCACTCCATCCACCAGAGCCGTGCGCGTCTATGCCCGCGCCGGCCCAGCCGCGCCAGGGCAGTGTCGGGCGGCATGGCTTATGGTCCCGCTGGGCGCCGTGCTAGACTGCCGGCCAACGACAGGAGGAAACAACCATGGCGCCCAACACCAAGCGCGTCTTCTATGTCCGCTACCTGCCCTCCGCCACGTCCTACACCGCGGTGCTGGGCAAGCGGCCGGACGTGCAGTTGGACAAGCTGGAAACCGACAGCGCGGAGGACGCGATCCTGCCGATCCTGTCCCAGGCGCATGTCTACCAGATCGGCGCTTCCCGCCAAATCATCCCGCCGCGCCTGCAGGTGAATGCCGCGCTGCTGGACCAGGCGCCGAACCTGATCGCCGCCTCCTCCAACGGCGCCGGCTACGACACGATCGATGTGGACGCCTGCACGGCGGCCGGCATCGCCGTCGTCAACCAGTCCGGCGGCAACAAGGAAGCGGTGGCGGAACACGCGCTGGCCATGATGATGGTGCTGTCCAAGCGCATCGTGGAAGCGGACCGCCACGCCCGCACCGGCCAGGCGATCGACCGCAACAACTATGTCGGGCGGGAGCTGAACGGCCGCACGCTCGGCGTCATCGGCATCGGCAATGTCGGCGGCAACCTGTCGCGCATGTGCAAGGCCGCCTTCAACATGCGCGTCCTCGCCTACGACCCGCTGCTGTCCGCCGAACAGGTCGCTGCGCGCGGCGCGCAGAAGGTGGAGCTGGAAGAGATGCTGGCGCAGGCCGACTACGTTTCCGTACACTGCCCGCTGACAAAGCAGTCCCGCGGCCTGATGGGCGCCGCGCAATTCGCCCGCATGCGCCCGGACGCCTATTTCATCACCACCGCCCGCGGCTTCATCCATGATGAGGAAGCCCTGGCGGACGCGCTGCGCCACAAGCGGATCGCCGGCGCCGGCCTGGATGTGTGGGAAGACGAACCGCCCCCGCACGACCACCCGCTGATGGCATTCGACAACGTCATGGTCAGCCCGCACGTCGCCGGCTCCACCATCGAGGCGAAGGAGAACATGGGCCGCATCGCCGCCGAACAGGTGCTGGAGATCCTGGACGGTCGCAAGCCGCCGCGCCTGATCAACCCCGAAGTCTGGCCCGCCTACCGCGACCGCTTCGCCCGCATCATGGGCTTCGCGCCGGACGCCTGAGGATGATGTGCCCATGAGCCCTTCGGACACCGCCTGGCGGGAGCTGATCTCCGCGTCCCATGCCTCCGGCCGCAAGGCCGCGCTGGCAATCACCGGCGGCGGCAGCGGCGCGATCGGGGAGTTGCTGCGCGTGCCCGGCGGGTCGCGCCTACTGATCGAGGCACAGGTGCCGTACGACGAGGGCGCGCTGGCGATGTATCTGGGCATTGCGCCGGCGCAGGCGTGCAGTGCCGATACCGCCGTCGCCATGGCCCGTGCCGCGCGCACCCGTGCCGCCCGGCTGGCACCGGCCGGTTCCGACCTAGTGGGGGTTGGCGCGACGGCAGCGCTGGTCAGCGACCGGCCGCGCCGAGGGGAACACCGGTTCCACATCGCCTACGCCAGCGCGGCGGGCATCGGCCATTGCACTGCCGTGCTGGCCAAGGGCCGGCGGGATCGCGCCGGAGAGGAAGACCTGGTGTCCCGCGCCATCGTGCTGTGGCTTGCCCATGCCTGCGGCGTGGCCGCACCATCCCCGCGCAGCCTACTGGATCCGGACGAGGTGTATGCCGAGGCGGAGATCGGTGCCGCCGATGCGATCGACCACTTGCTGGCCGGCGGTGTCAGCCGCGTCACCGCGCAGCCAGATGGCCAAATGGTGCTGTCCGCGCCGGTGCCGCCGATGGTTATGCCCGGGTCGTTCAACCCGATCCACGATGGGCATGTCTCCCTGGCACGCGTGGCGGAGGATATCCGTCAGGTCCCCTTGGCGTTCGAGATTTCGGTCACGAACGTGGACAAGCCGCCACTGGCGGCCGACGCGGTCCGGGACCGGCTGACGCAGTTCACCTGGAAGGCCCCGGTGGAACTGACGCGCGCGCCGACCTTCCTGGAAAAATCCCGCCTGTTTCCCAGCGCCACCTTCGTGATCGGCGCGGACACGGCGGAACGCCTGATGGCACCGCGCTACTACGGCGATGACGAGGACCGCATGCACGCCGCGCTGGAGGAAATCGGCGGCTCCGGCGGCAACTTCCTCGTGGCCGTCCGCGTCGATGCGGAGGGCCGGTTGCGCACGCTGCGGGACATTCCCATGCCGCGCCGTTTCACGGACCTGTTCGCGGAAATCCCGGAACATCGCTTCCGGCTCGACACGTCCTCCTCGGAGATCCGCGCACGCCGCGGATAGCGTGCGCCGCCCCTTGCCTTGTCAGGTCCCTCCCGCGGCCGGCCTTCTCAATCGCCCTGCCGGTAGAAACCATCCTCGTTTGGAAACATCGGCGGTCCGACATGCCGGCCCATATAGGCCTGGAACGTGGCCATGAAGAACAGCGACTTCGCCATCTCGCCCGACAATGTCTCAATGCGTCCCTGCAGGCGTTTCACGATGTCCTGGTTGTCCGCGGCGAGGTTCGTCTTCTCCCCCGGATCGCGCGACAGATCGAACAATTCCAGCTTCGGCGGCAACGGCGCGCGCCACACCAGCTTCCAGTCCCCTTGCCGCACGGCCCCGCGGAACATCTCCACGTTGTAAACTACCTCCGTGCGCGGCGATGCCGCGCCGGTGCTGATCACCGGCCACATATCCGTACCATCCAGTGGCTTGGTACCCGCAAGGCTCGCGCCCGCCCGCCCGGCCAGCGTCGGCAGCATGTCGGTCACATGCATCAGGCCGCTCACCTTCCCGGGCTGGATGCGCCCGGGCCAGTTGGCGAAGGCCACCGCGCGCGTGCCGCCTTCGTACAGGGATCCCTTGCCGTCGCGATATGGGCCATTGCTGGCCGGCAGTTCGCCCTTGGTCTCGATCTCCCCGGCGAACGCCGCCGTGCGCACACCCCCGTTGTCGCTGTGGAACACCACCAGCGTGTTCTCCCGCATGCCGCGCTTCTCCAGCGCGCGCAGCACGGCGCCGATCTGGTCGTCCATGGCGCTCACCATGGCGGCATAGGTTCGGCGATTGGGGTCGCTGATGGCGCGATAGCGCTCGATATACTCCGCCGGCGCCTGGAACGGCGTGTGCGGCGCGGTGAACGCCAGGTAAAGGAATAGCGGCTTTGCCGTGTCATGCCGCTCGATCAGCCGCACCGCGTCCTGCCCGATCAGCGTCGTCACGTAGCCCGGCTCCTCCAGCCGCTGGCCGTTGCGATACCAGTCCGTCACCCCGTGCACCTTGTGCGTGAAGTAGTCAATCTCCCCGATCAGCGCGCCGTACTGGTAGTCGAACCCGCGCTGACCCGGCCAGAACTCCCGCTTCGCATGCCCCAGGTGCCACTTGCCGATAATCGCGGTGCGATATCCCGCGTCGCGCAGCACCTGCGGCATCAGCCGCTCATCCGTCGGCAGGCCGTAGGTCTGCTCCGGCAGGATCACGAAGCTCTGCAGCCCGTATCGCATCGGGTAGCGCCCGGTCATCAGCGCCGCCCGCGTCGGCGTGCACATCGGCTGGACGTAGAACTGGTCCAGTTGCGCCCCCTGGCCGGCGAGCGCGTCGATGGTCGGCGTGCGGATCTCCGATCCATGGAACCCGACATCGGCCCAGCCCAGGTCGTCGGCGACGATGTAGAGAATGTTCGGCCGCGTGGCCTGGCCCGGTGCTTGCCCCTGGGCCTGCGCATCCGCGCCGCAGGCCAGCACGAGTCCCCACAGCAACGCCAGCGCGGTCGCGAATCGCTTCATCATCACCTCCGGTCACTTCCGCGCAGTCAGTGGCGGACGCGAGCCACCAAGGCAAGACTCCCCAAGAAATCCCGCCCGGGCCGTCCCGCGTCAGCTGGATGCGTGCCGGCTCAGGATCAGCGTGGAATGGAAGTTGAGAATGCCGCCATTGCCGCTGACCAGGATGTGGTCGTTGCGCGGCACCTGCCGTTCCCCACCCTGGCCGCGCGCCTGCACCACGGCCTCCGACAGCGGCGTGAACGCCCACATGTAGTACCCGGAAAGTTGTCCGCCGCCCGTATTGGTTGGTAGCGATCCGCCCGGCCCCAGCTTGCCGTCCGCCACGAACGGCCCGCCCTCGCCCTTCTTGCAGAAGCCATAGTCCTCCAGCGTCACCAGCACGGTGTAGGTGTAGCAGTCGTACAACTGGCAACTGCCGATATCGCCCAGCGTGATCCCGGCCATGCGGAACGCGATCTCGCCGGACCGCTTCGCGCCCGTCTCCACCGCCGGATGCCGCGCCGTGTTCAGGTTGTCGCCCGGAGAGCAAGTGCCGTAGCCCCGCACATAGACTGGTTGCTGCTTCAGGTCGCGCGCCCGCTCCGGCGAGGTGACGACGACCGCGACTGCGCCGTTGGAAACCAGGCAACAATCGAACAGCCGCAGCGGCTGCGCGATCCAGCGGGAATTGTGGTGGTCCTCCATCGTCATCGGCGCCTTCATCTGCGCCCACGGGCTCATCTGCGCCCATTTGCGCTGGCCGACGGCGATGATGCCCAGATGGTCTTCCGTTGTTCCATACAGGTGCATATGCCGCTGCGCCGCCATCGCGTAGCCCAGGTTGGCACCGAAATCCCCGTAATGCGCCTTCAGCCCGGCCATGCCGCCCAACGGGAAACGGTGCGGCCCGGAATAGGAGGCACCGGCGCCGCGCGACGGCGTCAGCGGCGCGTCCGCGTACACCAGCACCACCGTTTTCGCCAGGCCCTCGCGGATCGCCATGCAGGCATACTGCATCATCGCCCCGGCGGTGGACCCGTAGCCGTTCATCACGTTGATCAGCGTCAGATTTTCAAACCCCAGCGCCATCTGCGTGCGCGGGTCCATGTCCTGCGGTATGTTGGCGTTGATCAGCAGTCCATCCACGTCCGCCTTGGTCAGCCCGGCGTCGTCCAGCGCCAGGGCAATCGCCTCCGCCGCGAAATCGACGGACCGGCGCCCATAGATCTTGCCCATCGGCGTCACGCCCAGGCCGACGATCGCACCTCTCGGTTGGTTGACCATCTGCGCTCTCCCCCTCAACCGGCTACCGGGCGGAATTTCGGGACACTGACATTGCCGTCCAGGTCCTCGAACACCGCTTCCAGCTTCATGCCGATCTTCAGCGCGTCATTCCCCACGCCTACAACGTTGGAGATCATGCGCACCCCTTCCTCCAGGTCGATCTGGGAGACGTTGTAGGGCACCGCCCCCGCGAAGCCCGGGTTCATCACCTGATGCATGATGGCGAAGGTATAGAGGGTGCCGCGCCCGCTGGCCGGGCGCCATTGCAGGCCCGCTGCGAAGCAATGCGGGCAGCGTTCCCGCACGGGAAAACTCCAGCCGTTGCAGGACGGGCAATGCTGCAGCATCAGCCTGCCCTCCCGCGCGCCGTTGAAGAACGGGGCACTCACTTCATCCGGCACGGGCACCGGCTTCGACGCGGCTTGGGACATGGCGTTTCTCCTTGGCCGGGAAGGCTATAAGCGCCCCCGTGTTCTGGCAATTGCGTGCCAATGAATGCAGGCGCGGCCGGGTCCCCTTGTGCGCGGCGGCAAAACCCGCCTGAATAATCCCGACAATGATGCTCATGATTTGCACGAAGGCTCCCTGACATGAACGATGCCACCATGCCGGTGCGGGAAACCTCTCCGGCCGAGGCCGCGCGCGAGGCGGTGACCAACTGGCTCGCCCGCTTCGAGGCCGCGCTCGCCGGCGCGGACAAGGCGGCGATCGCCGCGCTCTTCGCGCCAGAATGCCACTACCGCGACATGCTGGCATTTTCCTGGACCATCCGTCCGGCGGAAGGCGCGGACGCCATCGCCGGTTTCCTCTCCGCCGCCCAGGGCGCCACCGGCGCGCACGGCTTCGCGCTGGCCCAGGGCCGCACGCCGCCCCGCGTTACCCGGCGCCTGGGGGTCGAGGTGTACGAGGCGATCTTCCGCTTCGAGACAAACACCGGCCGCGGCTTCGGCGTGGTGCGCCTGCCCACCGCGCACCCCACGCAGGCCTGGGTGCTGATGACCTCGCTCGACGAACTGAAGGGCCACGAGGAGCAGATCGACGCCCGCCGGCCCAGCGGCGACGCCTACTCCCGCAATTTCGGCGGCGAGAACTGGCTGGACCAGCGCAACCGCGAACGCGCCTTCGCGGACCGGGACCCGGAGGTGCTGGTCATCGGCGGCGGCCAGAACGGCCTGGCCGTGGCGGCGCGGCTGAAGCGTATGGGGATCGATACGCTCGTGGTCGACAAGTATCCGCGCATCGGGGACAACTGGCGTGTGCGCTACCACTCCCTGGCCCTGCA
>Ga0315912_10006265_pt1 | contig 10690 bp, 7 predicted proteins | sample VfabasoilMG_FD_204469 | JGI IMG/M metagenome (GOLD analysis project Ga0315912, IMG submission 204469) | Garden soil microbial communities collected in Santa Monica, California, United States - V. faba soil | ecosystem: Environmental > Terrestrial > Soil > Garden | place: USA: California... | reverse complement strand
CAGCCAGCGGACCGGCGCCTCGGAAACGATCGGACGCAGCCAGTCGGCGCAGACCTTCATGCCCGCGTCCTCGGAGAGCGAGCGGCCGACGAGGATCAGCGCCTTGCCGAGTCCCGCGTTCACCACGTCCCTCGCGTACTCGGACGATTCCCACTCGCGGATCTCGCCGGCAATGATCGCGTCCACCTGCGGCAGCAGGGCGACGGTGTCCTGAATCGACCGGGTGCCCGGCAGCAGACCGATCGTTCGCACGCGTGTCTGCGGACGCCCGACGACACGCACCCCGCCCCGCGCGTCGAGCCGCGACTTCACCCGGGCGGCGAGCGCCTCGAGCGTCAGGGGCGCCACCGTCAGCCGCGCCGAGTCGCCGTTGGTGCGCGAGCTCGCCCAGCCGAGCGCCTCGCCGAGCCCGTGCGCGAACGGATCCGGCGTGCGCTGCCGCCAGTGTTCGCTGAACCGCCAGACGACCAGCTGGTTCGCCGTGATGAACTCGTTCTTCGCCGCGAACACCGGATCCGGCACGGACGGCGCCGGCGCGCCCCGGCCGCGCCCCGCCGGCGGTGTCGGCGTGTCGGCCCGCGAGTAGAACGTCGGCCCGGCGGTGATGATCAGGTTCGCCCCGGCTTTCACCGCCCGGCGCAGCACGTCGATCGTGGCGAGCGAGGTCGTGACGATTCCGGTCACCGGCGTGGACGGATTGCCGGCCTTGAACCCGTCGACGGTGTCGCCCTTCCACTCGACGCCGACGGCCTTCCGCACGCGATCGACGATCTCCTGCGCGGTGATCGCCGCTGCGGCGATCGGAGCGGGATCGAGAACCCACGGGACCGCGGCACCGGCAGCGCCCAGCTTCACGAAGTCGCGGCGCGACACGCGTGTCATGACCGGCCGCGTTCGAGCGCCTCCACGATGCGGTCCACGTCGTAGACGCAGCCGCCCCAGGTGCCGCCGCTCGCCCGCTGCAGCGCCGCCCACAGCCGGCTGTCGTCCGGCAAGCGCGCGTGCGGCGCGAGTCCGGGATGCCGTGGGCGCGTGCGAAGCAGCGCCTGGCACGCCTCGGCGTCGAGCGCCACACCGTCGGCGCCCACCAGGTTGACGCGGCCGGTCAGCGTGGTCCGATCGATCTCGATCTCGATGAGATCGCCGTCCCGCACGCGCCCAATCGGCCCGTCGTCGAGCGCCTCGGGACCGACATGGCCGATGCACGCCCCGCTCGAAAACCCCGAGAACCGTCCGTCGGTGACGAGCGCGACGTGCTTCCCCCACGGCAGATAGCGGAGCGCCGTGGTGATCTGCGCCGTTTCCTGCATGCCGGTGCCGGACGGCCCCATACCAATGAGGACGATCACGTCGCCCGCGCGCACGGGCGGCGACGACACACCTTTCACCGCCTGGATCGCCTCGTGCTCGTCGGTGAACACCCGGGCCGGACCGCGGCGCCGGTAGACGCCGTCGTCGTCGATCACCGACGGATCGATGGCCGTCGCCTTGATGACCGACCCCTCCGGCGCGAGGTTGCCGAGGGCGAACACGACCGTGCTGGTGAGCCCCGCGCTCCGCGCGGCATCAGGCGCCATGACGACCTGATCGGGATCGATGGCCGCCGCCGAGGCGAGCCGTGCGCGTGCGGCGTGGCGCCGCTCGCTCCGCTCCCACCAGTCGAGCGTCGCGTCGAGCGTGTCCCCGGTCGCCGTGACCACGCGCCCGTTCAGCAGCCCCATGCGGCGCAGGTGCAGCATCACCTCGGGCACGCCGCCAGCCATGAAGACCTGCGCGGTGGCGAAGCCGCGCGGACCGTTCGGCAGCGCGTCGACGAGGCGCGGCGTCGCGCGGTTGATCCGGTTCCAGTCGTCAACGGTAGGCAGCTTCAACCCGGCCGCCGACGCAATCGCCGTGATGTGCAGCAGCAGGTTCGTCGAACCGCCGAAGGCCGCGTGCACGAGCATCGCGTTCTCGACGGCGGCGTCGGTCAGGAGTTGGCCGACAGTCAACCCGAGCGCGTCGAGACGCTGCAAGGCGGCGGCGGACCGGCTCGCGAGCTCCAGCCACACGGGCTCGCCCGACGGCGCCAGCGCGCTGTGCGGCAGGGCGAGCCCCAGCGCTTCCGCCACGACCTGCGACGTCGCGGCGGTGCCGAGAAACTGGCAGCCGCCGCCCTGCGACCCGCACGCGCGGCAGCCCATCGACGCCGCGTAGTCGAGGCTGATCAGGTCGTGTGAGAAGCGCGCGCCGAGGCTCTGCACCTGTCCGGCGTCCTCGGCGCCGCGGGCCGGAAGCGTCACGCCGCCGGGGACGATCACGCCGGGCAGATCCTTCGTGCCCGCGAGCGCCAGCATCGTGGCCGGGAGCCCCTTGTCGCAGGTGGCAATACCCAGCACGCCCGACGCCGTGGGGAGCGACCGGATCAGCCGCCGCATCACGATGGCGGCGTCGTTCCGGTACGCCAGGCTGTCGAACATGCCGGTCGTACCCTGGGTTCGGCCGTCGCACGGGTCGCTGCAATAGACCGCGAATGGAACGGCGCCCGCGGCGCGCAACGCCTCGGCGGCGCCGCGCACCAGCAGGCCGATCTCCCAGTGGCCGGTGTGATAGCCGAGCGCGATCGGCTCGCCGCCTTCCGACCGCAGGCCGCCCATCGTGCTCACGATCACGTATTGCGGGCCGCTCAGCGCGTCGGGACGCCACCCCATGCCGGCGTTCTGCGTGAGACCGAAGATGTTGCCGCTCGGTTGCTCACGGAGCATCTCCGCCGTGAGTGGCAGGCGGCCGGAGGGACCCTCGCCTTCGAGCCGGGACCCACCGATCGGCTCCGCCGATCCGAGCACCTGCTCGAGCGGCGGCACAATCCTCCGAGCCATGGGCGCCTACCTTATCACCGCGCCGATCAGCAGACGGCTCCGGCAACGGCCTTGCCGCAAATTTGGAGCGCGACCGGCGCGCGAGCCCGGCTACCATGTCCGCCCGAATGGTGGTCCAGCGCAGCGCGTGTTCAGCGGTTGTCGCAGCGGCTCTTGCCTCGATGGCGCTTGCGGCCTGTTCCAGGGCGCCGGCATCCGGTAAGGTGGGCGACACAGCCGTGCAGCTCTATACCCTGACCAACACGAACGGCCTGGTCGCCAGGATCACGAACTACGGCGCGATCGTGACCGAGATGCACGTGCCCGACCGGACTGGACGGCTGGCCGATGTCGTCGCCGGTTTCGACAGCGCCGACGCGTATCGCACGAACCCGGCGTACTTCGGCGCGATCGTCGGGCGCGTCGCCAATCGCATCGCCAACGCGACGTTCACGCTGGAGGGCACGAGCTACACCGTGGCCGCCAACGACAAACCGCACCATCTGCACGGTGGCACGAGGGGCTGGGACAAGGTCGTGTGGAATGCACGGCCGTTCGACAGCGCGGATGGCCCGGCGCTCGAGCTCACCTATGTCTCGAAAGACGGCGAGGAAGGCTATCCCGGCACGGTCACGGCCAGGACGGTCTACACCCTCACGCAGAACAACGAGCTGCGGGTGGACATGGAGGCGACGACCGACAAGACGACGCTCGTCAACATGGCGCACCACAGCTACTGGAACCTCGGGGGGCACGCGTCGGGCACGATTCTCGATCACGAACTGACGCTGCACGCGGACCAGTACACGCCTGGCGCGCCGATGGTTCCGACCGGCGAGACGAGACGTGTCACAGGCACTCCGTTCGATTTCACGAACGGCAAGCCGGTCGGGCGGGATCTGGCACAGACCGGCCTCACGCCGGTCGGCTACGACCATAACTTCGTGGTGAACGGCGACCCGGGCCAGCTGCGGCCGGTGGCGCGGCTGAAGGATCCGACAACCGGCCGGGTCATGACGCTCACCGCCGATCAGCCAGGAGTGCAGTTCTATACCGGCAACTTCCTCGACGGCTCACTCACGGGCAAAGGCGCCACCTACGTGCAGCACGCGGCGCTGTGCCTCGAGACGCAGAAGTTCCCGAACGCGATCAACGTACCGGCGTGGCGGGACCAGGTCATCCTGCGGCCCGGCCAGACCTACCGCCACCGGATGATTCACGCGTTCACCGCCGAGCCATGACGACCCCGCTGCGCTGGGGCGTCGTCGGCACCGGCGGCATCGCCTCCGACTTCTGCGAGGCGCTGACGCACTCGTGCTGCAAGGTGGTCAACGTCGCGGGCTCTTCGCCGGACAAGGCGCGAGCGTTCGCCGCTCGCTTCGACATTGCCGCCTGGTCCAACGGGCTGGCGGAGCTGCTGGCCGCGCCCGGCGTCGACGCGATCTACATCGCCACGCCGCATCCGCTGCACGAGGCGCAGGCCCTGGCCAGCATCGCGGCGGGGCGCCACGTGCTGTGCGAGAAGCCGCTGACGATGGACGAACGCAGCGCCGCGCGCGTGATCGCGGCGGCACGGCGGGCCGGCGTGTTCCTGATGGAGGCGTACATGTATCGCTGCCATCCGATGCTCGCCGAGCTGCTCTCCCGGCTGAACGACGGCACGATCGGTCCCATCCGCCACGTGCGCGCCGACTTTGGCTTTTGCGCGCCGCGCGCGCGCGAGCACCGGCTGTTCAGCTCGTCGCTCGGCGGCGGCAGCATCCTCGACGTCGGCGGCTACCCGGTCTCCTTCGCGCGGCTGGTGGCCGGCGTGGTGGAGCGCGTGCCGTTTGCCGAGCCGGTCGCGCTCACCGCGAGCGGCCTGATCGGCCCGACCGGCGTCGACGAGCTCGCGACCGCGCACCTCACGTTCGCGTCCGGGTTCACCGCGAGCGTCACGAGCGCCGTGTCGTACGACGTCGGCACGTCGGCCACCGTGTTCGGCGAGCAGGGCCGCATCGAGCTGCCGAACCCGTGGATCCCGAGCGGCCGCCGCCAGGCGCTCGAGACCGGGTTCACCATCTACCGGAACGGAGGCGATCCGGAGACGGTCACGATTCGCACCGACAAGCCGACGTATGCCATCGAGGCGGAATACGTCGCGCACGCGCTCCCCGCCATCGAACCCCGATGGCCGGCGATGACCTGGGACGATACGCTCGGCAACCTCCGCGTCATGGACGCGTGGAGCGCCTCACTTCGCGCCCAGCCGCAGCTTTGACGCCAGCGCGCATTCCGCCATCACCGTGAAGTAGCGCTGCACGCCGTCGGTCCCCACGAGAAACGGATGCTCCTCGCCAGGCTCGCGCTTGAGCGGCACGAGGCGTGCCTTCGTGTAGGCGCCGTCGTATTCGCTGTGGTTCGAGAGGAGCACGGCCGCCCCCACTTCGGCGGCCACGCCGGCGATCTTCTTTTGCGAGGCGATGTACTCGTCCCACCGCGCGCCGTCCGTGCCGAACCCGCCGGTGAGCGTGCCGCCTGAATAGGCCACCATCACCGTCTTCCCCTGATCCTTCACCGGGAAGACGTACGACAGCGTGCCGGGCGTGTGCCCCGGTGTCGCCACCACCGTGACGGTCGTGTCTCCGAGCGTGATCTTCGTGCCCTCGGGACCTACGGTGACGTCGCTGGCTCCGCGAGTCGGCACACCGCCGGCCGCAGTGGCCGGACGCTGCAACGTGGCCTGCCAGTCGGCAGCGCCCATCACCACTTTGGCGCCGTAGCGCCGCTGCAGTTCCGCCACGCCCTGATCGTGATCGCCATGGGCGTGGCTGAGGATCACGTACTTGATGTCGCGTGGATCGAGCTTCAGCGCCGTCAGCCCGTCGATGATCTCGGGCTGCGTAGCCCAGGCGAAGTTGGTGTCGATGATGATGAGGCCGGCACTCGTGCGCAGCGCCCACGAGGAGTGCTGGCGCGTGCCGAGCCAATAAAAGTTGTCGAACACTTTGTAGGGGGACGCATACCAGTTGGCTCGATCGGGCGTGGCAGGCGGCCCGCCCGCGCGCGCCCCCGCTGCCGGTCCAGGACCGCCGCCCCGAGGCGCTGCGGGCATGCAGAGGTTGACGAACGTAGCGCGATACTCCTGGCCGGCAGCGGCCCGCGCCGCGGCCACGTGCGCATCCACCTCGCTGGCCGGCGCCTGGGCGTACGCGCCCGCGGCGAGCAGCAGCGCGCCGAGCGTGCCAATCACAGTCGATGTCCGGTGCATGGTTGTCCCTCCCCTACGGAATCGCCCACGGTGCCAGGTAGGCGTACACCATCACGATGAGGCCGACGAGCGACGCCAGCACGATGCTGTGCCAGAACACCGCCTTGAAGATCGCCGCCTCGCTCCCCTGCTGATGCGTGGCCGAGCTCGCGACGACGATCGACTGGGCGTCGATCATCTTGCCCATGACGCCGCCGGTCGTATTGGCCGCGCCCATCAGGATCGGACTCAGCCCGAGCTGCTCCGCAGTGACCTTCTGCAGATTGCCGAACAGCGCGTTCGAGCCGGCATCGGTGCCCGTCAACGCGACGCCCAGCCACCCGAGCAGCGTGCCGAAGAACGGAAACAGCCAGCCGGTGCCCGTCAGGCTCAGCCCCAGGATGGTGTCCATGCCGGAGTAGCGGGTCACGTACGCCAGACCGACCATGAAGCTGATGGCGAGGAGCGACGGCGTCATCTGCAGGAGCGTCGTCCTGAAAAGGCGGATGGTCGTGCCGAGCGGCAACCGCGCGAGGAACGCGGCGATGACGGCCGCCGCGAAGACGACCGATCCGGGCAGGGCGATGAAGTTCAAGTTGACGGTCGCGTCTTCCGGCGTCGGCTGCGGCGCGACCGGCGGCATCTTCAGCACGGCGTTGTGCAGGAACGGCATCGGCATCCGAAGCGCGTCGAAGTTGAGATATCTGGCGGCGGCCGGAAGGCCGGTGACGAAGATCAGCACCGAGGCGACGATGAACGGCGACCACCCCCGCAGGACCTCGGTCGTGGAGTGACGTCTCGCGGATGCGAGCTCGCCGCTCACCGGAAGCACCGTTCCCGGCTGCCACACCTTCAACAGCGCCACCGTCACGAGCAGCGAGAAGATGGCGGACACGATGTCCACCAGCCCGATGTCCTGATGGTTCGACCAGTAGTACTGCATCGAGGAGAACGACAGCCCGCTCACGAGCAGCGCCGGCCACACCTGCCACGTCTCACGCCAACCCACCATGCTGCGCACCAGCCAGAACGGCAGGATGAACGAGAGCGGCGGCAGGATGCGCCCCGCCATGGCGCTGAACTCGAGTTCCGGCAGTCCGGTCACGCCGGCCAGCGTTCGGATCGGATTCCCGACGCCGCCCCAGGCCACCGGCGCCGTGTTGGCCACCAGGCAGAGCGTCGCGGCCTGGAACGGATTGAAGCCGAGCCCGATCAGAAACGACCCGGCGATCGCCACCGGAGCGCCCCCGCCGCCGGTGCCTTCCAGAAAGGCGCCGAAGCAGAACGCGATCAGCACGAGCTGCAGGCGTTTGTCGGATGAGAGGCCCGCAATCGAGTCCTTCATCACCTGGAACTGGCCGGTGGTGGACGCGACGTTGTAGAGAAAGATCGAGCCCACGACAATCCAGGCGATCCGCATGACGCCGAAGATGACGCCGTGCGCGGCCGCGGTCGCCACCAGCACCGCGGGCATCCCGAACACGGCGAGCGCGAGCACGACGGCGACCAGCAGACCTGAGAGCGCCGCGACCCAGACGCGCTTCTTGAGCCCGACGAGGACGAAGAAGAGCGTGAGCACGGGCAGCGCGGCGACTGCCGTCGAGAGCAGGCGGTTGCCGAGCGGGTCGTAGACCTGCGGCCACGTCATCGCGGCCATGTCATCGGGGCCTGTAAGTCTTGCTGAACCCGTTGCGCGTGTTGGTCACCGTGAACGCGCCGTCCTGCTGCGCGATGACCGTGATGAGGTACGCGGGCGCATGCGCCGCCGGCGGTCCCCCGCCGCGGCCCGCGGGCGCTGGTGCCGTCAGCGCGGTGGCTATCGTGGCGGGGTCCTCGACGTTGGCGACGAACACCGCCGGCGCGTTGTCGAGGCCGACGTTATAGGACCAGTGCAGCTGCCACAGGTCCTCGAGCCCGGGAGACTCGTGCAGCACGCGGAAGGCGTCGGGCGTCCCGCCCTTGCGCGTCCCGTTGTTCATCACGGCCACCCGCGGGCGCAGCGCGTGCACCAGCGCCGGCGACCCGGACTTTTCGAGCCCGTGATGCGAGGTGAGATACAGATCCACCGGGCCGATGCGGTTCGACGGGCACATCAGGTCGAGCTCGCCGTTCCACGTCAGATCGCCGAGATCGACGGTGCGGAACCGCCCGTACGTCAGAACGAAGCCCGCGGACTCGCCGTTGTCCGGATCGAAGTAGGCGCTCTCGTCCTTGGGCGCCACGCCCGCACACGACGCGTTCGCCCCGCCGCCGCCGGGCAGATTCGATCGCAGGAAGCGGTTGGCCGACGCCACCGTCGTGATGTCGATACCGGTCATTCGCACCGTGTCACCTGGCTTGACGACGGTGCGTTTGCCGCGGCTCAGCTCGTCGTAGGCCGAGAGAAACGCGGCGGAGACGATGCGGTCGTTCGCATGCGGGGTGCCGTGATCATAGAAGTGCATCACGGGAAACTGCTTGGTGAAGGCGAGCAGGGCGCCGACGTGGTCGCCGTGATAGTGGGTCGTCCACAGGTGGTCGATCTTCGTCACGCCTGCCATCTTGAGCGTGTCGACGATGCGGCCGAGGTCGCGTTCGCCGGCGTTGCCGGTGTCGACGAGCAGCGACTCCCCCGTCGGCCCGACGAAGAGGGTCGATTGCCCGCCCTCGGTGTCGACGTAGTAGATGGTCAGACTGCCCGGACGGGCCTGGGCGATCAGGCCGGCAGCCCCGGCGGCCAGGCACAGACAGGTGACGAATACCGCGCGCATGTGGGCGCCGATCGTACGCCGATGCGCGCCCTCAGGGAGGCGCCTTTGCCTGAAATTTTTCGCCGGCGCGCGGCGCTCGTGATCCACCCTCTCGGCCAGGAGCGGCGCATGCGTACCGTGCTCTCTCGGCGAACATTGTTACAGCTCGGAATCGCGCCGGCGGTGGCGGCGGCGGCCCGGGCGCAGGACCTCGACCCCACCTCGTCGCGCGTGTATCCGGGCACGGACGGACGGCTCGCCTACGAGCCCGACGGCCAGGGCAACACCATCCACGACGCGTCGCACGCGGGGTACCGCGGTGGCGGCGTCGCCATCCCCACGCTGCCGGTGCGGGAGACGCTCTGGCCGGTGGCCGGCGACAACACGGCGCACATCCAGGCGGCGATGGACCGCCTGTCGGCGCGGCCACCTGACGCGAACGGGCTGCGCGGCGCGCTGCTGCTGCGGGCAGGGTACTACCGGCTCGCGACACCGCTCAGAATCCAGGCCAGCGGCGTCGTGCTGCGCGGCGAGGGCATGGGCGACACCGGCACGATTCTGGTCGGCACGGGCACCGGGCCGGCGGGCGGCCCCGGCGGCGCACAGAGCACGCTCGTGCAGATCGGCGGCACAGCGGGCGTCTCGGCAAAAGAGGACACCCGGCGCGCCATCGCGGACGACTACGTGCCGGTGGGCGCGCGCAGCTTCAGGCTGGCATCGGCCTCGGGGCTCCGCCCCGGTCAGACCGTCATCGTGCGACGCATCGGCAACCAGGCCTGGATCGACGCCATGGGAATGAACGGAGAAACCCCGGCGAGCCGCTGGCGCCCGTTCAACGTCGAATGGGACCGCGTCGTCACGGATGTCCAGGGCAACACAATCACGGTCGACGCGCCGCTGACCTGCGCCATCGAGCCGCGCTGGGGCGGCGGCGAGGTGGTGTCGTACGACGAGGGCGGGCGCATCGAGCACGTCGGGGTGGAGAACCTGCGTGCCGTCTCCGAGTTCGACGCGACGAAGCGGACGACCGAATACGGCAACATGGACCGGCCCAATTACGTGGCCGAGGAGTACTACTCGGACGAAGACCACTACCGGAACTTCGTGGTCTTCGAGCACGCCCGCAACGGGTGGGTGCGGAACGCCACCGCCCTGCACTTCGTGACGAGCATGGTCGGCACGCAGCGCGGATCCAAATGGATCACCGTGCAGGACTGCGTCTCGCGCGAGCCGATCTCACGGCGCCTGGGCGGGCGCCGGTTCATCTTCGCGCTCCGCGGCCAGCTGGCGCTCGTGCAGCGCTGCCAGTCCGACAAAGGGCGCCACTCGTTCATGACCGGGCAGCCGTCCGGAAGCGGCAATGTGTTCCTCGACTGCCAGGCCACGAGCCCGTTCTCGTCGAGCGAGCCGCACGAGCAATGGGCCACTGGCTCCCTCTACGACAACGTGCAGGCGCCACTCACGGCGCGCTTCTGGAAGAACATCGTCATCGGATGGGCGGGCGCCAACACGGTGTTCTGGAACTGCAAGGGGGACTTCCTCGTGCAGCGGCCGCCGACGGCGCAGAACTTCTCGTTCGGCCACGTCGGCGTCAACGCCGTGGTCTTCAACATCCCGCTGCAGGATCCGACCAAAGAGAACGGCCACATCGAATCGCTGGACCGGCACGTCTCGCCGCGCAGTCTCTACCTCACGCAGCTGCGCGACCGGCTCGGCGATGCGGCGGTGCGTCAGATCGCGGTGCCCGGCCAGCGCGGCGAGGCCTGACCGGCGGCTATTCGACGAACACGATCTCGCCGAACCGCGACGGGACGTGAGGCCACGACTCGGCGTTCTGCGGGTCGGACCAGATGCTCATGCGCCGGTTCGGCTGGACGCCGTCCCACCGGTTGAAA
>Ga0315912_10006264_pt1 | contig 10691 bp, 5 predicted proteins | sample VfabasoilMG_FD_204469 | JGI IMG/M metagenome (GOLD analysis project Ga0315912, IMG submission 204469) | Garden soil microbial communities collected in Santa Monica, California, United States - V. faba soil | ecosystem: Environmental > Terrestrial > Soil > Garden | place: USA: California... | reverse complement strand
CTTGAACTTCTGGTATTCGCCGTCGACCGCCTCTTCCATCCGCCGCAGCAGGAGGCCGTCGTTGTCGTGCGAGATGAGCGGGTCCCAATACGAGCCCCAGATCACCTTGATCACGTTCCAGCCCGCGCCTCGAAAATCCGCTTCGAGCTCCTGAATGATCTTGCCATTGCCGCGTACGGGTCCGTCGAGCCTCTGCAGGTTGCAGTTCACGACGAAGATGAGGTTGTCCAGGTTCTCGCGCACGGCGAGGCTGATCGCGCCGAGCGATTCGGGCTCGTCCATCTCGCCGTCGCCCATGAAGGCCCACACCTTGCGGTTGCGTGTCTTCGCGAGTCCCCGGTCGTCGAGGTAGTGGAGGAAGCGCGCCTGGTAGATCGCCTGGATGGGACCCAGTCCCATCGACACCGTCGGGAACTGCCAGAAGTCGGGCATGAGCCACGGGTGCGGATACGACGGGATGCCCTTGCCGTCGACTTCCTGGCGAAACATGTCGAGCTGCGCCTCGGTGAGGCGCCCCTCGAGGAATGCGCGCGCGTACACCCCCGGCGAAGAATGGCCCTGGATGTAGAGGAGGTCGCCGCCGTGGTCTTCGCTCGGACCGTGCCAGAAGTGATTGAAGCCGATGTCATAGAGAGTCGCCGCGGACGCGAAGCTCGCGATGTGCCCGCCGAGCTCCAGGTCCTTCTTGCCGGCACGCAGCACCATGGCGACCGCATTCCAGCGCACGAGCGAACGCAGCCGCGCCTCCATCTCCTGGTCGCCAGGCAGGGGATCCTCCAGGTGCCGCGGGATCGTGTTGAGGTACGCGGTATTCGGGTGATACGGCAGGTACGCCCCGGAGCGGCGCGCCTTCTCGACGAGCGACTCGAGGAGGAAGTGCGCGCGCTCGGGTCCCTCGATTTCGAGCACGGAGTCGAGCGAGTCGACCCATTCGCGGGTTTCCTGCGGATCGATATCTTGTAGGCGGTCCATGGGGATTGTCTTCCGGGAGGGGGGGCCAAAACTGAATCGTATAATGACTCGGGATAGGTGGCAGGCAGGCGGTTCCGGACAGCCCAGACTTCCAACAAATCATGGACATCGGGCGCGAATCCCTGATTGTTTGTGAGAAAAGCTTTTTAAGTTATTATAAAAACGAGTCTTTGCGAGTTTCCGTCGGGTTGGGTCGGCCGGACGTTAAACCCATTGCGGCGCGATGGCGGCATGCGTGAAACTCTCGGCGTCGAACAACAAACCGGAAACGGGATGAACGACAGGGCGCATCAGTGGAGGGAGAGCGGCTGCTGGAGGGTTCGGGGAACGCGCAACGCGCTTCTGGCGCGTGGAGCGCGGAGATGAACGTGGCTCATTCGCTGCAGAGCGCGAGCCTCACCGATCCCGGCCGGGTCCGCGACCATAACGAGGACTGCATCGAGGCGCGTCCGGAGATCGGCCTTTACGTGCTCGCAGACGGCATGGGGGGCTACAACGCGGGCGAAGTGGCGAGCGGCATGGCGACTTCCCTCATCGCCGACGGATTGGTTGAGAGCTGGCAGCCGGATCAGGTCGACAGGTTGGACCGCGATGCGTCGAAGGCGCTCTCGGAGAAGCTCATCCGCGAGCAGGTGGCCCGGGCGAACAGCGCCATCTTCACGACGTCGCAGAACAACCCGGAATGCGCCGGGATGGGGACGACGCTCGTCGTTTGCCACTTCTACGACAACTTCCTGACCGTCGCGCACATTGGAGACTCGCGGCTTTACCGGCTGCGTGGGGAGACGATGGAGCAGGTGACGCGGGACCACTCGCTTCTGCAGGAACAGCTCGACTCGGGCCTCATCACGCCCGAGGAGGCGAAGCTTTCGCAGAACAAGAACCTGGTCACGCGCGCGCTCGGCATCGACCCGGGGGTGGAGACGGAGCTGCACATCTACGACACGCAGCCCGACGACGTCTACCTCCTGTGTTCCGACGGCCTCAGCGACATGGTGGAGGACGACGAGATCCGCCTTACCCTCATCACCCTCAAGACGAATCCGAGCCTCACGGTGCAGCAGCTGGTGCAGGCAGCCAATGACAACGGCGGGCGCGACAACATTTCGGCGATGCTGATCCGGGTCGCCGAACCTTATGGCGTGCCCCGCGGCTGGCTCGCCCGGCTCAAGGCACTATTTCGGTAATACCGAAGGAAAACGACTATGGCCAAGCTGATTCTCAGTGTCGACGGGCAGGTCCTCAAGGAGCACACGCTCTCCAAGGAGCGGACGCTCATCGGACGCAAGCCCCACAACGACATCCAGATCGACAACCTGGCCGTCAGCGGCGAACACGCGGCGATCATCACCATCCTGAACGACTCGTTCGTGGAGGACCTGGGCAGCACCAACGGCACGATGGTGAACGGGAAGCCGATCAAGAAGCACTTCCTCCAGAACAACGACGTCATCGAGATCGGCAAGCACAAGCTCAAGTACTTCAACGACCAGCCTGCTCCCGCGGCCGGCGCCGCCGATTTCGAGAAGACGATGATCATCCGCAGCCCGTCGAAGGCGCCCCCGGCGCCCGCGCCGGCTGCACCGGCGCCGGCGCCGGCACCGGCACCGGCAGCGGCGGCCACTGCAGCGCCGGCCGCGGCCCCCGCTGCGGCGTCGATGAGCGATACGCATCCCAACATGAAGACCGCCACGCAGGAGGCGCCCAAGCCCGCCCCGGCCCCGGCCGCTCCGCCGCCGCCGAGGCCCGCGCCGGCTCCCGCCGCTGCGGCACCTGCGGCGCCGGCCGATGCGACGGCCGGTGGCGCGCTTCGCGACGCCGCCGTGCAAGTGCTCTCCGGAGCGGCGGCGGGCCGCACGCTCGACCTCACGAAGAACCTGACGACGATCGGGAAGCCCGGATTGCAGGTCGCGGTCATCACCAAGCGGCCGAATGGGTACTTCATCACCCACGTGGAGGGGGCGACTTATCCCACCCTCAACGGCGCATCGCTCGGCGCGCAGGCTCATCCGCTCAACGACCACGACCTCATCGAGATCGCGGGCGTGAAAATGGAGTTCTTCTACAAGCCCTGAGCGGCGTCGGAGACCCCTATCGGAACACCCTCGCGGCCGGCCCCAAATAAAGGGCTGGCCGCGTTTTTTTCCGGTCGATTTCGTCCCATAATGGACCGCAAACCCTTCCCGCAGGTGGAACCATGAGCGCAGTTCTCGAAGCCAAATCCCAAATCCAGGCGCAGGCCGCGGACATGGGACTGAAGGTCGCCTTCTACAAGAAGATCCAGGGGGTGACGAACCGCATCCATTCGACCAACAACATCGACGAGATCATCCTCGATGTGTCGAAGGACATCTGCCAGGTCTTCGAGGCCGACCGCCTCACCATCTACACGATCAGCGACGACAACACCTCGATCATCTCGAAGGTGAAGACCGGCCTCAACTCGTTCAAGGACATCAAGCTCCCGATCTCGGAATCGTCGCTCGCCGGCTATTGCGCGCTGCACAAGCGCCACATGAACATCAAGGATGTCTACGACGACAACGAGCTCAAGCAGTTCTCGCCGAACCTCGCCTTCCTGAAGGCCGTGGACCAGCGCACCGGCTACCGGTCGAAGCAGATGCTGATCGCGCCCATCCTGGGCGGCGAATCGGGCACGGATCTCATGGGCGTGCTCCAGCTCATCAACAACCTCGCGGGCGTGCCGTTCTCGGGCCTGCACGACGAAGGCGTGGTCGAGGTCTCGAAGACGCTCGCCATCGCCTTCCGCGTCCGGCAGCAGATGCCGGGGCAGATCTCGTCCAAGTTCGAATACCTCGTCGTCGACAACGTGATCGCCTCGGCGGAGCTCGAGCTCGCGACGCGCACGGCGCGCCGCAAGAACAAGAACGTCGAGGAAATCCTCATCGACGAATTCCAGGTGAAGCAGGAGGCGATCGGCGCCGCGCTGGCGAAGTTCTTCGGCGTCGAGTACGAGCCGTTCAAGCCGGACCGCGTGAAGCCGCCGGAGCTCCTCAAGAACATCAAGCGCGACTACGCCGAGCAGAACCACTGGATCCCCGTGGACGAAGGCCCGAAGGGGATCACGATCATGTCCACGGACCCCGAGCGCGTGCGCAGCACCCGGATGGCGGACAACGTGTTTCCGCGCTCGAAGATGATGTACAGGGTGACGACCGAGCGCGACTTCATTGCGACGCTGAACCACTTCTTCGGCGCCGAGTCGGCGGGCGGCGGCGAGTCGATCAACGACATGCTCTCGAGCCTCGATGACGACGAGGGCGGCATCGGCGGCGAGGGCGGCGGCGCGGACGACGTCTCCGCGGCGGCCGACAACGAGCTCGTGAAGCTCGTGAACAAGATCATCATCGACGCCTACAACCAGGGCGCGTCGGATATCCACGTGGAGCCCCTGCCGGGCAAGGGCAAGACGGGGATCCGCTTCCGCAAGGACGGTTCGCTCGGCCCCTACATCGAGATCCCCGCGTCGTACCGGAACCCCCTGGTGACGCGCCTGAAGATCATGTGCGACCTGGACATCTCCGAGAAACGCAAGCCCCAGGACGGCAAGATCAAGTTCAAGAAGTTCGGTCCGCTCGACATCGAGCTGCGCGTCGCGACCATCCCGACCACGGGCGGCGTGGAAGACGTGGTCATGCGGATCCTCGCGGCCGGCGAGCCGATCCCGCTCGACAAGCTGGGCGTGCTCCCGCTCAACATGGAAAGGCTCAAGGAGTGCGTCTCCAAGCCCTACGGCCTCTTTTTCGTGTGCGGGCCGACGGGCTCGGGCAAGACGACGACGCTGCACTCGGTGCTGGGCTTCCTGAACACGCCGGAAAGCAAGATCTGGACGGCGGAGGATCCGGTCGAAATCACGCAGAAAGGCCTGCGGCAGTGCCAGGTGAATCCCAAGGCCGGATTCACATTCGCCTCGGCGATGAAGTCGTTCCTCCGCGCAGACCCGGACATCATCATGGTGGGGGAGATGCGCGACAAGGAAACCACCGGCACCGGCATCGAAGCCTCGCTCACCGGCCACCTGGTGTTCGCGACGCTGCACACGAACTCCGCGCCGGAATCGATCATCCGCCTGCTCGACATGGGCATGGACCCCTTCAACTTCGCCGACGCGCTGCTGGGGATCCTCGCGCAGCGTCTCGCGAAGCGCCTGTGCAAGTGCAAGGAGGCGTACACGCCGGACCCGGCGGAGATCAAGCACTTCCTCACCGAATACTGCTCCGAGCTCGTGAATACCGAGGAATTCAAGAAGGACATGAACGCGGGCTACAAGCGCGTCTTCGACGGCTTCCAGAAGGACTACGGCTTCGGCAAGCCCGACTTCAAGCTGTACAAGCCGAAGGGATGCGACGCGTGCGGCGGCACCGGCTACAAGGGCCGCGTGGGCCTGCACGAGCTCATGATCGGCACGGACCCGGTGAAGAAACTCATCCAGGAACACGCGCGCGTGGCGCAGCTAGTGGCCCAGGCGCTCAGCGACGGCATGATCACGCTGAAGATGGACGGCATGAACAAGGTCCTGCAGGGGGTCACCGACATGGTGCAAGTCCGGGCGGTCTGCATCAAGTGAGCGCCCTCGCTCCGGCCGCGAGTGCCCGTGCGCCCGAAGGGCGCATGGCGTCGCGCCTCGAGTACCTCAACCAGATCGGCATCGCGCTCTCGCAGGAGCGCGACATCAACAAGCTGCTCGAGACGATCCTCGTCGCGGCGAAGAACCTCACGCGCGCCGACGGGGGGACCCTCTATCGCCTCGTCGACAACAAGCTGCAGTTCGAGATCGTGCGCACGGACAGCCTCAAGGTGGCTCTGGGCGGGACGACCGGCACGCCCGTGCCGTTCTATCCGATCCCGCTGCACGACAAGGAAGGCAAGCCCAACTACACGATGATCGCCGCCTACGCGGCGCTCACGCACAAGACCGTGAACATCGCGGACGCCTATGTCGAGGAAGGCTTCGACTTCTCGGGCACGCGCAACTTCGACAAGCGCAACGGCTACCGCTCGAAGTCGTTCCTCACGATCCCGATGAAGAACCACGAGGGCGAGATCATCGGCGTGCTGCAGCTGATCAACGCCATGGACGAGTCGGGCACGGTCATCGCGTTCAGCGACGAGGACCAGCACCTCGGCGAATCCCTCGCCTCGCAGGCGGCGATCGCGCTCACGAACCGGCTCCTCATCCAGCAGCTCGAGGTGCTGTTCGAGTCGCTGATCGACCTGATCAACACCGCCATCGACGAAAAGAGCCCGTATACCGGCGGCCACTGCAACCGCGTCCCGGCGCTCACGATGATGATCGCGGAGGCGGCCCACAACACGAAAGTGGGCGCGCTCGCGGACTTCCACATGTCGGAGAAGGACCGCTACGAGCTCAAGATCGCGGGCCTGCTGCACGACTGCGGGAAGATCACGACCCCCGTCCACGTCGTCGACAAGGCGACGAAGCTCGAGACGATCTTCGACCGCATCGCGCTCGTCGCCCAGCGCTTCGAGGTGCTGAAGAAGCAGGCCGAGGTCGACATGCTGCGCGGAAAGATCGACGAAGCGGAGTACGCCGAGAAGATCCGGCAGTACGACGACGACCGCGAGTTCATCCGCAAGGCCAACATCGGCGGCGAGCGCATGAAGCCCGAGGACCAGGCGCGCGTGTCGAAGATCGCGGCCTACGAATGGACGAACGAGAAGGGCGAGCAGGACCGCTTCCTCACGAAGGACGAGGAAGACAACCTGAACATCATGTACGGCACGCTGATGCCGAAAGAGCGCGAGATCATCAACCACCACATCGTGGCGACGATCAAGATGCTCGAGGCGCTGCCGTGGCCCAGGCACCTCACGAACGTCCCGGAGTATGCCGGCGGCCACCACGAGCGCATGGACGGGAAGGGCTATCCCCGGGGCCTCAAGCGCGACGACATGAGCGTGCAGGCGCGCCTCATGGGGATCGCGGACATCTTCGAGGCCCTCACCGCCGCGGACCGTCCCTACAAGCCGGCCAAGACCATCTCCGAGTCGCTCGCGATCCTCGGCAAGATGCGCGAAACAGGTCACGTCGATCCCGACCTCTTCGATGTCTTCGTCCGGGAGAAGGTGTACCTGCGTTACGCCAAGGAATTCCTGGACCCCCACCAGATCGACGACGTCGACGAGTCGAAGATCCCCGGATACACGCCCTAGTGGCACGACACTTGCTGACTTCCGGCCGCAGTCCAGGCCCGGACGCCTTTTGTCCGTGAAATAACGCACAAACAACCGATGACTCCCGCTCGCGTCCCCATCCAGCTCTTCTTCGCGCTCTTCACCATCTCCGGCTTCGCCGGCCTCATCTACGAGTCGATCTGGAGCCATTACCTCAAGCTCTTCCTCGGCCACGCGGCGTATGCGCAGACGCTCGTGCTCGCGATCTTCATGGGCGGCATGGCGATCGGCTCGTGGCTCGTGAGCCGCTTCACGCTTCGCATCCGGAACCTGCTGCTCGGCTATGCCATCGCGGAGCTCGGCATCGGAATCCTCGCGATCGCGTTCCACAAGGTATTCCTCGCGACGACCGGCTGGGCTCTCGACAGCGTCTTCCCGTCCGTCGGCAGCAGCGGGGCGATCGACCTCGTGAAATGGAGCCTCGCTTCCGCATTGATCCTTCCGGCATCGCTCCTCCTCGGCACGACGTTCCCTCTCATGAGCGCAGGCGTGATGCGCGCGTATCCCGATGCCGGCGGACGCGCGCTTTCGATGCTGTATTTCACGAACAGCCTCGGCGCCGCGATCGGCGTGCTCGCGAGCGGTTACGTCCTGATATCCAGAGTCGGGCTGCCCGGGACGATCCTCACGGCGGGCCTCATGAACGTGGCGCTCGCGTTTTCCGTGTGGATCCTCACGAAGCGCATGCCGCCGGTTGTCCCGACGGTCCCGTCGATCGCAGCCGAGGGCGGGGCGCGCGCCACGTCGCTCGCCCGCGCGATCCTCATCCTCGCCTTCGCGACCGGTTCCGCGTCGTTCATCTACGAGATCACCTGGATCCGGATGCTCACCACGGGGCTCGGCGCCTCGACGCATGCCTTCGAGGTGATGCTCGCCGCGTTCATCCTCGGAATGTCGCTCGGCTCCTACGTGCTGCGCGGGCGCATCGAGCGCTTCTCGAACGACCTCGTGTGGCTCGCGGCGATCGTCTTCGCGAAAGCGGCGCTCGCGGTCTACGCGGTGTGGATCTACGGGGACGTGCTTGAATTCATCCGCTGGACCCTGCAGGCCACGGCTCGCACGGACGCGGGCTACACGCTCTCGAGCGTCGCGGCGCTCGCCGCCTCGATGATCGTGATGTTTCCGACCGCCTTCTGCGCCGGCATGACGCTGCCGCTGGCCACGCATGCGCTCACGCGCCGCGGCCACGGGGAAGCGTCAATCGGCCGCATCTACGGCGCGAACACCGCCGGCTGCATCGTGGGCGCGGTCTTCGCGACGCACATCGGGATGGAAAGCTTCGGCGTCAAGGACCTGACCGGACTGGGCGCCTTCGTCGACGTCGCCGTGGCGTTGCTGGTGGTCGGCATCGGCCTCGAGGGCCCCTCTCGCCGTCGTGCGCTGCAGGCGGGCGGGGCGCTCGCGCTCGCCTCGGCGATCGCCTTCTCGTTCGTCCGCCTCGACCTCCTGCGCATGAGCTCGGGCGTTTTCCGCTTCGGCATCTTCGAGAATCCGCGCGATGTCGCCGTGATCTTCTACCGCGACGGCAAGACGGCATCCATCTCGGTGCTGGAACACCCCGACAAGAAGCGCAGCATCCGTACGAACGGCAAGACCGACGCGGCGCTCGTCCTCTCCGGTACCGGCAACGCGGGCCCTGACGAGCCGACGATGGTGCTCGCAGGGGCGCTTCCCCTCTCGATGAAGCCCGAGGCGACGAAGGTGGCGAACATCGGCTTCGGCTCCGGGCTCACGACGCATACGCTGCTCGGGAATCCCCGCCTCAAGGAGGTGGACTCGATCGAGATCGAACGCATGATGATCGAGGGCGCGAAGCTCTTCCACCCGCGCAATCGCAGGGCGTACGAGGATCCGCGCAGCCGCATCCACATCGACGACGCGAAGACGTTCTTCGCCGCGCACGGCACGCGCTACGACATCATCGTCTCGGAGCCTTCGAACCCGTGGGTGAGCGGCGTGTCGACGCTCTTCTCCGAGGAGTGGTACCGCCACGTCAAGCGCTACCTGAAGGACGACGGCCTGCTCGTCCAGTGGATCCAGACCTACGACATCAGCATCGACCTGCTCGCCTCGATCTTCAAGGCGCTGGGAAACGAGTACCAGGACTACGTGATCTACCGCGTTGGGGCGGTGGACCTCCTCATCATCGCGACGCCGACCGGCAAGGTGCCGCCGCCCACGGCAGCCGTCTTCGGGATGCCCGGTACGGCGGCGGACCTCGCGCACCTCGGCTACCGCAACGCGGACGACCTGAAGGCGCTGCGCATCGCCGGACGCGCGGCGATCGAGCCGGTATTCGCCGCGAGCGCGAACCCTGCGAACTCCGATTTCTTTCCCGTGCTCGACCAGAACGCGCCGCGGGCGCGCTTCCGCGGCGATAGCGCCAAGGACCTGCGCACGATCCGGAGCGACCTCGTGCCGATCCTGCAGATGCTCGACGAGGAGTCGCGCACGCCGCTCGACCGCATCGCATCCTCCGGCATCAATCGCCCGATCCGCGTGCTGCAGTCGCTCGCGGGTGCGGAGTCGATCGGCGTCTTCCTGACGGGCAGGACCGACGGGGCGAGGGTGCTCGTGAACGAGGATCGCGCGACCTCGATGCTGGCGCATGCGCTCCTCCCGCGCTGCGCGGGAGCGGAGCCCGAGTGGTCCGACGCCATCAGCGCGATCGTCGGGTTCTCGTCGCCGTACTTGCGACGCGAGGATGTGCGCATCGTGTTCGAGACGGTTCGCGCGTCGAAATGCTGGCCGACGGTGAGCGAAACCACGCGCGACCGCATCCTTCTCCTCGAGGCGATGAACGACCGTGATCCGGAGCGGATGTTCAAGCTGGGCAGCTCGCTGCTCGCGCGTCCGCTCGACTCCGACGCGGTGCGCAAGACCGCGCTGCATGCCGGGGTGACGGGTGCCCTCGTCCTCGGACGTGTGCCGGAGGCGCGCGCGCTCTGGGACGCCAACATCATGTCCCTGTCGGTCCAGGCGCGGGGCGAGTTCACGACCCGCTTGCTGCACGCGCATCTCGCCACGCGCCGTTGAAGGGTTGGGAGAGGCAAGGGCGCTCCTTCCAGGGCCGCGTTGACGATTACGTGGTTTCCCGGATTGACGGAGGGAAGCCGCGAACGTAACAAGGCACGGTGTCGCTCGCCTGGCGTCGGCATGGCTCAACCTTTCCCTCACAAACACGGGAGTTCCTCGATGAAGAAGTTCCAACAGGGCTTCACCCTGATCGAGCTGATGATCGTGGTCGCGATCATCGGCATCCTGGCTGCCATCGCGATTCCGGCTTACCAGGACTACATCATCCGTTCGAAAGTGACCGAGCTGGTGAACGGCGCGGGCGTCTGCAAGACCTCGGTCGCCGAGTACTACCAGACCAAGGGCACGATGCCGGCGACACTCGACGAAGCCGGCTGCTCGGACAAGGGCACGATCAACTCTGCCGCTCCGGCGATCCCGGCCGCGGGCCAGATCCAAGTCGACGCCGCTGGCGCGCTCCAGACGCA
>Ga0315912_10006263_pt1 | contig 10694 bp, 10 predicted proteins | sample VfabasoilMG_FD_204469 | JGI IMG/M metagenome (GOLD analysis project Ga0315912, IMG submission 204469) | Garden soil microbial communities collected in Santa Monica, California, United States - V. faba soil | ecosystem: Environmental > Terrestrial > Soil > Garden | place: USA: California... | reverse complement strand
CGCCGGCACCGGCGGCTGAACCGAGCGCGGGCGTGGTCACGCAGCCACTCGAAGAACCCACTGCTTCGGATAGCACCGATCGCACTGCACCGGCGGCGGCTGCTGCCGGGACGGCCGCCGTGACAGATCGACCCGCAGATCGACCCGTAGATCGATACGCGAGCCCACCGCAGAGTGCGCCACCGAGCCAACCACAGCGTCCAGCGCCCAGTGCACCGCCTGCACCCATCGGGCCGCTGACCTTGGGGGGTGCAGCGGACGTGCCCGCAGCTGCGCAGCAGCAGTTCGAGCAAGCGATTGCGTTGGCACAGTCGGGTGACGCGGCTGGGGCCGAGCGCGCCTTCGATACCTTGAATGCGCAGTATCCCGACTATGCCGGCCCGCTGGTGAACCTCGCCATCCTGCGTGCCAAGGCGGGCAAGCTCGAGGCCGCCGAACAAGCCTTGCAGGCGGCGGTCGAACGCAACCCCAACAGTGCAAGTGCATTCAATCAGCTGGGCATCGTCTATCGGCGCATGGGCCGTTTCAAGGATGCGGACGCTGCCTATCAGCGCGCGGTGGCCATCGATCCCAATTACGCCAACGCGTATTTGAATCTGGGGGTGCTGTGCGATTTGTATTTGCAGCAACCGCAGCGCGCGCTGGAAGCCTTCGAACGCTATCTGCAGCTGGCGAGCCAGCCCGATGCGAAGGTGAGCGGCTGGGTGACCGAGTTGAAGTCTCGTATCGGCAACTCGCGTGCCGCGCGGAGCGAACAATGAAGCGCATCATCGGTATCACGTGCCTGCTCGGCTGGTGCTGGGCAGCCGGTGCCGCCGAGCCCGCGGCGCCCGCGCAGGAGAAGCCTCAGGCAGCCGCAGCAGAAGATTTGGGCGCGACGGCGGGACCGCGCGTGAACACCTCATCGCCCAACGTCAGCCCCGTGGGCGGAACGCAGCCGGGTCCCAAGGACAAGCCGGTGGGACCTGATCAACTGGAGCTGGACACGACCATCGTGACCGGCAATCGTGAGCTGCCCAAAGTGCTGTACATCGTGCCATGGAAAAAGGCGGACCTCGGCGAATTGCCGCAGCCCTTCAATTCCTTGCTGGATGAAGTGCTGACGCCGCTGGACCGCGACGTGTTTCGGCGCGAGGTCAACTACTACGGCGTCATCACCGGCAAGGCCGACGCTCCCGGCGCGACCCCCGGGGCGACTGCGCAGCAGCAAACCGCGCCCGAACCGAAGCCGCGACAATAGCTGCGACGATAGCCGCGACAACAGGACAATAAGTAAGGCCGGCAAATCCGGTCTGAGATGTAGATCGTAGAATTACAGTTTCACTTAACGCACCGTGCGCACTTTGCACACCTGAACAGGAGTTACGTTCGATGGAGTTCTACAACTTCGTTGTCAATTTCTTCAAGGAGGGCGGCTTCTTCCTCTATCCTCTGGCGGCGATCTTCGTGGTCGGTGTCGCGATCGCGATCGAGCGCACTCTCTATTTGACGGTGGAGACCACCAACAACCGGCGCATCTGGGCGCAGGTGGTGCCGCACATCAACAGCGGCAACTTCAAGCAGGTGATCGCCATCACTTCCAAGTCCAAGACCGCCGTGGCCATGGTGTTGAACTATGGCATCGCGCGCTTGCAGAGCGCACGGCGCCGCGATGACATCGAGAAGGCCATGGACGAGAGCATGCTCGAGATCATTCCGCGTATGGAGAAGCGCACGCACTATCTGTCGTCGCTGGCGAACATTGGCATGCTCATCGGCTTGCTCGGCACCGTGATCGGCCTGATCTCCGCGTTCTCCGCGATTGCCAAGTTGAATCCTGCCGACCGCGCCAGCGCGCTGGCCGACAGCATCTCACTGGCCATGAACAACACGGCCTCGGGCTTGCTGGTGGCCATCACGCTGCTGCTGAGCCACATGTTCCTGGAAGCCAAGACCACCAAGCTGATCGACAGCCTGGAGATCGCGGCGGTCAAGTTCATGAACTCGGTGGTCGAGCGGCGCCAGGACGAGGCCGACGATTCGGCTGCGCCGAGCCGCGGTCGCCCGGCCCACGGAATGGCCTGACGCCATGTCCTCCAAAGCTGCGCGCCGCGTGCGGCGCAATCATGCTCGCTATCGTGGGCGCCACGACATCAACGTGGTGCCCATGATCGACATGATGGTCATCCTGGTGTTCTTCCTGATCTTCACGGCGGTGTTCACCAAGACCAACGTTTTGGAGCTGAACCTGCCGGGGGCCGATGCGGCAGTGCCGAATCTGCCGCAGGGGCTCAACCTCGAGGTCATCATTCGCAAGGCTGGCATCGACATTGCCGATCGCGGCACGGGTCTGCTCAAGCAGATTCCGATGGCGCGCGAGCAATACGATCTGGTGGCGCTGCAGGACTATCTGAAGCTGGTGAAGTCCAAGTATCCGGACAAGAAGGAAGCGACGATCTTGCTGGAACAGGAAATCCAGTACGAGACCCTGGTGCAGGTCATGGACACCGTGCGCGTGTTCGCCATTCCCGGCCAGAAATGGACTTGGGCGGAGTTGTTTACTGAAGTGTCGGTCGGGGATGCACCGGCGGCGGGGGATCCAGGGACATGAGATCTTATAGACTCCGCCGGCATCACAAGTCCAAGCCGCGCGCCGACGGCGGCGGCCATATGACGTTGATCCCGTTCATCGACGTGTTGACCATCCTGGTCGTGTTCCTGCTGCTGAACACTTCAGATGTGGAAATACTGCCCAATACCAAGGCCATCCAGATCCCCGAATCGATCTCGCAGCTGAAGCCGCGCGCCACCGTGGTGGTGATGATCACCAAGAACGATTTGCTGGTCGATGGCCGCGCCGTGGCGTCGGTGCAGGACGTGATCGACGCTACGGATGCAGTGATCGCACCTCTCAAGGCAGCCTTGCAAGACCAGTCCGACAAGATCCTGGCCGATGCGGCCAAGGAAGACATCGCGGATCGCGAGATAACCATCCTCGGTGATCGCAACACTCCCTACAGCGTGCTGCGCAAGGTGATGGCCACCTGTACCGATGCCGCGTACGGCAAGGTATCGCTCGCAGTGGTCGAGCGTGAAGGGTCCAGCGCGGCGCGCCCTGTCGCTGCCGCTATGTAATCAGAGTCTGAACCATGGAACTCGCACCTTATTATCGTGTGTATGAGCTGCCTTGGTCTCCGACCGAGGAGATCGAGCGCCGCTTTCGTAACGTACTGCGCATTGCGTTGCTGGCGTTCGCGGTGATTGCCATCATCATTCCGTTCCTGCCGACCCCGGACAAGGCCAAGCTCAAGACGAACGAAATCCCCGAGCGCATCGTCAAGATGCTGATCGATCGCAAGCCGCCGCCACCACCACCGCCGCCTGAGTTGCCGAAGCCGGAGGACCTCAAGCCGGAGAAGGTGCCCGAGGCGCCCAAGCCGCCGCCCACGGCTCAGGAGCAGGCCAAGAAGGCCATGCTCAAGTTGCAGGACGAACTGGCGGATCTGCGCGACATCAAGATACCCGAGGCCGATCCGAACCGTGAGCTGATCGGTGCGGTGGCCGAGAACGCCAGCTCCGAGCGCAGTCTCATCACCTCACGAGTAGGTGGGAGCAGCGGTGGCATCAACACCGCCGCCTTGAGTCAGGGCTATGGCTCAGGCGCGGGGCCCCTCGGCAACATCAGCACCAGCCGGGTGACCTCCAACGTCTCCAAGGCCGCGGCCGAGAGCAACGTAAAGCGGCCGCCTGGCAGCTCGAAGGCAGCGCGCAGCGAAGAGGAGATCGTGCGCATCTTCGATCGCAACAAAGGTGCGATCTACGCGATCTACACGCGGGCGCTGCGCGACAAACCCGACTTGAAGGGCAAGCTGGTCTTGAAGCTGACCATCTCGCCGGAGGGCGAAATCACTGCTTGCGAAGTGATTTCCAGCGAGCTGGGCGATCCGGAGCTGGAACGCAAGCTGGTGGCCAGAGTGAAGCTGTTCCGCTTCGAGCCGCGCGATGTCGGGACCATCACGGTGACCAAGCCCATCGACTTCTTCCCTGCCTGAACCTCACGCGGGCCCCGCTGCGGCGGGGCCCGTGCTGAATGCAGCGCGCGGGCTTCGTACCAAGACGCTGGCCCGCATTTCTCATCAGCTGCCTGCCTGACCTCGTGAATTGTCGCGAGTGCGCGGTAATCCCCAACTGGTCAGCATCGTGACTTTTACATAGCGTGGGCCGTTCGAACGCTCAGACATGCCAGTCGAGAGGTTGACAGCGCAGCTGATCCGGCCATGAACCTGCAGTCCGAGATCCGCAGTTTTTGTGAGCTGTCGCCGCTGGACAAGGCGCGCTTCCTGGTGCGTTTCATGTACGAGCTGACCTTGGAGGCGCGCGGCTTCTACAGTGCCTCGGGCATGCACGATATCGATCCCATCAAGCTACGCTTCATCAACGAGATCCAACATCGCGTGACGCGGTTCGTGGAGCAGATCCTGATCGACGATCCAGCACGCTCTGCCGATGACGTGTTGCTGCGATTGCTGCTGGCACCGCGCGCCGAGAAGCCCGTCGAAGAGTTGCTGCGTGCAGCTTACGTCCGCACCATCCAGGCTGTGGGCTAGCCCTACTCGCGTCTCCCGACTTCGCTCGGCGACTCCGCACTCCCGCCTTCTGTCTGGGAGTCCGCCTCGAACAATTTCTCCAGCTCGCGCGCTGCCAGCTGCGCACTCTGGATCAGCTTCTGCTCATCGTCGCGGAATTCGCGCTGTGATTTGAGGGTGCGCTCATCGTGGCTGATGAAGCGCTCGATGCTCTGGCGCGCTTCGGCGCGCGGCATGCCCAGCGTTTCGAGCGCGTGCCGTGCCATGTCGAGGCTGGAGAGCAAGGTCTCGCGGATGATGTAGCGCACACCCAGGTCCATCAGTCGCAGCGCGTGCTGGCGGTTGCGCGCGCGCGCCAGGATCTTGAGCTGCGGAAAGTGCTTGCGCACCAACTCGGCGGTACGCACCGAGGCTTCGACGTCGTCGATCGCCAGCACCAGGATTTCTGCCTGCGCGGCGCCGGCTGATTCCAACAGGTCGAGCCGCGAAGCATCGCCGTAGTAGACCTTGTTGCCGAAGCGGCGCACGAAGTCCACCTGATCGACGCTGGCCTCGAGCGCGGTGAACGGGATCTTGCGCATGCGCAGCACGCGCCCGACGATCTGACCGAAACGTCCAAAGCCGGCAATCAGCACGCGACCGCCCTCGTGCTCGATGCGATCGAACTCGCGCGGGTTCTCGCTGAGCACCGGATCGAACCTGGCCTGGAGCATCATCAACAGCGGGCTCAGGATCATCGAAATGGTCACCACGATGACCAGGGTGTCGGCGAGCTGCTGCGGCAGTATCCCGTAGCCCACCGCCAGCGAGAACAACACGAACCCGAACTCCCCCGCTTGCGGCATGGCGAAGGCCAGCGAGCGTGAGCTGCTGGCGGAGTGTCCGGTGAGCCGGCCCACCAGCCACAGCAGCACGAATTTGCTGACCAGCAGAGTGAGCGTCAGTGCGGCAATGCGCAGCGGCTGCTCCAGCAACAGAGCGAGGTTGGCGCTCATGCCCACGGTGATGAAGAACAGTCCGAGCAGCAGCCCCTTGAAGGGCTCGATGTCGGCTTCCAACTCGTGACGATATTCGCTATCGGCCAGCAACAATCCAGCGACGAAGGCACCGAGCGCCATCGACAAGCCCACTGAGCTCACCAGCAGCGCGGTGCCGATCACCACCAGCAGCGCTGCCGCAGTGAAGGCCTCGGCCACGCGAGTGGCTGCCACCATGCGCAGCACTGGCCGCAACACGTAGCGTCCGCCGAACACCAGCAGCAGCAACACCGCCACGCCTTGCGCCAAGCCCATCAGGCTCATCGTTGCAGCGGTGCTCGAGCGTGGTGCCAACAGTGGCAACAGGGCCAACACCGGCATCACCGCGATATCTTGGAACAACAGAATCGCAAAGCTGGAGCGACCATGGTGCGTATTGAGCTCGCCGTGTTCGGCCAGCAGCTGCAATACCAGCGGCGTGGAGGAGAGCGACAACGCGAAGCCCACCACGAAGGCGCCGCTCACCGTGAGGCCGAGCGCGTACGCGAGGACTGCGAAGACCGCAGTGGTGCTCAGCACCTGCAGGCTGCCGAGCCCGAAGATGACTCGGCGCAGCGCCCGCAGGCGCGAAGGCTGCAGCTCCAGTCCAATCACGAACAACAACAACACCACGCCGAGCTCGGCCAGATGCGACAGCCCCGCGTCATTGGGCAGCAGGCGCAAGCCCCACGGTCCGAGCGCGATCCCCGCGCTCAAATAACCGAGGATGGAGCTCAGTCCGAGCTTGCGAAATAGCGGAATGGCCGCGACCGTGGCGGCGAGTAGAACGGCAACCTGCGCGAGCAAAGTCATGGTCGAGTCGTGAGGTGATGTGCTGCGATGAAATAGTGAAATGGCGCTGGAAATGCGTCACAGGTCCAGCACAGTTGACGTGTGCACGTGTGCATGACGCTCGATCCGGCCTGCAATGCGAACGCGGCTGTCCGGCCATTCAGGGCCAACCTCATGGCTGCCATCCAGGGCGCTCGCGATCATGCATGGGCGTGCCGGTCACGTGTCGTAATCGCAAGCTATGCTCAATTTGCCCACAGATACTCGCCCCGTCTACACCATCGATGTCGATGATCGGCTGGCGCTGATCAATCCAGCGGCCGCCAATGTGTTTGCCCCAGCCGCTGGCAACGTTACGTCGCTGCTCGGTCGCTCGGTGTGGGATTTCATCCCGGGCACACAGATTCGCCAGCTTTGGCAGGTACTCTACTCGCGCGTGCGTGCCGCAGGCGTCCCCGTATTCGTGCCGATGCGCGCCGACACGCCGTCACTGCGCCGCCTGGTCGACCTGGAGCTGCATCCGTTGGCCGACCGCTCGATTCAGCACATCTACGAATGTGTGTGGACCGAAGCCCGGCCGGCCATCGCGTTGCTGGACCCGCAGTATCCGCGCGATCAGCGCAGCCTCCCGAGCTGTGCCTGGTGCCGACGCATCCAGGTGCGCCTGGGAGTGTGGGAGGAGATCGAACAGGCGCAACAGACACTCAGGATCGAAGCCGTCGAGACCTTGCCGACGCTCAAGCCGGCAGTGTGCGTCAGCTGCAAGCAATCCGTCCTGAAGACCTTTCCAGCACGGGTCGCCTGAGGATCCCCGATCCTACGGTCTGCGGGCGATTCTGCTAGAATCGCGCGCCGTTCGACCATCCCGAGCCTGCCCGGGCGACCACTTTCGCAATTGCCCAGCCGCTGCACCCGCCGTGCCAGCAGCCCACCGTTGTCTCATGTCGCGCCAAGATATCGTTTTTCCGCTCAAAGACACTGAGCTGCGCGAAGACGTCCACATGCTCGGCATGCTGGTGGGTGAAGTCATCCGCGAGCAATGTGGTGATGAGTTGTTTCAGTCGGTGGAAGCTGACCGTCAGGCAGCGATTGCCTGGCGCGAGGGCGACGCCGCGGCGGCGGCACGCCTCGCGGCCAGCACTCGCAACGTCCCACCCACCACCGCGCGCGACTTGGTGCGCGCCTTCTCGAGCTGGTTCGAGATGGTGAACATGGCGGAGAAGGTGCATCGCATTCGCCGCCGGCGTCACTATCTCAACGAAGGCGAGACCCAGCCCGAAGGTATCGATGAAGCCATCAGCAAATTGCGCGCCCATGGGCTGGCGCTGCCGGACATTCGCCGGCTGATGCTCGAGCTGTGGATCGAGCCGGTGCTGACCGCACACCCCAACGAGTCCACTCGCCGTACCATCCTGCGCAAGCAGCAGCGCGTGGCCCAGCTGTTGCTCGGGCGGCTCGGTCTGTCGCGCGGCGCTGCCGAGACCCACACCATCTGGGCGCGCATCCGCTCGGAGATCACTGCCGGCTGGCAAACGGCGGACAATTCTCGAGAACGGCTCACGCTCGCCGACGAACGCGAGCACGTGCTGTTCTTCATCGTCGAGATCCTCTATCAGATCGTGCCGATCTTCTACGAGGAGATCGAGTCGGCACTCGCCAAGCACTATGGCCCCGAGGCGGAGGAACTGGAGCTGCCCGAGATCCTGCGCTTCGGCTCCTGGGTGGGCGGGGACATGGACGGCAATCCCGACGTGCACGCCAAGAGCATTCGCGAAACCGTCGCGCGGCATCAGCAGCTCATCGTCAACAACTACTTCCTGGAGTGCCAGTCACTGCAGGAGGCGTTGTCGCAGAGCGCGACGCGGGTGGGTATTTCCGCGGCACTGCAGGCGCGCATCGATCACTACATGGCCCTGCTCCCGGCCGCCAACATCCTGATCCCGGCGCGCCACGACCGCATGCCGTACCGCGTGTTCCTGGGACAGATCCTGGAGCGGCTGCGTGCGACGTACGAGGGACGCCAGAACCAGTACGAACAAGCCGGCGAGTTCCTCGAGGACGTCACCCTGATCGCTGACAGCTTGCGTGCCAACAAGGGTGTGCACGCCGGCCTGTTCCAGGTGCGCAGGCTGCAACGCCGTATCCGCACCTTCGGGTTTCATTTGGCGACGCTCGACATTCGCCAGAACGCGCGTGTGCACTCCGCGGTGGTGGCCAATGGCCTGGCGGTGGCCAACTGGACCTTGCTCTCGGACGAGCAGCGCACGGCACGGTTGCGCGAAGCCTTGCAGCGTGACGAAGGCCCCTCGGCGGTGCTCGATGCCACCGGCAAGCGCAGCTTGTGGGTGTTCGAAGCGCTGGCACATTGTCGCCACCGCCACGGGCCGGATGCCATTGGGCCTTATGTCGTCAGTGCCACGCACGGCGTGCACGACATCCTGGCTGTGCTGCTGCTGGCACGCTGGGCAGACACGGCGGATCGCCGTTCAGGTGATGTGCCGGTGGACGTTGCGCCGTTGTTCGAGTCGGCGGAAATGCTTGCCACGTGCGGCGAAGTCATGGGTCAGCTGCTGCAGGAACCGATGTACCGCCGCCACTTGTTGGGCCGCGGCAACCATCAGTACGTGATGCTGGGCTATTCGGCGAGCAATAAGGATTGTGGTGCGATGACCTCGCGCTGGCTGATCCGGTGCGCGCAAGAGAAACTCTATGCGACCGCGAAGGCGGCGGATATCGACCTCACGCTGTTTCACGGGCAGGGTGGTGGGATCTTCGGGCGCGGGCGCGGGCGTACCGAAGTCCTGGTGCGCAGCGGTCCGGATGATGCCCGCAAGGGCCGCTTGCGCATCACGGAGGCGGGTGAGCTCATCAGTGAAAAGTATGGGTTGCGACCCATCGCCCTGCGCAGCTTCGAGCAGGCCTTCAATGCCCTGTCCTTGGCGAGCACCGGTGTCATGCCGCCGGAGCGGCTCGAGTCCAGCTGGCGTTCCACCATGGACCTGCTGGCGGCACACAACCGGCACATCTATCGCGAACTGGTGTTCGGTGAGCCGCAGTTCTACGAGTTCTTCCGGCAGCTCACGCCCATCGACGTGATCGAGCGCATGCAGATCGGATCGCGTCCGGGCAGTCACGGCGAACCCATCGGGTTCGACGCGCTGCGCTCCATTCCCTGGGTCCATGCCTGGTCGCAGGCCCGCTACATGCTGCCCGGCTGGTTCGGCGCCGGCTCGGCGCTCGCCAAGGCACAACAGGATCTCGGTGCCTCGCTGCTCAGCGAGATGTATCAGCAGTGGTTCTTCTTTGCCAACCTGGTCGATGACATCGAGCTGGCACTGGCCCGTGCCGATCTGGAGATCGGCAGTCACTACGAAGAGCTGGTGACGAGCGAGCATCGGCATTTCATCGGCCGGCTGCGCGCCGAGTATCAAACGACGCGTGATCAAGTCCTGGCCATCAAGGGTTGCAAGCAGTTGCTGGACAGTGAACCCACCGTGCAGCGCTCCATCCGGCTGCGCAGCCCCTATATCGATCCCATGCACCTGGTGCAGGTGGATCTGCTGAAGCGCTGGCGCGCGAGTGGGCGGCAGGACAAGGAACTGTTCGCAGCACTGCTGGCGTCGATCACCGGCATCAGCCAGGCGCTGCAGGGGGCGTACTAGGCGAGCTCTTGGCTAGCCGGGCCAGGGGTGCGCTCTCGGACAGCCTTACCTGAACGAGGTATCAAATGACATCTGGGCGCATTCGAACACCCATAGGTGCGATCGGTCACCAACCAGCGGCGGCGCTGACGCCGAACCGCCCTGTGAGAAATGCGGGCTAGAGTCACTGGATTGACCCAGGATCGGGTATTGCGACCTCGTGACGGGTCGTTCACGTGACGTGCCTGTCGGGTCTCGCGGTCTCGCGCCGTTCAGCTGCGCTTGTTTAGATACGGTAATAGCCAGTTCACGACGACTTCGTGACAGCTCTCTAGCTCCGCGCCGCCATCCAACAATTCGGGCTCGTCCCTGAGTAATCGATACGCAAAGGCAACGGCATCTGTCGCGTGGCGGCGACGGGATTCAGGAAGTCGTAGCCATTCCTCAACAATGTGTGCGCGTGCGGTGAGCTGTACCACTTTGATCTCCCCCCGGGATCCGGAACTCGCGCCCTTCGACCCACTCAGGCCAGGCCCAGAATTCGCGCGATGAAACATAACAAGGCGGCTCCAGTTGCTCTACTTAAGTTTTCTGTAGTGCTACGTCAATCATGTTGTTTTATTACTTCGCGGCTCAGGGTGACTGCGCCGGGCTGATGCAAACAAGTGCGTGTTGCGGTC
>Ga0315912_10006262_pt1 | contig 10694 bp, 9 predicted proteins | sample VfabasoilMG_FD_204469 | JGI IMG/M metagenome (GOLD analysis project Ga0315912, IMG submission 204469) | Garden soil microbial communities collected in Santa Monica, California, United States - V. faba soil | ecosystem: Environmental > Terrestrial > Soil > Garden | place: USA: California... | reverse complement strand
TTTCAGACGTCGTCATCACGCTGACCGATCGGCCGGCTGAAATTTCAGGCGTGTTGCAGAACGCGAACGGCGAGCCGGCGCCGGACTATGTGCTGATCGTGTTCTCGGCCGACCCGCGCTTCCGCGTGGCGCGGACCCGCCGCACTCAACAGGTCCGGCCCGATCTGAACGGCCGCTTCATCGTCCGTGACTTGCCCGCCGGTGATTACTTCATCAGCGCAGTGACGGATCTTGAGAACGGCCAGTGGCACGACGCGGCGTTCCTCAACGAACTGGCCGCGGCCAATCCCATCAAGATCTCGGTGGCCGAGGGCGACAAGAAGGTACAGGACATTCGGATCAGTGCGCCAGTCGGAATCCCGCCCACACGGCAATCAGACTCAGACCCACCTGGCCGGCGACGTTAAGCATTGCTGCGGCGGATTGGCCGCTGCGCATCAGTGCCAGCGTATCGAGGCTGAACGACGAAAACGTCGTGAACCCCCCGAGGATGCCGACGATGAGGAAGGTGCGGGCGTCTGGTGAGAGCGCGAGGCGTCCCGACGCCAGCAGGCCGGCGAGCACGCCGATGGCGCCGGAGCCGGCGATGTTGATCACGAAGATCCCGAGTGGAAATGTGGACGCCAGGTTGCGCTGGTGAATGATGTGGTTCAGTCCGTGGCGCGCCATGCTTCCCACTGCGCCGCCGATGCCGACAAGGATCCAGGTCATAAGGAGATTTTCCCTCTTGTACTTCTTTTCCGTTTATCGCATACTGCGGAGGTCGTGACGCTCCGCACCTGGGCCTTCGCGATCGGCTTCCTCCAATCGAGCACACCTGTCGCTCACGCCCTGATTTGCCCTGAAGTCAAATACGTTGCGGTCCGCTGGCAGGACGGCCGTCTGGATCGCCGCCACGTGCCGGATGCCCTGTGGCCCTCGCTGCTTCAGGAGCTGGCGATGGACATGGCCGTGAAGCCGGTCTCCAAGTCGAGCATGATCAGCACCGTGCTGGTGGGATCGATGGGCGCGTTGATGAGCGTGACGTTCGTCGAGACGCACGCGGTTGAGGCGCGCGACGCGAAAGACGTGGAAAAAGCGCTGGATGCCGCCACCCGCGGCGTTGCCGTGACCCGCTAGCGTCGACGATCGGCCGCGATCGCAGACGTCCCGCCGCCAGACGCTGCCTGCGACACCCGCACATAGCCGACATTGGGATTGTTCGTCAGATTGATCTCTCCGCCGCGAAGGCCACCGGTGTTCGGCGCGATCGAAATCGTGAAGCTGCCACTGCCTTGACCGGTATTCGGGCCCACAACCGTCAGCCATGTTGTGCTCGTTGATCTTGCGACCCATGCGCAGGCCGGGCCTGCGGTCTTCGTGACGGTGACGAGCAGGGAAGGAATCCCGGCCGCGGGTGCCTGCAAAACGTTGGCGTTGTCGTGAACTCACACGGCGCCGGCGGCGGCGTGAAGGTGTCTTGGAACAACGAAACCGTGCGGCCTGCGAACTACTTTATCGCCGCCAGCGCCTTGGTCGCGGCCTCGTGATCGCGCATTTCCGTGGGCGTTTTCCTGGGATTCAGTTTCAGCGCGGCCTCCAGGCTCTTGATTGCGGCGGCCTTGTCTTCGCGCGCGATCTGGGCGCGGCCAAGCGCCTGATGCAGCTGGTACGCGTCCGGAAGCAGCGTCAATCCGAGCGTCAGGACCTTTTCGTTGGAGCCCGCCTCTTTGCGGTTCGCCGCATTCGCTGCCGCCTGAATCGAAGACGCGCTGACGTAATAGTCCTTCAGATTCGTTGTCGCCTTGGCTTTCGCGATTGCCTCGTCAACCGTGCCCGCCGCGATTCCATCGCGCATCAACTTGAGAAATGACAGCGGCTTGACCGCCAGGATCTCGTAATCGAAGATCAGCGTTGAATTCGCGGGAATGCCGGTCCGCTCGCGCTCGCCGTATCCCAGCTCCGGCTTCATCGTGATGATCACGCGATCGCCCTCGCGCACGTAGCGCATGCCTTCCGAGAACCCGCGAATCACGCTGTCCACGCCGAGCGTGTACTCGTACAGATTTCCGTCCGTTCGCGTGTTCCAGAACTCCTTGCCGTCGGTGAGCGTTCCGATGCCGTGAATCACCATCAGATCGCCCGTCTGCGGCGCCGGGCCCTTGCCTTGCTGCGTGAACTTATAGATGAGCCCGGACTCGGTGGTGATGGTCTCGCCGATTTTCGGTCGCGCTTGTGCCAGCGGCGTGGTGACGCAGGCGAGGACCAGCAGGGCGGCGAAAAGGGCTCGTGGCATGAGCCCATGGTAAGCGAACCCGCCCCTCGACTGCCGCTCGGGGCGCCCTGAGCGAAGTCGAAGGGCGGAACCCTTTTACCGTTCTCGCCGCAGCTGGCGGAGCATGTCCCTGGTGCCGGCGAGCTGGTTGTTGAAGATCCGCCGGGCCGTGTCGAGCAAATCGGCGATGAGCGGGTCTCGAACGCTGTAACGAACGCTGACGCCTTCTTTGCGGCCCGCCACAATGTTGTTCGAGCGCAGCACCGCGAGTTGCTGAGAGACGACCGGCTGCTCCACGCCGAGCGCCTCCTGCAGTTCCTGCACCGTCCGGGCGTCTTTCACGAGCAGTTCAAGAATGCGGATGCGCACCGGGTGGGCGAGCGCGCGGAAGAAACCGGCCTTGAAGACCTGGAGGTCGCCGGCGGCCGGATCGAGCGTCTGTCGGGTGGTGTGGGGCATCGGTCCGATGCTGAATATATATTAATATATGAATATAGTAAAATAGCAATTACGTAGCCCATGGCGTCGTTTGCCCCGGTTCCCGTCCCCAAGCTCGTGGAGACCCTCCGCCAGGGCTACACCCTCAGCGCCTTCGTCAACGACCTGACCGCCGGCGTGACCGTGGGCCTGGTGGCGCTGCCGCTCGCCATGGCGTTCGCGATCGCCTCGGGCGTGCCGCCAGAAAACGGCATCTACTGCGCGGTCGTCGCCGGCTTCATCATCTCCGCCCTCGGCGGATCGCGCACGCAGATCGGCGGACCCACCGGCGCGTTCGTCGTCGTGGTCGCGGGCATCGTGCAGGCCTACGGAATCGAGGGCCTGTTCATGTGCACGCTGATGGCGGGGATCATTCTGATCCTTCTCGGCGTCACCGGCCTCGGTACGGCGGTGAAGTTCATTCCGCGCGCGGTCGTGATTGGGTTCACCAACGGCATCGCGGTCTTGATCGTCAGCACGCAAATCCGAGACTTCTTCGGTCTGCAGCTGGTGAACGTGCCCGGCGATTTTCTGGGACGCATCCGCGCGTTGATCGGAGCGGCCGATACCGCATCGCTCACGGCCACGGCGCTTGCAGCCGCGACCGTCGCGGCCATCGTCATTCTGCGCGGCATTTCGCGACGGATTCCCGGCAGCATCATCGCGCTGCTCGCCGGTACCGCGGTTGTGGGCGCCGCGGGACTCACGCTTGAGACGATCGGATCGCGCTTCGGTGGCGTGCCGAGCGGACTGCCGGCGTTTCACCTGCCCCGGTTCCGTCCCGACCTTGTTTTGACGCTGCTTTCTCCGGCGCTGACCGTCGCCATGCTCGGCGCCATCGAATCGCTGTTGTCTGCCGTTGTGTCCGACCGCATGTCCGGCGATCGGCACGATCCGAACGTTGAGCTGACAGCGCAGGGGATCGCGAACGTCGTGTCGCCGCTCTTCGGCGGCCTTCCGGCCACGGGCGCGATTGCGCGGACCGCGACGAACATTCGCGCAGGGGCGCGCACGCCGGTGGCCGGCATGACCCATGCGGTCACGCTCCTCCTCGTGCTTCTGTTTGCGGCGCCGCTGGCGCGCCACATTCCGCTGGCGATTCTGGCCGGCATCCTCATGGTGGTCGCTTACGACATGGGCGAATGGCGCGAGATCCCGGACGTGATCCGCCTCGGTCCCGCCGAGGCCGCCGTCTGGCTGATCACGTTCGCGCTGACGGTGCTTGCGGACCTGACGGTGGCCGTGGAGGCCGGCATCGTGCTCGCGGCGCTCCTCTATATACGGCGCGTGACGAACACGACGACCGTCGCCCGTGTCACGCCGGAGTACATCGACAACGGCCGCGCGCACAGCCTGCAGTTGCACGACATTCCGAAGGACATCGCGATCTACCGCATTCATGGTCCGTTCCTGTTCGGCGCCACGGACAAGCTCGCCGATCTCGATCGCGACGTGCCCGATCTTCCGAAGGTGGTGATCCTGCGCTTGCGCGACATGACGGCCATCGACGGCACGGGTCTTCATGCGCTCGAGCACTTCGCGGACGTCCTGCACGCCAGCGGACGGACGTTGATTCTGTGCGGGATGCGCGACCAGCCTGCGCGCATGATGGAGCGCGCGGAATTTCACGAACACATCGGCGATGCAAACCTGGCTCCGACGATCGAGGCGGCGCTCCGGCGCGCGGGGGAGCTCAGATCTGGCGCCGTCTCTTCTTAGCAGCGCCGCTCTTCTCAACGCGCAGCCGCCACGCCGTCTGCAACGCGCCGCGCAGCACGTCTTCACTGGCTTTCGACAGGCGAATGTGCGTGGCGCCCATGCGGCCCCAGCCGCCGGCGACGGGAATGAACACGTCGGGAAGTTCGCCGACAAATGCGGCCTGGGTTTCTGGCGTCAGCATGAGATTGCCGTACCCCTGCTTCTGGTGCGCCAACGTCGCAAAGATCCGCCCGCCCACGCGAAAATCAGCCGCGCCCATGTGCGAGTTCTCCTCGACGCCCTCCAGGCTCAGCGCGATGCGGCGAAAATCAGAAATCTTCATTTCGCGAATCGCTGCGCGATCGCCAGCGCGACGGACTTCGTGTCGGCGAAGGCCTTGTTGGTCATGACCGTCACCACCAGCCCGCGACCAGGAAATGTGAGCAGCGACGTGGTGCCGCCGAGCACCGTGCGGGCGCCGTGGCCGGCCATTCGCGTGGGCACGCCCGCCACCGGAATGGTTTCGAGCATCCAGCCGAGGCCGTAGTCGGTTTCCTTTCCGGACGTCAGCACCTGCGGTGTTTGCAGCATCTTCACGGTCTCGGAGCGCAGGATCTTGCCGCCGCCGATGGCGACACCAAAGCGGACGAGATCCGACGGTGTTGACGTCAGGCCGCCGGCGCCGGCGAAACACGAGTAGTCGTTGTCGACCACTGTGAGGCCCTTGAACGGTTGATAGTACGGTGTGGCGCGATCGGGCCTGGCCTCCACAGAATCCGGCCCGGTGTTTGTCATCCCGATCGGCGCGCTGATTTCGCGCCGCACAAACTCGAAAAACGTTTCGTTCGAGACGGCCTCAACGGCCGCGCTTACCAGCACCCATCCGTAAGTGGAGTAGCGATACTCCGAACCAGGCTCGAAGAGCAGTGGATCGTCCTGGAACGTCTTCAGTCCCAGCGACGCGCGATCGCAATGTTCCGCGGGCCGATCGCCCCACTCGGTGTCGCGGTAATGCCGGACTCCGGCCGTGTGCGCCATCAAGTGGCGCAGCGTCACCGGCCACGCTTTCGCGGGAAACGTGGGCACGTACTTTTGGATCGGCGCATCGAGATCAAGGCGGCCGCGCTCTAGGAGCAGGCCCACGGCGGCCGACGTGATCGGTTTTGACGCATGCCCGATTCGGAAGGCCATCTCCGGCGAAACCGGCGTGTGGTCTGTGACGTTCGCGAATCCGAAGCCCTCGGCCCACACGACTTGCCCCGCCGTGCCCACCGCGACCGAAACACCGGGGAGGTTCTGCTCAACAATCGCTGCGCGAATGGTCTGACGCGCCTGCTCGACCGCCTCCGACCATTGCGGATCCGGCGTCGACCGCGTGACCGACGGGACCCTCCCAGCGTCGGAATGAATCGGCGCCGACGCGATCGTGTTGAACGACACGATCGCCGTGATCACCGCCGCCGGCACACCAATGGCGAGAACAGCAATGAGAATCCAGGTGTCCTTGCGAACTGCCATAGAACCTGGAGCCGGAACCCCGGAACTCGGAACCCCGGAACCCGGAACCTACTTGAAGGCCACCTGGAAGTACACCGAATGCCGCCCGTAGGTCTCGTAGAACGGCTTGAACGCCACGCCCGCGATCTGGAATCGCAGCGACGCCGCATCGCCCGTGATCGACTTGCTGATGTCGGTCACATCCAGCTCGACCTTGCGCCAATCCGTGCGCGCTTCCGGCTCCTCAGCCGCAAGGAGCACCGGTCCATAGAACAAGCTCGCGACGTTGGGCTGATCCACCAGGTGATCAAGGCGGAACGTGAACGGCATGCGCAACTCAACGGTGTCCGCGTCGCGCCAGGTCCGCGAGATCGTGAGATTGGCGCCGGGCGTTGCCTTCACCGCCTCGTCCCGTCCGTTGATCTTCACGAAGAACCCGCGAGTCGCCCAGCTCGGCACGCGCACTTTCAAGTCGAAGCGGCCGCTGCCTTTGACAATGAGCTTCGTCGTGTCCGCATACGGGTAGTCGGTAACCTGCTGCAACGTGACGTTGCGCTCAGACCAGTTGAGCGTGGACGGAATGAACAGGTTCACGTACACCGCCTGGTGATCGGCGCTCTGGAAATAGATCGAATCCTGCAGCTTCGTGTTGCTCTCGAGCGCGGTGCCGTTGCAGCACGTGAAGCCGGTCATGTTCGCGTTGCCGAACGACTTGCGCGCGCCTGGATTGAGCGGCACGTGGTACGTGTTGCCCGCATCAGCCTCAGCGACCGACGCCAGAATGTGGTTGTAGAGCGCGCGCTCATAGTGGTCCATGTACTTCGGCGCCTGTTCGTACATGAACAGCTGCCGATCGAGCTTCAGAATGTTGTAGGTGGCGCACGTCTCGTTCTGGCCGCCGGTGGCCAGACCGTTCTCCCACAACGATGCCGGCTGAGCGGGGAAACACTCCGCGTTGTTCGGGTTCTTCGCCCCGGCCACGCCGCCGATGCTGTACATGTAGCCGTCGTTCACAATGTCCCAGAAGTTCGACGCGATGCGGTAGTACGGCATTTCCTTCGTGTTGCGGAAGGTCTCGAGCGCGCCCGTGATCTGCGGAATGTGCTGATTGGCGTGCCGGCCGCGGACGGTGTCCACACCTTTCGCCAGGCCGCCGTCATGGTTCGCGTTGCCGTAAAAGAAATTGGTGTTGTCGAACAGCTTGGCGGTGGCGAGGAAACGATTGTCGCTCGTCAATCGCGCCAGTCGCGCCATCGCTTCGTTCATGCCACCGTACTCGCCGGCGATGTACCGGCTCCACATGCGGATGCGCGTCTCAGCCGGCAGCGCGTTCAGTCGCGCCTGCACCCAGAGTCCCATGCCGCGCGCAATGTCGAGCGCCTTCTTGTTGCCGGCCACTTCATACGAATCGAGAAGGCCGGACAGAATCTTGTGCAGCGTGTAATACGGCGCCCAGATCTGGGTGTCCTGCGTGCCGTAGGTCGCACCGCGTTCGAGCATGATGAACTGATCGGGCGGATACGCGCTGATGAAGCCGACGCCCCAATTCCAATAGTCCGTGCGGATCGCGCCCGCGCGCAGATTCGAATCGTACGATTGTCTGTTCGGGCCCACCGGCACAGCCGTGGGATCGGCCACCGATGGTCCGCCAGGCTGCGCAGGCTTTCCAGATTTCTGCGACAGGTCATACAGCGTGTCCACCAGATAGTTCATCTTCTGGAGGAAGTTCTGCCGGAGCGCGGGATCGTACGCGGTGCTCGCATACGCCTGCGCGATCGCCGTCAAATAATGACCGCTCGCATGTCCGCGCAGCCTCGTCGTCTGGCTGTCCCATCCGCCAAGCGCGCGCGTACCTTCCGGTTGCGGCTGGCCGAACGTCTCGCGGAAGTTGTAGAGAAAGCTGTCGGGATTTGACGCCGCCAGGCCCTTGAGGAATTTGTCGCGATTCTTCGTGAAGGGTGTGTCGCGGCCCTGCGCGTCCTTGTCGAGCGTCACGCGATCGAGTGCGAACGTTTCAAGCAGCCGCTGCGGCGTTGCCGCCGGAAGGTTCGCTTTGACGACGACCGTGGCTTTTGGCTCGAAGGTCGTGCCGGGCACGCGGCCGGTGACGACGAAGGTGCCGGCGTTGAGCACGGACGTGTTGTCGGTGGGCGAGGGCCAGATCACGCGCACGCTGCCCGCGGCGCCGCCGAAGGTGGCGGGCACGAACGCCGGCAAGTGCGGCATCATGCCGACCGCCGTCTCAATGGTGACGTCGGAAACTTTCGTGAGGCGTCCTGTGAACGGTGAGTCTTTCGGGATGTTGGCAATTGAAATTTCCGGCGCGCCACCACGGCCGCGCGCGGATTGCGCTGCGGCAGTGGCATTGCGGCGAATCGTCGCGATCGGTTCATCGCCAAGCGCCACGCGATAGAGGCGCACGTCGCGGAGCCGGCCATGCAGCGTTGGCGCGGCGTTGTCCTGCGTGCGGCCGAAGAACAGCCGATTGTTCGCGGAGTTCTGCGGCACAATCTGCGCGGGCGTCGCGCTGACGTTCGTCGCCTGTCCCGCGCGCGCGCCATCGATGTACGCGGTCAGCACGCGGCCGGCCGGATCGAGCACCACGCCAAAATGCAGCCACTGGTTGTCGACGAGCGCCCTGGCTGGTGTTTCACCGGCAACTTTGCCGTCCACGACCGCGGCGGCGTGAAAGCCCTGCGTATCCACCCACGCGGAGAGCCTGGTCGCCGCGTTTTGACCGAAATCGAATACCGGACCGGTGGCGCGCGTGGGCAGAAACAGCCAGCCCACCACCGCGATCGCGTCTTCGCCCGCGAGCGCATTCGCCGGCAGTTGCACGTGCGCGCCATCGCCGGTCAGCAGAAGCACCCGGCGTCCACTGTCGTCCACGAACACGCCGCTGCCGACCAGCTTGCCGTGCAGCTGGTTTCGCGACGAATCCTCAACCGTGCCGTTGAACTGATACCGCGCGACCAGGCTGGTTTCGCCGATGCCGTCCAGCATCTGGTCGCCGCCGCCCTGAGTGGCCGTCTGCGGATTGGTCCCGGCTTGGTGGGCCAGCATCGCGGTCGCGGTCGACAGTGACAAAAGTAAGAAAAGGAATGTGCGGGGCATGAGGGGAGATTAGCTCAACTAAGGGAACGACGGGAACGACGAGAACGACGAGAACGTCTTTGAGGTAAGCTGCGCCGCAGGCCTTCAAATGCCCCTGCTCCCATCGCCGATCCCGGCGGCCCTTACGCGGCTGCGGCGTCGTTTGGCGATAGGTCTCTTTTTGGAGATCTGGCCCGTCTGGGCCATCGGCAGCTTGATCGCCGCGGGCACGATCGTCGTGCTGTGCCGGATGTTTGTGCCCGGCGCTGAGCCCTATCTCGGCTGGTTGTGGGCACTCCCCGTGCTCACGCTGATTCCAGCGCTCATTATTTCCATCCGGCGTGCCTACGCTCCAACAGACATCGCTGCCGTTGCCGATTGGCTCGGCGGCGGGCGAGGTGCGCTGCTGACCTGGTTCGAGACGGCGGATTCCGCGTGGGCAGAATCGCCGCTGGTGCAGCAATCGTCAGAGTTCCGGCTTCCTCGCATTCGTCTGGGTCTCACGCAGTTGGCGGTGGTTCCCGCGCTCGCATTTCTCGTCATCGCGTGGCTGCTGCCGCAGAGCGTTCGCGCGTTCAACACCAGCGAGGCGCTCGCGGAGGAAATAGCATCGAATCTGAAGGCCGCCGTCGTTGAGCTGAAGCAGGAATCGCTCCTCACTCAGGAGGAAGCAGAACAGCTCGAAGAGCAGATCGAACAGATACGCGCCGGCGCGGAAGAACGCGTTGACCCATCGTCGTGGGAAGCCGCCGACGCGTTGCGCGAGCAGGTGGTCGCGAAGCTGACGGAAAAGCAGGAAGCGGTGAAGTGGGCGGAGGAGAGTCTGGCCCGGCTCGCGGCCTCGGCGGATTCGCTGGGCGCGGGCGAATCGTTGTCGAACGCCGAGACGGCCGAACTGACCAAGGCGCTGGAGAAGCTGTCGAAAACAGGTCTGCTCGCCGGCGCACCGGAAAAACTACGCGGCCTCCTGCAGCCGGGCCGGCTGCCTACCGATCCCAAGGCGCTCCGCGATCTTGCGGCTTCGCTGGGTAAGTATCTGGCGGAGACAAATGGCAAGTTCACCAACGCGGCGTCGCTGGGAAGGGAGTTCGGGCGATTCAATCCGGCCGAATTCGAAAACGGCGCGGGCGATTCAGCAGCCAACAGTGGCGAACCGGGTCGCGGCGGCGTCAGTCGCGGCCGGGCCGATGCCGAACTGACGTGGGGGCAGGAGACCACACCGTTCGATCGGTTCAAGTCGAAGCCGTTGCCGCCAGGCGCCGCACGATCGCCCGACGACTGGGCGCCGGTGGTCACGCTTCCTGGTGCGCCGCAGGAAGCGCCACTCATTGGCGGACAAGGCGCATCGCGTGACTATGCGGCCTCGGCGGGCGATGCCGCCTGGCGTCGTTCACTCGCGCCACGGCACCAGGCCGCCGTGAAAAAATATTTCGCGCCCACGAAAGACAATAAAGACAAAGACAAGGATAAGTGAGCCATCGTGAGCACCGACGGTCGATCCCTGCTTGATCCCGCACGCGTCGCAGACAGTCAGTCGAAAATCGCGCGCGTCGTCCACGAACTCCGCCGCGTCATTCTGGGAAAGGAACAGGCGATTGATGAGGTCGTGACCGCGCTGCTCGCGCAGGGGCACGTCCTTCTGGAAGGCCTGCCGGGTCTCGGAAAAACCGAATTG
>Ga0315912_10006261_pt1 | contig 10694 bp, 8 predicted proteins | sample VfabasoilMG_FD_204469 | JGI IMG/M metagenome (GOLD analysis project Ga0315912, IMG submission 204469) | Garden soil microbial communities collected in Santa Monica, California, United States - V. faba soil | ecosystem: Environmental > Terrestrial > Soil > Garden | place: USA: California... | reverse complement strand
TGCGAATTCGCCCTGGCTACCGTGGATCTCCGCCGCAAGCGCGCGCAGCATCTCGTCACTCGGCTGATCGGCGACCGTGGTCGCCTCGTCGTCGTCGGGCTCCAGGGGCGGTGGCAGGTCGGTGGGAATGCAGCCGCACGAACGGCGCAGCACGAGCTCGGTACCGAGCTCCGTGACGGGCGGAACCGATTTCTCCGCGAGCAGGTCGAGCAAGGTGCGCGCCGCCTGAGCGCCGAGACGTTCCAGAGGCTGCCGGACCGTCGTGAGCGAAGGCGAGTGGATGCGGGCAAGCGCCATGTCGTCGAACCCGACGACCGCCACCTGATCGGGCACCGCGATGCGCCGGCGCGAGAGCTCGTCGATGACCCCGAAGGCCGTATGGTCGTTCGCGGCGACGATCGCGTCGAGCTCCGCGACCGGAACCTGGCGGGTGTCGAACAGCTCGTACAGGGCGCGCGTTCCGCTCTCGCGCGTGAACTCCCCGGCCAGGACCAGCTCCGGATCGTAAGGAATTTCGTGCTCTTCGAGCGCTGCCACGTAGGCCCGGTGCCGTTCGTCGGCCTCCTGGTTGGTCTCCGTGCCACGAATGAACGCGATGCGCCGATGAGCATGGTGCTCGATGAGGTGGCGCATGAGCTGCGTCACCCCGTCGGAGCCGTTGATGCCGACGCTCGGAACGCCCGTCGCCGCACCGATGCTGCAGACCGGCAGCCTTTTCTCGCGGAGCCAGTCGCCCATCGCCGAGGCGCCCACGTACTGCCCGACCACGCTCGATACCGACAGCACGGCGTCGGCGTTCGCGGGCCGGATGACGTCGAGCAAGAAGGACCGCCCCCGATGCTCTGGATGCGGATCGGAAAGCGCCCCGCCGAGGCAAGAGATCAGCGTGCCGCCGGCCCCCTCGACCACGGCGCGCGCCGCTTCCACCAGCGTCCATTCGTACTCGTCGCTCGCGACGTACGAGAACACGGCGACACGCGGGCCGCCTGGGGGTCTCGTCTCGCTCGGCGCGTCGGTCAATGCGGCTCGAGCCTAGCCTCGGCGCGGCGCGCGGTCACGAGCCCACGGAGCAGGGCGCTTCTCGAGCCCGCTCAGGCTTCGGCGGTGGTACCCCGGTCGGGAACCGCGAGCGGGCGGGCGACGGGCTGCACGCGAGTCTTGAGCATCTGAATCACCTGCTCACGCGTGCGGACCGGAGCGCCGTCGAGCGCCACGACATGGTCAGCGAGGTGCGACCAGCGCCGGAGCATCAGCGACAGCCAGACCTCGAAAAAGTCGATGCCGTCGAAGACGAGCGAATCGTGGCGCGCGTATTCGCCGAGCGCACGCTCGAACTCCACGGGGTGTTGCGTCCAGTGGCACGCCGGCTTCACGTGGTGAAGCACGTGATACCCGTCGTTGAAGCAGCGCCGGTTGTAGCGCGTGTTGATGCAGGTGATGCTCGCGTGGTACGGATTTTCCGGCGTTTCCGCCACGACGAACGAGTGCTGGGCCCAGTTTCCCATCATCATCAGCGTGCGCATGAGGATCAGCGGCACCACGAACACCACGAGCGTGGGGATCGGCCGCCAGACGGCCAGGAGCGCCGCGGCCAGCCAGAAGCCCCCCTCACCCACCAGCACGCGCCGGAAGAGCTTCCACTGGCGGCGGCGGTAGAAATAAACCTCGAGCTCGAACAGGCCCACGAACAGGAAGCGGAAGAAGTAGCGGAGCCAGTGGTCGAAGCGATCGCGACGAAACCGCATCGTGGAGCTCAAATCCGCCTCGAGGTTCTCCTCCCGATGGTGCATGCCGAGGTGGTGGGAGAAGTAGCTGCCGGGCGATTGCCCGAAAAACGGGCCGACCAGCCACGGGATCACGTGGTTCAACGCCCGGTACTGCTTCTTGAAGAGCGGGCGGTGCGACGTGCAGTGCAGCATCAGGGTGAAGCGATCGATGAGCCCCACGAACAGCACCAACCAGTAGGCGGGCGCGGCATAGAGCCACGGCACCGGTACGAAGAAGAGCGCCGCACCGACGGCGGCCAGCGCGAGACACTGCAGCGTGAGCCAGACGATCGCCACGTCCCGGGGGTCGTTGAGCAGGCGCGCCACCGGCGAGAGGAAGGAAGGTGCGGACTCGGTCCGCGGGTCGGTGAGGGTCATGTCCGGACGGTTTCCTGGTCTCCGAATTAGCACCTTTGCGCGCGAGCCTCGAGTTTGGGAGGGTAAGCGCGGATGGACGAGGATAGCACGGTCCCAGTCTCGCCCCGGCACTCGGTCCGGCTGGCGCGGGAGTACGTCATCATCGTGCAGAAGGGTCAGCGCAGAGATTTCGTGGTGCGCACGATCACCCGGCGCGAGGCGGGCGGCGTCCCCCTGATGTCGGCCGAGATCGTGATCGCGGGGGAGGACACCCGCGCCGAGTTCCCGCTCGCACGCGAGTATCCGCTCCACTTCCGCAAGACGTATTTTCCGGGACGCCTGCACGGCGATCCGAAGGACGAGTACGACCGCCAGACGCGCGCCAGCGAGATCCTCGGCGTTCCCCCGCCCATCGGCCACGCGCCCACGGTCTTTCGCACGTGCCTGCTCCCCGGCGTGCCGTACTCGACGATCTCGCCCTTCGCTGCCGAGCCGGAGGAAGCCAACATCCCCAAGGCGCACAAGTTGCCGCTCGCACAAGCGGCGGGCCTGTGGCAGCTCGCCGAGAGCGCGTTCCGGCAGATCACGACGCTGCACGCTGCCGGCCTCTCGCACGGCGACACCGAGCTCCACAACTTCGTCGTGTGCGCCTCGCCGCTCGAGATCCTGCCCATCGACTTCGAGGGCGCCGCCGAGCGAACCGGCATGGCAGACGACGACTGGAACTATCGGGTCGACAAGGACACGGCACCGCTCTTGCGCCAGGCCGTGCTGCTCGAGTGCGCGCTCGGCATTCAGACCGGCGCGTTCGCCGACCTCGCGCACGCGCGCATGAACAAGCTGTTCAAGGACGGGGAGCGCTTCCGCCGCGAGATCGAGCGCCGCTCCGATCTCGACTGACGCGCGCCCCCGACTCGCCAGCTCGAGTCCCACAAAAAAAAAGAGGGCGAGAAGCCGGCTGCTGGCTCCTCGCCCTGAGTGTCGCCCGCACGGTTCGGGCGACTGCTAAGCGACTCAGCGAATGAAGAGCATCTCCTGGTAGGTCGGGAGCGGCCACTGGTCGTCGGCCACGATGCCCTCGAGCGTGTCCGCCGCGGCGCGGATGCTCAGCATCGTCGGGAGCACCTTGTCACGCAGGTGCTTGGCCTCGTCGGACACCGAGCTCGCCTCGTGGGCGAGCGCGGACTCGAGCGACCCGAGTCCCTTGTCGAGGTCGGCCACGAGGGTCGCGATCTGCTCGCCCAGCTTGCCACCCGCGGGCAGCGTGCCGACGAGCTCCTTCTGGTAGCGCAGGGCCGCCGGAAGGATCTGCGTCTTGGCCATCTTGACGACGAGCTTCGCCTCGACGAGCACCGACTTCACGTACTGCTCCATGTAGACCTCGTAGCGGCTGTGAAGCTCGCGCGGGCTCAGGATGCCGTACTTCTCGAAGGCCTGAATCACTTCGGGCTTCTCGTAAACCGGCAAGGCCTCGATCGAGGTCTTGAGGTTCGGCAGGCCGCGCTTCTCGGCCTCGGCGTGCCACTCTGCCGAGTAGCCGTTGCCGTTGAAGACGACCGCCAGGCTCTCCTTGGCGATCTCGGTCAGGAGGCCCTGGATGGACGCGTTCAGCGTCTTGCCGCTGGCCACCGCCGCTTCGAGCTTCGAGGCGATGAAGTCGATCGACTCCGTGATCGCCGTGTTGATGGCAATCACCGGAGCGGTGATCGACTGGCTCGAGCCCGCCGCGCGGAACTCGAAGCGGTTGCCACAGAAGGCGAAGGGGCTCGTGCGGTTGCGATCGCCCGGGTCCTTCGGCAGCTTCGGCAGCACGTCGACGCCGATCTCGAGCGTGCCCTTCATCTTCGACGACTTGGCACCGCCCGCCTTGATCTGCTCGAACACGTCGGTGAGCTGCTCACCGAGGAAGATCGAGATGATGGCCGGAGGTGCTTCGTTCGCGCCGAGGCGATGATCGTTGCCGGCATACGCGATGGAGGCGCGCAGGAGCGCTCCGTGCTTGTGCACGGCACGGATGACGGCGCTGCAGAACACGAGAAACTGTGCGTTCTCGTGCGGCGTGTCACCCGGGTCGAGCATGTTGCCCTGCGTCGAGTTGCCGAACGAGAAGTTCACGTGCTTGCCGGAGCCGTTGACGCCGGCGAACGGCTTCTCGTGCAGCAGGCAGACCATGCCGAACCGCTCGGCCACGCGCTTGAGCGTGATCATGATGAGCTGCTGGTGATCGGCCGCCACGTTCGCGCTCTCGAACACGGGCGCGATCTCGAACTGGCCCGGTGCCACCTCGTTGTGGCGCGTCTTGGCCGGGATGCCGAGCTTGAACATCTCGAGCTCGCACGCCTGCATGTAGGCGAGCACGCGCTCGGGGATCACGCCGAAGTACTGGTCCTCGAACTCCTGGCCCTTGGCCGGCTTCGCACCGAACAGCGTGCGACCCGCGAGCATGAGGTCGGGGCGCTGCAGGTAGAAGCGCTTGTCGACCAGGAAGTACTCCTGCTCGGGGCCGGCGTAGGAAACGACCTGCGCCGTTTTCTCGTGGCCGAAGAGCTTGAGGATGCGCTGCGCCTGGGTGTTGAGTGCCTGCATCGAGCGGAGAAGCGGCGTCTTGTTGTCGAGCGCCTCACCCGTCCACGACACGAACGCCGTCGGGATGCAGAGCGTCGTGCCGCCGAGCACGTAGGCGAAGCTCGTCACGTCCCACGCCGTGTAGCCGCGCGCCTCGGACGTCTGACGGATGCCGCCGCTCGGGAAGCTCGAGGCGTCGGGCTCACCCTGGACCAGGAACTTGCCGGCGAACTCGACGATCGCGCCGCCCTTGTTGTCAGGGTTCAGGAAGCTGTCGTGCTTCTCGGCCGTGAAGCCCGTGAGCGGCTGGAAGATGTGGCCGTAGTGGGTGGCGCCCTTCGCCATCGCCCACTCCTTCATCGCGGAGGCGACGACATCCGCGATCTTCGGGTCCAGCAGTGCGCCCTTCTCGATCGTCTGCTTCAGTGACTTGAAGACGTCCTTCGGCAGGTACTTCTCCATGGCCTCGTAGCCAAAAACGTCACTGCCAAAGACCTTCGCCGGGTCCTTGAGACCGGGGGGCACCACCGGGGGGATGGTCGCCGCCAACTCGGAAATCGCCTGTGCGCGCTGGGTATTGCCGCTCATCTTTCGTTCCTTGTTTCGAGCCGACGGCGCCGGGGCCGGTCGGGCACTGTGGAGTCTGGAGGGGGTAACCGAGCCTTTTTTTCGGGATTGTTTCACAGGTGTCTCGATCCCCGGGGCCGCCCACGAAACATAATCGGCCAATCAGCCGACACTTGCAAGTGCCCGATGACGCGACATGGCGTGAAGCTTTCTTTCCCCCCTCACCTCCCCATCCGCTCAGGTAACTCCGGTGCCTGGCAGGCGCAAATCGCGCGCGCGGAGCACGGGCAGCTCGCTCGAGAGCGCGAGCGTGCGCTCGATCACGTTGCGCAGCTCACGCACGTTGCCCGGCCAACGCTCGGCGACGAGCGCCGCGATCGCGTCGGAGGTGAGCACCGGCGGCGGCTTGCGGCGCGAGACCGTGCGCACGAAGTGGCGCGCGAGCACCGGGATGTCGTCGCGACGCTCGCCCGCGGCCGCTCAGGCGGGCTCGAGCTCGCTCGTGCAGAACTTGCAGCGCGTCGCGCGCGCCGGGACGCTCTCGCAACACGCCGGGCAGTCGCGCATCGCCGGCGGTGCGGCCGGTGCTGCGGGCCCGACGAACTTGGCTTCGGCCGCCTTGACGAGGCGACTCACGATGATGAAGAGCACGACCGCCACCACGAAGAAGTCGAGCACGGTGCCCATGAAATCGCCGTACTTGATCACGACGTTGTCCTTGGGATCCGCTGCCACCTTGAGCACCCAGCCCTGCGTGCGCCAATCGCCGCTCGGAAGCACGAGCGCCACGAGCGGCATGACCAGGTCGGCCACCAGCGACGAAACGATCTTCCCGAAGGACGCACCGATGATCACGCCCACGGCGAGATCGACGACGTTGCCCTTGAACGCGAATTTCTTGAAATCGTCGACGAACGCCATGGTCTGACTGGCTCCCTGAAGGGGCACGCGGGGGTCGGTCGACCACGCGGCTGGCGGAGTCTAGAGCGCGTCTCGTGACGGTGTCGAGGTGGAGCACGCTCGACGGCGGTGCGCTCGAGACGAGCGCGGTTTCTGGCGCTCGCGGCGCTCATGCTCGGTTGCGTTTCGAGCAGATACCCACAAAACGCGTCGAGCCACGCGTGGACCGCGTGGCTCGACGTGAAGCTCGGGGGTTCCGGAGCTTAGTTGGCGCCAGCGCCGCCGCCGCGACCACCGCGACCGGCACCGCCTGCAGCACCGCCACGGCCTCCGGCTCCCGCGGCACCGCCACGGCCTCCGGTCGCGCCGGCCATACCGCCGCCGCCCGCCATGCCGCCGGATGCACCGGCCTGGCCACCGGTCGCGCCGGCCATGCCGCCGCCGCCCGCCATGCCGCCCATGCCGCCCATGCCGCCCATGCCGACGCTGCAGTCGACCGGACCCCCGCTACCACCCACGAGCGAGAAGTTGCTGAGGGTGAGGTCAATCGGAAAGGGCGTCGCCGAGGCGTCGGGATCGATCTGCCACTGGAAGCCGAGCACCTGCGTCACGTCCACGGTGGCGAGCGGCTTGCCACCGGTCATGTCGGCGAAGTTGACGGTCTGCGGCGCGTCGCTCGGCATGATCGTCTTGCTCGGCGAGACGCACTCGACGCCGGAGGCACCCACGCAGGCACCCTTCTTGTTCGTCGCGTCGATCGGCTCGTCGGCGTTGAGCTGAACCACGAACTTGAGGGCGTTCGGCTTGTCCACCGACATGGTGTTGCCGGACAGCGTGAACGTCACGCCCGTGTAGCCCATCAGGGACGAGCACTTCCCGGTGTAGATGCCGAAGCCGTCGTAGTTGGCGACCGTGCCGGTGATGTGCAGCTTGGTCGGGTCGGTGGTCTTGTCGACCATGACCGTGGCTTCCTGATAGCTGTACGTGCCCTGGAACGGGCTGTCCGCAGCGAACGTGCCCCAGTTGACGATCAGGTTGCACGTGGCCGCCGCGGGCATCGAGCAGTCGAAGGCCGCACTGCCTGCCGCACCGGCTGCAGCACCGGCCATGCCACCCGCGGTGGTGCCACCCATGCCGCCCGTCGCGACGGTGCCGCCCATGCCGGCCGCGCTGCCGCCCGTGCCTCCGGTACCGGTCCCAGAGGTGCCGCCCGTCGTCGCGCCACCCGTGGCCTTACCGGCCGAACCACCCGTCGTGGAGGTACCGCCCTTGGCCGCGTTGTTGTCCCCGGTGTCGTCGTCGTCTTCCTTGCTTGAACAAGCAACGACCACGAACGTCGTCGCGAGCACCGCGAACCCAGTTGCACCTACCGTCCACTTGCGAGCCATATCGATACCTCCGGCCATAAGGCCAATGAGAAGGAGCGCGCAGAGGCTACGCAACCTTCCGCCACCTGTCCAGCAAACCGCCCGAAAACGCGGGGATTGGGATTGGTTTCGCGAGAACTCTGACCGACCTGCCGCCGTCGCGTGACATTCTCTGCCGCACCGCGTCGGCAGCCGAAGCGCTCGCGCGATGTTCGTGAGCGCGGAATCATGTGCTGTCCGTGCACGAGTGACGATGCACCGAGAAGCTGCTCGCGACGCGACATCTCGCCAAGACGAACCCGAGATTGGAACCGGTCCCGGTTTTTCGCGCTCGGCGGCTCCACTTGGGTTGGACGGTCCATGCTGCTGCTCGCTTCACTCGCCCGGCGCTCGCCCCCTTTGCCCGTCGCGGCCCACGGGGCTGCGCGTCGGTGCCAGGCGGCGCCCGTGCCGTTAATGAGTACCTTGGGGCCGAAAACCGAGGCAGCGAGGCCCGCGCCGGCCAGGGCCGGAGGGCTTTCGGCAGTACCGTGCAGCTAGATTGCGGGAGGCGGACGCGATATGGGTCTGCCCCATGCAATGGCTCCGGGTGCTCGGCGTTCTCCTCGTTACCGGCTCGTTCGCGGCAGGCTGTGCCAAGGGCAGAGACGTGAAGTCGGCCGGCAAAGAGGACAAGCTTGCCTACGGCGAGTCGGGCACGGGGAAGAAGTGCGACACGCCGTCTTCATCCTGTGACGAGGTCAAGGATCCGAGCCTCGACTTCAAGGAGAAGTGCCGCGAAGCGGGCTTCCGCATGAAGCAGTGCGGCTGCGAGAACCTCTGCTCCGGCAACATCAACGGCGACCGCACCGGCTATACCAGGAAGAACGAGTTCAAGACCTGCAAGCACACCGACGACAAGTGCGAGACGCAGGAGACGAGCGCTGCCTACCAGGACGCCTGCGAGAACGCCGGCGGTGAGATGATGGAGTGCAACTGCGAGTGGCTCTGCTCCAAGAAGCTCAAGGAAGCGATCCCGGATCCGGTGAAGGAAGAGGAGAAGAAGGGGGACGACGCGACCGCAGGCGACGAGAAGAAGGACGAGAAGAAGAAGGAAGACAAAGCCGGCAACATGGACGGCAAGTCTTCGGAAGAGATCGCCAAGGAAAAGGCCGCGAAGGACAAGGCGGCCAAGGATCAGGCTGCGAAGGACAAGGCGGCCAAAGAGAAGTCGTCCAAGGACAAGTCGTCCAAGAACAAGTCGTCCAAGGACGAGACCAAGGAAAAGGGCGATCGCTTCAAGCTGCCGGAGTGAGCCGCTCCGCTAGCCTGACCTCCGTCTCGTAGACCATCGAGACGTGATTCGACGCGTCGGCGTGGCGCGAGAACGCGGCGTCGAGCCTGGCGACGAGCTCGGCGAGCGCCGGGCCTGCCTTCGGAACGTACGAGGCGCTGAGCGCGCGACCGACGAGCGCGTCGCGACCGAGCTTTTGAGCGTGGACGAAGCGCTCGACGCGCGTCGCAGCGAAGAGCCCCGAGCGCGCGACCGCATCCACGTCGGCCTCCATCGCCTCGAGCGCGGGGTTGGCGCCAATCGCGAGCAGGGCGTCGCGGTAGGCGGCGGTGAACGCGTCGGCCGTCGAACGACGGTTCCACACGAGGGCCAGCCGGCCCCCCGCACGGAGCGCGCGCGCCATCTCGGCGAGCGCCGGCTCGGGGCGAAACCAGTGAAAGGCCTGCGCGGCGAGCACCAGATCGGCCGCTCCGTCCGCCACGGGCAGGCGCTCGGCCGTACCGTCCAGGAAGCTCACGCGGGGGTCGGCCGCCGCGGCTTCGCGCATCTCGCGATTGGGCTCGACGGCGAGCACGCGCACGCCGCGCTCGGCGAGCAGGCGCGACGAGATACCCGTGCCCGCGCCCACGTCGACCGCGAAGAGCCTCGCGGGTGGGCCGAGCCCGCGCAGCACGGCGTCGATCGCCTCGCGCGGGTACGTCGGGCGGTACTTCGCGTAGTCGTCTGCCCGGTTGGAGAAGCGTCCGGTCGGGTCGTGCGGCGCCTGGTCAGGCACCGCCCGAGCCTATCAGCGAACGTCGCCCACGTGCTTCGTTTCGCAGCCGTAGAGCACCTCGATCCTCGCGCTCGTGTCGGCCTTGACCGTGTCGCACGTCGAGCCACAGAGCTTGATCTGCTGGTGCGTGTCGTCCACGAACGTCCAGCCCTCGTCGCAATGGTCGGGGTCGGTGAAGCCGACGGCGGTCGGGTCTCCCGCCCCGCTCGAGTAGTTCACGTTCACGCGTCCGTCGAAGTTCTGCCCCGCGGGCGGCGCCGGCGCGTTGTAGACGCAGTCGATCGCCACGGCAGTGCGGATGTCGTTGAACTGCTTGGCGAGCTGGGTCGTGAGATCCTGCGTCGGATCGATGAGCATGGCCTGCTGCGTGCCTCCGCTCACCGCGATCTTGTCGAGCTCGTTCAGGTTCGGCCCGACGCCGAGCACGTAGGTGCGGATGCGATTGTTGCCGGCGTACTTCTGCTTCGCGACGTCTGCCGCGAGCTCGATGGTGTTGTTCTCGTCGTCGTTGTCACAACCGAGCGGGTAGCCGTCGGTGGCGTACACGACGACGACCTGCTGGTTCGTGTGCGCGTCGGCCCAGCTGGCGGCGTGGTCGAGCGCGCCGGTCAGGGAGGCCACGGTCGGCGTGTAACCAGACGGTGACTGATCGTCGATCGCCCGGTTGATTCCGTTCGAAGCGTTCGGCAGGAGCGCGATCTCCGCGTCGGGACGCTCGTAGTCGCTCGCGCGGCAGCTGTTGTTGCGACTGAAGAAGCTGATACCTGCCCACATGCCGGCGCTCTGCGGCGAGGAGAAGAAGTCCTTGAGCGCGGGGCGCATCTCCTTCCAGCGCGTGTTGTCGAACTCCTCGCGCGGGTCCGCGGTGCACACGGGATCCATGCGCTCCGGGATGGGGCAGCGCATCGAGCCCGAGATATCCACCATGAAGAGCAGCGCGACCTCTTGCTTGTCGCCCTGTCCCGAGGTCACGGCACAGGCCGTCCCGCCGTCGAGCGCGCCGCCCGAGCCGGTGCTCGCCGTGCCTGCGCTGCCGCTCGTGCCACCGCCGACCGAAACCGAGCCCGACGAGCCGGAGGCGCCACCGACGGACACCGAGCTCCCGCCCTTGCCGACGTTGATGC
>Ga0315912_10006260_pt1 | contig 10697 bp, 10 predicted proteins | sample VfabasoilMG_FD_204469 | JGI IMG/M metagenome (GOLD analysis project Ga0315912, IMG submission 204469) | Garden soil microbial communities collected in Santa Monica, California, United States - V. faba soil | ecosystem: Environmental > Terrestrial > Soil > Garden | place: USA: California... | reverse complement strand
CTTCCTTGAGGGTCTTGAAGCCCTGCATCTGGATCGCGGAGAAGTGCGCGAAGAGGTCTTCGCTGCCGTCATCGGGCGTGATGAAGCCGTAGCCCTTCGCGTCGTTGAACCACTTCACAGTTCCGGTTGCCATGTTGTTGCCATGCCTCTTGTTAAACGGGTGGAGTCCCGCACATCGTTCGGTACGTAGGGCCCGCTCGTCAAAAGGCGATGCAGAATCCTCGAGACCAAACTCCAAGGCGCTTTCTACGCGGGGTTTCGGGGAGTGTCAAGCACGGCCGGGAAGCCCCAATCCGGGGCGTCCGGGGCGCCCGGCGGCGCGCCCAAGCGTTTGAAGGGTCTTGAAAAACGCCGTCCTGTTGTCCATATTTGAGGTCATATCCCCAGCCACGCAATCCATGGCCGAAAAACCCAGTGGCGCGACCGTCCTCAAGCCGAGTGAAACGCAGGTCAAGCCGCCTCCGATGTACCAGGTCGTCATGTACAACGACGATTACACGCCGATGGAATTCGTGGTCGAAGTCATCCAGCTCTTCTTCGCGCTGCCGCGGGAACGGGCTACCCAGATAATGCTCAAAGTGCATACGGAAGGCAGGGGCGTCTGTGGGATTTATCCGAAGGACGTCGCCCTGACCAAGGTGGAACAAGTCACTGCGTACTCGCGCCAACACCAGCATCCGTTACAGTGCGCGATGGAGGAAACATGATCGCCCAGGAGCTGGAAGTCAGTCTGCACATGGCCTTCGTCGAGGCCCGGCAGAAGCGGCACGAGTTCATCACCGTGGAGCACCTGCTGTTGGCGCTTTGCGACAACCCCTCGGCCTCCGAGGTGTTGAAGGCGTGCGCCGCGAAGATCGACGAGCTGAAGAAGGCACTGTCCGACTTTGTGATGCAGCACACGCCGACAGTCGCCGGCACCGGCGAGGTGGACACTCAGCCGACCCTCGGATTCCAGCGCGTCATCCAGCGCGCGATCCTGCACGTCCAGTCGTCCGGAAAGAAGGAAGTGACGGGCGCCAACGTGCTGGTCGCCATTTATGGGGAGAAGGACTCGCACGCCGTCTACTTCCTGCACCAGCAGGGGGTGTCGCGGCTCGACGTCGTGAACTACATCTCGCACGGCATCACGAAGGCACCCCAGGCGCCCGGCCAGCGCGAGGAGGGTGAGAACGAGACCGAGCAGCCCGAAGCCCAGACCGGCGGGGCGCTCGAAAGCTTCACCCAGAACCTCAACCAGCTGGCGGTCGACGGCAAGATCGATCCGCTCATCGGGCGCGAGTCCGAGCTCGAGCGCGTGATCCAGATCCTCTGCCGCCGCCGCAAGAACAACCCGCTGCTCGTGGGAGAGGCGGGCGTGGGCAAGACGGCGATCGCCGAAGGCCTCGCCAAGCGCGTGGTCGACGGGCAGGTGCCCGAGATTCTATCGAAGGCGCAGGTCTACGCCCTCGACATGGGCGCGCTCCTCGCGGGCACCAAGTACCGGGGCGACTTCGAGCAGCGCCTGAAGGCGGTCCTCAAGCAGCTGGTCGACAACCCCAACGCCATCCTCTTCATCGACGAGATCCACACGCTCATCGGCGCGGGCAGCGCCTCGGGCGGCACGCTGGATGCGTCGAACCTGCTGAAGCCGGCGCTTTCGTCGGGGGCGCTCAAGTGCATCGGGGCGACCACCTACAACGAGTTCCGCGGCATCTTCGAGAAGGACCACGCGCTCTCCCGCCGCTTCCAGAAGATCGACATCAACGAGCCGTCGATCCAGGAGACCGTGGAGATCCTGAGGGGCCTCAAGTCGCGGTTCGAGTCGCACCATGGCGTGAAGTACACGGCGAATGCGCTCACGACCGCGGCCGAGCTCTCCGCCCGCTTCATCAACGACCGGCACTTGCCCGACAAGGCGATCGACGTGATCGACGAGGCGGGCGCGCTCCAGCGCATCCTGCCGAAGTCGAAGCAGAAGAAGGTCATCGGCAAGCCCGAGATCGAGGAGATCATCGCCAAGATCGCGCGCGTTCCGGCGCGAAATGTCTCCAGCGACGACCGCGACCAGCTGAAGAACCTCGACCGCGACCTGAAGGCCGTGGTGTTCGGCCAGGACCGTGCCATCGACGCACTGTCGTCGGCCATCAAGATGGCGAGGAGCGGCCTGGGCAATCCGCAGAAGCCCATCGGCTCGTTCCTCTTCTCCGGCCCCACCGGCGTCGGCAAGACCGAGGTCGCGCGGCAGCTCGCGTTCATCATGGGCGTCGAGCTCATCCGCTTCGACATGTCCGAGTACATGGAGCGCCACGCGGTGTCGCGCCTCATCGGCGCGCCCCCGGGCTATGTCGGATTCGACCAGGGCGGCCTCCTCACCGAGCAGATCACGAAGCATCCCTACTCGGTGCTCCTGCTCGACGAGATCGAGAAGGCGCACCCGGACATCTTCAACATCCTGCTGCAAGTGATGGACCACGGAACGCTCACCGACAACAACGGCCGCAAGGCGGACTTCCGCAACGTCGTCGTGATCATGACGACGAACGCGGGGGCCGAGGGGCTCTCGAAGTCGGGCATCGGCTTCGCGGTCTCCGCCAAGGCGGGCGACGAGATGGAGGAGATCAAGCGCATGTTCACGCCGGAGTTCCGCAACCGGCTGGACGCGGTCATCTCCTTCGGCGCGCTCGACGAGCAGATCATCCTGCGCGTGGTGGACAAGTTCCTGCTGCAGCTCGAGAACCAGCTCGCGGAGAAGAAGGTCGAGGCGATCTTCACCGACAACCTGAAGAAGTTCCTAGCGAAGAACGGCTTCGATCCGAAGATGGGGGCGCGCCCGATGGCCCGGCTCATCCAGGACACGATTCGCCGTGCCCTCGCCGACGAGCTCCTCTTCGGCAAGCTCTCGAACGGCGGGCGGGTAACCATCGACGCCGACGAGCAGGGGAACGTCTCCCTCGACATCGCGCAGTCACCCGCGCCAGCGGAGCCTGTCGAGTCGGCCTGAGCGAAAACCGGGGCCAGACCCCGGTTTTCGCTTCTGCGTTATCCTCTCATCGCCCACGAATAACACGCGATAGGGGGTTCCAATGAAACGGTTTTCCCTCGCGGCTGCGCTGTGCGCGATGGCCTTCGCCGCCGCCGCCCAGCAGCCCGCGCCCGCCGCACCGCCGCCGCCTCCGGCTTTCGCACCTTCGAACCTCACCGTGCCGGGCGTTCGCGCCCTGGCCGCCAACTGCGCCGCCTGCCACGGGACGGAAGGGAAATCCGCTCCGGGTTCCTCGGTCGCCGCCCTCGCCGGGCGCTCCGCCGCCGAGATCGCGGACATCATGGCGCAGTTCAAGGAAGGAAAGCGCCAGGCGACCGTCATGCACCAGATCGCGAAGGGCTACAGCGAGCCCGAGATCCACGCGATCGCCCAATACTTCTCGCGGCTCCCGCGGTAAGGAGGCTCCATGGAACGATTCTCGAATTCCCGCAGGCGTTTTCTGGAGGCGTCGGCTGCCGGCGTCGCGCTCGGCCTGACCGGATGCGCGTCCACGCCACCGCCCGGACCGAAGGGCGGCCGGGTCGCCATCATCGGCGGCGGCTACGGCGGCGCGACCGCGGCCAAGTACATCCGGATGCTCGACTCCTCCATCGAGGTGGTGCTGATCGAGCCGAACGAGGTCTTCGTTTCCTGCCCCATGTCGAACATGGTGCTCGGCGGGTTCCTGACGATGAACGACATCACCACGCCGTACACCGCGCTCGCGCAACGGCATGGCGTTCGCATCGTGCGCGACATGGCGACCGCTATCGACATGGAGAAGAAGCAGGTGCGGCTTGCCAAGGGCGATCCGGTGGCGTTCGACCGCCTGATCGTTTCGCCGGGCATCGACTTCATGTGGGAGGCGCTTCCCGCCATGGGATCGGCCGAGGCGCAGAGCCAGGTCCTCCACGCCTGGAAAGCCGGCCCGCAGACCGCGGCGCTGCGGCGGCAGCTCGAGGCGATGCCCGATGGCGGCACCTACGTGCTCTCGATGCCGGAAGCCCCGTATCGCTGCCCGCCGGGCCCGTACGAGCGCGCGTGCCAGGTGGCCGCCTACTTCAAGGCCAGGAAGCCCCGCTCCAAGGTGATCCTGCTCGACGCGAATCCCGACGTCACCTCGAAGGGGCCGCTCTTCAAGAAGGCATGGGCCGACCTCTACAAGGGCATCATCGAGTACCGTCCGAACAGCAAGGCGACGGACGTCGACGTGCGCGGAAGCACCGTCAAGCTGGAATTCGGCGACGTGAGGGGCGCGGTCCTCAACGTGCTGCCACCGATGAAGGCGGGTGCGATCGCGGCCCCGTTCATCACCGCGAACAACCGCTGGTGCGCCATCGATTGGCTCACGTACGAATCGAAGGCCGTGAAAGGCGTGCACATCCTGGGCGACTCACTGCTGCCCGGTCCCCTCATGCCCAAGTCGGCCACGATGGCGAACGGCCAGGGCAAGGCTTGCGCGGCGGCGGTCGTGGCGCTGATGCAGGGGCAACCCCCGAACAACTCGCCGACGCTGGTGAATACGTGCTACAGCATGGTTTCCGACAAGCTCGCGATTCACGTCGCCTCGGTTCACAAGTACGATGGGGGCGATGGGCAGATGAAGACGGTACCGGGCTCGGGGGGCGTGTCCGCGGCGATGAACGAGACGGAAGGCGCCTACACGATGAACTGGGCCAGGAATATCTGGGCGGATACGCTGGGCTGATCGCCCGGCCTTACAGGCTGTTACGCAGGAGGGGAATATCGCATCGGGCGTCGTGTTTGTCGCGTAATAATTGGCGAAGACCATGACGCGCAAGATCCTGGTTCTCTTTCCCGATGAATGGGACCGCGCCGCCGCGGCCGATCCCCGTCACCGGGACCATTTCGAATTCCACTTCGAGGGATTCGACCTTTTCAGCTTTCCCGACAACGCGCGGCTTTTCACTTTCCAGGCGCTGCGCTTCGTCGACCGGCTCGCGCGCAAGTACGCGCGTGCAGGCATTGCGGCCATCGTCACGTCCGACGAGCAGTTCGGCCCGTTCGTCACCGCGCTCCTCGCCGAGCGCCTGGGGCTCCCGCATACACCGCTCGAAGCGATCCTCACGCTGCAGCACAAGTACTACGCGCGCCAGGCGTTCCAGCGCGTCGTTCCCGGATCGAACGGCCGCTTCGGGCTCATTCCCCGCAATTACCGGCGGGAGGACATTCCCCTCGAATTCCCGTTCTATGCGAAGCCCTCCAAGGCGGCGTATTCGGTGCTCGCCCGGCGCGTGGACTCCTTCGCCGAGCTGCAGGAGCTCACGTCGTTCGGATGGTTCGAAGGGGCCATCATCGACCGGCTGGTCAGGCCTTTCGCGGACGTGATGCGCGCTTGCTCGGGGCTCACCGAGAGCCCTTTCTCCATGGTGGCCGAGGAGATCCTTCACGGCCGGCAGGTGACGGCGAACGGCTTCGCGCGCGACGGCAAGGTCACCATGATCGGCACCGTCGACTCGATCATGTATCCGGGCACGGACCAGTTCAATCGATTCCAGTACCCGTCGGCGCTCACGGCCGCGGAGCTGGCGCGCATCGACGAGGTCGCGGTGCGGGCCCTGGAGGGCGCCGGATTCAGGCACGGCATGTTCAACATCGAGATGCGCCTCGATCCGGGGTCGGGCACTCCACGGATCATCGAGGTCAATCCGCGCGTGGCCGGGCAGTTCTACGACCTCTTCGAGCGTGTCGACGGCTTCAGCCTCTTCGACGTCATGCTGCAGCTCGGCATGGGCGAAGCACCCGCAATCCGGAGCCGCTGCGGCTCGCAGGCGCACGCGGCAAGCTTCGTGCTGCGGGACCTCGACGGAGAGGGGCTCGGGCGCTGGCCGTCCGCGGGCCAGGTGAGCGAGCTCCAGCGGCGCAACCCTGGCGCGCACGTCATGATCTACCGGAAGCGCGGAGCCGACCTGCGGCGGGAAGTGAAGTGGCTCGGCAGCTATCGCTACGCGACTTTCAACCTCGGCGCGGCGACGCTCGAGGAGCTCTTCGCGCGTTTCCACCGGATCTGCGCGCAGATCGACTTCCACCCGCGTGGCCACCGCGTCCCGGCGCTCGAGTCGCTGCTCGCGCAGGCTGCGACCGGCGACGACTGAGGGTCCCTTGGCGCAATCGATCGACGATCTCTTCGACGCCTTCGAACGCCGCAAGCAACGCGAGTGGCGCGAAGCCAGGGACCGCGCAGACAAGGCCGTGCGCGATCGGGAGAGGGCCTCGGAGCTGATCGGCAGGAAGGTCCTCGATGCGATGACGCCCGTGATCGAGCGGATTCGCGAGCGCGGGCACATGGCCGAAATCTCTTCGCACCTCGACGCGGAGACGCCCCACGCCGTGGTGATTTTCACCCCGAAGCGCCTGAACGAGTTCGACCCCGAGCCGCAGCCCTCGCGGCTCCGCCTTTCCTGGACGGGACACGACTTCGTCGAGACCGCCCAGGAAGTCGCCGGGGCGGCCTCCCGGCGGGTAAGCGAACGTTGGCGAATCACGGACCTCGGCGAGGAGTGGGCGCGCCGCCAGCTCTACATCCTGGTCGAGACCGCGCTCAGGAACTGCTAGCGGGAGGGCCGGTCACCGGCCGGCCGATTCGATCCACGCGGCGTCGAAGGCGGGATTCACGAGCGCCGTGAGGACGTGGTCGCGCCAACTGCCGTCGATGAAGAGGTAGTTCTCCGCGAGTCCTTCGCGCCGGAAGCCGAGGCGCTGCAGGAGCTTCGCGCTGCGGTAGTTCTCCGGGCGATAGTTCGCCATGATCCGGTGCAGGCGCCGCTCGGTGAACATGTAGCCGATCGCCGCGGTGAGCGCTTCGTGCATCACGCCCTGGCCCTGCTGTGCAAGCGCGACCTGGTAGCCGAGGTGGCAGGCCTGGAAAGGTCCGCGCACGATGTTGGTGAAGTTGCACGTGCCGACGATGGGCGCGTCTGCGGGGAGCCGCGCATCCGTGCCCGCGCGCATCTGGATCACGAAGCGAACGGAGCGGTCCGTGTGGAACTCCTCGACGCCGAGCCGCAGCTTCTCGCGCCAGAATCCCGCGGTGAAGAAGCCCGGTCCCACCGGCGGCGACCAGCGGTCGAGGTGGCCGGGGAAGTTCGTCGAAAGGAAGTCGGCGACGGGACCTTCCATTCCGGGCCGCGCGAGTCGCACCAGCAGCCGGCCGGTCGCGATCTCCGGAAGTGTGGCGCCCGGGCGCGCGGCGAGGTGGCCGGCGGTCAGGCCGCGAAGACTCGCCATTGCTGCGGCCAGCCGTCGAGCGGTCCCCGCTTGAAGCCGCTTTTCGCGAACTGGTGCCAGCGCCCGACGACGAAGGCGATGATCGCGTTCGCGTAGGCGTTCGCGTCCCAGTCCGCGGGGAAGATGCCCGAAGTGATCGCGAGCCTCGTGCTTTGGCGAAGGGTGGCCTCGAGGCGGTCGAGCAGCTGGTTCACGCGCGTCTGCAGCCGCTCATCCTCGTTCACGAGGGCGTCGCCGATGAGCACGCGGGTCATCCCCGGATTCTTCTGGGCAAATCCCAGGAGCGTCGTGATCGTGGACTCGATCTGCTTCATCGCGTCCTTCTCCTCGGCCTGGATCTTGTTCACGAGGGTGAAGACGGTCTGCTCGATGAACTCGATCAGCCCCTCGAACATCTGCGCCTTGCTGGAGAAGTGGCGGTAGAGCGCGGCTTCGGACACCTCGAGCCTCGCGGCCAGAAGCGCTGTCGTGATCCGCTCGCCCTTCGGATCCTCGAGCATGGCTGCGAGCGTCTGCAGGATCTGGGCCTTGCGCTCCCCTGTCTTCGCCATCGTTCCTCCTAGTTCAACGGCGCCCGCCGAAGATCGAGCCGAGCACGCCGCGGATCAACTTTCGCCCGACCTCGCTCCCGATCGCGCGCGCGGCGCTCTTCGCCGCGGCTTCCATCGGCGTTTCCCTTGCGCGTCCCCCCGCGGTCTTGCCGCCGCCTTGCGGGAATCCGATCTTGCCGAGAATCTGGTCGAAGCCGCCGGGGCCGCCGCTCTCGGCCGTTCCACCCTGCGCCTGTCCCGGCGCCGCGGCCACGCGGCCCTGCAGCTTCTCGTAGGCCGACTCGCGGTCGACTTCCTTCTCATAGTGCCCCGCGACGAGCGAGGCGTCGATGACCTTGCGCCGCTCGTCCGCGCTCACCGGACCCAGGCGCGATCCGGGCGGCACGATGAAGGCGCGCTCCACCGGGGTGGGCGTGCCCTTCGCATCCAGGAATGAGACGAGCGCCTCGCCGACCGCCAGCTCGCCGATCGCCTTCTCGACATTGACCTTGGGATTCGCGCGGAAAGTCGTCGCCGCCGACTTCACCGCCGCCTGGTCGCGCGGCGTGAAGGCGCGCAGCGCGTGCTGCACGCGATTGCCGAGCTGTCCCAGCACCTTGTCGGGGACGTCGAGCGGATTCTGCGTGATGAAGTAGACGCCGACGCCCTTGGAACGGATGAGGCGGACGACTTGCTCGATGCGCTCGAGGAGCTCCCTGGGCGCTTCTGAGAAGAGCAGGTGCGCTTCGTCGAAGAAGAAGACGAGCTTGGGCTTCTCCGGATCGCCCACCTCGGGGAGCTTCTCGAAGAGCTCCGAGAGCAGGAAGAGGAGCAGCGTCGAGTAGACGCGCGGCGCCGTCATGAGCTTGTCGGCCGCGAGGATGTTGACCATGCCCTTGCCGGCGGACGACTGCATCAGGTCCTCGATGTCGAGCGCAGGCTCGCCGAAGAGGCGGGCGCCCCCCTGCGTTTCGAGGGCGAGGATCGAGCGCTGGATGGCGCCGACGCTCGCCGTGGAAATGTTGCCGTACTGGGTGCGGTACTGCGCGGCGTTGTCGCCCGCGTGCTGGACCATCGCGCGCAGGTCCTTGAGGTCCAGGAGCAGCAGCCCGCCCTCGTCGGCAATGCGGAAAACCGCGGCCAGCACGCCCGCCTGCGTCTCGTTCAGCTCGAGGATGCGCGCGAGGAGGATCGGCCCCATCTCGGAGATGGTCGTGCGCATCGGGTGCCCGGATTGGCCGAAGACATCCCAGAACGTGACCGGCGCCGCCGCGTAAGCGAAGTCCGCGATCTTGAGCTTGGCGGCGCGCTCCTCGACTTTCGCGTTGCCGCCGCCGGCGGCCGCGAGCCCGGCCAGGTCGCCCTTCACGTCGGAAAGGAACACCGGCACGCCGATCGCGCTGAAGCTTTCCGCGAGCTTCTGCAGCGTCACCGTCTTGCCCGTGCCCGTGGCCCCGGCGATGAGGCCGTGGCGGTTCGCCATCGCGGGCAGCAGCCCCAGGTCCGACTTCGCCTTCGCGACCACGATGGGCGATTGCACGTTCTTCGCTCTGGAGAGTGGCGGGAGGCGAATGTTAACATTAGCCTCGTCTTCATCTCGCGCATCACGATGGCAGGTCACAGCAAATGGGCGAACATCCAGCACCGCAAGGGTCGCCAGGACGCCAAGCGCGGGAAGATCTTCACGCGGCTCATCAAGGAAATCACCGTCTCCGCGCGCCTGGGCGGCGGTGACCCCAATTCGAATCCGCGGCTGAGGCTGGCGGTGGACAAGGCCACCGACCAGAACATGCCGAAGGACAACATCGACCGCGCGATCAAGCGCGGCGTGGGCGGCCTCGAGGGCGTGAACTACGAGGAGATCCGCTACGAGGGTTACGGCGTGAACGGCGCCGCGGTGCTCGTGGATACCCTCACCGACAATCGCACCCGGACCGTCGCCGAGGTACGACACGCGTTCACCAAATACGGCGGCAACCTCGGGACGACGGGTTCGGTCGCGTTCCTGTTCAAGCACTGCGGCCAGCTCCTCTATCCGCCGGGCACGAACGAGGAGAAGCTCCTCGAGGCCGCGCTCGAGGCGGGCGCCGACGACGTGGTCACGAACGACGACGGATCGATCGAGGTCGTCACGGGCCCGTACGGCTTCTCGCAGGTGAAGGCCGCGCTCGAGAAGGCCGGCTTCAAGGCGGAGCTCGCGGAAGTCACGATGAAACCCGCGAACGAGACCGAGATGGCCGGAGACGACGCCCTCAAGATGCAGAAGCTGATCGACGCGCTCGAGTCCCTCGACGACGTGCAGGACGTGTACACGACCGCGAGCTTCGCTGCGTGACCGACGGCCTCCAGCGCGCGCTTCTTCTCGATATTCCCGACCGGATCGAAACTGATCGCCTCTCCATGGTGGCGTCGCGCGCCGGCCAGGGCGCCGAGGTGAATGCGGCCATCGTCGAGTCGCACGCCGAGCTGAAGCTCTGGATGCCCTGGGCGAAGGAGGTGCCGTCGCTCGAGCAGAGCGAGGCATTTGCGCGCCAGTCCGCGGCGAAATGGGCCGCGCGCGAGACGCTCGACTTCTGCTTCATGCGCCGCGACAACGGTTCGCTGGTCGGCAAGGGCGGATTCCACACGATCGAGTGGGCGGTCCCGAAGCTCGAGATCGGGTATTGGATCCGCACGTCGTGCGCGGGCCAGGGCTATGCCACGGAAGCGACGCGCGCGCTCGCCGAATTCGCGCACGAGCGGCTCGGCGCGCATCGCCTGGAAATCACCTCCGACACCCGCAACGTCGCGAGCCGGCGCGTGGCGGAGAAGAGCGGGTTCGTGCTCGAAGGCATCCGTCGGGCAAGCCGGCGGGATACCGCCGGAGAGCTCGCGGATTCGTGCATGCACGCGCGGGTTTTCGATGGGAGCGATGCGCG
>Ga0315912_10006259_pt1 | contig 10698 bp, 10 predicted proteins | sample VfabasoilMG_FD_204469 | JGI IMG/M metagenome (GOLD analysis project Ga0315912, IMG submission 204469) | Garden soil microbial communities collected in Santa Monica, California, United States - V. faba soil | ecosystem: Environmental > Terrestrial > Soil > Garden | place: USA: California... | reverse complement strand
AATGACCATGAAGGGACGTTTACGTTAGATGCATACCGGACGGACTTCATCAACCAGGTGATCGTTGATATCGACAGCAATGTGCATCAGGTACTCGTAAGCAATTTAGACGGGCGTTCTTTTTCAAATGTGGTGCAGGCGGGAATAGATTATGAGCTGTTCAAAAATTTCGATATGCGGGTGACCTATAAATATACCGATGCACGTGCCGACTATCATGGCGAACTGCTTGAAGTGCCGCTGACGTTCAAACACCGCGGGTTGGTCAACCTGGCGTATAAAACAAATAAGGGCGGCTGGGTATTTGATGCTACGATGCAATATTATGGCCCATCGAGATTACCAGATCTGAGCGAAAATCATGCGGCACATGAACTCGGCGGGTATTCACCGGAATATGTTTTGTTGCTTGGGCAGGTGACGAAAAAATTCAAATGGTTTGATGTGTATGCAGGCTCCGAAAACCTGACGAACTATACCCAGCATCTGCCCGTTATAGGGTACGACGAACCTTTTGGTGAAGACTTCGATGCATCGGTGGTATATGCGCCGGTGATGGAGAGAAAATTTTACCTGGGATTCAGGATGATATTGAAATAAGGATTTTATAACTTTAATTTTAAATGCAATGAGATACCATATGAAATTAACAATAAGAATAGCCACCGTTTTTTTGATGATGGCGCTGGCCGGCAACGTAAAATCACAAACGGCTTCCGGCAATCAATATGTGGAAATAAAGACATCGGCGATCTGCGGTTCGTGTAAAGCAACGATCGAAAAAGCGGTATATGAGCTGGACGGAATAAAATATGCGTCGCTTGATCTCGGGACCAATGTAGTGGCCATAAAGTACAGCGGAGATAAAACATCTGCGGAAAAAATAAAACAGGCCATTATATCTGCAGGGTACGATGCCGATGAACAACATGCCGATAAAGATGCATATGACCATCTTGAAGCCTGCTGCAAGAAAGAATAATAAATAATACGACAAAAATAAAAATGTAAAGCCGGTATTCGCCGGCTTTATTTATTTATAATAAGCGGAGCGGTATATACAAATTCGTTACAAATGATTTTTACCATATACACACCGGCAGGAAAATCTGCCGTAGTGATCAGTTGTTCATCATTATTATAAAACTGACCTGTTGAATTGTATATCAATTGCCCGTCGGAATTAAATAATAAAATTTCTGCATCCGCCATCAACCCGTCGATCTGCACGGTAAAGAAATCACCTGCAGGGTTTGGATAAATAAGCACCTCGTTGTGCAGCGCAAGATCGTGAATGCCTACCGGTAATGTAAAATCAACTGATTCAGGGGTGCCGACAGAGTCGCCGGGACAAAGCGTAAATACATATACGGTATAAGCTGCCTGTGGGATGAGGTCGGTGAATGAAATAGTGGTATCATCATTTACAACATATAACACTGAGTCAGCTTCGGAAACGAGATACACATTATAATCCGAATAATACGCATCGCCGCTCCACGACACCTGTGCCGTTGTAGACGAAAGATTATCGATCACAACTTCCAGCGGAGCTGCGCAAGGCGCAAAAATTTCAACGGCAAAACTATCGATGGCGATACATGCGCCATTATCTACTAAATGATAGATCATATAACTGCCGGGTGTCGATGAGCCGAGATCGATGGTTCCGGATACATCAGAAAATACGAGACCGTCAGGCATCGCATAATATGTTCCCGATGGATCGATCATATCCGGTGTTGGATCTGTTTCATCCTGGAAATATGTGCCGGCATCGTAATTAAATGCAGCATCGATATAACTAATTGTAACAGTGAATGCATAATCCAGCTCGCAGCCACCGATATCCTGTACGGTATAATGTATCTCAAAAGTGCCATCTCCTGTTGCGGTGAGATCGATCTCGCCGGTTATTGGATCAACAACTGCGGCATCGGCATAAAATGCTCCGCCACTTAAACCATCAATAATGGCAAGAGGGTTTTCATCTGATAAACAAAACGAATCTGTGGCATAATGAAAATCAGCAGCAGCAGAATCAATATCGAGTATCCATACGTTGAATGCATCATCAGGGCAGGCGTTGTCAGACATATAATAGATCGTAAATGGTCCGCCGGTACCGGATGCTACCAAATTGATCTTTCCATTTCCTGCATTCACAACACAATCGTCACTTGTAAAAGATCCTTCTGCAACATCGTCGATCACAGGGAACGGATCCGCTTCATAAATACAAAACGTATCTTTTTCGTAATAGAATGAAGCATTATAATCGATCCATATTGAATCAGAAGTGATCAGTTCACAACCCGAAGCGGTGGTCACCATGAAATAAATTGTATATGGTCCGCCATAACCTGTTGCATCGAGATCTACAGCGCCGGAAACAGCATTAACAACAGCATCTGTTGAATAGAAATATCCGTCGTACTCGGTTAGCATATCCGGTATAGGATCAGCGCCCGACACACAATAATGTGTTTCTTCAAAATCAAAAAATTCTTCGTCGACGGTGGAGTTTTCGATAAATAATTTAAATGAACCTGTCGGGCAAAGACCAAAACTTTCATAATAAATTGTTTTCCATCCATCACCTGAAGCCATGAGATCAATTTCACCAGTTGATGGGTTGACACTGGCATCGTCGGAAGAAAATGTACCTCCACTCATACCATCAATAATCGGGAATGGATTTTCACCATCGATACAAAAGGTATCCTGTGTATAATGAAATGCGTATTCTCTTGGAGCGCCATAATAAACAAATGCTTTTCCATCGGCTTCAAGACTGTCGGAAAAACGGTAAGCCCCCACCATAAAATCAGCATAGCCGTCGTCATTAAAATCGCCATTTCCGTTTACATGCTCACCGTAATAACCAAAATCGTCATTGCCCTGTCCATACCAGCAATAATCGATTTCCGGTCCCTCACTTGAACCGAACCAAACGAATGCAGTGCCTTCATCTTCGTCTCCATCGTCATAATATTTAGCCCCTGCAATAATATCATCATACCCATCATTATCGATATCGCCGGCTCCTGCACAGCTATAACCCAGGTTTGCGCCCGCCTGGTTAATATCGCCATACCATACGTAGGTTTCTTCGAGGCCATCCGGACTACCGAGAAATACGAATACTCTTCCTTCATTTTGGTTAATGACTTCGCTTTCATATGTCAACGCAGAAACCATCACATCATCGTAACCATCACCATTTACATCGCCTGCACCGTCCACCCAATGCCCAAAATTTGCTTTATTTTGGCCGCTGGTAGCGTCCCAGTCAGGTGTTGCACTCAGTCCGGTTGGAGAGCCATAAAAACACACGGCCATACCATCATCAAAAGTTGCATAATCATATCGGTTGGCACCAATCACTACATCATCATAGCCATCCCCATTTACATCACCAGCATAATTTACGGGATAGCCTGAGATCGTACCAGCCTGGTCTGCTTCCCAGGTCCAACCGGATTCAACCGGACCGTCGGGACTCCCCCAATACATCCAGGTTTTCCCTTCATCTATTTCACCACCATCCCATGATTTGGCAGAAAAAAACAGGTCATTGTATCCATCACTATTAATGTCCCCTTCCAGAGCCACACTTGAGCCCATAAGTGCTGCTACCTGATTTGCCTCGATTGTCCAGTCAGGGCCGGCAGGGTTGGGACCAGTAGGTGAGCCATACCAGAAATAAATCCTTCCTTCACTCCATTCACCGTCTGTATATTGTATACAACCGACGGCAATATCGCTGAAACCATCCCCGTTCAGATCCCCACCATCGGATGAGAATCCCAAAACAATACTGTCATTGTTTGTTTCGTATTCAAAACCGGGAGTATCTGATAACCCGTCGGCAGAACCATAATAGATATAAATTTTTCCTTCCTCTCCGTCCGTTTCCTCCGGATTTGAATAGTCGATAGCAGTGATCAGCATGTCTACATAACCATCACCGTTCACATCGCCGGCATTGTTGAGGCTCCAGCCAAAGGCTGTGTAGGTGAGCTCGCCATGTTCGGCCCAGCCGGCATCCTCATAATAAGGTTGTCCGAGGGCTACAGGCACAAAGAACAAGGGTAAAAGCGCTGGTAAAAACCGGCGCATCCATATGGATAGGCGGAGGTTGGTCGTGTTGGGCATAGGGCATCAAATTTAAAGAAGTTAGCGTCTGAATCCATGAGATTTTCAGAAAAATCCTCTAAAACTTTAGCACCCCCGTTGATTCATGTGTAAATTGTGTGTAACTTTGCTGTCATCGGCAGAAAACCCCGGCTTTTACCACTTGGAAACTTTTTTCATCTCACATCGTTCAACAAGAGCTAACTTATTGTTTTAAACCAACGGGACTAAAGAAATGCGCCAGCTAAAGATCACTAAATCAATTACCAACCGCGAGAGTGAGTCACTTGAGAAATATTTGCAGGAAATCGGCAAAGTAGACCTTGTGACAGCAGAGGAGGAAGTGACGCTTGCCCAGCGTATCAAACAGGGCGACCAAACAGCCCTCGAAAAATTGGTGAAAGCCAACCTGCGTTTCGTGGTATCTGTAGCGAAACAATATCAGCACAACGGTCTTTCCCTTAATGACCTGATCAATGAGGGTAATGTGGGTCTGGTGAAAGCAGCGCAGAAATTTGATGAGACGAAAGGATTCAAATTCATTTCTTATGCCGTTTGGTGGATACGCCAGAGTATTATGCAGGCATTGGCAGAACAAAGCCGTTTGGTGAGGCTGCCCTTAAATAAGGTTGGATCACTCAGTAAGATCAATAAAGCATTTTCGGAACTGGAACAGAAGTTTGAAAGAGAGCCCACATCGGAAGAGTTAGCCGAAGTACTGGAACTGGCGCCGGAAGAAATTAAAAATACATTAAGTGTATCAACAAGACACGTATCGGTTGATGCACCGTTTGATGATGGAGAAAACAGTTCGCTCCTCGACGTGCTTGAAAACCGTGAGGTAGAACGCACAGATGAGAAACTCGATTATACCCATTCATTAAAGGTAGAAACCGAACGTACACTGGCGACATTGACAGAACGTGAAAGGGATGTGATCAAATTATTTTTCGGCATCGGCGTTCCTTACGCTATGACGCTGGAAGATATCGGGGAAGAATTTGGACTAACAAGAGAGCGTGTAAGGCAGATCAAAGACAATGCTATAAATAAATTACGCTCGAGCGCTAGGAATAAAGCATTAAAAGCGTATCTTGCGCAGTAATTAAGATATTTTCCGTCGTATGGCGGATAAACTTTGTGTTTTCATGGGGATCCCCCAGTGAAGTCGTTCTGATGGAGCTGGGGGTTTTTGTTTTAAATAGAATCAAGAGCCAGGAACCAAGAATCAAGAGGGACCAGTAAGCAGTTGGCAGTAGCAGTATGCAGCAAAGGGAATGAATGATCAATGATCAATGATGAGTTTAACACAAAATATTGAACTCAGAAAGGGGAACCAAGAGCCAAGAATCAAGATAGCAGATAACTGCAATTTTATTAGCATAGTGGTAATCAATAATTAAACACCCATATACTTTATGCTATGAGCTATGCGCTCAATTTCCCTTCGCCTCGTCTATTATCTTTCATCTCACTACTCTCATCTATTTCCATCCCCTTTCCTGTTTTAATTTTTCATACGCTTCTGTAATTCTCCTGAATTTTTCCTGGAGTTTAATTTTTTCAGCGCTGTCTAAACCCGGATGTGCATCGGGATGATATTTTTTTGCGAGCTGGTGATAGGCTTTTTTTAATTGACGTTCGGTACAATCACTGGTGAGGCCGAATAATGTATAAGCATCTTGTTTTTGTTTTGGCTGATAATAAGTGGTTTGGTCGGAAGAAGCATATGACTTTGAAGCGTATTGTGCTGAGAGTTGTTTTACATATTTTGAATCGAGATCGATACGTGTGGCCAGATATAAAACAGTTTGATTTAATTTTTCAAAGCTGAGTTGCGGATGCGACGACACCTCGTATAAAAAACGCACGAGCATGATCTTTTCATCGAGTGATGCATTTGTTTTGAGCTGGTCGCAGATCGCTTCCACCTGGATACGCTGGCGCAGCAGCTCACGGAAAAAATTAAAACGTTTTTCTACATAGTTCTCTCCGAACTGATGGCTTAACCTGGTGCGTAGTGTTTCGGGCGAGAACACGATCTGCAATCCTGTTACCTGCAGGATAAAAGCGGCGAGCATCAAAAAATTCAGCCGCATATCGGGATGTTTTGGCGGCGCCACTTTTCTTACGAAGGTCATATCAAAACAACTCCCAACAATAAAACCGATGATCGCCCCGCGGGTGCCATCGAGAAAAAAACCAAAAACGGCAAGTAACAATTTATGATACCCCAGTGGTTTGAACAGCAACTTGCCTTCGGTGGTACGCAGCAGCAGTATTTGGGTTTTGAAGTTCATTATTTTGCGGGGCTCGTAAATTTCGAATTCCTGATCCTGAAACGCCACGGGATCATTTTATACGATCCTTCAAAGTTCATCCCTACACGGGCACTTGCTACAATATCTTTTTTAGTGATCCTGTTGCCGCGGTCCTCTATCCATATGCGACTTCCCAATAACGATTCGCCGGTATGATTTGTTTTAAAGCCCAGGCATTGCGATACCAGCCCGGGGCCGGCAGCCAATGATGGATTAAATATCTTTTTGCCCGTTCGTTTCAACATTTTATCAATACCTGTAACGGGCTCCACTGCCCGAATTAAAACAGCATGCGGTTCGTCCTCGATATGCGTGATCACGTTAAACAAATGATGAATTCCATAGCAGAGATAAACATAGGCTACACCACCTTCTGCATACATGATCTTTGTGCGGTCGGTGTAGCGTCGGTTATAGGCATGGCAACCCCGATCCTCAGCGCCGCAATAGGCTTCCGTTTCACAAATAATTCCTTCCGTTAATACACCGTCGACAAAAGAGCATAAATATTTCCCCAGCAGATCTTTTCCTACCTGCACCGTATTTGTTCTGGTATAAAATTCCTTTTGTAGTTTAGCCATAATTTGATCATCATCTGTCAAATTATAAAAACAAAAAATAGTTTGTAAAGATATTGAGATGGCAGGAAAACTCTACCTGATCCCCACCGTATTAAGTGACGAAGCCCTGCATACCATCCCTGCTTATGTACACGATATCACCAAAACACTCACCCATTTTTTTGTAGAGGATGAGCGCACGGCAAGAAGATATTTACGCAAATCAGGATATATGAGGTCGTTTGATGAAGTAGTAATGCTTCCGCTGAATGAACATACCTCCCAAACGGAAATTTCCCTGTATGCCGATCATTTGATCAACGGTAACGATTGTGGTTTAATGAGTGAAGCTGGTGTTCCCGCCGTAGCGGATCCAGGCCATCTACTGGTGAAACTCGCACACGAACACGCCATACAGGTGGTGCCATTATCGGGGCCCTCATCCATTATACTCGCATTGATGGCGAGTGGATTAAACGGGCAACGGTTCTGTTTCCACGGGTACCTGCCGGTAAACAAAAATGGAAGGGTAAAAAAACTCCAGCAACTCGACCAGCGGGCAAAAGATGGTGAAACACAGGTCTTTATCGAAACGCCTTATCGCAATAACGCACTCATTGCCGATATCCTGCAAACCTGTAATGCATCCACACTGTTATGTATCGCCAGCGACCTGACGGGGGAAAAAGAAAATATCCAAACCCATTCGGTGCGGGAATGGAAAACACGTCAGCCCTCGCTTGAAAAAATACCGGCTATCTTTTTAATTGGTAATTTTGTTGTATGATCATTATCCAGCAGACTTTGGTGAGCGACGACATTTTCGACAAGGAATTTGTATGCAACCTCGATGCCTGCAAAGGCGCCTGCTGCGTGGAAGGTGATGAAGGTGCTTATCTGGATAAGGAAGAAGCGAAGATATTAAAACGCATCTATCCGAAAATAAAAGATTATCTCACAAAAGAAGGGATCAAAGCTATTGAGAAACAGGGTTATTATGTTACCAATGAAGACGGTGAATTAAAAACGCCACTCATCAATGGCGGCCCCTGCGCTTATATCAATTATGAAAATGGCATTGCTTTATGCGGTATTGAAAAAGCATTTTATGACAAGAAGATAAAATGGAAAAAACCGGTGAGCTGTCATTTATATCCCATTCGAATTACAAAGGTGGGTGAACATGACGCACTCAACTATGAACGCTGGAAGATATGCAAACCTGCATGCAAAAATGGTAAAGAACTTCACGTGCCGGTATTTCGTTTTGTAAGGGAAGCGATCATCAGAAAATACGGACAGGAATATTATGATGCGATGGAAGCGACGTATGAGTACAGGAGGAAAGAGTGAGGAGAAAGGAGTAATATGCCTGTATATATTAAGTCCATGAATTTTTTAATGTCTTTCTGAATAATTCATTTAATTTTCCAGTATCTGTTTTATCAGGCACATTAATTTTTTTCACATAATCAAGATAATAACGAATTTTGCTTTCGACGAAATCGTGTAAAATTTCAATCCTGGGCTCTTCATTTAATTCTTCGCCTGCAACTTTTCTTTCAAGTAAATTATCAATGGTTTTTTTTACCGCGGCATCTTTTACTTGTGTTCTCACTAATTCCTGAAATTCCACAGGGGCCATTATATCGTGCTCCTCAATCCAACAGCAGGCAAGTACCGGACGGAGTACATAAAAATATTTTTTTATACGCACCGTGTCCTTTTGCAGGTATTCGAGATAGTTCCGGTGCGCCATATGCAAATAATGATGCAGACATGATTTAGGATTAAAATATAAATTTGATAATTGTCTTAGATTAGCTGTAAAAGATTTATTTTCTAAATAAACCAGGGGGCTTCTGAGCCATTCGAGTAATGGGGGATTTGATTTGCGAAATAATTTCAGTGCTTTTCTTATTTCCCATCCGGCCACATCAATATCATCGGGAAACATTTTTTCAATGGAGTCTTTTTTGTCGTCAATTGATAAATACCAATCAGGGTAATGAATATAAATAAATCTTACGTCCCAATCGCTATCGGTAGACGCAAAACCCCATGCCCTGCTGCCCGACTCAACAGCGTAAAGAATTTTAATATTTTTTTCTGCCTCAAGGTGTGCGAGCAGCGGTTTAATTTTTTCTATCACAAAGGATTATTAAATTCTTTTTATTTCAAAATGATAAAAATGTTCCGGCGGTCGGTCTTCAACAATTACATTTTCGACTGAAGCGTGTTGCGGCCCCTGGCGACACCAGGCAATAAACAATGCAACATTTTCTCCGCTGCCTTCCACCGAAGCCGTTACAGTACCTGCAGCATCATTGCGTATCCATCCTTTAATATCCAGCTCCTGCGCTTTTTGCAACGCCGATTGACGGAAGAAAACGCCCTGCACATTTCCGGTGACGATAATTTTTTTATGTACCATGCTATTTTTAAAATAAAAACCGATCGTAAAGAGTTCCGTTTATTGAGCATTGTTTGTTGCGATCGATATCATTTTTGCGATATGATGATCGTCGTGTTCCGCAACAAAAAAAGCCATATCCACCACACGCATGGGTTTATTCAGTCGTGGATGAATGGCAGTTCTTACGAGTGCATCGTCGGTGAATTCGAGCAGCGCATTCACAAAATTTGTTCTCACACGGTTGAACTCGTTTAACAGATCACCCAACTTTTTGGCATTATGATTCGCTTCTTCTGTTTTTTTATTTACGCCATCCCATGCACGCAAAATCGGTTCCCGGTTTTTGAAATCGATAATTCTGCCGTCATGTAATTCTTCCAGGTCGATCAAATGCCCGATATGTTGCTGGATACTCCATTTGCCATCGGGTTGGTTGATCATCGCATGTGGGGATACGTCTCGAGCCAATGCTACAATTCTCGGATATGCGCCTTTTAAACGGCCGATGATCACAGGGAACATACCTGCAGGAAAATCGAAATTAAACAGTCGGGAGGCCCATGCAATTTGTTCCATTGACACAATATTTTATAATTAAAATTAAGGAATTTTCAGGTCAGTTTCTACCTTCGCAACATGCATCAGACAGATTTTCTTGTCATTGGTTCCGGTATCGCCGGGTTAACATTTGCACTCAAAACCGCAAAGAAATTTCCCAATAAAACAATCACCATTATTACCAAAGCGGAGGAAGACGAAACAAATACGAAATATGCACAGGGTGGTATCGCTGCTGTATGGGATTTTGAAAAAGACAGTTTTGAAAAACATATTGATGACACGCTGACAGCCGGCGATGGATTATGTAAAAGAGATGTTGTTGAAATTGTTGTAAAGGAAGGCCCCGAACGTGTAAAAGAGATCATTAACTGGGGTGCCGATTTCGACAAAACAAAATCAGGAGAATATGCTTTGGGTCGTGAAGGCGGTCACAGCGAATTCCGGGTGCTGCATCACAAAGATGTGACGGGAAAAGAAATCGAAAAAAAATTATTTGATGCGGCCAACAGCCTGCCGAATATTCAAATCTTCACCCATAATTTTGTAGTGGATATTATCACTCAACATCATTTGGGCCGGGTGGTAACAAGACATACACCCGATATTGTGTGTTATGGCGTGTATGTGCTGAACAAAAAAAGCAAACAAATAGAAAAGGTCATTTCGAAGATCACCGTTATGGCGAGTGGTGGTGCAGGGCAGG
>Ga0315912_10006258_pt1 | contig 10698 bp, 9 predicted proteins | sample VfabasoilMG_FD_204469 | JGI IMG/M metagenome (GOLD analysis project Ga0315912, IMG submission 204469) | Garden soil microbial communities collected in Santa Monica, California, United States - V. faba soil | ecosystem: Environmental > Terrestrial > Soil > Garden | place: USA: California... | reverse complement strand
CACCGAAATAAAATTACATCCATATTGTTTGTGGTAAGCCTGGCACATTTTCACACCCGCAATCTTAGCAATGGCATAAGCCTCGTTGGTTGGCTCCAAATATCCTGAAAGCAAACTACTCTCTTTGATGGGCTGCTCGGCCATTTTAGGGTAAATGCAAGACGAACCCAGGAACATTAATTTTTTAACACCAATATTATATGCCGATTGAATTACATTGGCCTCCATTATAATGTTGTCATACAGAAACTCCGCAGGGTAAGTGTCGTTGGCTAATATACCTCCCACCTTGGCCGCGGCTAAGAAAATATATTCCGGTTTTTGGCCTTGGAAAAAATTCTGAACAGCCGCTTGATTTCTCAAGTCCAACTCTTTTGAAGTTGCCTCAATTAGATTGGTGAAGCCTTCCCTTCTCAGCTTTCTTGAAATAGCCGAACCAACCATGCCGCGATGGCCCGCCACAAAAATTCCAGAGTCTTTATTCATTGCCTATAAAAATAGGGTGCAAATATAGGGATTCGCGAAACCCCAAACAGATTGGCTAAAGTTCAATAGGCAACAAATGAAGGGTTTAACAGATTCTCTTTATTATACAAAAGCTCATCGTTTAATCCCTTTTGCAACACCTTGATATTTAACTGATTAAGGACGGCATGCGCAGCAGCGGTGTCCCACTCCATGGTGGGTGCATAGCGCGGATAAATATCGGCCAATCCATCGGCCAGCATCATAAATTTAAGGCTGCTACCTTTAGAAACTAATTCGGGCTGATTTAGAGAATTAATAAACTGTTCAGTCTCTTCATTCGAATGCGAACGCGAGGCCACCACTCTGATTCCAGGTTTAGTTTTGGCAACTTTACCAGAAATATTCAATTGACTTTTCTGACCCTTATAAATTTTGAATGCGCCAATAGTTTGTGCGCCAAAATAAGTTTCTCCGGTAACCGGAACAGCCACCACACCCAACACCGGCTTTTGCCTTTCTATTAATGCAATGTTCACTGTAAACTCACCATTCCTTTTGATGAATTCCTTCGTACCATCCAATGGGTCAACCATCCAAAATGTGTCCCAGTTTTTCCTGGTTTCGTATGCAATATTTTTTCCTTCTTCGCTTAGAATCGGAAGGCCGGATGGTTTAAGGATTTCGGAAATAATTTCATGGGCTTTTTTATCGGCCAGGGTTAGTGGAGAATTATCGCCCTTCAGTTCAACATCAAAACTTCCTGAATTATAAACCTGGAGGATGGCAGCGGAACCTTCCTCGCCCGCCAGTAAGGCCAGGTTAAGTAATTTTTGCAGTTCAGGATGAGGCATGTTTCTTTTTAATGATAATGTGGATGGAAGGATTCAAATGTATCCTTGAGGTAAGTTTGTTAAACAATCATTCCCGCTCCTACCGTCTCAAACGTTCCTTCATCAACCAAAATTATACTCCCGGTAATCCGGTTCTTACGATAGCTGTCGAAAAAAAGTGGTTGAGATGTGCGCAGCTTTATCCGGCCAATGTCGTTCATACCCAACTGCGTTTCGCCTTCCACCTTCTGCAACGTGCTGATGTCTAACTTGTATTGAATTTCCTTCACAACCCCTCTCACTTCGCGTGTGGTGTGTTTCACAAAATACTTTGAATTGGTATTCAATGGTTTTTGATTCATCCAGCAAAGCATCACATCTACATCCTGTTCGGTTTCAGGCAGGTTATTTGGTTTAGCTATCACATCTCCACGGCTAATATCAATTTCATCTTGTAAAGTAATAATGGCCGACATAGGCGCGAACGCTTGAGCAATAGGTTGCCCGTTGAGTTCAATAGATTTAATTTTTGTTCTGAACCCCGATGGAAGAATTGTCACCTCCTCCCCTGTTCTAAAAATCCCTCCGGCCACACGGCCCGCATATCCCCTAAAGTCATGGTAATCTTTAGATTGCGGGCGCACCACATACTGAACCGGAAACCGGGCGTCAATATGGTTGTGATCGCTTTCAATGTGAACGCTTTCTAAAATATGCAATAATGTTGCGCCCTGATACCAGTCCATTTTTTCTGATCGGTTCACCACGTTGTCGCCATTGAGAGCACTGATTGGAACAAACTGAATATCGTGCACTTCCAATTTAGCCGAGAAGGCATTATAATCAGAAACGATTTTATCAAACACTGTTTGATCGTAATCCACCAAATCCATTTTGTTTACACAAACAATCACATGGGGAATTTTTAATAGGGAAGCTATAAACGAATGCCTGAAAGTTTGTTCGATCAAACCCTTTCTGGCATCAATTAAAATCAAGGCCAAGTTAGCGGTTGAAGCGCCCGTAACCATGTTGCGTGTGTATTGAATATGACCTGGCGTGTCGGCAATAATAAATTTCCGCTTGGGCGTTGCAAAGTAGCGATAGGCCACATCGATGGTGATGCCCTGCTCGCGCTCGGAACGCAGGCCATCGGTAAGCAAGGATAAATCTACATAGTCAAATCCTTTTTTAGCGCTTGAGGCTTCTACTGCTTCAAGTTGATCTTCAAAAATCGATTTGCTATCGTAAAGCAAGCGGCCGATCAATGTGCTTTTGCCATCGTCAACGCTGCCTGCTGTGGTGAATCTTAGTAATTGATTTGTCATTTTCGATTTCCTTAAAAATATCCGCTCTTCTTCCTATCCTCCATTGCAGTTTCTGAACGCTTATCATCGTGGCGGGTGCCGCGTTCGGTTTTTCTGGATGCAGCCACCTCAATAATTATCTTTTCCACTGTATCCGCATTGGATTCCACCGCCCCGGTGATAGGCATATCACCGCACGTGCGAAAGCGAACGCGCATCATCTGTGGCTTCTCATCTGGCTTTTGTTTCAGCCAGGGAGAGGTAGAGAGTATTGCCCCATCGCGAATAATTACTTCACGGTTGTGTGCATAGTATAATTTTGGAATTGGAATATTTTGTTGATGGATATATTGCCACACGTCCATCTCCGTCCAATTAGAAATAGGGAACACCCGAAAATGTTCACCTATATGCTTTCTTCCGTTGAATAAATTCCAGAGTTCCGGGCGTTGGTTTTTTGGATTCCACTGACCAAACTCATCCCGATGCGAAAAGAAGCGCTCCTTGGCACGAGCCTTTTCCTCATCGCGCCTGGCGCCACCCATGGCAGCATCGAACTTATACTTTTCAATGGTATCTAAGAGTGTAACAGTTTGAAGGGCATTGCGGCTCGCGTTGAACCCGCTTTCTTCCTGCACTCTGCCTTTATCTATACTTTCCTGCACGGAACCCACCACCAACTGAACACCTAATTCATTGATTAACCAATCGCGGTATTCCATGGTTTCTGGAAAATTGTGGCCGGTATCAATATGAACCAATGGAAATGGGATTTTGGCTGGAAAAAAGGCCTTTTTCGATAAATAGGCCAATACAATTGAATCTTTCCCGCCTGAAAACAGCAACGCTGGTTTTTCAAACTGAGCTACCACTTCCCTGATTACAAAGATAGCCTCCGACTCTAACTCTTCTAGCTGACTTAAATAGAACTGACTCATGCTTTAATCCTGTGTAAAATTTTTTCGAGCAGCAAATTTATTGATTCTTGAATAGGCATTTCCGATGACTGAATAATTAAATCTGGATTTAACGGGATTTCATAAGGCGAACTAATGCCAGTAAACTCTTTAATCTCTCCCTTTCTTGCTTTTTTATACAAACCCTTTACATCGCGCACTTCACACACTTCCACAGGGCAATCCACATAAACCTCAAAATAATTTTCATCACCTACCAACTCCTTTACTTTATCGCGGTCTTTTTGGTATGGCGAAATAAACGACCCGATTAAAATTAATCCAGAGTCAAGAAATAATTTTGAGACTTCTCCTATCCGCCTGATATTCTCTTCACGGTCAGCCTCTCCAAAAGTCAAATCTTTATTAATGCCTGAACGTACGTTATCCCCGTCCAGTAAATACGTTTTGAAACCCCGATGATGAAGCATGGCTTCTAGCTGTACAGCAAGGGTTGATTTTCCAGAGCCGGACAGTCCGGTAAACCAAATCAAAAGACTTTTTTGATTTAAAAGTTTCACACGCTCATCGCGCGATACTTTGGTTCGAAATGGAAAAATATTGTTCACCTAAACAAGGTTATAAAAATAAGATATGAAGGTTACACAAACCACCACATAAATAATAGTAAAGGGACCGCCCACCCGAACAAAGTCTTTAAAATTATATCCGCCCGGGCCATATACCATTAAATTGGTTTGATAGCCAATGGGTGTTAGAAAACATCCAGAAGCTGCAAAAGCGATAGCTGCGAAAAAAGGAGTTGAGGGTAAATTTAATTGAGAGCTCATAGCCATGGCCACAGGAAAAACAATAGCCACCGCGGCTGCATTAGTAATGAGGGACGTTAAAAGAACAGTAACTACAAATAAAACTCCCAACGCGGCCACTGGCCCGAAAGATTTTCCAGCATCAATCAGCCATCCGGCAATCAACGAGGCAGTGCCTGATTTTTCAAGGGCAACACCTACAGCCAGCGAACAAACCAAAACCATGAGCAATCCCAGGTCAAGCTCCTCCCTTATTTCATTTCGGCCAATCACTTTAAGAAAAATAAATCCGCATAAAACTAACAAGCTGGCGAAGAAAAGTGGAATAACATTCACCACACCTAATAACAGAATCCCGAAACTTAAAAATCCCAGGTACCTGAACCATGATGGCTTGGCGGCCTCAATGCTTTTGGGCACAGAAAGAAAAAATAAGTTTGTCGAGTTCAAAGCTTTTTCATGGTCTTCATCGGTTACCAATAGCAAAAAGTCACCGCCCTGCAATTCTGTTTCACCCACTTTGCCCGACACTCTTTTACCATCCCTATGAACGGCAACAATGGAGGCATCATATTTCTTTCGGAAGTCTGAGTTTTTAATTTTCACGCCAATTAAATCCGAATTGGCGGGAACAACCGCCTCAAGAAAAGTAAACTGGCCTGATTCCAGGGTTGCTTTGTGAACACCCAGGCCATTATTTTCTTTGATTAGATTATAGATAGATTCGGTATTCCCGGAAAAGAAAAGCAAATCTCCCTGCTCTAATTTTTCTTCCGGAGCAACCGGTGAAATCACTTCAGCGCCACGAACAATCTCTACCAGGAACAAATCGCTCAAGTTTCTAAGGCCTGCGTCTTTTACACTTTGCCCGATAAGTTTAGAACCCTGAAAGACCTCAGTTTCAACAATATACTCCTTCAAATTGCCTTTTACTACATCAAGCTTTCCTGTATTGGAAGGCAATAACCGGTATCCTATAAAATAAAAGTAAGCCCAACCAATAAGCGTAACTATAACACCGAGGTAGAAAAAATCCTCGAAACCAAGCAAGGGTAGTTTATAATCCTGGATGAGCCCTTGCAGCACCAGGTTGGTTGATGTTCCAATAACAGTGATCATACCGCCCAGCACGGTTGCAAAAGAAAGGGGTATTAAAAACTTTGAGGCCGGAGCACCTGCTTTCTGCGCCCAATCCTTTACGTATGGAATCATAAAAGCAACAATGGGCGTGTTGTTAAGGAATGCCGAGATAGACGAAACAAAAACCATCATGCGCAACAAAAATTGCTTGGGCTTTAAACCGGGTTTGAAAAGCGTTGTGAAGAATTGATTGCCTACCAAGCCCCTGATACCAGCCGTAACAATCACCAATAAAAAGATAATGATGATTTGAAGGTTAGACAATCCGGCAAGCAATTCTTGCGGGGTGATGATTTTTCCCAACACAAGGGCTACTGCACTTAGAAAAAATATTATGGCCGGGTTTACGAACTCCTTATAAAGGGCATAGACCAAGATTACCACAATAACCAACGTATAAATCTGCTTAAATTCCATTTATTAGGTAGGATTAGTGTTATTAACTACAAAACGGCTGCGATTTACACAAAATTTGAGGAGTTTGAAAATACAAGAACAGTTTAACTACTAGAAGTCAATGACCATATCCTATGAATCCCTTCTACAAATAATTTTAACTCACTAAGCGGAACCATGTTGGGGCCGTCACTTAATGCTTTTTCAGGATTGGGATGTGTTTCAATAAAAAATCCATCTACGCCAACTGCCGCAGCCGCTTTGGCCAGATATGTCGCATATTGTCTGTCTCCTCCACTTTTGCCACCCAGGCCGCCCGGGCGTTGAATGCTATGGGTAACATCGAACACAACAGGGCAATACTGTCGCATAATGGGTAGTGATCGAAAATCTACAACCAGATTGTGATATCCAAAACTGCTGCCCCGTTCAGTCAAAAAAACATTTTGATTGCCTTCGCCACGGATTTTGTCAACAGCAAACTTCATGTCTTCGGGCGCCATAAACTGCCCCTTCTTTACTTTCACTGGTTTTCCAGTTTTGGCCGCAGCCACTAAAAGATCAGTCTGACGGCATAGAAAAGCAGGTATCTGCAATACATCTACCACAGCCGCTACTTCAGCACATTGACCGGACTCGTGAACATCGGTAACAATGGGAACATTCAAATTTTTTTTCACGCGCGATAAAATTTCAAGACCGCTATCCTTACTGGGACCGCGATATGAATCGCCTGATGTTCTGTTGGCTTTATCAAACGATGCTTTGAAAACATAATCAATACCAAGCGATGCACAAATTTCTTTTACCATCGTTCCGGTTTCCATGCAAATGTCGTAGCTCTCTGCAGCGCATGGACCCGCGAAGAGAACGAGGCGAGAACCACCCAAGATAACGTTACTATTAACCGTGACTTTGTTTTTAAATTTTTCCATTTACAAATGCTAAAAGAATTTTTCCGTGAAAGAGTTAATGAATAATTTTCTCCAATTCTCCTTTCGCTGCCAAAATCAAATCTGCCACTTCGCGCACAACACCGTTTCCGCCTTTTGCTCCTGAAACCAAGTCAACAATGTTCCTGATATAGATTGGGGAATCAGCAGGGCAAACTGAAAGCCCACAGTCGCGCAGCACTTCTAAATCGTTAAGGTCATCGCCAATGTAGGCTATCTCTTTTTTCTTCAGTTTGTGAAACTCTGCTATTTTATTGTACACACTTAATTTATCGATGATGCCCTGGTGACAAAAATCCAATTTCAACTCCGAGGCGCGTTTGGCCACAGCGCTCGACTCTCTACCTGAAATAGCACCTACAATAATATTTGCTTTTTTCAGGTGCCCTATGATCAAGCCATCCTTCACGTTAAACTGTTTGGTTTCCTTTCCATTTTCATCGTAAATAATCCGGCCGTTGGTGAGCACACCATCCACATCAAAGATCAAAGCCTTAATTTGATCAGCCTTTTTTACAATCGCCCGAGGATATTTACCTGTTAATTCTTTCAATGCCATTTCTGTCAAATTAATTCCAATATCTTACGCATGCCTTCTTTGTTCTTAGTCTGTTCGTTCATATGAATTGGCCTGTCCTACTTTTGCCCAACGATTGCAGATAGACATTAAGAGACACTTTAACCCATTCTTTCGATAAAAAACCGTAAAACAAGCCCGAAAATTAGGAAATCTTTTGGCTTTTTGAGCAAATTGAAGGCTATTTGAACCTTCTTTTGAAACCTACACCCCTTTCATGAAAACCATACGCCTGTCAGTCTCACTGCTGATGACGTTGCTCCTCCTCTATTTCTTCAATAGGAGTTTACCGATGGGCAAATCGTCTATTCCTCCCCTTGGCAAATTTCTTGACCCATTCCACGGCTTCTGGCAGAATTCTTATGAAAAAAAAATTGGAGCTGAACTGAATATTACCGGGCTTACTGGTAACGTATCAATTTATACAGACAGCCTTGATATCCCGCACATTTTTGCGTCCAATGAAGGCGATCTATACTTAGCGCAAGGTTACGTCACGGCCTTCGACCGACTCTGGCAAATGGAGTTTCAAACATTGGCTGCCGCTGGCAGGATATCCGAAATTTTAGGAAAGGTCGCACTGGATTATGACCGAGGCCAACGAAGAATGGGTATGGTGTTCGGTGCAGAAAACAATTTAAAAAATATTGAGGAAGACTCATTGCTTCATTCTGTCGCTTCAAGTTATACCGCTGGCGTTAATGCTTACATTGAAACATTGGACTATGAAGATTTGCCCATTGAGTATAAGCTGCTGGACTATGAACCCGAGCCCTGGAGTAATTTGAAGATGGCCCTCGTTCAAATGAATTTTTCCTTCACGCTCAACTCAGCCGAAAAAGATTTACAGCTTACGAATGCGCTTAAGATCTTTGGAAAGGAAACCGTTGATCTATTATACCCGGATAGGGAAGATGTTAGCGATCCGATCGTCACCAATACCGGAAAATGGGCATTCAAACCTATTACCCTGGACAGCATTCCCCTTGCTTTACCGGATGAGCTTACGCAACTAAAGGCACCTGAAGAAAGGCCACAAGGCATTGGCAGCAATAACTGGGTAGTAAGCGGAAAAAAAACTGCGACAGGTTCACCAATTGTTTGCAACGATCCACACCTTACACTGGGAATGCCTTCCCTTTGGTATGTTGTTCATCTTAACGCTCCTACCGTGAACACCATGGGCGGGTCATTGGCTGGAGCACCAACTGTTATTTTAGGATTTAATGATTCAATTGCCTGGGGCTGTACCAATGCCGAGCGCGATTTGGTTGATTGGTATAGTATTCAATTCAAAGACAAAACCAAGAACGAATATTTAAGCGATGGGAAGTGGGTGAAATCAAGAAAAATTATTGAGAAAATAAATATAAAAGGCGAACAGGCCTACCTGGATACCGTGACTTATACTCATCATGGCCCGGTTCGGTTCGATGAAGCCTATCACAGCGAAAGCGGGTATAATTTATTTGCTTACCGCTGGATTTCACATGACCCGGCAATGCCCGTAAAAGCTTTTTACCTGCTAAACCATGCCAGGAATTACAACGACTATTCCACCGCGTTAAATTATCATTTAAGCCCCGCACAAAATTTTGTATTCGGATCTGTTTCTGGCGATATCGCCATACGGGTGCAGGGCAAATTTGCAGTAAGGCGAAAAGACGAAGGAAAATTTGTTCTCGATGGCTCGAAAACGAACAACGAATGGAAGGCATTTATACCCAACGAACAAAACGTTGCAATAAAAAACCCGGAAACGAATTTTTTGTTTTCGGCTAATCAATATCCGACTGACTCAACTTATCCTTACTATGTACAAGCCGTTAATTACGAAGCATACCGCAACAGAAGGATCAGCCAGGTATTGAATGAGAGCACGAAGATTACGCCCAATGACATGATGGTTTTGCAAAACGATACCTTCAATTTGCAGGCAGCCGAAAGTTTACCTTTTATGCTCACACAATTAGATTCTATAATACTAAGCAGTGATGAGCAAAGAATTGTTGAATTACTTCGCAAGTGGAATTTTTTCAATTCAATTAAATCAACAGCGGCTATTTACTATGAAGCCTGGTGGGTCAATTTATATTCATCCCTTTGGGATGAAATGACAAAGTCAAATATTTCTATGACTGTACCGACCGAATTCACCACCATCAAATTAATGAAGGAAAATCCCAGGCTGAGCTTTTACGATATTCAAGACACTCCCGAGATAGAGACCATTCGGGATGTAATAAGAAAAGCGTTCAGAAATTCCCTAGTTGAAATTGAAACATGGAAATCCGCAAACAGCGGTAAGTCATTCGATTGGGCAAATTATAAGGACACCTACATTCAACATCTTACACGGCTGGAGCCCTTAAGCTTTCATGTGAGAAACGGAGGTAATAGTGGAATTATAAATGCATCTTCTCACCGATGGGGGCCTAGCTGGCGCATGGTGGTGAGTTTGGAAAAAACAGGAGTGAAAGCCTGGGGCATTTACCCGGGTGGCCAATCGGGAAATCCGGGAAGCAGCAATTATTCAAGTTTTATTGATTATTGGACGAACGGAAAATATATTCCATTGAAATTCTTCGCGAAACCTGAACTTTATACTAACGATCATACTGTTACCACTTTAATTCCGGGAAAATAAATGCACGTAGTAAAACAAACTCTGTTAACCTTATTTCTTTGCTTCCTGGTTCAGACTTGGTTGCCCTGGTGGACTCTCGTAATTCCTTGTTTTGCAATCAGCTTCCTCGCTGGCCGAAGTGGCTTTGGATCGTTTATTTCCGGATTTTTTGCCATTGGGTTACTCTGGCTGGGCATGTCGTTTTATATTGATTGGGCAACGGCCTCTACCTTGTCGCAAAAAATCGCTCAACTATTTCCCGGAAAATCAGTAATGGTGCTCCGTGCTCTTATGGTTTTGGTTGGCGGCCTCACTGGCGGCTTTGCTTCCCTTTCTGGCTACTCATTAAAAGCCTTTCGATGAAACTGCTGATCACAGCATTATTGTTTTCCAGCATTTATTCCTTCTCGCAAATTGAATCGTTCGAGGGCTTGAAATCTATTAATGGAGCGAAGCTGTATTTTAAAATTTTAGCACAACCCTACAAAGCCTCAACCGGAAAAGGTGAACCGTTGCTTATAGTTCACGGAGGGCCCGGGCTCAATCACTCTTACCTGCTCCCCCATCTTAAAAAATTATCGAAACAATATACGTTGATATTTTACGATCAGCGTGCCAGTGGACGATCCACCATTCCATCAATAGACTCGGCTTCACTGAAATTTTTTGTAGGAG
>Ga0315912_10006257_pt1 | contig 10698 bp, 8 predicted proteins | sample VfabasoilMG_FD_204469 | JGI IMG/M metagenome (GOLD analysis project Ga0315912, IMG submission 204469) | Garden soil microbial communities collected in Santa Monica, California, United States - V. faba soil | ecosystem: Environmental > Terrestrial > Soil > Garden | place: USA: California... | reverse complement strand
GAGTTGGCCGCCGAGTACGGCGTGTCAGCCGAGCGTATCCGCCAGATCGAAGCGGCAGCGATGAAACGGATCCGGAGCGCGCTGGCCGCCTAGCCCGCCTGGGTCGCCTGATGGCTGATCAGGCAGCGGCGCCTGTCCAGCGCCTCGTTATGTCGCATTGCAACGACATTGTACGGCCGCAACAAAGTTGCGTTACACTCACATCCAATGGTTGATCGTGGCGTTCGGCGCAGCGATCAACCAGCGGGAATCGTTGAGGTTTCGGTCCTTTGTTGGATCGGAGGTACAGAAGAAACCCAGGCGATCAAAGTGGGCACGGTATGCGACAGTCTCCATTTTTTGAGACGGTCGTGATGTGACCAGGCGGGCGAAGCGACGCCCGGACTGCAGGATCGGTCGGACCAATGGTCCATCATGTCGAGCCGGCGAAGCTTTTGATGTCCTTGTTGATTGATCTAGGGACTGATTTCGAACTCACAAACCCGCCTCTGGCGGGTTTTTTTTTGCTACGCGTTCGAGCAGTTCTTCCACCGTGTGACCTTCGCTGCCCAGCAGTGGGAGCTCCCGGGCCTGCTCCAGATAGCCGATCTCCTCCTCCAGCGTTTTGCGCCATGGCTGCCCTGCAGGATCATGCCGGCCGCAGGGCACGCAGCTGGCATAGCCCGGATACTGCGGCGTGAAGTAGGGATCATCGTCGAGGCCGCGCACGGGCTCGGCCGGCTCACCTGCATCGTCCTGCAGCGGAAACATCCAGCAGGTGGTGGGCTTGAAGCTCCAGGGATGCATGCCATTGCTGCGCGCGAGTTTTTCCAGCTCGCACAATCCCTGTCCGTCCGCGAACACACAGCGCGTGCGCGTGAAATGCGAGGGATAGTCCGCGCTCCGGTATTCATGCGCGCGCGTCGCGGTCTTGCGGCCGAAGAACTCTCCCTGCCAGTAGCCATCGACGATGAACTCATCGGGCAGCAGGGCGCGCAAAGCAGGCAGGCGGTCGACAAGCTCGCGCAGGAACTCCTCTTCCGCGGGCAGCAGGTAAACGCCGTCATAGCAGCAGCGGCCTTCACACTGCGACAGGTCGCAGCGCGAGAGCCGCAAGGGTCCCGTCATCGGCTTCTGGGTCATGGGAGCTGATTATGCCGAACGACTCGCCGACGTGGCCCAGGTTCGGCCCGCGCCAGCCGCGGACTGTCGCAGCGGAAACTGCATCTCGAAGCGCGAGCCGCCGGCGGGCCTGGTGTCCACCCGAAAAATGCCGCCTGCTTCATGCACCCGGTCGGCGATGCTCCACAGGCCGAAGCCACCGCTGGCGCCGCCGAACATGTCCATCTGCCACTCGAAGCCGCGGCCCTGGTCGCTGACCTCGACGCGCAGGCGTTCGCTGTCTCCCTGCACTGCCACGCGCGCGGTGTTCACGCCCGCATGCTTGATCACATTCCGCAGCAGTTCGCGCACGAGCTTGAATACCAGCACGCGCGTTTCCAGGCGAACCGATTCCTCGCGAACGCGCGCGTCCAGTTCCACGTGCAACTGGTCACGGCCGCGCACATACACGATCAGCCATTGCAGCGCGGGCACCAGCCCCAGGTCGTAAAGGCCGGGCGGACTCAGGTCCGAGATCATGTGCCGCGTGCGCTCCTGCACATCACGCAGGCGCGTGCGCACCTCGTCCACCAGCAGCTTGAGGTCCGGCGAGGCTCCGCGGCTGGCCGCTTCCAGCGTCATGGCCATGCCGACCAGTGACTGCCCGATGCCGTCATGCAGGTCCACCGCCGTCGCGCGTCGCGCCTTTTCCTCGGCAGTGACGATCTCCCGGGCGTAGCTCTTCAGCCTGTCCTGCTCGCGCAGCAGCCGTGCGTTCAGGTCCGTGAGTTCGGTGATGTCCCGCGCCACTCCCCAGATGCGCCGCAGGTGACCCTGCTCGACGACGCCGTTGAACGAGGTCAGGAACGAATGAGCGCGGCCCGGCCCTTCCGTGCGGATCCGCAGCCCATCCACCGAGTAGTTGCCCCCCGCCGCGGCGCTGGCCAGATGACCTTCGTAGGCCGCGCACCACGGCAGATCGACGCGCCAGTGACTCGATCCGCCTGGACGCATGGCCGGATCCAGTACCTGGTAGCTGCGGCTGGCTTCAACGATGCGCGCATGCCGATGCAGCCACGCAAGCTGCCCCTCGAGCGGCAGTGTCGCCGGCAGGGGCTCCAGCAGCTCCACGCGCCACACCGCCTCCATGCTCAACTCGACGAAGCTGCGGTAACGGTATTCGCTGTGCACGAGCTGGTTCAGCGCCAGGTTCTTCTCCGCCATCGAGATGGACATCAGGAAGGTGAGGACGGTCAGTGTGCCGAGGAAGGTCTGCATCTCTGTCGTGCGGATGAACGCGGAGCCTTCCGCGAACGGGCCCTGCTGCGTAGCAGCCAGCCACGAACACAGCGAGGCGGTGAAGACGCACAGCGTGGCCATCCAGCGCGGCGGCAGGCGCACCGACGCATAGAGCAGCACGCAGACGATGGCAGTGGGCAACTGCAAGAGCGAGGCCGCGCCGCCGGCAGGCGCGGCAAATACATAGACGCAGACGCCGGCCACCAGCGTGAACAGCACGGCCAGCTCCGTGTGCGAGCGCACGGCCAGCTCCTGATGCTTCCTTCGCAGCGGACTGATCCAGCAATACAGCATGGGCGCGAAGACCAGCGCTCCCAGCCAGTCGCCCACCCATGACATCTGCAACTGATGCAGGTAGGCGGGCGATTCGCCGGCGCCCGCGAGAATCATCGTGTTGACCAGCGCCACCATCAGCGCCGCCACCAGCGATCCCGCAGCAGTGCTCAGCGTGAGCTGCAGGATCTGCCGGGTGCGCAGGTAGGTGGTGTCGCCCACCAGCCGGCGCGCCAGCAGGGCAGCCACCACTGCCTCCAGTCCATTGGCCAGCGGATAGAGAATGCCGCGGAATGCCGGCACGCTCTCGCGCCACACGGCCAGCACCCCGAGCTCCACCACGACCTGGGCGAGCAGCAGCGCAGGCCAGCGTCGCGGAGGCGAGAGCCACAGGAAGACGAACAGCAGGCCCGCGGCCGGCCACATCACCGCCGGATCGCGGATGTCCGCCTTGAGTGCGTAACCCAGGAATACCAGCAGCGCGTGCATCGCGGCGAACACCGCCAGCACGCCAACCGGGCCGCGCAGCCGCTCTTCCAGGATGTCACCGAAGCGCGAATGCTCGCCGGAGTCCCGGCTTTCCGCGACTTCAACCCGCGCGGTCATGCCGACCTTCCTGCAGACCTCTGATACAGGGACTGTGCGACATCTGCCCCCAGGTTTCGCAGCGGAAACTCCATCTCGAACCGGGAACCACCTCCGGGCCGCGTGTCGACGTGGAAGGCGCCCCCCACCTCGTGCACACGGTCGGCAATGCTCCACAGACCGAAGCCGCCGCTCGCGCCGCCGAACATGTCCATCTGCCATTCGAAGCCGCGGCCCTGGTCGCTCACCTCGACGCGAAGCCGGTCGTCATCGCCCTGCACCACTACGCGCGCCGCATTCACGCCGGCATGCCGGACCACATTGCGAAGCAGCTCACGCACCAGCTTGAACACGAGCACGCGCATCTCCACGCGGACCGCTTCTTCCCGCACACGCGCATCCAGCTCCACATGCAGCCGGTCATGGCTGCGCACATAGACCATCAGCCATTGCAGCGCGGGCACCAGCCCGAGGTCGTACAGCCCGGGCGGACTCAGGTCGGAGATCATGTGCCGCGTGCGCTCCTGCACGTCGCGCAGCCGGCCTCGCACCTCATCGACCATGAGCTTCAGGTCCGAAGGTGCGTTGCGGCTGGCTACCTCCAGAGTCATGGCCATGCCCACCAGCGACTGGCCGATGCCATCGTGCAGGTCCACGGCCGTGGCACGCCGCGCCTTTTCTTCGGCGGTAATGATCTGGCGCGCATAGCTCTTCAGGCGTTCCTGCTCCCGCAGCAGACGCGCGTTGAGATCGGTGAGTTCGGTGACGTCCCGCGCCACGCCCCAGATGCGGTGCAGCAGCCCCTGCTCCACCACGCCATTGAATGAGGTGAGATAGGAGCGGCTGCGCCCCTGCCTTTCCATGCGGAAGCGAAGGCCATCCACCGAGTAGTTGCCGCTGGCCACCGCTTCGGCGAGGTAACCCTCGTAGGCCACGCACCACGGCAGATCACTGCGCCAGCCGCTGGCACCGCCCGGAAGTGCCGCGGGATCGAGCATCTGGTAACCACGGCTGGACTCGACGATGCGCGCATGTCGCTGCAGCCACGACAGCTGCTGCTCCAGCGGCAACGTGACTGGCATGGGTTCGGCCAGCTCCACACGCCACACGGCCTCCATGCTCAGCTCGACGAAACTGCGATACCGGTACTCACTGCCAGCGAGCTGTCCCAGCACCACGTTCTTCTCTGCCAGCGAGACGGACATCAGCAGCGTGCAGACCGCCAGCGTGCCGAGGAAGGTCTGCACCTCTACAGTGCGCAGGAACAGGTTGCGCGCATTGAAGGGCCCCAGATGCATGGCTGCGAGCCAGGCGCAGATGATCGCGGAGATGAAGAACAGCGTCGTCATCCAGCGGGGCGGCAGCCTCACTGCGGAATAAACCAGCAAGCCGATGATCACCAGCGGCATCTGCAACAGCGAGGTCGAACCGCCCGCGGGCGTGGCAAAAACGTAGTAGCTGCCAAAAGCGGACAACACCAGAAGCAGCATCAGCTCCACGCGGGATCGCACCGCGAGCTCGCTATGCAGGGTACGCAGCGGACTGAGCCAGCAGATCAGCAGCGGCGCCGTCGCCAGCGCTCCGAGCCAGTCTCCGGCCCACCAGATCTGCGCCTGATGCAGGTACTCGAGCGGCGTGAAACGCTCGGCAAAGGTGGTGGTGTTGACGAACGCCCCCAGTGAGGCGCCCGCCACCGCGCCCACGGCCATGGCGAACACGATGTGCAGGATCTGCCGGGTGCGCAGGTGCACGGTATCGCCTACCACGCGCCGCACAATGAAAGCGCCCACCATGGCCTCGACGCCATTGGCCACGGGATACAGCGCCGCGAGCCCCGGCCGGAAGGGATCCAGCAGCACTGCGCCAACCGAAAACTCGACGATGAATTGAACCACCAGCAGCGCGGGCCACAGCCGCAGTGGCATCAGCCACAGGGCCACGAAGGCCAGGCCCGACGAAGGCCACATCACGGCCGGGTCGCTGATGGATTCCTTCAGCGCATAGCCGAGCAGCACCAGGATGGTATGCGCGATGGAAAAGGCGGCGACCGCGCCCATGGGACCGCCGAATCTGGCGAGGACCTCCTCACCGAAGGTGCCCAGCTCCCGGGCCTCGGCCTTCAGACGTTCCGCCACAGAATCCATGTGATCGCGTCCTGCAATTTGGGAGCACTATTCCCCATTTCCCCTGCCCAGCCAAGCGAAATCCCGCCGCGCATCCGCTGCAATGCTTCGCGCTGTGATGCACTTCTTCCTTCCATCGCACATATCACTGATCGGCTATAATCCCGGGCTCACGGGGATTACAACAACGACGGGGGAATCAACCATGCGGAAGTTCGCAGCGGGACTGGTCTTGCTCGTGGCCATGATGGGCGGCGGCTGGGCCGCGGCAGCCGAAGTGGCCTGCCCTTCCACGGATTCACTCAAGCTGATCTGCGGCGCCGAAGCGGTCGAAGACCTGGAGCGCGTGGGCAACACCACATGGCTGATCGGCAGCGGCATGGCGGAGGGAGGCCACGGCGGTCACCTGCGTCTCATCGATACCGCGGCGAAGCGCTGGGAAAATCTCTACCCCGTCGGGCAGACGCGCCCGGACTACGATGCGCGGCGCTTTCCGGATTGTCGCGACGAGCCGGATCCCGCGAAGTTCTCCGCGCATGGCATCGCACTGCGCGATGCAGGCGGTGGCCGTCAGGAACTGATGGTCATCAACCACGGCGGGCGCGAGGCCATCGAGTTCTTCGCCGTGACACTGCCGAATGGCAAGCCTTCGGTGCAGTGGCTGGGCTGCGTGCACATGCCACCCGATGTCAGCGTGAATTCAGTCGCGCCGATGCCCGATGGTGGCTTCGTCACCACGCTGTTCAACGTGCCGAGCAAGGGCGGCATCAACGCCGTGTTCGCCCGCCAGATCACGGGCGGACTGCTGCGCTGGTCACCGGGCGGAAAAGTGACGGCACTGCCGGGAACGGAAGTCTCCGGCGCCAACGGCCTGGTCGTGTCGCATGAAGGCCGCGTCATCCACATGGCCGCCTGGGGCACGCGCGAACTGGTGCGCTTCGAATGGAAGGACGGGCAGCTCTCGAAGCGGACCGTGCCGCTGGGCTTTGCCGGCGACAACCTGCGCTGGTCGCAGGACCGCAGGAGCATCCTGATCGGCGGGCAGAAGTTCGAGGCGCGCGCCGGCGGCCCTGCCTCGCTCGATGGCTGGTCGATCGTGCGCGTGAACCCGGACACCCTCGCGGTAACCATGGTGCGCGATGCCGGCCCGAAGGAAGTGATGCAGGGCGTTACGGTCGGTGTGGAAGTGGGCGGTGACATCTGGATGGGCCAGTTCCGTGGTAACCAGGTGGGCTACTTCCCGATACCGAAGTAGGCGATGTCGATCACCTTCCGCCAGCTGGAGATCTTTGTAGCGGCGGCGGCGGACTGCAATTTCCGCCGCACCGCGGACCGGCTCGGCGTGAGCCAGCCTTCGATCAGCAACCAGATCCGCGCGCTCGAAGGACACCTCGGTCACAGCCTGTTCGAGCGGCGCCGCGGCTCACCGCCGGCGCTGTCCGAGGAGGGACAGGTCTTCCTCGAGAAGGCCAAGGAGCTGGTGCTGGGGCGGCAGGAGATGCAGCAGCAGAGCGGTTACACGCGCGGCCCGCGCGCCATCCGTCTCGCAGTCACATCAACTCCGCTGCTGCTCGATGCCTACATACGTCCCAGGCTTCCCGCCTTCTGCGAGGCATATCCGAACATCGTCCTGGATTTCGTGCCGTTGCATCCCACGCGCGGCGCGGTGCCCATGGTGCTCAGCGGCGAGGTGGACCTCGCGGTGTTCACCGGCGACTTCGTCAATGACGAACGCCTGCAGGCAGAGGTCATCAACACCGTCGGCTGTTCCATCTACGCCTCACCGGCGCTGGCGAGGCGCGCGAACCGGCCTGGCGCCAAGCTGGCGGATCTGCCCTGGATCATGCCGCCGGACGAGTTCAAGCCCACGCGGTTCATGTGGCGTACGCTGAAGGAAACGGGCATCGAGCCCTCCAACATCATCGCGCGCTCGCAGTTTCCCGATGTCATCGCCAACATGACCCTCGAAGGAAGGGGCGTGGCGGTGCTTTTCGACCATTTCGCCGCCAGCGGGCTCGCCGACGGACGTATTGTTAAGATCGGCCCCGCGCTACCGAGTACGTCACGTATTCTTCTCATCGGACCGCGCGCGCAGCGTCCAGCCGCTCAACCGGCCGTGGACCTGTTCCGGCAGGCCACCCGTACATTGGCAACCAGATAAGAAGAAATACGCACCGGCGATGGATACCCTGAGACAGCGCCTGACGAAGTCGCTGCTGAGCCTGCTTTGCTTCATTGCCGGCCCGGCCGCCATCGCGGCTGACTGGCGGACGGTCGAGACGCCTCACTACCGGCTGATCACGCAGGCCAGTGATCGCGAGGCCACGCAGTGGATGCGCGATTTCGACCAGTTCATCCTGTCGACCACGGCGCTGATGAAGATCGACCTGAAGGCGCTGCCGCCACTGACGGTGGTCATCTTCGACCGGGACCGGGACTACACCCCTTACAAGGTGCTGCGCCCCAACGGCCAGGTCGCCAGTGTGGCCGGCCAGTTCATCCGCATGCCCACCTGGAGCGTGATCGGCATGCCCCTGGTCGGGGAGAAGGACCTGACGCGGACCACCATTTTCCACGAGGCCACGCACTGGCTGGCCAGCGTCGACCAGTCGCGGCAGCCCGCCTGGTTCAGCGAGGGCATCGCTGAACTGTTTTCCACCTTCGAGCGGCGTGGAGACAGCGTCAGCTGGGCGAAGCCCATCCCCGAGCACCTGGGGCTGCTGCAGCAGGGGACCATCCCGCTGCGCGAGTTCCTCGTCCAGCCCAGCGCCATCTTCGATCGCGACGGCCACACCGAGAAGTTCTACGCGCAGGCCTGGGCATTCACGCACTTCATGATGCTGGCGGATGACTCCCGGCGGCGTCCGTTGATGATCCGCTTCCTGCAGAACTTCCAGACGCTGTCGGGCGATGCGGCGGTGGACGCCACCTTCGGCGATTCACTCCCGCAGATCGAGCGCGACTTCCGCCTGTACCTCACGCAGCGCAGCTTCGGTTACGTGACCCAGCCGGTGCAGGTGGCGCCACCGCCAGCGGCGCTGCATGCGGCCTCCGCCGCCGATGTGGAGACCGCGCTCGGAAGGCTGGCGCTGGGCGCGGGCCGTTTCGAGCTGGCGAAGAAGCACGCCGGCAAGGTATCGGAACTGGATGTGCGCGCGCCTGAAGGCCACGAGATCCTCGCCTACGTCGCGACGGACCTGGACCAGCCGGAACTGGCCATGGCGCAGGCCGAGGAAGCGCTGGCGCGCGGTTCGAAGGACTCGGACATGTACCTGCTGATGGGCGACTCCTACGTCGACGGCAGCAACGCCGGCAAGCCGAACGCCGCGCTGGTCCGTGTGAACCTCTACGAGAACGCCATCAACCTGAACCCGAGGCGCCGCATTTCCTACGAGAAGCTGGCGGACGCCCTGCTGAAACTCGAGAAGCCGCGGGAAGAAGACCTGCGCTTCCTGAATACCGGGATGCGCGCATTCCCGGGCGAGGACTGGCTGCGGGTCGCCGCTGCGGCGGTGGAACACCAGCTCGGACGGCCGACTCCTGCCGCCGCATCGCTGGAGCAGGCGCTGCTGCCGCACAGCACGCTCGACGATTCGCAGCGCGGCTACGCCATCACCCTCAGGCGCGGCTGGCTGCTGGACAGGATGAACACGGAACTGCAGGCCGCGACAACGGGCCGCGATCCCGACGCCGTGCTGGCCGTCGTTCACAAGTACCGCGTGCAGGTCAGTGATGTGCCCGAAGCCGTGGCCTTCCTCGACGACATGGAAGCGCGGATGCGGCAGATGAAGTCACGCCAGCCGCAGGGCCAGGTCAGGCCCGCGAACTAGACCTGCCGGCCCGGGTGACAGACCAGACGCTGACGCTGCACCCCATCGGCCGGATTCGCACGTCGTTCGCGAACAAGGTCGATGCGCCACGACAACCCGCTGCATCGACCGATGCCCGCGGCGTCATCGAGCTGTTCGAAGACCGGAACCTGGGACACGCCGTCGAGGATCTCGCCGGCTGGGAACGCATCTGGGTGATCTTCTGGTTCGATCGCAACGACGGCTGGCGACCCAAGGTGCTGCCACCGCGCAGCAGCACCGGCCGCAAGGGAGTACTGTCCACGCGCTCGCCGCATCGCCCCAATCCGCTGGGACTTTCAGTCCTGCGCCTGGATCGGGTGGAAGGGCTGCATCTCCATGTGCTGGATGTCGATCTGCTCGACGGCACGCCGATCCTCGACATCAAGCCCTACGTGCCGTACACGGACGCGTTTCCGGATTCCGCCAGCGGCTGGCTGGATCCCGGCGCGCCAGATCCGAAGGCGGAATGGGAAGTGGCGTTCAGCGCCGAGGCAGAGTCGCATCTGCAGTGGATCAACTGGCACTTCGCGCTGCCACTGCGCGAGCGCATCGTGAACACGCTGAAGCTGGGTCCGCAGCCGCATCCCTACCGTCGCATCAGGCACATGAAGGACGGCGGCATGCAGCTCGCGGTTCAGGACTGGCGCATCCAGTTCCATGCCGACGGACGCCGCATCGAGGTGACCGGACTGCAATCCGGCTACCGCCGCTCGCAGCTCGAGGATCCGGCGAACGAACCCGGCAGCGCGATGGCGCTGCATCGGGAGTTCATGCTGTTCCGTGGTCTCTGGTAGCTGCTCCGGCTGGCTGCCACACCAGGAACATCAGGTAGCCAAAGAGGATGGTCTCGGCGATGCGCTGCGCTGCACCGTGCCAGCCGGACACCGGCGAGAACATGTCCGAAACACATGCCAGGACCACCAGCGACAGCACCAGCAGCAACAGGCCGCGCAGGAAGCGCCGCCTGGCCAATGACGCCACACCTCCCACGATCAGCGCCACTGCACCGCCCAGGTACTCCGCAAGTCCGAACAGATTGTGCAGCACCTGCGCCATGTCCATCCCGGCGCACGCCGCCGTGCACCTGGCGAATGCCGCCACGATGTACGCGAGAGGCAGGACCAGAAGCCAGCGTGCGCTGGATCTGAGCGACATCTCGATGGTCCGCGACCTCAGACCCAGCACCAGTGCAGCCAGTGCTGCGATGCCGATCGCCAGGAATCCTCCATAGCTGACCAGTGCGCCGATGGTGGTGTCACGCTCACCCAGCTCTGAAATGTATTGCGTCTTGTGGGAGTAGCCCGGCGTCACCGCTCCACCCGCGACGGTGACGACGATGGTCAAGGCAGCGGCGAGGACCGCGCACCAGCGCGCAACCAGGCCCTGCTCCGCGGAATTCCGGGTGCCGCCTGCCATGCGCTACTTCTGCCTGCCCAGGTCCATCAGCAGTCGCGCCAGCAGGTACAGGCGTGGCGTGATGCTGTCGA
>Ga0315912_10006256_pt1 | contig 10700 bp, 4 predicted proteins | sample VfabasoilMG_FD_204469 | JGI IMG/M metagenome (GOLD analysis project Ga0315912, IMG submission 204469) | Garden soil microbial communities collected in Santa Monica, California, United States - V. faba soil | ecosystem: Environmental > Terrestrial > Soil > Garden | place: USA: California... | reverse complement strand
TCAGCAGCAGGCGCGGATGCGCGAGCGCGGGGAGGTCCAGAGCGCCGCCCTCGGCGAGCTGCGGGATCGTCGCCTCCATGACGCGGGCCATGGAAGCCCGCGCGACGGCGAGGTCGATCGTCTCGTGCGCGGACAACGCCTCGACGAGCTGCGGCGCATCGCGCCCGACGGCCAGCGACAGCTCGCGCAGGATCCGCGCCACCTCTTCCTCGATGTCGAGCGCCGTCGAGCGCAGCTCGTTGTTGAGATCGACGATCTCCGCCGGCTCGACGAAGACCGAGTGCCCCGACTGGGAGCGGCCGTGCAGGATGCCGGGCACGTGCTGCCGCCTGTCCGTGCGCACGGGCAGCACGAGGCGATCGTCGCGTAGCGTGATGTAGTCGTCGGTCAGCGCGTCCGCGACGTCGGGATCCCGTCGCATCTGATCGAGTCGCGTCTCGATGCGGCCGGAGAGCTGCGCCTTGCGGCGGTGCAGCTCGGCGAGATGCGGCGTGGCGTCGTCCTTCACGTGCCCGCGCTCGTCGATGGCGCTCTCGACGGCCCGCGCGATCCGCTGGTCGATCCCACGCAGGGTCGCGGCCTTCTCGTGGAGGAGCGGCGCCATGTCGCCTACCTGATCGAGGCGCTCGCGAAGCGTCGCGAGCGCGAGGATCGTGCGGCCGACGTCGCCGAGCGCCGGCGGCTCGAGCACGCCGCCGCGCCGCGCGAGCTCGATGAACGGCCGCACGTCGCGCACGCCCCCGACGGGAAGCCCTCCCTCTTCCAGGAGGCGCATCGCCTCGTCGGTCTCGTCCAGCGATCGTCGTGCGGCCTCGATCGTGAGATCCGGCGCGAGCGCCGCAGCGACGCGGGAAGCCGCCGCGCTCGCGCAGCGCTCGGCCAGCGCCTGCGTCACCACGCGCCACTCGAGCACCTCGAGCGCATGCTCCCGCGCCCGCTGCGCGCGATCCTGCGGCGACTGCTGCTCGTCCACCGCCGAATGCTATCTCGCCGGCGGAACCCCGCAGATCTCCGTCGCACCGGGCGAGATGGCGAAGGGGGCGGGAGGCAGGTCGAGGATCGCCAGGTTGCCCTCGCCCTCGACGATGCTCACGACGCGGCGCGCGGCGACGTTCTCGAACGCCTCCGTTTCCCCCGTCATGGGCCAGTACACCTCGAGCTTCGCGATGGAGGGCGCCTTCCCGAGACCGAAGTGCTGGCGCAGCGGGTTCGCGCCGAAGCTCCCGCCGCTCGTCACCCAGCGCGTGATCGACCTCTCGCCGCTACCCTCGTCGAGCACGACGCGGATGCGCGCGCCAATGGCGCACCGGTTCGAGCGGGAGCCGACGAGGCGAACCTCGAGCCACGAGTTGCTGAAGCCCGGGTTCTCGTACAGCACGTCGCTGTACGCGTCGCCGGGAAAGGCGCCGCCCATCTGCTCGAACACGTCCTGATCGCCGTCGCCGTCGAGATCCGCGAACGCCACGCCGTGTCCCTTCTGCAGGTGTCCGAAGCCGCCTGCCGTCGTCACGTCGGAGAACCCGCTGCCTCCCCGGTTGCGATACATGACGTTCGGCAGGATTCCGGCGTAGTCGGGAAACCCGGTGCCCAGGTAGAAGTCGAGATGGCCGTCGTCGTCGAGGTCGCCGAAGTTGCAGCCCATCGCGAACGTCACGCGCTCGAGTCCCTGCTCGGCCGTCACGTCGGTGAAGCCGCCTCGCCCGTCGCCGCGGTAGAGGGCCGAATGCTCTGCCGACGTCGGCATCCCGAGCTGGCTCGCGACGGCGGCGGCGACCCTGTCCCGGCCGGAGGCCTGCCAGTAACTGTTGACGAAGATGTCGAGCGCGCCGTCGTTGTCGAAGTCCCAGAACCATGTCGCGAAGCTGTCGCGCGGACCGGTGACGCCGAGCGAGGGCGCCACGTCGACGAAGGTGCCGTCACCCTCGTTGTGGTAGAGACGGTTTTCGCCCCCGAGGTTCGACACGTAGAGATCCGGCAGCCGATCCCCGTCGTAGTCGCCCCACGTCGCGCCCTTCGTGTAGCGCAGGTTCTCGACGCCCGCGCGCGGCGCGACGTCCGTGAACGTGCCGTTGCCGTTGTTCTCGAAGAGCTCGCAGGGATCCGCCTCCCAGCTCCCGTCCCCTCTCGGACTGGCATGCACCTCGTTGCCGACGAACAAGTCGAGATCGCCGTCGAGATCGTAGTCGGCCCAGGCGCCCACCATCGTGGGATGGTTCACCCTTGCCAGGCCCGCCTCGAGCGTGACGTCGCTGAACGTCCCGTCGCCATGGCCGCGCAGGAGGGACTTGGGCCAGCGGCCCTGCTCCCACATCCATCCGCCGCGCAGCATGAGGATGTCGAGGTTGCCGTCATTGTCGTAGTCGGCCTGCACGATGTTGAGGGCGCCGAGGATGCCCTCGAGTCCCGCCTCGCTCGTCGTCTCGCGGAACGTTCCGTCGCCCTCCTGATGGAAGCATCGGAGCTGTCCTGACGGATCCATGGTGGACGTGACGATGTCGAAGCGCTCGTCGCCGTCGAAGTCGTCCACGATGGCGCCGCCCGCGAGGCTCCGCGAGCTCAAGCCGAGGCCCGGCGCCACGTTGCGGAACCTCGGGAACGGCTCGTCGGAGTCGAATGTCTCGGGCGGGATGAGCTGCCCGGCCGGCACGCTCTCCGGATGCTCGCCGACCGTCATGTACGCGACGTTCAGGAGCCATCGCGCAGGCAGGTAGTCGGGGGCGACGTCGAGGATCCCGGTGAACATCTCGATGGCCTTCCGCGAGCCCTCCTGCGCCTGGTGTACCCCAGTTCCCCGGATGGGCAGCAGGCAGCTCTCGGCCGAGTGTCGATCGACGCAGTTCTGGGCCTCGCCCATCCGCATGTAGGCCAGGCCGAGCTGGAAGCGCAACGCGTATCTGAATGCCGCGAAGTCCATCCTGTCCTTGCCGAGCGCGTCCGCCCTCGTGAGGGCCGCGACAGCCGCCTCGTTGTTGCCGAGACGTAGCTCCTCCTCGCCGAGTCGCCAGTTCAGGCGAACGGCATGCTCGGTGCCGGGCACCGCAGCGCGCGCCTGCTCGCGAAGCGCTTCGATGCCGTTGGCTCCCGTGACGGGGTTCGTGCGCCCTGCCTGCGCGGCGATCCGCGCGAGGCGCGCGACCATGCGGGCATGCCCCGGGCTGACGGCCGCGCCGGTCGTCGCCGGGCCGCGCCGAGCCCAGGCGAGGACGCCAATCGCCGCGGCGACGAATGCGAGGGAGGTTGCCCACGCCGCGAGGCGACGTCGGACCAGCCTCGGTATCGGGACATCGCGTCGCGACGAGTCGGGCCCTTCGGGCGCCGGCTTGCTGAATGACATGGTGGTGGACTCGCGGCTCGCGGCGCAGTGAAGCACTGCGTCGCCGTGGGCGCGCGACGATGTGCAAGCGACAGGCCAGCAGGGGCGCGAGGCGCGATCTCGCCGCGTCACGCCATCCCGAAGTCGCACGCAGCGATGGAGTTGGCCATCGATTGCGAGCCGTCGAGCGCTGACGTTCGACACGATCCGACGCCGCGCTCGCATCAATCGCCGTCGACGATCGTCATGGGTCTCATGAGGGTGCTCATGGCGCGCATGTCTTTCGTCGACGAAAAGATGCGCCATCGTCACTGCCGATGCGTGAATCGTTCAACTTGATACGTCAGATGGGCCGTGCGGCTCCCCGCGCGATCGGGCTCCCGGGAGCGATCGCGCGGCTGCGCGAATGCGAGTCGCGATCGAGGTCACTCCGGCGCGCGGCTCGTGCAGGAATCGTGGCAGCCACGTCGAAAGCCTGCGGTGACGTCGAGCTCGTGCCCGCGCGCCGACGCGATGGACGAAGATGTGACGAGGAGGTCCCATGCCTGCGCCCCTCGCCGCCTGGCTGTACCTGGCGATTGCCGTGCCGATGGTGGTCGCCGATGCCCCCGCGGATCGGTACGCCGCGATTGGGCCTGACCTCACCAGCCTTCTCGATCTCGGCGGCGAGGCGTGGTGCTACGAGGCGTGGCCCGGTCATCCTCGCGCCACGTGCCGCGCCATGAGCGGCCATGGCTACGAGAGCTTCTACGAGGACCTGTGGTGCTTCGAGTGCGTCGTCGACGAGGAGGCGTGTCGCGCCGCGTTCAGGTTCTTTCCCGATCTCTCGCGCGGCGCCTGCACGCTGCAGGAAGTCCAGGTGGAGATCTTGGTGGACCGCAGGGGGCTCTCGCCTGTCGTGACCAGGACCGTCGAGGCGCGCCTCGGACAGCCGACGCCGCCGTCCGCTTCCGCGACGAGGGAGATCGGCTGCAGCTCCGGGGGCGAGATCCGCCGCTGGGCTCGCGAGGATGACTTCGCCTGCTTGTACCTCGACGAGTACGGACTCTACGGACGGCTCCCTCCCCCGCGCGAGGCAGCCGGGCTGCTCTGGCGACGCGCTCCGCTCACCGGACTTCGTGACGAGGATCCCGAGTCGCCCGCTCGCCATGAGGACCGACCCGCGGTCGCCGCGGAAGCGTGCCGCGACGCCCGATTGGCCCAGTGCGACGGCGCGATCTGCGATCAGCGCGCCCATGTCGCCGCCGTGCATGCGGCGCTCGACCTCCTCGAGAAGCTGCCGCCGAGCTCGCCACGAGCCGCACCGCTCGCCTACTGGCTGAACTACATGGCGGGCGACGAGAGCGGCCATCTCTTGTCGGGGAACGCGTCGGAGCGTGAGCGCCTCGCGCAGCGTGGGGTGCTGTACGTGGATGCCCGCGACTGGCTCGAGCTGCAGAATCCATGGCTGCGCGACCTCGCGGAGCGCCAGCCTCGATCGAAGTGGGGGCAGCGCGCCTTCCTCGAGCTGATCCGCCATCACGTCGGCGATGACGATCCGAATGGAGATGCGTTCCGGGTCGTCATCCGGCGGGGCGAGGCATGGCTCCGCGAGCATCCTGGCACCGCCATCGATGCGGATCTCCGCCTCGAGCTCGCGCTCGCCTACGAGACCTGGTGGTCGCTCTCGAAGGCGGCCCCCGATCGCTGGCATCCCGAGGAGAGCGCACGCTACGCGGAGGGCGCGGAGCAGGCCCGGCGACGCGCCATCCAGCTCTACCGGCGCGTCAGACCCCTCGACGCGCACGAGCGGATCTGGCTCGAGCAGCGGCTGTTCCGTCTCGAGCGCGACATCGACACTGTTCAGCGCGCGTTCGACCGGAGCGGATGCTGAGGCGCGGGATGCCGTGCGCGGCGCTTCAGCCGATCTCGGCAGTTGGCGACGCAGCCGGACGGCGCCGCGGGCGCCTGCGTGCGAAGCTCCCGGTCGCGCGATCGGCGACGACGTAGAACGCGGGCACGACGAGCAGGCTCACCGCGGTCGAGACGACGAGTCCGCCGATGACGGCGATCGCCATGGGCGCGCGCGTCTCGGAGCCGGGCCCGAGCTGGAGCGCCGCGGGGATCGCGGCGCACATGGTCGCGACGCTCGTCATGAGGATGGGTCGCAGGCGGACGGGGCCCGCGATCCGCATGGCCTCGACGGCGCTCCCCGCGCGCTCGCGCACCTGCGTCGCATAGTCCACGAGGATGATCGAGTTCTTCTTCACGATGCCCATGAGCAGCAGGAGCCCTATCATCGAGAAGATGTTCAGGCTCTTGTCCGCGATCCACAGCGCCACGATCCCTCCCGCGACGGCCGGGGGGAGGATCGTCAGCACGGTAATCGGGTGGAGCAGCGAGTTGAACTGCGACGCCAGCACCATGTAGGCGACGATGATGCCGAGCACGAGCGCGAACACCAGCGCGCCCATGGACTCGCGGAACGCCACGCTCGCGCCTCCGAGCTTGAGCTGGTATCCCGTCGGCAGTCCGCGTGACAGCTCCTCGACGCGTGACAGCGCCTGATCCTGGCTGGCGCCGGGGGCGATGTTGGCGAACACCGAGATGGCCCGCTCTCGATCCTTTCTCGTGATCGACTGGAGCGCCGGCCGCTCGTCCTGCGTGACGAGCGACGAGAGCGGGATCATCTCGCCCGAAGCGGCGCGCACGCGCAGCCGCGCGAGATCCTCGGGCCCCGTCCGCTGCGACTGGAGGAGCCGCACGCGCACGTCCACGCGCCGTCCTCCCGCACTGTACTTGCCGATGCGCTGGCCGCCGACGAGCGCGTTCACGCTCGTCGCGATGTCCTCGACGGAGACGCCCAGGTCCGCGGCGCGCTCGCGATCCGGCATGACCGCCAGCTCCGGCACCCCCACCTCGTAGTCGGTGTCGAGATCCGTCACGAGTCCCGTCGCCCGCAGCTTGCCGGTGACGTCGTCGGCCAGCCGGATCAGCTCGCTCCACTCCGGTCCGCGCACGGAGAATTCGACGGGAAAGCCGCGCTGCGCGGTGAAGCCCTGCTGCGAGAGATCCTGGACGACGACCTTGAGCCCGGGGATGCCGCCCAGATCCTTGCGCAGTGCCTGGATGAACTGCTGCTGCGTGAGCTCGCGTTCCTTCGGCGGGACGAGCGTGACGAACATGTTTCCCGCGTTGACGCTCGAGGCGCCGCCACCCCCGCCGCCGCCTACCGTTCCGAAGGTACGCAGCACTTCCGGACGTCGGCGGACGATCTCCTCGGCCTTGCGGTAGAGGCCGTCCGTCTCCTCGAGGTTCGATCCGACGGCCGCCGTGAGCCGCAGCAGGATGCGGCTCTGATCCTGCGACGGAACGAACTCGCGGCGCGTCGCGTTGAACGCCAGCGCGCAGGCCGCGACCGCGATGCCCGTCAGCACGAGCACGAGCACGGGATGGCGCAAGCAGCGGTCGAGCACCGACCTGTAGGCCGTCGTGAGGACTGCGAGGGCTCGATCGACGCTCTGGCCGACGATGCCGGAGCGCTCCTGCGAGACATCGAGGACCTGCGCGCAACGCGACGGAGCGAGCGTGACGGCCTCGACGTAGGACAGCAGGACCGCGACGCACAACGTGACGCCGAACTGGAAGAAGAACTTCCCGATCACGCCCTCCATGAAGACGACCGGGATGAAGATGGCCACCACCGCGATGGTCGCCGCGAGCGCTGCGAACGTGATCTCGCGGGTCCCGTCGCGCGCGGCCGTCTCGCGATCCTTCCCGTGCTCCGCGTGGCGGAAGATGTTCTCCATCACCATGATCGCGTCGTCCACGACGATGCCGACGGCGAGCGACAACGCGAGCAGCGTGAACGTGTTGAACGTGAAGCCCGCGAAGTGGATCACCGCGACCGTGCCGAGCAGCGACATCGGGATGGCGAGCACGACGTTCAGCGTGGACGAAAGGGATCCGAGGAAGAGCCAGCACGCGAACGACGTGAGCGCCACCGCGAGGACGAGCTCGAGCTCGATCTCGTGCACGGCATCCTCGATGAAGCGCGTCGAGTCGAAGTTGATGCCGAGCTCCATCCCCTCGGGGAGCGTCTTGCGGATCTCCTCCATCTTCGCGCGGATGCCGTGCGCGACGGCGACGGCATTGCTCCCGCGCTGCTTGCGAACGCCGATTCCCTGGGCCGGCTCGCCGTCCACGCGCGCGCGGCGGCGCTCGTCCTCGAAGCCGTCCTCGACCAGCGCCACGTCGCTCAGCCGCACGGGCGCGCCGCCGACCTCGAGGATGGGCATGTTGCGCAGCCCTTCGAGGTCGAACGCCTCGCCGAGCACGCGCACGTTGACCTCGCGTCCCTCGCGCTCGAGGCGGCCCGCCGGCAGCTCGACGTGCTCGGCTTGCAGCGCGCGCATGACGTCCGCGACGGTGAGGCCCTTCGCGTCGAGCCGATCCACGTCGATCCAGATGCGGACATTGCGCGCCAGGTAGCCGCCGAGCGTGATCTCGCCGACGCCCGGCACCGTCTGGAACTGATCCTTGATGCGGTACCGCGCGTAGTCGGACAGCACCTGGCGCGGGAATGCGCCCGAGAGCCCGATCCACATGATGGGCTGATCCTCGGGATTGCTCTTGCTGACCGTCGGCGGATCGAGATCGCGCGGGAGCTGCTGGCGCGCCTGGAAGACCTTCGCCTGCACGTCCTGGAGCGCGACCTCGACGTCGCGGGAGAGATCCAGCTCGAGCGTGATGCGCGCGCTGCCCTGGCGCGCGACAGCCGTCAGCGAGCGGGCTCCCTCGACCTGCACCAGCGCGTCCTCGAGCACCTCGATGACGTCGTTCTCGATGACCTCCGGAGCCGCTCCCTCCCATGTCGCCTCGACGGTGATCGTCGGGAAGTCCACGTCGGGAAACTGGCTGACGCCGATGCGCGTCGCGGCGACGAGGCCGAAGACCACCGTGGCGGCCATGATCATCCACGCGAGGATCGGCCGTCGGATGCAGATCTCCGTCAGGTTCACGGGGCCGTCGCTCCGGTGGCCGCGGCCGGCGCGCCGCTCGCTGCGGCCGCCGCCACGACGCGCACGCGGGCTCCCTCGCGAAGCGCCTCGGCACCGCGCACCACCACGACTTCGCCCGCGCGGATCCCCGAGAGCACCTCGACGGCGCCCTCCTTCGTGCGCAGGCCGAGCTCGGCGACGCGCTCGTGCGCGACGCCGTCCTCGACGACGAACACGAGGAAGCCGCGCTCGCTCGGACGCGTTGCGCTCTCGGGCACCACGACGGCGTGCTCGCTGCTGCCGACGGGCACGCGCACCTGCGCGAACGCGCCGGGGCGCAGGAGTGCCGCGCCATCGGAATCGACGTGCGCCGTCACGGTGACCATTCGGGACGTCGCGTCCGCCTGTGCCGCGACGTGCACGATGCGCGCGCCGAAGTCGCGATCCTGTCCGCCGACGCGGAAGCTCGCCGCCATGCCGGGCGCGAGGCGCGCGGCGCCCGGCGCGTCCACGGTGAAGCGCAGCAGCAGCGGATCCCGCCGCACGAGCGTCGCGATCATGTCGCCGGGCTCGACGTACTGTCCGGTCTGTACCGACTTCGTCTGGATGACGCCGGCGGCCGGCGCGGGGACGCGGGCGTCGTCGAGTCGGAGCTGCGCCTGCTGGAGCGCCACGCGCGCCGTCGCGACCGTCGTGGAGGCCGTGCGCGCGCGCGTGCGCCACGACTCGACCTCCTCGGGCGAGAAGATGCCCGCCGTCGTCGCGCCGGCCGTCTCGCGACGCGCGAGCGCGGCCTCCGCCTCGGCGAGCTGCGCCTCCGCGCGCTCGAGCGCTGCACGCGCGGCGTCCACGTCGAGTCCGAAGCGTGCCGGCTCGATGTCGGCGAGCGACTCGCCCGCCTTCACTCCGGTCCCCTCTGCGAAACGGACGCGCTCGATGACGCCGGCGACGCGCGCGGTGACCTGCACGACCTCGAAGGCCTCGACCGCGCCGACGGCGCTGAGGTCGTAGTCCACGCGCCGCGCCGCGGCCGGCTCCACCTCGACGGGGAATTCGAGCGCGGGCTTGGCCGCTGCGGGCTTGCCGCCCTTGCCGGTCGCCGGCGGCGCATCGGCGCCGTGGCAGCCGAGCATCGGAAGCAGCGATGCCAGCGCGAGACGAGCCATGGCCTGGCGGCGACGGGTAGTGCCCATGAGGTGCGTGCGACTCTAGCCGACGCGACCCCGCAGGAGCCACGCGAGGGGCCAGGTCGCGACGGCGGGCTTCTACGAAACGAAAGCTCAGGCCGCGGAGGCGACGGCCTCGAGATCGTCGAAGAAGCGCTCGAGCAGCGCGTTCAGGCGATTCCCGTCGCGTGCCTCGCCCAGGCCCTGCCGCAGCGTCACGCCCGAAGGCAGGCCCTTCGTGCAGAAGCCGAGGAGCTTGCGCATCCGGTGGAGCGCCTCGCCCTCGCCGAGATCCGCGCGGAGGATCTCGTGATGCCACAGCAGCTCGTGGCGCCACTCGCTCGGCAGCGGCGCGGTCACGGGCGCGCCCGCCAGGATCTGCCTGACCTGCCTGAACAGCCACGGATTGGCCAGTGCTGCGCGCGCCACCATGACGCCGTCGCAGCGCGAGCTCGCGAGACGACGCGGGACGTCGGCCGCGCTCCGGACGTCGCCGTTCCCCACGACGGGGATGGAGATGGCGGCCTTCAGCTCCGCGATGGCGTCCCAGTCTGCCTCGCCCTTGAAGAGCTGCGCCCGCGTGCGGCCATGCAGCGTGAGACCCGCGACGCCAGCTCGTTCCGCGAGGCGGCCGATCGCGACGAAATTTCGCGTCGCGTCGTCCCATCCGAGGCGGTACTTCAGCGTGAGCGGCACGCTCGAAGGGAGGGCCGCGCGCACGGCCTCGAGAATGCGCGCCACGTGGATCTCGTCGCGAAGGAGCGACGAGCCGCAGGCACGACCCGTGATCGTCTTGGCGGGACAGCCCATGTTGATGTCGACGACATCCGCTCCCGCGTCGGCCGCGAGGATCGCAGCGCGGGCCATGGCGAGGGGATCATGCCCGTAGATCTGCACGGCGAACGCGGAGCAGCCGCGTGGGCGGCGCAGCAGGCGATGTTCGGCGCGCTCGCCGCGCACCAGCCCATCGGCGGACGCCATCTCGGCGACGCAGAGGCCGGGGCCGCCGAGGCGCAGCAGCAGCTCGAGGAAGTGCACGTCGGTGACGCCTTCCATCGGTGCCATGACGACGGGCGGTTCCACCCCGACGCCGCCGAGCCGGAAGCCGCGCGAAGCCGTCGCGGGCCAGGAGGTCGCGACCTGAGCGAGATGTGGCGCGTCCGGCATCGCCTGGAGAGCGCTGCTCATCGAGTACCTGGGCTCACTGGCTGACGCCGCCAGGCCGGGGGGCGGCTGATTCCT
>Ga0315912_10006255_pt1 | contig 10703 bp, 7 predicted proteins | sample VfabasoilMG_FD_204469 | JGI IMG/M metagenome (GOLD analysis project Ga0315912, IMG submission 204469) | Garden soil microbial communities collected in Santa Monica, California, United States - V. faba soil | ecosystem: Environmental > Terrestrial > Soil > Garden | place: USA: California... | reverse complement strand
GGAAAGGAAATGCCCACGACTCGCGCTGGACGGCATTCCTCGATGATGTCCGGCGTTTCGTGAGCGTGCGCAAGGACGCGGCCCGACCGGCTGCGGCTCTTTCCATGCGGAGCCGCTGGCGCAGCGTATGGCTCTTCATGTACGTGGCGGCGCTGTTCCTGGTGGCGGCTGGTGCATGGCTGTCGTCCACGGGACGACTGGAGTTCCTGGAACGCAGCAGCGCCGAACCACCGTCCATTGCCGTGCTGCCGTTCGACGACATGACGAGCGCCGGCAGTGACGCGCCGCTGGCCGAGGGGCTGGCCGAAGAGATTTCCAACTGGCTGGTGCACATTCCCAACCTGCGTGTCGTGGCGCGGCACTCCGCCTTCATGTTTCGCGGCCCCGACCGGGATATGCGCAAGGTCGGCCAGCAGCTCGGCGCCACGCATCTGCTGGAGGGCTCGCTGCGGCGCGGGGCTGGCCAGCTGCGCGTCACCGTGCAGTTGGTGTCGGCCAGGGATGGCTACCACCTGTGGTCGAAGAGCTTCAATTTTCCGGATGGCGATCCGCTGCGCGTGGAAGATGCCGTATCGCGGGCGGTGGCACAGTCACTGAATGTCCGACTGTCGCCGCAGACGGAAGGACGCTGGAAGGCGCGCCAGGCACAGGCGCCCGAAGCCCAGGGCCTCTGGCTCGAAGGGCAGGCTGAATACCGGCGCCAGACGCCCCAGCACAATCTGCGCGCTCTGGAGCTGTATCGGCGTGCCCTGGAACTCGACCCGCGATTCCCGCTGGCCTATGTAAGCCTCGCCGAGGCCACACTGAACAGCGTCAGGCTGAATGGCCGCGAACTTCCGGCGGCAGCTGCCCAGTCCGCGCCACTGCTTGAGCGGGCGCTTGCACTGAGTCCGGACCTTCCGGAAGCGATCGCCGTGCAGGGTCGGCTGGCCATGGATCAGTACCGGATGGACGACGCCCTGGTCCTCCTGCAGCGCGCGCTGACGCTGAATCCGAACGATGTGGACACGCAGCGCCGCATGGGCCTGCTCTATGGGTTGCAGGCGCGGCCCAGTCTGGCCATGGAAAGTTTCGAGCGTGCAGCGGAACTTGATCCGCTGGACTTCCTGACCCATCTGAATCGTTGTCTCAGCCTGCAGGACCTGGCGCAGTACACGGCCGCGCAGGCGGCCTGCGCGAGGGCACGCCAGCTGGATGCGTCCAACTGGTGGGGAGCCAATGCAACCGCCTGGCTTGCATTCGGGACGGGGGACCTCGCGGGAGCTCTGGCCTGGACCAATCGCGCCGCGCAACTGGCGCCTGCGGACGTGGAGATGCAGGATCAGCGCGTGCGTATTCTGCTGGCCCTGCAGAAATACGACGAGGCGCGCGCTGCGATCCAGCGGCTGCCGGCAGACGCCGAACCCATGCGCAGCTTTCTGAACGCGACCCTGGCCGCCGAGCGTAACGACGCCCAATCATTGGGAAGCATCGTTGACGGTATCGCGCGGCGTGATGATCTGGCGCCGGGTGAGTGGCTGGAGCTGGCCAGCCTGCAACTGACGGCGGCAGATGCGCAGTCCGCGTTGACTTCGCTGCAGCACGCCAGGCGTTCGCAATCCTGGCAGTCCGCGGAGCTGGTGGATCCCAGCTATGTGCGCAATGGTTACTCGGGGGCCGCCATTGTGGCTGCAGTGGAGCTCGCGGCAGGTGATCGGGAAGCTGCCCTGCGCACGCTGGCCCCCCTGGATGAAATGCTCGACAGGATGGAGGGGGCAGGCGCCGCCTGCAGCGGGCTCCATCTGCTGCGGGCCGTTTCCCTGGCCCTGCACGGAGATCCTGGCCGTTCGATGGCTTCCCTGGAGCGGGCCTATCAGCAGGGGTGGCGCTTGTCGCAACAGGCCCGCACGGAACCGCTGCTCGAATCGCTGAAGCAAAGGGAAGACTTCCGCGCATTGCTGGCGCGGATCGATCGCCAGATCCGGGCTATCCGGGTAGAGCCAGACGCACTCCCGCCATGAGAGGTCGCCCGGTGCCGGTCAATCCCCTGGCTTGTGGGGCTTCTTGGCCACCTTGGTGTGGGTCTTCCTCTTTTTCTTCTTTTTCGGTGGCTGACGCTTGGTCATTCGACCTCCCTTGTCGTGCCAGTGACATCAGGACAGCGTGACGAGACGCGCCAGCCCGCTCATTGTTTCTTGCGGTCACAAGGTCGCCGGATAGCGCTGCAATTCCCGATAGTAACTGGTCTCTAGGTGTCAGGCTGGGTTGTTGTCCGGACAACTGAATGGAACGGGGGGGCCTTCAGGGAGTCGGCCGGGCGGATCAGGTACGGCGCGGAACGTAGGCGACCAGCTTCTGGCCGGCCCGGATCTGGCTGCCGTTGATGTTGTTCCAGGACTTCAGATTGGCCACCGACACGCGCAGCGTCTGCGCGATCTCGGACAGGGTGTCGCCACGACGCACCACGTACGTCACGCGGCGGCCCTGGGACGTTTCCACACCGGCGTCGATGGGGCTGACCACGTCCTCGGCATGCAGCACCAGCCTCTGGCCGGCGCGCAGTGTATCGGCGGGGTCGATGCGGTTCATGCTGGCCAGCGTCACGACATCCATGTTGTGGCGCTTGGCGATGGACCACAGCGAGTCGCCCTTGCGCACCACGTGAACCGCGCGCACCGACTGCGTGCGGCGCGAGCGCGCGTCCACGCGCGCGGCGGCCTGCAGTACCTGCGGCGGCAGCGCCTTCGCGGAAGAGGGCACGCGCAGTTCCGCGCCGCTCTCCACGGTGCTGGCGGTTCCGAGCTGGTTCAGCTCGCGCAGATGCTGCGTGGTGGTGCCGAAGCGTTGCGCGATGCTGCTGACCGTGTCGCCCTCGCGCACGGTATAGCGCTCCACGCGCAGCCGCTGATCGGGCGTGAGCTGCAGCAGGCTTTCGCGGAAGGCATCGGCGGAGTCGACCGGGACCAGCAGCATGTGCGGGCCAGTGGGATCGGTGGCCCAGCGGTGGTAGGCCGGGTTGAGCTCGTACATCTCCTGCGTGGTGACGCCCGCGAGTTCCGCGGCCACTTCCATGCTGATCTGTCCGCCCGTCTCGACCTTCACGAAGTAGGGGATGTCCGGAATGCCCTCGATGACCAGCCCGAACTTCTCGGGATTGGCGACGATGTCGCGCATGGCCAGCAGCCGGGGCACGTAGGCGCGCGTCTCGGCGGGGAGTTTCAGGCTCCAGAAGTCGATCTTCTTTTTCGCAGCGCGGTTGCGCTTGATGGCTCGGGACACATTGCCCTCGCCGCAGTTGTAGGCCGCGATGGCGTTGAGCCAGTCGCCACCCAGGTAGTCGTGGAGGTAGGTCAGGTAGTCGAGTGCGGCCTGGGTGGCCGCCACGACATCGCGCCGGCCGTCGTACCACCAGTCCTGCTTGAGGCCATAGCGGCCGCCTGTGGAGGCAATGAACTGCCACAGGCCGTCGGCCCGCGCACGCGAATAGGCGTAGGGCTGGAACGCGCTCTCGATGATGGGCAGCAGCGCCAGTTCCAGCGGCAGGCCGCGTGCTTCCACCTCGCCCACGATGTAGTGCAGGTAGGGCGCAGCGCGGGTGAAGACCCGCTCGATGTATTCGGGGTTGTTGGCGAAAAAGTCGGATTCACGGTCGACGCGGGAATTCCTGACAGGCGCCAGGGCGAGGCCCGAGCGGATGCGGTCCAGCAGGTCTCCTGCCGGCAGCTCGGGTTCGGACAGGTCAGGGGTGACGGGGACCAGGGCCGCCAATTCGGCGTCCGAGGCGGCGGAGGCGCCCGCAGGGACCCCCACAGGCACCGGGGCCGGAATCACGGGAGTGGCCGGGGAGCCCGCCACGGCGGGGACGGAGGCGGCAGTGGGGGTGCCGGCCGGGCCGTGGGTGCCCTTCTGCGGAGTGCTGGCGCAGCCCATCAGCAGCGCCACAGCGGCGCCGGGAAGCCCCAATTGGAATAGCTGGCGGTATAGCCGGCGGTTCGGCAAGCCCCAATTCACGTCGTTGCACCCCCCAGAGAGGTTTCAGATGCGGCGTGGCGGTCATGACACAGGCCGTCCGGACAGCCTATGATTTTTCCGGGCGGTATTAGACCGGCCAGATCACAGAATTGCCACGCTTTTTTCATAATCCCATGCACACCGCAAAACAGGCCGACTGGCTCTCATCGCCGCTGGGTCGCCAGCTGGTGACGGCCGAGGCCAGCCTGCTTCGCGGGCTGCTGGACGATGTTTTCGGCCTGGAATTACTGCAGCTCGGCAGCTGGGGCGCGTCCCGCGAGCTGCTGGCGGCGGCGCGTACCCAGCGCCAGACCGTCATTGCCGAGACCGCCGGCGGCGCCATAGACGTGGTTGCACGCCTGGACGCGCTTCCGGTGCAGACGGCGTCCATCGACGCCGTGCTGCTGCCCCATACGCTGGAGTTCGACAGCGATCCCCAGGCAGTGGTTCGCGAGGCTGACCGCGTGCTGACCGGGGAGGGCCAGCTCATCGTGCTGGGCTTCCGCCCCTGGAGCCTGTGGGGACTGCGTGCCACCGCGGCGCGCGACGGCTATCCCCCCGGGCTGCACCGCATGCTGGGCATGGGACGCATCTGTGACTGGCTGGGACTGCTGGGATACGAGATCGTGCAGCGGCGCCGTTACCTTTACAGCCGGCCGTGGGAAGATGGCCACGACTCCTCGCGCCGCATCCTGCGGCGGGGCCTGATGAATCCATTGCCCGCCGCCGCATGGCTGGTGCGCGCCCGCAAGCATGTGTATCGAATGACCCCGCTGCGCCATCGCTTTTTCCGTGAGCGCCGACGCTCCATCGTCACGATGCCGGAACCCACGACCCGCGGCAGTTCATGACGAAAGCAGTCGAGATCTATACGGACGGGGCCTGCAGGGGCAACCCGGGTCCCGGCGGATGGGGCGCGCTGCTGATCGCAGGCGATGCGCGGCGCGAGCTCTCGGGCTACGAGGCCAATACCACCAACAACCGCATGGAGATGACGGCGGTGATCGAGGCGCTGCGCGCGCTGAGGCGTCCCGTCGAGCTCACCCTGTACACTGACTCGAAGTACGTCTGCACCGGCATCCAGGAATGGCTGCCGCAGTGGAAGCAGCGTGGCTGGCGCACGGCGGACAAGAAGCCGGTGAAGAACGTCGACCTGTGGGAAGCGCTCGATGCCGCGCGCACGCCGCATACCATCCGCTGGCAATGGGTGCGCGGACATGATGGAAATGAAGGCAACGAACACGTCGACCGGCTTGCCAATGCCGCGATCGATGCGATGCTGGCGGGACCTGGAGTGATGGGCCTGAAATGACGGAATTGGGCAAATGAGACAGGTGATCCTCGATACCGAAACCACGGGCCTGGAGCCGGAGCGCGGCCATCGCATCATCGAAATCGGCTGCGTCGAGGTGGTCAACCGCCGCGCCACCGGCCGGCATTTCCACGAGTACCTGAACCCGGAGCGCGAGATCGACGCCGGCGCGGCGGCCGTGCACGGCATGACGCTGGAGAAGCTGGCCGGCAAGCCGCGCTTCGCGGAGATCGCCGAGCGGCTGATCGAGTTCATCGACGGGGCGGAGCTGGTGATCCACAACGCGCCGTTCGACCTGGCGTTCCTGGATGCCGAGCTCACGATCTGGGCGAAGCTCAGCGGCGCGGATCCCATCCGCGTGCGGGGGCGCTGCGGGGTGCTCGATACCCTGGCGCTGGCGCGCGAGATGCATCCGGGGCAGCGCAATGGCCTCGATGCGCTGTGCAAGCGCTATTCGATCGACAATTCGCACCGGCAGCTGCACGGCGCCTTGCTGGATGCGCGCATCTTGGCCGATGTGTATCTGGCCATGACCGGCGGGCAGAGTGCGCTGGCGCTGGATGAGGCGGTGCGTGCGGCTCCCGCGGTGCTGGCGTCTGCTGCCGTCGAGGCTGTTCCCAGGGCCACTGCACTGCTGGTCATTGAATCCACGGCGGAAGAGCGGGCGGCGCACGAGGAATTCATGCGAGCCATCAACAAGGCCAGCGGCGGCAAGGCGCAGTGGCTGTAGTCCCTTTCACGGAGATGCCCGCTTGAAGATTCTCGTCACTGGTGCGGCCGGGTTCATTGGTTACTTCGTCGCGCAGCGCCTGCTGGCGAGGGGCGATGAGGTGGTCGGCCTGGACAATCTCAATGCCTATTACGACCCGGCACTGAAGGAGGCGCGACTGGAGCGGTTGCGCCGCGCGCCGGGTTTCCGCTTCGAGAAGCTGGACCTGGCCGATGCCGCAGGGATGTCCGCGCTGTTCGCGCGGGAACGCTTCGACCGCGTGATACATCTGGGCGCGCAGGCCGGCGTGCGCTACTCCATCGAGAATCCCCAAGCCTATGTGGACAGCAACATCACCGGCACGCTGAACGTGCTGGAGGGCTGCCGCCGCAACGGCGTGCAGCACCTGGTATTCGCCTCGACCAGCTCCGTTTACGGGGCCAACACACGGATGCCGTTCTCGGTGCACCAGGCGGCAACGCATCCGGTGTCCTTCTATGCCGCGACCAAGCGTGCCAACGAGCTCATGGCGCACAATCATGCGATGCAGTACCGGCTGCCCGTGACGGGTCTGCGCTTCTTCACGGTGTATGGACCATGGGGCAGGCCGGACATGGCACTGTTTCTGTTCACGCGGAACATCCTCGCCGGCAAGCCCATCGATGTGTTCAACCATGGGCGCCACAAGCGCGATTTCACCTACGTCGAGGACATTGCCGAAGGTGTGGTCCGTGCCGTCGACCGCGTCGCGACGCCCGATCCGCTGTGGAACAGCGATGATCCGGATCCGGCGACCAGCAGTGCTCCGTATCGCGTGTACAACATCGGCAACAGTCATCCGGTCGATCTGTCGCACTACATCGAGACACTCGAGCAGTGCCTTGGCAGGAAGGCTCAGAAAAACCTGCTGCCCATGCAGCCCGGCGACGTGCCGGACACCTACGCCGACGTGAACGATCTGGTGCGCGATGTCGGCTACCGGCCGTCGATGCCGGTGGAGCAGGGTGTGCGGGCCTTCGTCGATTGGTATCGCGGGTACTATCGGGTGTGAACGCGCCTAGCTGGTACACTCCAAAATTCACTCACTAACACGCAGGATTCCCGGTTGACCATGGCCAAAAAGGCACTCATTACGGGCGTCACCGGACAGGATGGCGCTTATCTTGCGGAATTCCTGATCGGCAAAGGCTACGAAGTCCACGGCATCAAGCGCCGTTCATCGTCATTCAACACGGACCGGATCGATCACCTGTACCAGGACCCGCACGAGCGCGGTGTGCGGCTGCGGCTGCACTACGGGGATCTCACCGACGCCACCAATCTCATCCGCATAGTCCAGCAAGTGCAGCCGGATGAGATCTACAACCTCGCCGCACAGAGCCATGTCGCGGTTTCCTTCGAGACTCCGGAATACACGGCGAACGCAGACGCCATCGGGACGCTCCGCCTGCTGGAGTCCATCCGCATCCTGGGTCTGGAAAAGAGGACCCGCTTCTACCAGGCGTCCACTTCGGAAATGTTCGGGTTGGTGCAGGAGATTCCGCAGCGCGAGACCACCCCCTTCTATCCGCGGTCTCCCTACGCCGCGGCAAAGGTGTACGGACACTGGATTACGGTGAACTACCGCGAGGCGTATGGAATGTTCGCCTGCAGCGGCATTCTCTTCAATCATGAGTCGCCCATTCGTGGCGAGACGTTCGTGACCCGCAAGATCACCCGCGGGCTGGCGCGCATTTCGCAGGGAATGGAGCAGTGTCTGTACCTGGGCAACCTGGACTCGCTGCGCGACTGGGGGCACGCGAAGGACTATGTCCGCGCGCAATGGCTGATTCTCCAGCAGGACCGGCCGGACGACTTTGTGATCGCCACCGGGGAGCAGCACTCGGTGCGTGAGTTTGTGGCGCGCGCAGGCGCCGAACTCGACATGCGCATCGAGTGGAGCGGCAGCGGAGTTGACGAGCAGGGTGTGGATGCGAAGACGGGGCGGACCATCGTCAGGGTGGATCCTCGCTACTTCCGGCCCACAGAGGTGGACACGCTCCTGGGAGACCCGAGCAAGGCTAGGTCCCTGCTGGGCTGGAAGGCCGAATGCTCCTTCCAGGATCTCGTGAAGGAGATGGTGGCATCGGACCTCGAGATCGCGCGTCGCGACGCCGTGGTCGCGCGCGAAGGCTTCAAGACGTACCGGTACTCCGAGTAATGGGCTCGAGAAGGGTGTTCGTGGCGGGGCACCGCGGGCTCGTTGGCTCTGCCCTGGCGCGCAGGCTGCAGCGCGATGGCGGCGTCGAGCTGATCCTGCGCTCACGCAGCGAGCTGGACCTGACGGACCAGAAGGCGGTGAGGGAGTTTTTCTCCCGCGAACGGCCCGATCAGGTCTATCTGGCGGCTGCGCGCGTCGGCGGCATCCTGGCCAACTCCACCCGACCAGCCGAGTTCATTCAGGAAAACCTGGTCATCCAGTCGAATGTGATCGATGCCGCGTACCGGAGCGGCACGAAGAAGCTGTTGTTCCTGGGTTCCAGCTGCATCTATCCCAAGCATGCCCCGCAACCCATGACCGAGGACTGCCTGCTGACCGGACCCCTCGAGCCAACCAACGAGTGGTATGCCATCGCCAAGATCGCCGGCTTGAAGACGTGCCAGGCGTACCGGAAACAGTTCGGAATGGATGCCATCTGCGCCATGCCCACCAATCTCTATGGGCCGGGGGACAACTTCGATCTCGCGGCTTCGCACGTGCTCCCCGCCTTGATACGCAAGTTCGCAGAGGCTGTTGACTCCGGCGCGCGGGAGGTGGAGATCTGGGGCACGGGCAGGCCTCGCCGCGAATTCCTGCACGTGGACGACCTGGCTGATGGCTGCGTGTTCCTGATGCAGAACTACAGCGACCTGCAACCTGTCAATGTGGGTTGGGGTGAGGATGTGTCGATTGGCGAGCTTGCGCAGTCGGTCGCCGCGGCAACGGGCTTCGCTGGCACTCTTCGTTTCGACACGAGCAAGCCCGATGGCACGCCGCGCAAGCTCCTGGATGTGAGCCGGATGAAGGCGCTGGGCTGGTCAGCGAGGATTCCGCTGGCGGATGGGATTCGCGCCACCGTCGAGTGGTACCGCAAGGAAATGCAGTCCTCTCACGACGCGAAATGAATTCTGATCCCTCGTCCACGGCCGCGTGGCGGCGTCTCGGTGAACTGGCAGCCGCCGGTGTGCCTTCCGTGGCCAGGCTGTTTTCAGATGAAGGCCGGTTTGGCAGATTCGTTGCAAGCGGCGCAGGTCTGGCACTGGATTTCTCGAGGCAGCGGGTCAGTGACGACGTGGTTGCGGCGTTGCTGCAGCTGGCGGATCAGGTGGATCTTCGAAGCCGTATCCGCGGCATGTACCGCGGCGACATTACCAACCCCACGGAAGGAAGACAGGTCCTGCACACGGCGCTGCGCCGCGCTGGAGCGCCGCACGCGGCCGAGGTGCAGGCCGAGCGTGCGCGCATGCTGGCTTTTGCAGAGTCGGTGCGTGGCGGCGGGGTGCGTGGCAGCAGCGGCGAATGCATCGAGCTGGTGGTGAATATCGGCATCGGCGGCTCGGACCTCGGTCCCGCCATGGCTGTCGAGGCGCTGCGTCCCCTCGCCGCCGGAGCGCCGCGCATTGCCTTCGTATCCAATGTCGATGGCTGCCGGCTCGCCGATGTACTGGCCAGTGCGAGTCCCGCGCGCACGCTGTTCATCATTTGTTCGAAGACGTTCACGACGCTGGAGACGCGTACCAACGCCGACAGCGCGCGGCGTTGGCTGAGCGGCAAGCTGGGCGCGCAGGCCGTGCCCGCGCATTTCGCCGCTGTGTCGGTGAATGCCGCCGCCATGGATGCCTTCGGCGTGAATCCGGCCTGGCGATTCACCATGTGGGACTGGGTGGGTGGCCGCTACTCCATCTGGTCCTCCATCGGCGTGTCGCTGGCGATTGCAATCGGGCAGCAGCACTTCGAGGAGTTCCTGGCGGGCGGCGCGGCAATGGACGGACACTTCCTCGATGCTCCCTGGGGTGAGAACCTGCCGGCACTCCTGGGGCTGCTCGGTGTGTGGAACATCAACTTCCTGCACCTGCCCACGCTGGCAGTGCTGCCCTACGACGACAGGTTGGCGCGTTTTCCTGCCTATCTGCAACAGCTCGACATGGAGAGCAATGGCAAGCGCGTGCGCTCCGACGGCACCGCTGTCACCTGTGAAACCGCGCCAGTGGTTTGGGGTGACCCCGGCAACAACGCTCAGCATTCGTTCTTCCAGATGCTGCACCAGGGTACGCCACGCGCGGCGCTGGATTTCCTGCTGCCCTCACTGTCATCGTGTGGTGATGAGCCGGCGCACGAGCTCGCAATCGCCAACTGCCTGGCTCAGGCCGAGGCGTTCGCATTCGGCCAGGCCTCGGATAACCCGCATAAGGTGCACGAGGGCAGTCGTCCTTCCAGCATTGTGCTGTTTCGGAGGCTGGATCCATTCACGCTGGGCGCTCTGGTGGCGCTGTACGAACACAAGGTTTTTACCCAGAGCGTGGTCTGGGGTATCAATGCCTTCGATCAGTGGGGTGTCGAGCTGGGCAAGAATCTGGCCGAATCGATTGCGCCGCTGGTGCGCGGCCAGGGCAAAGCTGCAAGTGCGTCGCTGCGCGGCACACTGGAGCTACTGGGGCGCACGCGAGCCCCGT
>Ga0315912_10006254_pt1 | contig 10704 bp, 9 predicted proteins | sample VfabasoilMG_FD_204469 | JGI IMG/M metagenome (GOLD analysis project Ga0315912, IMG submission 204469) | Garden soil microbial communities collected in Santa Monica, California, United States - V. faba soil | ecosystem: Environmental > Terrestrial > Soil > Garden | place: USA: California... | reverse complement strand
CTCCAGACCTTCGGCACGGCGGTGCCGGAGCTCACCGCGCGCGCCGTGCGGCACCGCATCTACGAAGACGCGGCGCCCTATCTGGCCCCCGCGGAGCCGGAGGCGCTCGGCACCTTCCTCCGGGAGCGCGCCCTGCAGGGGCTCCGGGTGAACGTGAATCACCTCGGGGAGGAGGTGCTCGGCGAGGAGGACGCCGCGCGGTTCCACGCGAGCTACGTGGCCCTGCTCGAGCGACCCGAGGTCGATACCATCAGCGTCAAGCTCTCGTCGATCGACGCCCGCATCGATCCGACGGCCTTCGGCCCGACCTTGGACCGTTTGGTGGAAAAGCTCGCGCGGATCTACCGCATCGCGCTCTCCCACGCGCGAGCGCGCGACGGCGACGCCGCGCCGAAGCTCGTCTATCTCGACATGGAGGCGTACCGCGACCTCGAGCTCACCGTGGAGGTCTTCCAGCGCGTGCTCGACGCGCCGGAGTTTCGGCAGCTGACGGCTGGCATCGTGCTCCAGGCCTACGTCCCGGACTCGCACGCTCAGCAGGCACGCCTGATCGAGTGGGCCGGGCGCCGCGTCGAGAGCGGCGGCGCGCCGATCCGCATGCGGCTCGTGAAGGGCGCGAACCTGATGCTCGAGCGCATCGAGGCGAGCTTGCGCGGCTGGGAGCTGCCGCTCTACGGCTCGAAGGCCGACGTCGATGCCAGCTTTCGTCGCATGCTCGAGGTCGGGTCGCGGCCCGAGCACGCGCGCGCCGTGCGGCTCGGCGTCGGGAGCCACAACTTGTTCGACATCGCCTACACGCTGCTCCTGCGTGCGAGCCGCGGCGTCGAGGACGCCGTCGAGCCGGAGATGCTCGAGGGCATGGCGGACCCGCTGCGGCGGGTGGTTCAGCGCGTCGCCGGCCGCATCCTCGTGTACGCGCCGAGCGTCGACCAGCGCGATTTCGCGAGCGCGGTCGCCTACCTCGTGCGGCGGCTCGACGAGAACACGGCCGAGGACAATTTCTTGCGCCGCTCTTTCTCGATGCAAGCCGGCGACGCGAGCTTCGAGACGGAGCAGCAGCGCTTCGTCGAGGCTCTCGCCCGCGCCGAGCTCGTCGATACCGCGCCGCGCCGCCGCCAGGATCGGAGCGCGCCCGTCCTCTTCGAGCCGAGGAGCGGGTTCGTCAACGAGCCGGACACGGATTTCTCCCGCGCCGTGAACCGGCGCTGGCTCGACGCCGCGCTCGGGGACGCGAAAGAGCGTTCGTACGACGTCGTCGCGTCGCGCTTCTCGGGCACGACGTACGGGGGGGCCGAGCGGGACGGCTTCGACCCGTCGCGTCCCGGCGTCGTTCCCTACCGCTACCGGACGCTCGCCCCGGGCGATGTGCTCGCGGTGCTGGAAAAGGCACACGGAGCTCGCGAGCGCGCTCGCGCCTGGCCGGCCGAGGAGCGCGAGGCGACCCTCGTGCGGGTGGCGCAGGCGCTCCGGGAAGCGCGCGCCGAGCTCGTCGGCACGCTCGTGCTCGACGCCGGCAAGCGCGCCGCCGAGGCCGACACGGAGGTGTCGGAAGCCATCGACTTTGCCGAGTACTACGCCCGCCAGCACGCCCGCCTCCGCGCGGAGCTCACGCTCGAGCCGAAGGGTGTCGTCGTGGTCACGCCACCCTGGAATTTCCCGCTGTCCATTGCGCTCGGCTCGGCGCTCGCCGCGCTCGTGGCGGGCAACGTCGTTCTCCTGAAGCCGCCGCCTGAAACCCCGCTCGTGGCGGCGCGCGCCGTCGCCCTGTGCCACGCCGCGGGCGTCCCCGACTGGGCTCTCGGGCTCGTCGTCGTGGAGGACGAGGCGGCCGAGCCGCTGATCGTCGATCGCCGCGTCGCCGCGGTCGTCCTGACGGGCGGGACCGAGACGGCTCGGCTGTTTCGCCGGCTCAGGCCGGGGCTCGATCTGGTCGCCGAGACCGGCGGCAAGAATGCGCTCGTCGTGAGCGCCATGAGCGATCGCGAGCAAGCGGTGCAACATGCCGTGCGCGCCGCGTTCGGCCATGCCGGGCAGAAGTGCAGCGCGCTCAGCCTGCTGGTGCTCGAGCGCGAGGTGTTTCGCAGCGCATCGTTCCGGCACAAGCTCGCCGACGCGACGCGCACCCTGCCCGTGGGCCCGGCCTGGAGCCCCGAAAACGTCGTGACGCCGCTGATTCGCCCGCCGAGCGGCGCCCTCGCGCGCGCGCTCGCGACGCTCGAGGAAGGAGAAAGCTGGCTCGTCGAGCCGACGCGCAGTGCCGACAACGCACGCCTGGTCGGCCCCGGGATCCTGTGGGGCGTCACGCGCGAGAGCTTCGCCTACCAGACGGAGCTCTTCGGCCCGGTGCTCGCCGTGGTGGAGGCGACCGACTTCGAGCACGCGCTCGAGCTCGTGAACGGCACGCCGTACGGCCTGACCGCGGGGCTCGAGAGCCTCGACGCGAGCGAGCACGCCGCGTTCCTCGAGCGCGTGCGTGCCGGCAACCTCTACGTGAATCGCCCGATCACGGGCGCCGTCGTCGGACGCCAGCCGTTCGGCGGCATGAAAGCCTCGAGCTTCGGCCCCGGCTTCAAGGCGGGCGGTCCCAACACGCTGCTCGGGCTCTCGCGCGTCGTCGGCGAGCGGAACCCGCGGCGCCCGCTGCCGCTGTCGCGGGGCCCGCGCTCGCCCGCGGGGACTCCGGGACCGCAGCGGGCGCCCGAACCGCCCGAGCACGGACCACTCGCCGCGGTGATCGCCGACACGCTGCGCGACGCGGCGCGCCCGGAGCAGGAGCACCTCGCCCGACGGCTGAAGAGCTACGAAGCGGCGGCGCAGGGCGAGCTCCTCCCCGCGCACGCCCAGGCCGAGGTGCTCGGCTTCGCCGACACGTTCGTGTATCGCCCGGCGCGCGTGCTCGTCGTGGTGCCGCGGAGCGCCAGTGAGCTCGACCTCTTGAGCGCGTTGTTCGCGGCGCAGCTCGTAGGGGCCGAGCTCACGCTCGCGGTCGAGGAGCGGCCCGGCTCGGAGCGCTTCCGGCGCCTTTTGCCCGCGGGCACCTTGCGTTTCGCCGACGCGCGGACCCTCGCGGCGCTCGAGCTCGGCGGGTACGACCGGATCCGGGTGCTCGGCCTTGCCACAGGACCGGCGGCCGAGGCGGCCCCGACGCTCGTCGCGGCCTGCTCGCACCTCGACACCGATCCGGTGCACGACTCCGGCTACGTGGAGCTCCGCCGCTACGTCGTCGAGCAAAGCCGGAGCGTCGCCCAGCACCGCCATGGAAATTTGAGCCTGACCGCCGCTCTCGAGCGTCGTATGGCCCAGCGAGCACGTCCATGAGCGACCTCCACGTGACCGACGCCCTCACCTTGCCGAGCGCCGAGCTCGAATGGACGGCGGTGCGCGCCGGCGGTCCCGGCGGCCAGAACGTCAACAAGGTGGCGACGAAGGTCGAGCTTCGCTTCGATCTGCGGCAGAGCGTCGTGCTGCCGGCGGCCGTGCGAGCGCGCCTCACGGCCATCGCGCGGGGCCGCCTCGACGCCGAGGGACGTGTGCTCATCACCTGCGACGAGACGCGCTCTCAGCTGCAGAACCTCGAGCGGGCGCGCGAGCGACTGGCCGAGCTGGTGCGTGCCGCGCTCGTTCGCCCGAAGATCCGCAGGCCCACGCGGCCAACCCGCGGGTCCAACGAGCGGCGCCTCAGCACCAAGCGGCTGGCGGGCGAGAAGAAGGCGGGCCGCCGCGGGCGCGGCGACGACTGACATGCCCCGAGGTCCGGCCGCGCCCAGGCGCTTGTCGTTACTCTTCGTCGTCGCTCTGAGCGCGGCCGTGGCGTTCGCGTCCGGCTGCACGTCGCCGTTTCCTCACCCGACCGGTGCCGAGGTCGCGGCGCTCCGCCCGACCGATCCCGCCGCGCGGCTCGAGGACCTCGAGCGTGGGCGCACGCTCTACATGTCCAAGTGCTCGAGCTGCCACCTGCTCCACCCGCCCGGGGCGATCGCACCCGACGCCTGGCCCGGCAAGGTGGCCCGCATGCAGCGCGAGGGTCGCGTGCACCTTGGCGAAGACGAGCTGCGCGACATCGTGCGCTACGTGCGCGCGGCGAGTCTCGCTTCGCGCCGCTAAGGTGCGTCGCCCCTCGGATGCGCGCCCGTGAGCTGCTCGAGCGCTGCCGTGTCGGGGCCGCTGGGCCAGCGCTCGAAGTAGTCGCTCGCGCGTGCGCGTGCCGTGCCGATCTGCCCATTTCTAACCAACCCCTGCACCTCGAGCAGCTGTAGCCGCTGGGTCTCGCGCTCCCCGCGCGGCAGCGCGCGCGTCAGGCTGCGCGCGACCGCGTCGGGATCCGGCGCCTCGGGCGCTGCGGACGGCTCCGCGGGTTCTGGTACGGCGCGTTCAGGGACAGGCGCCACCGGCGCAGGCGACGTGGCGTTCGAAGGCGGTGCGTGCTCGTCCGCTGCTGGTTCCTCGCCTCGCAGGAGGTGCACGGCGAACCCGACCGCCAGCACGACGACGAGGAGCTTTCCGAGCCCTGGGCCGTACCCGACGCTAGAACTTCGTTTCGCAGGGGTGCGCGTCGGCAAACGATTTGACCTCGCTCCACGTCACCTTGTACGAGCCGTCACGCCAGGCGAGCGCTCCTGCGTAGCCGTTCTGGTACCAGCTATCGAGCAGCGTCCGGTAGCCGATGCCGCCGGCGAGGCCCGTGGGCGGGAACTCGCCCATCACGACCGGCTTGTCCGCGATGCCGTACTCGGCCGGGCTTTTGTCGTACGGCCAGCTCATCTGGACCCAGTCGTAGATGTGAAACTGGTAGAAATCCTGGTCCAGCATCGACCAGGCGTGGCTCCATTTCATTGCTGCCGCGCCCACGGTCACGAGCGCGTCGCTCGTCGAGCGGAGGCCCGCGATCACGTCCGCCAGGAGCGTTTCCATCTGGGCGTGGGTGATCGGCTTGCAGGTGTCGTCCGGGTCGAACGCCGGATCGCCGCCGTAGAGGCTCGGACCGGTGACGGCCCACTCCGGCTCGTTGATGACGTCCCAGGCGATGACGCGCTTGCCGTGCGCGCTGGCCTTGGCCGCGGCGGCGAACGGCCTGATCACGTTGTTGACGAGGGCGGCCCGCTTTGCCGGATCGGTGGCCAGCGTCGCCAGGTTCTGGTTCGCCGGATTGATGTTGCTCTTGAAATTGTCGAACGAGAAGAGCGTGAGCATCAGGTACAGGCCATTGGCATCGGCGAGCTCGAGTGCGGTCTCGAGGTCGCTCAGCGTCGAGCTCGTGAGGCCGGTCGGCGTGCCGCTTTGATCGAAGGAAACGCCTCCGCCCGTGAAGTTCGGCCAGACCCACCAGCGCACGACGTTCACCCCGTTTTGCGCCATCGTCTGGAGCTGGCTCTGCACCATGCTCCTCGTGCTGGTGACGCCGCGCGTGCCGCCGCCGAAGTCGCCGGCGAAGTTTTGCCAGGCGTAGTTCACGCCGTACATGAAGCGCAGCTTGCAGTCGAACGCGACGCCGCTCTCGAACGGGCAGCTGTCTTCACACGCGCTCGAGCCGCTCGACCCGGCGTTCGCGGTGCCGCTCGAGCCGCTGGAGCCACCGCTTGCGGTGTCGCCGGAGCCGCCCGAGCCACCACGACCACTCGAGCCGCCGTTCGTGGAGCCGCCCTGACCCTTTCCGGCGCCGCTCCGCCCCGCTCCGCCGCCACGGCCGGCGCCATTCGCAGCGCCTCCCGTGGTCAGCGTCGACCCCGCGCTGCCGGCCGAGCCCCCGGCCGCGACATCATCGTCGCCTGACCCGCCGCACGCGACGGCCGCGGCGCACGCCAGGAGGGAAAGGAGCGCGTTGGTGCGTCCCAAGTCGTTCATGCTCACGATAAGTACCGAAGCTTAACCGATTTAGGCAGCCGCGCGACCGTCCAGGGGGCCGGGCGCGTCGCCGAACGAGCTCGGGTCGGCCTGGCTCAGCTCGGCGGGCGGCTGCCGCTGAACAGCTGAACGGCGGAGCACTCGTAGTCGTCGCAGGCGGGGTTCTCCCCGATGACGGGCTCGTACTTCAAAGTCCCCGTGATCACGTCGCCGTCGAGGTCGCCCTCGACCACCGCGTTGATCGTGTAGGAGCAGGTACCGAACGTGTACGGCTTCGTGCCGTGATTCGTGAGCTCGAAGTGCGAGCCGTGGATCTCACCCGTGAACTCGATGGCGCCCGTCAGTGCCAGGACGCCGATCGCGGGTAGCCCCTGCGGCGCAGCCTGTACCTTCACGCCATTTTGCGTGATGACGAACTCCACGTCTTTGGTGACGGTGCCGGTCATCCAGCTGTCGTCCATCGTCATGCAGGTGTTCTCACCACTCGTGAGGTCCACGAGGTAGTCCCCCGCGAGGTTGTCCGGCATCTCCACGGGAGCCGTGCCCGCGCTGCCCCCCGTGCCGCCACTCGAGCTGCTGTCCCCTGCGCAGCCGCTTGCCGCGCCGAGCACCACACCGAGCCCGAGCGCAGCGAGCGCAGGCAGAAGCCGCGAGTTTCGAGCCAAGCCCCTCTATTTTGCTCTATCCGCACGCGGTCGCGCCAGGTGGGGGCTTAAACCGCGTTGAAACGCAGCCCGTGATAGGAGCCGTTTCGCATGTCCGTCCCGCCGGTACCCCCTCCCACCTGGGTTCGCTTCACGACCGAGGGCACGGCTCCGGCGCCTCGCGCCGCCTCGGCGCACGACCGCTACCGCATCGAGGAGGTGCGTGCCGTGCGAGGGACCCCGCTCGCGGGCTTGGCTGTCGGCGGCTCGCTCTTTCGCATCGAGTCCACGCTCGAGCTGCCGAGCGGCACGGGCGAGCTCGTCGGCGTGACGCAGCACCTCGGCTACACGCGCGCGGCGGAGCGAGCGGAGCTTGCCACGGTCGAAGCGCCCGGAGCCCAGGCGACGTGCGTGCTCATCCCGATGACGAAGTCGAGCGCGTGGTGGCAGCTCGCTCACGACGAGCGCGACGCGATCTTCCGCGGCTCGGGGCGTCCCGGACACGTGACCGTGGGGCTCCCTTTCGCGCGCACGATCCTGCGCAAGCTCTATCACTGTCGCGCATTGCCAGGCGCGGGCTGGGATTTTCTCACGTACTTCGAGTTCGTGCCGGCGCGGCGCGCCGAGTTCCTGGAGCTGCTCGCAGGCCTGCGCGATCCCGCGCGAAACCCGGAGTGGAGCTACGTGGAGCGCGAGTCCGAGGTTTGGTTGTCGCGGGCGTGACTCAGGCGAGCGAAGAGGAGCCGGCCGAGCCCCTGCCGACGTTCCCGTGCCCGCGCAGGTCATCGCCCGCAACTTGCCGGCACTCTGACCGATTCGGCGCAAGTGGCGACCGATTCACGACAGAACTACACTCCCGCGCATGAGCGAGCCGGCGAAACGGCGGGCGACCTACCAAGATCTCGCGGCTCTTCCGGGTCACCTCGTGGCTGAGCTCCTCGATGGCGTGATAATCACGCATCCGCGGCCTGCGGCGCCCCATGCGCGGGCGGCATCGCGGCTTCTCGCCGACTTGGTTGGTCCCTTCGATCGCGGCAAGCAGGGTCCCGGCGGTTGGATCATCCTGATCGAGCCCGAGCTTCACCTGCGAGGAGACGCGCTGGTGCCGGATCTTGCGGGCTGGCGGCGCGAAACCCTGCGAGAGCTCCCCGACGCGGCAGCCTTCGAGCTCGCGCCCGACTGGGTCTGCGAGGTGCTTTCACCTGCGACGTTGGCCCACGACCGCGGCGCGAAACTCCCCATCTACGCTCGTGAGGGCGTGTCGCATGCGTGGTTCGTCGATCCCATCGCGCGATTGCTCGAGGTATTTCGCCTGGACGACGCGACCTATTCACTCGCCGGGGTCTGGCGCGACGCGGACTGCGTCCGGGCCGTTCCCTTCGAAGCGATCGAGCTCGACCTTGCCGCGCTCTGGGAGCGTTGAGCCTCGACCCACGTGGGCCGGTCCCGCCGGTGTCGGTGTCGGTGCTATAGGTCGAGCATGCGGCGTCCTCGCCGTCTCGTCGCGCTGTTCCTGGTGCTCGCCGCGAGCGCCGGGCTCGTGGCGCCGCGCGCGCTGGCCGACGATCTGCCGCTGCACGAGCTCATCCCCGACGACCCCGTCGAGGACCTGGCCCTCCGCGCGACCACGCGCGACGGGCGCTTGCCCGCGGCGGTGGACACGCCGAGCGGCGTGATGCCCGCGCCGCCCGATCGCCGGCCGATGCCGGAGGTCGCGTACGGCGGCAACTCCACGCCCGACAGCATCGACGCGAGCTACCGCATCGATGCCGACACCACCCGCCCCGAGGTGGTGAGCTACGACGATCCCTTCACGCCCGCCGTCACGCCGTTCAAGCGCCTCTACGCCTACGACGCCGTTTCCGAGTCCGCCGAGCTGTCGGTGGCGGATCGCAGGCTGCGCAAGGTGGACAGTGGCGGCGGTGCGCTGCCCGGCGAGGATCAGTTCTTCGGTGACCTGTTCGTCGATCTGGTGCCCGGCGTTCCGGTGCGGATCCCCACGCCGGGACCCGGGGCGCGGGTGCTCGCGTCGCGCGTCGAGCCCAATGTACCGCTCGAGCTCGTGCGGGACGGTGCCGACAACTGGTTCGCGGTGGGCAGCGCTCACCAGCGAATTCGCCTGGTTCTCGAGCTCGCGGTGCCGCGCGCCGCCTTCGGCGCGCCGTACCCCGACGTGAGCTGGGCGAGCCTGGTCCCGCGTACGCCGCTCTTACCCCCCGCCGTACGCGAGGTGGCGCGCGACGTGCTTCACGTGCTCGGCCTCTCGCAGAACGTGAGCCCGCGCGACGCCATCGCGGCGCTGGTCGCGCACTTTCGCGCCTTTGCCCCGTCCGCCGACTTGCCGAAGTCACGCCTGCCGGTCGAGCTCTACCGGGAGCTCGCGCTGTCGAAGAAGGGCGTGTGCCGGCACCGGGCGTTCGCGTTCGCGGTCACGGCGCTGGCGCTCGGCCTTCCGACACGCCTCGTCCGCAACGAGGCACACGCCTGGGTCGAGGTCGGCGACGGCGCGATCTGGCACCGCATCGATCTGGGCGGCGCGGCGGGGCGCTTCGAGCTCGACCCGAGCGCCCGCACGCCGCCGCACGTTCCCCCGGAAGATCCGTTCGTCTGGCCTCCTGGCTCGCAAAGCTCCGCGCTTTCGGTCGACTCGTCCGGCGGCGCTCCGGCGCCCGGCGGCCAGGGTTCGGGGCCTCGCGGCGCCGCCTCCGCGTTGGGCCCGGGCGGTGAGCCCGACGGCGCTGATCGCGCACAGAGCCCGTCACCGCGCGCGTCCAGCGATCCGGCCTCGAGCTACGCCCCCGCGAGCGTGGAGGTCGAGGTCGCGAGCGGCGAGGCGCGGCGTGGCGCCCTCATTCACGTGCGTGGTCGCGTGACGGCCGAAGGTGACGCGTGTCCTGCGGCTCGCGTCGACTTCGCTCTCGAGGGGCAGTCGGGCCGCTCGTTCACGCTCGGCTCGCTCCCGACGGATCCGAAGGGACAGTTCGACGCCGAGCTCACGGTGCCGCTCGGGCTCGACGTCGGGGATTATTCGCTTTCGGCGACGACGCCCGGCTCGGGCCTGTGCGGGGCGAGTCGCTGACGCGCCCCCGCGCATCGCGTCGCGGGGAGCCGTTGCGATGAGAGCCCTGCGCCTGGCCGTACTGGTCGCGCTGCTCGCCGTCGTCGTCGTGTACGCGGTGCACGACGTGCGGTCGCGGCGTGCGCGCAACGAGTGGCAGCGCACCCTCGACGTGGCCCTCGTCGTCGTGACCGAGCCGGGGGTGGACGCGAGCGCTACGGCCGAGCTCAGGGGGCGCACGTCGGAGCTCGCGCGGCAGCTGGCGGCAGAGCTCCGGCGTTACCGCCCCGGCGCGCCGGCTCCGTTCGCCTTCGTGACCTACGGCCCCGTGCCGCTCGGCCGCCCCTTGCCCACGCGGAGCGGCGAAGGGCTCGTCGCCAACGCGCGTTACGCCTGGGACCTGCGCGGTTTCACGACTGACCTCGACGGGCGTGCCGCGGTACCTTCGCGCGGGTTCGACGCACGGCTCTACCTCGTGCTGCGACCTCCCACGGATCAGGCGCTGGTCGAGGGCATGAGCGAGCACGGGGGTCGCGTCGGCATCGCCCGCGCCGAGCTCGACCACGACACGGTGGACCTCGCCCTCTTCGTGGCGGCCCACGAGCTCTTCCACACGCTCGGGGCCGACGACCACTACGGCGCGGACGGTCGCGTGCGGCTGCCCGACGGCCTCGCCGAGCCGGAGCTCGTGCCGTTGTTCCCGCAACGTCGCGCCGAGCTCATGGCGCGCAATCGGCCGCTCTCGGCGACGGTGGAGGAACGATTGAGCTCACTCGACGAGCTCGGCGTCGGCCCCGTGACGGCGCGCGAGGTCGGCTGGCGCTGAAGGTCCAGGCTGATCGGCGCGTCAGCGTTCGCTGCCATTTCGTGCCAGGCTTCGCCTGAACATGCGCGGATCCTTGCTATTGCGGGCCGCGAGCGCGGGCGCTCGGCGGGCCCGATTCTTGCGACCCTGTCGCGAGATGCCGCTCGTGCGAACCCCGGCGCAGACCTGGTTTGGAGTCCTGCTCGTTGCGACCGCGCTCGGCTGCGGCAAGTCGAGCGGTGGTGCGTCGGGTACCGGAGGCACCGGCGTCGGCGGTTCGGGCAGCGGCGGTCGGATGGTCGGGGAGAGCGGGGGCGTAGCCGGCAAGGGGGGTGGAGCGAGCGGGGGTGTCGCTG
>Ga0315912_10006253_pt1 | contig 10704 bp, 5 predicted proteins | sample VfabasoilMG_FD_204469 | JGI IMG/M metagenome (GOLD analysis project Ga0315912, IMG submission 204469) | Garden soil microbial communities collected in Santa Monica, California, United States - V. faba soil | ecosystem: Environmental > Terrestrial > Soil > Garden | place: USA: California... | reverse complement strand
AAGGCCTGGTCGGAGACCCGCTCGTCACCGCTCGCGTCTTCGTCAGCCACGTGGCGCATGCCGGCGCCCAGGCTGTAGTTGTCCTTGGTCATGCGCACGTCGGCACTCACCAGCAACCGGACCGCGTCGCTCGCGAGCACGTCCTGGTGCTGGACTTCGCCCGAAACCATCATCGACTCGGTGAACTTGTAGCGCGCGTCGATACCGGCGCTGCGAATGCCCGTGTCGGCGGTGAGCTGCTGGTCGACGCCGAAGGATGTGCCGGTCTCGCGCGCCCAGGCGCGCGCTTCGAGATGTTCCGACGCGTGTTTGCCCTCGACCAGCCAGGCCGTGGAGGTATCCGGTCGCAGCGGATCGTCCGACTGCGACTGCGCGACTTCCGCTCTCACGCGCGTCTCGTCCGAGAGGCGCCAGGTGGCATCGGTGCCAATGATCTGCGTGTCGCCCGCCTGGGCACCCTGGTAGACCGCGCTCGCGCCGATCTCGAGCTTGTCGGCCGCGAGCATCGTGGCCACACGAATGCCGGCCGCCGTCTCGTCTTCGCCGCCGGTGCGCACTTCATAGTCCGCGACGATGAAGATCGGATTCAGTTCATGGTCGCGGCTCGGCACCGGTTCCTTGAAGAACACCGTACCGCGTTCGTAGTCGAGGTCGTAGTCGATGAAGCGCGACAGGTCGCGCGTCTCGACCACGCGCGTGATTTCGAAGCGATCGCGCACTTCGATGCGCACCTTGTCGCTGCCGATGACGATGGGCGCGCGCGACAGCTTGTACAGGCCGGAGGTGCCGTCACCCTGGAGTTCGTCCTGCACCAGGCCCGTGTCGGTTTGCGCCGCGAAGCCCGACACCTGCACGCGGTCGCCGCCGAAGTCGGCGCGCACGCCCGAGAGACTGCGGTTGTAGCGCGTGAGTTCGGTGACGGAGAAGCCCGTGTCGAAGTCGCCGAACAGCGCGACGAACTGCCGGCGCTCGATCTTGAGATACAGCTTGCTCTGCGAAGCGGCTTCGAACCGCTGCTCGGTGCCGTCACCGTAGAGCAGGTAGTAGCGATCCGGTTCGATGGTGCCGTGCAGGCGATCGCGGGCGTCTTCCTTTTCGCGCGCCGAATCGTAGGCGGCCGTCACCAGGAAGTCGCCCTTGATGCGGCCCTTCGCGAAGAACGCCACTCGGCCATCCTGCTCGAAGCCCTCTTCCCGGTCCGCCGCGCTCGCGGTTTCCATGTTGCCCGAAATGGTGTTGTACGCCGCCGTGCCTTCGGCGATGCCGACGAGGATCCAGTCACGCGCCGCGGGCGAGAGCCAGACCTTGAACTCCTCGTTCTGGCGCTCGTTGTAGCGCAGGCGGACGACGACGTTGCCCGCGACCGTGGTCGGTTCGAGTTCGATGAGGGCGAAGCCCTTGCTGTCGACTTCGACCTGCGGCACGCGAGAGCCGGTCGAGAGAATCTGGTTGTCGTCGAGCTGTTCGACTTCCCACATCGAGCGGTACGGCGCATCGAGCGTGAAGGCGGCCGTCGCGCCGGCGCGCGCCGGCTTGCCGTATTTGTCGAACATGCGCAGCGCGATCACCGGACGGGTGCGGCCGTCGGCGATGAGCTTCGACGCGTCCTTGTCGATCTCGGCGCGCACCGGGCCGCCGCCGAAATGCACCGAGCGTTCGGCCTGCCACACGACTTTCTTGTTGGCGTCGAGAACGCGCGCGGCGAAACGGTTCTCACCGTCGACCAGGCTCACGGCGCGCCAGCGGCTCACGGCGACGGTGTTCGCCTCGTTGGCCGAGACGCCGTCGTAGTTGAGCGGATTCACCGCCACTCCGTTGTTCGTGAGCTCGACCACCTGGCCGGGCTCGTGCTGGATCGCGAGCTTGATGGACGCGATCGCAGCGACGGAATTGGCTTCGGGCATGAGCCAGGCGATGCCCGGCTGGAGTTCGGAGATCTCGATCGAAGGCGTCGCGGGCCGGTTGTCAGGCCGCGCGTTCTTGCGCTTCTGGCCCTGCACGATGCCCGGTCCGCGCAGCACGACGCCCGCGGTGTCCAGCTTCTGCCGCTGGCCATCGGCGGTCACGAGTTCGAGCGGCGCATTGGCTTCGAAGCGCGAACCTTCGATGACGATTTCCACGCGACGGTTGGCGGCCAGGCTGGCCGCATCCTTGCCCTGGCTGATCGGCTCATCGGAACCGCGACCTTCCACGTGCACCTGCGTTTCCGGGACGCTGAGCGAAATCGCGAGATAGCTCGCGACGGCCTGGGCGCGCGCCTTCGACAACTCGTAGTTGTCGGCGAACATCTTGCGGTTGCGCTTCGAGATCGGCTGCGAGTCGGCATGTCCGACGGCGCGGATCGTGATTTCGCGCGCACCGCGCCAGCTGTCGATCAGCGAGTGCAGCGCGGCTTCATCTGACGGCAGCAGTTCGGTCTTGAGCGCATCGAAGCGCGGCGTGAACGTGAAGTTCGAACGGCCATACTTGGCGGCGCCGCGCGACAGCTTCGATTCGATCGGCGCGGTGCGCATGCCCGACTTGGCAGGCGAGTCGAACAATGCAACGGCGCGCACCGTAAGCTCGCCGCCCGCGCGCGCGTTGGCGCGAGTCTGGAACGCGAAGTTGCGCGTGGTGCCGGGGAGCAGTTCACCGAAGCGGGCGACCACGGCGCTGTCCACCAGGCTGACCATGGGCTCGCCGACGCCGAGCTGATTCTTGTCCTTGGAATCCGACGCGGCGGCGCCGTCGACGGTCGCACTGCCCGGCACGTACTCGAAGCCATCCGGCAGAATCACCATGACCCGCGTGTTGCCGGCGGCGACGCCGCTCACGCTGACTTTCGCGTGATGCGCGGCAAGTCCATCACCGTTCGGATCCGGCAGCAACGAAGAACCGAATTCGAAGTTCACGTCACCTTTGGGCGCGGCCTTCTGGCGAACCACGAAGTCGCTGCGCCACAACGTACCTTCACGCAGGTCGGCGAACTGCGAGTACTCGCGGCCGGCATGACCCAGGCGATCGGCGCAAGGCGCGAGTTCGAGATACTCGGGCAGCGTGAGCTTGTCGAGCTGCACGGTGTGCGTTCCGGCATCGAGGCCTTCGAAGTGGTACTTGCCGCTTTCGTCAGTCACGCCGTAGCGGCCGTCTTCGAGATAGACGCGCACGTTGGCGACGCCGTTGTCCTGGCGTTTGTCCGATTCGCAGGTGCCTTCGTAGACACGGCCCACGATGAAGCCCTTCTGCGAGAACAGTTCGTCGTTCATGCGCACCAGCGCGCGCGCCTGGTTCGAGCTCACGTTGCCCGGTGCAAAGGCCTGCGCAGTGTTGACGGCTTCGCGCGTGCCGCGCATCGCCACGGTGTATTCGAGCACGTAACGCAGTTCGAACGTCGTGCCGGGCTCGAGGGTCGGATGCGTGTAGGTGAAGCTCGATCCGTCGGTGGCCACCACGGGGTCGGCAACGCGCACGCCATTCAGACGCAACGAACCCGCGCGATAGCGCGAACCGGCCGGAAGGCGATCGACCACCCGTATGTTCGAGAAGGCGCCGGACTCGCTGTTGTTCTGCAAGGTCAGCGTGTACTGCACGAAGTCGCCGGAGGTGGCGATCTGCTGGCCGGCGCTCTTGCGCAGCACGAGCGACTCGCCGTTCGGATCGAGCGGCACGTCGACCGCCACCGCGGGGGCGGCGGTCACCACGAAGTTCTGGCCGTAGGAACCCGGCTGCAGGCGGAACGGCGCGCCCGGCAACGTCTGCAAGTCGTCGATCGTGCGCTGCGAGGGGAAAATGTAGCTGCCCGGCGGAAGCACCTCGAGGCGATAGCTGCCGGGTGACACGAGCGGGAAGCGGAATACGCCGGCGGGCATGCTGTACTGCGTGCCGCCCTGGTCGGTGACCGTCTGGCCGGTGACCATTTCGTTCGGATAGCGGCTCACGCCGTCGTCGCCGTACACGACCGCGGGCTGGCCGGTGCCCACGTCGACGAGCCGCACGCGCGCGCCGTTGATGGCGAGGCCGGTGCGCGAATCGAACACGAGACCGAACGGGTCGACGAGCGCGTTGGCGTCGGCGATGTCGGTGCCGTCGGTCGGATCCACGTAGCTCGCGTCGAGCTCGCTGTTGCGCTCGACCTGCAGCGTGCAATCCGCCACCGCGCCGCTCGCCGCGGTCGCGATGTAGCCCACGAACACGCCGGTGTTGGGACCGGTTTCGGAGAGACGCAGGATTTCCGCGTCGCTGGTCGCGCGTGCGGTCACCCGCACGTCGACGGTGTCGATCACCGCGCCATCGCGGTTGCGGTCGAGATCGACCACGCGCACGAACAACGCGTCACCGGCATGCGCGACGCTGGTGTTCAGCACGGGGATCGGCTGCATCGGATCGAGCGTGCCCTCGCCCTGCACCACCGGCGGCGGCAGCGGGAAGAAGCCGGCGCTCGAGCGGCATTGCGTGGGACCCGCCGTGGTCGCCGTCGGGCTGGCGGCCGCGAAGCGCGCCAGCGTGATCGCGGCGCGAGAAGGCATCGGCTGCACGACGAGTGAAACTTCGTTGGAATTCGTGATGGTCGCGGCGCCGCCCGGGGCCTGGTAGGCCACGCTGCCGACGTTGCGAATCGTCGTGCCAGGCGCCGTGATCTGCGCCACGGAAACACCGGGCACAATGAGACCTCCCGCAAATAACAGCGCAGTCGCGAACAGCGAATTTAGCCGGGCCCTAAACGCGCCGAAGGCGGAGTAGCTAGTCGCTACTCCGCCCTCTGCGTGAGAGTACCCGTTGTGGCGGGCAAGGGGCTTGGGCCGCCCCTTCGGGCTCCAGACCCGTTTTCCCGCCGTACTGACTGTCATGACTGCGCCCGAGCCTTGACGTCGGTTAGTTGATCGTCACACGGAAGCGCACGACGACCGAGCCGGCCGCCGGCACCGAGGCGATCGCCGGATTGCGGACCGTCAGGGTCGTGACACCGGCCGCGGTCGTGCGGAAGCAGCCGTCGCCGTTCGAGTCGGCGCCGCCTGGCTCAGCCACGCAGTACGTGTTGGTGGCGCCCACGGTGACGCGAACGTCCGCGTTGCCGTTGTACGCATTGACGTAGAACGCCGTCTGCGTGGGCAGCGCATCGGCAATCGATATCGTGTCGGCTGCCGCACTACCGTTGTTGGCGAGCGTGATCATGTATTCGACGCGCGCGCCGGGGATCGGCTTGAAGTTCGACGCGCTGACGAAGTCGTCGATCACCGTGCTCGACTTGGTGACCGTGAACGCAGCGGTCGCGATCAGGTACTGGTCCTGCGCAGCAACCGTGGCAAGCGGGTCGGCGAAGACCACGTCGATGACCATCGCACGATCGGCGCCCGTGTCGGCCGTCAACGCGGCGAGCGTCGTGGGCGCGCGCGCAGTCGCCGTGAGTTCCACGTTCGAGACGTCGGTGTTGAGTGGTGTCGTCGGCGTATCGGCCACGATGTAGATCCAGGTGCAGGTATCCGGCGCCAACGTCGGGATGGTGGTCGCCGAGTCGGTGCCGAGCGTGAACTGCATGCCGCCTGGTTGCGTCGGGACTGTGCAGGTCGCCGTCGCGGCGGTGGACTCCACGAAGTAGCGAATGTTGCCCATCGTGAAATCCGACGTCTGGCCAGCGCCGAACACAGCGGCGGCAAAGTACGCCGCCGTGAACTGCACGCCCTGCGTGTCGTTACCGTCATTGCGAAGGAAGAACGTGGTGACCTGGTTGATGCTGCCGGGGATCACGGGCGTCGTCGGTCCCGCGCTGACTTCGGCGAGGTACAGATCCACCTTGCGGTCGACCACGAAACTCGTGTTCGAGCCGCCGCCGGCGCCCGGCGTGGAATTGCCCGCTCCGGGAGCGGAACGGATGACGGTCTGCGCTACGCCGCCGACCGAATAGTTGACCGAAGCGATGTTGTCGACTTGCTGTCCAGGCGCCGTACCAAGCGCGAGCGCCTGGCCTGCGATGAACATCGACCCCATCGCAACGCAAGCGACCGAGGTCCGCTTGAATTGTTTGAAGGGCGAAAACATGGGTACTCCTGATTACTCTCTAAGACAAAACTAGTTGAGCACCGCGCGGAAACGCGCGACCGCGGTGCTGCCCGGCTGCAGCGAGTCCTTGAAGACCCAGCGGATGTGCTTGTATTCGGCCGCGAGGGCGGCGCGCGTGGCGCCGTTCTCCTGCACGGTGAGCTGATCGGGGGTGCCGAACTTGGCGCCATCGAGCGAGAACGTGATGTCGGAGCCCGCACCGAAGGCGGAGCTCGCGACATACGTCATGTGCGCGGGCACGGCGTTGTTGATCGTGACCTTCTCGGACGGCTGCTTGCAGACGTTGTTGGCCGTGACAGTCCACGTCACTTCGACGCCCGGCACGACCTTGTCCGCGACGACCATGGTGACCGTCTTGACGCCCTTGGCGTCGACGACTTCCTTGGCGACCTCCGCAATCGACTTGAGCACGATGCAGCCCTGCGCACCCTGCGCGAAAGCCTGAGAGCCAAAGCTGCAGGCGATGAGCGCGGCGGCCGCGAGATATTTGTGAGTCCCCTTGATCATGTGTGTCTCCTTCACGAAATTCATTCCTGGGATAGTTAGTCGATGGTCACGGCGAACTGGATCGTCTGCGTTCCGCCAGCCTGGGTGAGATTGCCGAGCGATACGCGCACGCGCGCCACTGGCGCGGCTTCGTACACGCCGGCGTCGAGGTCCGCGGCGTCCGAGAGCGGCGTGCCGTTGAGGGTCAGCGAGCCAGTCACGTAGGTCGTGCCGGCCGGAATGTTGTCGGTGAAGGCCGAACCCGTGGCCGTGCCCGTGCCGACGGCATTGACCGCGATGCTGTAGGTGATCGTGGCGCGCGGAAGCGGACGATTGCCGCCCAGCGTGTCGACCACTGCCTGCGTCTTGACCGCGGTGACAGTGACGCCCTGGACGAGGTACTCGCCCTGGGCGACGTCGTCTGCCAGCGTGACGCCAACGACCGCGTCCGTGCCGCCCACGCCCTGGCCGGCGAACACCTGGCCCTGCGTGCCGGAGCCCGTGCGAGCTTCCGCGGTGAGCGTCGAGCGACCGGTGTTGCCGTCGACGACCGACGACGGGATGTTGTTGACGACGAATACGTAGCGACACTCGTCGGCATTCAGCACCGGCTCGCTGCCGGGGACGACGGGAACGTCAGTTCCATCGAACACGCCGGCTCCGGGCGCGACGCAGCTGCCCGTTTCCATGTAGATAGAGGGCGAAGCGGCCACCGGATCGAAGTTGTCGCCACCGATGGCGTTGTCGAGGATCAGGCGGAATGCCTCGGGACCGTTACCGAGGTTGTCGAGGCGGAAGCGAAGCACCTGGCCATTGGTGCCCGGCGCGACTGGCGTCTGCAGAAGGGTCGGCGCAGTCACGACGACGTCCAGGATTTCGGCGACCGTCACGCTGGTGGTGTTGGAGGAAGCCGTGGAAGTCACGGTGCCCACGGTGAAGTCCACCGTTGCCGTGTTGTTGATTGGTGTACCCGCGGCGACGCCGACGGCCTGTGCGTTGTTGGCGCCGATGACGAGCGCCAGAACCACCGCGCTCGAGAGCGCGGAAAAATGTAGTGACTTCACTGAATACTCCTCTCTCTTCCTAATGCCTGACCGACAAACGCCCGCGACCGATTGCGGGTGGAGGCGTCAAACCCATGGCGTTCAGGGGTTTTGGGGCCTCGCTGCAATGCATAATAGGAATCGAGGGGCTTAGGACGCGTGACTAGGGTCACGTCGACCCTGTCGCCACTGGGAAACAGATCACATATAACGAGAGCAGCCCGCGTGGAGACCGCCCATGGCAGCCAAAAGACCCCGCCAAGCCCGTGAAAATGTGACGGATCTCCAATCTTTGGGGGGCGAGGCGGCCAACGAAAAAACGGCCGAAAATTCTCCTCAAGATGGGTTCGCGGCGGCCGATAAGGGGGGACAGCCCGAACTCGAACACGCCGCCGCCACGGACGCCGCCGAACAGATTCTCGGCGCCAATCCATTATTGGGTCTCGATCGCGAAGAGTTGTTAGCCGCCGGCAAGCGTTTGCTGCGGCTCATGACCATCAATCCCCAGGTGCTCATCGAAGAGAACCTCGCGTTCGGGCGCGAAGTCCTGGCGATAGCAATGGGCAATTCCAGGATCACGGCCGACCCCCGCGATCGCCGTTTCAGCCACGCGGTCTGGCAGAAAAGCGGCTACTACAAGCGCCTCATGCAGGGGTTCGTGGCATGGCGCTCGATGCTCAACCGCATTCTCGATCGCGCGGACACGACTACCGACGATCGTGAGCGCGCGCGCTTCGTGCTCCAGCTCTTCACCGAAACCTTTGCCCCCACGAATTCGCTGCTCGGCAATCCTGGCGCCCTGCAACGCATCACCGAGACCCGGGGCAAGAGCCTGCTCTACGGGATGCAGAATTTCATCGACGACCTCACCAACAATTTCGGCATGCCGCGCCAGGTGGACGAGCGCAAGTTCCAGGTCGGCAAGAACCTCGCGGTGACGCCGGGCGCCGTCGTCTTCCGCGCGGAGGCCTTCGAACTCATTCAATACACGCCGCAGACCGATCGCGTGCACAAGCGGCCGCTGGTGATCATCCCGCCGCAGATCAACAAGTTTTACGCCACGGATCTCTCGCCCGGCCGCAGCTTCGCGGAATACGCCGTGAGCCAGGGCATCCAGACCTTCTGCATCAGCTGGCGCAATCCCACGGCCGCGCAGCGCGACTGGAACATGGAGACCTACCTCTCCGCCTGCAAGCAGGCCATTGCGGCCGCCTGCGATATCACCGGCGCGGATCGTGTGAACACCATGGCGGCTTGCGCGGGTGGATTCACGCTGGCCACCTTGTTAGGACACCTCGCCGCCCGGGGTGAAGACCGGATCGCGAGCGCCACGCTGCTCGTGACGGTCCTCGACACCGAGGCCCCCACGCTGCTCGGGCAGTTCGCCTCGCGCTCAGGCGTCGCGGCGACCATCGAGAAGTCGCGTGCGCGCGGGGTGCTCGAGGGCAGCGAGATGGCGCGCGTGTTCGCCTGGCTTCGACCCAACGACCTCGTGTGGCTGTTCGTGGCGAACAACTGGGTCATGGGCAATCGCCCGCCGGCTTTCGACATCCTTTACTGGAATTCGGATACGACACGACTGCCGGCCGAATTCCACGCCGACCTGCTGCGCATGTTCATGGAGAATCCGTTGAAGGCGCCGGGCAAGATTTCGGCGTTGGGGACGCCAATCGACATGTCCAAGGTCGATGTGCCCGCCTACGTGGTCGCAGGAGTCACCGATCACATCACGCCGTGGCAGGCGTGTTATCAATCGCGCAATATCCTCAAGGGCAAGATCGACTTCGTACTTTCGTCGAGCGGCCACATCCAGAGCATCGTGAATCCACCCACCAATCCGAAAGCCAAGTACTTCCTCAATTCTTCGCTGCCGGACAACGCCGAGACGTGGCTGGCGGGCGCGAGCGAACACAATGGCAGCTGGTGGGATCACTGGAGCAAGTGGTACGCGCAACATGGCGCTGGTGAAGTACCCGCACCCAAGATGTTAGGCAGCGCGCTGCATCCTGCCGGCGATCCCGCACCGGGGCGCTACGTTCACCAACGATGAGCAGCCCCCAGGTCGAATTCGTCGAGGTCGACGGCATCAACCTTCGCGTCGCGACCCAGTCAGGCAAGTCTGGCTTGCCCCTGCTGCTATTCAACGGCATCGGCGCCAATCTCGAACTGTGTTTCCCTTTCATGGAAGCGATGCCGGAAAAGGAAATCGTGATCTTCGATGTGCCGGGCATTGGCCGCTCTGAAATGAGCTGGCGGCCGCGGCGCTTCTCCGGTCTTGCACGCCTCGCGAACAAGCTGCTCGATCGCCTGGGTTACCAGAAGGTGGACGTCATCGGCGTGTCCTGGGGCGGCGCACTCGCCCAGCAGTTTGCCCGCCAGTATCCGGACCGCTGCCGGCGGCTGATCCTGGCGGCGACTTCGCCCGGCGCGATCATGGTCCCGGGACGGCCTTCCGCCTTGTCGAAGATGGTCACGCCCCGTCGCTACTTGTCCCCAACCTACATGCAGAAGGCGGCGGGAGACATTTATGGTGGAGAAGCGCGGCGAGATCCGAAGCTCATGTCCGCGCACACCGCGCGCATCATTCCCCCGCAGTTCATGGGGTACATCTACCAACTGGTGGCCGGCATGGGATGGACGAGCATCCACTGGCTGCATCGAATACGGCAGCCCACGCTCGTCATGGCCGGGTCGGAAGATCCGCTGGTGCCGCCGGTCAATGCCCGGATCATCTCCATGCTGATCCCCAACAATCGGCTGTTCATCCTCCCCGGAGGCGGACACCTTTTCATGCTCCACTCCATAGATAAGGTGGTGCCGGCGATCAGGACATTCCTCGAATCCGAGGCCCCGCTGGCGGTTTGACCGAATCCCTTGACTTCGATGACTCCGTCAGTATGATGCGTCGCAACATTGCTGCGACGCAGCACAGGAGACCTCATGAATTTCCAGGAAAAACTGTTCGAAACCACCGCCGATCTGCGCGCCCGCGCTTCCACCCTCGCGACGGATGCCGTGGCGCTGGCCCGTGCCCGCGCCGAAGTCGCGGCCAAGCGGGTTGAAGTCCTCAAGGGCTCGTTCGCAGCGCTGACCGTGGCCGGACGCGAGTTCAACAAGGTCGCCCGCCGCCATGCGATCC
>Ga0315912_10006252_pt1 | contig 10704 bp, 10 predicted proteins | sample VfabasoilMG_FD_204469 | JGI IMG/M metagenome (GOLD analysis project Ga0315912, IMG submission 204469) | Garden soil microbial communities collected in Santa Monica, California, United States - V. faba soil | ecosystem: Environmental > Terrestrial > Soil > Garden | place: USA: California... | reverse complement strand
TCGCCGGCAAGATGCCCATCCTGGGTGTGTGCCTGGGACATCAAGCACTGGGCGAGGTCTATGGCGGACGGGTGATCCGGGCGCCGCGGCTCATGCACGGGAAGACCAGCCCCATCCTTCACAAGGGGCGAGGGCTCTTCGCCGGGCTCGACAACCCGTTCGAGGCGACGCGCTATCATTCGCTGATCGTCGAGCGTGAGACGCTGCCCGATTGCTTCGAGACCATGGCGTGGACGCCCGAGAACGAGCTCATGGGCATCAAGCACAAGCAGCACGAGACGTGGGGCGTGCAGTTCCATCCCGAGAGCATCCTCACCACGTCGGGCCTCAAGCTGATCGAGAACTTCCTGACGCTGTGCCGCCAACAGGGGAGTGCCAGACCGTGATCGTGTCCGCCATCGCGCGCGCCGTCGCCCGTGAAGACCTGTCGCGCGACCTCGCCCGCGCCAGCATGGAGCAGGTCCTGGCCGGCGAGGCCACGCCCGCGCAGATCGCCGCACTGGCCATCGCGCTGCGCATGAAGGGCGAGACTGCTGACGAGCTCGCCGGCATGGCCCAGGCCATGCGCGATCGGGTGCCGCCGCTGCGCACGCGCCGATCGCCGCTGCTCGACACCTGCGGCACCGGCGGCGGCGACGTGGCCGGACACACCAAGTTCAACATCTCGACGTCGGTGGCGATCCTCACCGCCTCATGCGGCGTCGCCGTGGCGAAGCACGGCAATCGCGCGCTGACCAGCCGCACCGGCAGCGCCGATGTGCTGGAAGCACTCGGCGTGCGGCTGGACCTCACGCCGGAGAGCGCGGGCCGGTCGCTCGACGTGCTGGGCATCACCTTCCTGTTCGCACCCAACTACCACACCGCCATGCGCAATGCCGCACCCGCGCGACGCGAGATGGGCGTGCGCACGGTGTTCAACCTGCTGGGGCCGCTCACCAACCCGGCGGGCGCCAGCCGCCAGCTGCTGGGGGTCTACGACGACCGCTACGTCGCCACACTGGCCGAGGTGCTGCGCCAGCTGGGCAGCGAGCGCGCCATGGTCGTTCACGGCGCCGACGGCATGGATGAGCTGAGCGTGTTCGCGAAGAACCATGTCGCGGAGCTCAAGGACGGCGCGGTGCGCGAGTCCACGCTGGATCCGGCCGAGCTGGGGCTCGCACACACCGACCGCGCGGCCGTCGCGGGGGGAAGTCCGCAGGAGAACGCCGCGCGCATCCGGGCGATCTTCGCGGGCGAGAAGGGCCCGGCGCGCGACATCGTCGTGCTCAACACCGCCGCCGCGCTCGTCGTCGCCGGCGTCGCCGCCGAACTCAAGGCCGGCGTGGCGCGTGCCCAGCAGGCGCTCGACTCGGGCGATGCCGCTCGCAAACTCGGGGAGCTGGCCGCGTTCCGCGGCTAGGCCACCATGTTCTGCCGGCGCTGCGGGACGCGGAACGCGGAGGGCGCAGTTCACTGCACGCTGTGCGGCGAGGGCCTGCAGCCCGGCGTGGCGGCCGTGGATCCTTCGATGCGCGTCGCGTACGCCGTCGCGGCCCCGCCCGCGGCCCTTCCCGTCTACGGCGGGTTCTGGCGGCGCGCCGCTGCACTGATCCTCGACTCGTGCGTGTTGTTCTTCCCGCTCGCGACGCTCCGCGTGATCCTCGGGCTCGACATGATGGGCGAGTGGAAGCCCGATTCCACGGCGTGGTGGATCTCGTCGTGGCTCGAGGTGGCGATCGGCTGGCTCTACGGCGCGCTGATGATCGCCGGGCCCGGGCGCGGCACGCTGGGGCTGCAGGTCATGGATCTGCACGTCGCGCGGCTGCACGGCGAGCGCGTGACGTTCGCGCGCGCGACGTGGCGCTGGGCGGCGCAATTCCTCACCCTCATGACGCTGGGCGTCGGCTATCTCATGCAGCTGTTCACACCCCGGCGGCAGACGCTGCATGACCTCGCCTCGGGCACGGTGGTGGTGCGCACGCGAGGGGAGGGCGCCCCCACGGCACCGCCGGTGATGAGCTCCGTCCGATGAACGCGGGCACATTCCTGGCTCGCATCGCCGACGACCGTCGCCGTCGCGTCGCCGAGATGAAGCTCGCCACGCCGCCGCACGAGCTCCGCGCGCGGCTCGCGCCGGCCGAGCCCGCGGGCCGGCTGGAGCGCGCCTTGCGCCGCGGCGGACCGAGCGGAGCGCTCAAGCTCCTGTGCGAGGTGAAGCGCGCCTCGCCGAGCCAGGGCATGCTCAACGAGCACGTGGACCCGGTCGCGATGGCGCGCCTGTACCAGGCCGGCGGTGCCGCCGCCATCTCGCTCGTGACCGAACCCGATCACTTCCTGGGGGAACTCGACTGGATGAACCGGGTCCGGCCCGTGGTCGCCCTACCGCTGCTCTTGAAGGACTTCGTCGTGGACTCCTACCAGCTGCTGGATGCCGCCGCGCGCGGCGCAGACGGCGTGCTGCTGCTGGCCGCACTGCTCTCGGAGACCGAGATGCAGCGCTTGATCGGCGAGGCGCGGTTGCTGGGGCTGGACCCACTGACCGAAGTGCACACCGCCGAGGAGCTGCACGCCGCTTTGCGAGCCGGTGCGACGCTGGTGGGGATCAACCACCGCAACCTGCACACGTTCGAACTGGACATGAGCCTGTCGGCGAAGCTGCTGCCGATGCTGCCCGCCGGTGTGACCGCGGTGGCCGAGAGCGGGTTGTCCGCGCCCGCCGAGCTGATGCGGCTCCGCGCGACTCGTTGCGACGCGGTGCTCATGGGCGAGGTCTTCGCCACCACTTCCGACCCGGCCGCGAAGCTCGCCGAGCTGGCCGCCGCCGCGCGAGGTGCGGCGTGACGCGCGCGAGCGGGGTGTGACCCGCCGGACGGTGGTGAAGGTGTGCGGTCTCACGCACCGCGACGACGCGGCATGGGCGCTGGAGTGCGGTGCGGACTGGCTGGGCTTCATCGTCAAGGGCGAGAGCCCGCGCCGGATCGAACCCGAAGCCGCCGCCGCGATCGCCGAGGCGGTGGAAGGCGGCGTGACCGTGGCGGTGATGGTGGACGTCTCGCCGGAGCAGGCACTCGACCTGGCGAGACGTGCAAACTCGGCACGCGTCCAGCTGCATCGCGTCGATCCCACCCGCTGGCCCCAAGACTTCCCGTTGCCCTGCACTTTCGTCTTGGGCGTCACGCCGACGGGCCAGCTGATCGGCGAGGAGCCGGCCGCACGCCACCTGGTGCTGCTCGATACGTCACTCGAGGGCAAAGCCGGTGGCACCGGGAAGGTGTGGCCGTGGGCGACCGCGCGCGCGATCGTGTCGCGCCGCGACGTGATGCTGGCCGGCGGGCTCTCGGGCGAGAACGTGGCCGAGGCCGTGCGCACGCTGCGTCCGTTCGGCGTGGACGCGTCCTCCGCGCTGGAGAGCACTCCCGGCCGCAAGGATCCCGACCGCGTGCGGCGCTACATCGAAGCGGTCCGGCTCTGCGATGCCAGCCTCGAGGAGGCGCGATGAGCGCGCGGCTGTCGGTGCCCGATGCCACCGGTCACTTCGGTCCCTACGGCGGCCGGTTCGTGCCCGAGACACTCGTCGTCGCACTGGAGGAGCTGGAGCGCGAGTACGAGCGCGCGCAGGCGGATCCGGCCTTCCGCCGCGAGCTCGAGGACGTGCTGCGCGACTTCGCCGGCCGGCCCACGCCGCTGGTGGAAGCGAAGCGCTTCTCGGAGAAGGCGGGCTGCCGTGTGTTCTTGAAGCGCGAGGACCTGTTGCACACGGGGGCCCACAAGATCAACAACACCATCGGCCAGTGCCTGCTCACCCGCCGGATGGGGAAGCCGCGGGTGATCGCCGAGACCGGGGCCGGCCAGCACGGCGTGGCCACCGCGGCGGCGGCCGCCCGGTTCGGGCTCGAGTGCGTGGTGTACATGGGCAGCGAGGACGCACGGCGCCAGCGGCTGAACGTCGAGCGCATGCGGCTCCTCGGTGCGACCGTGCGCGAGGTGGACTCGGGCAGCCGCACGCTCAAGGACGCCATCAACGAGTCGCTCCGCGACTGGGTCACGCGCGTGCGCGACACGCACTACGTCCTGGGCTCGGTGCTGGGCCCGCACCCGTTCCCGCGCATGGTGCGCGACTTCCATCGCGTGATCGGCATCGAGGCGCGAGCGCAGGTGAGCGAACAGCTGGGCCGGCTGCCCGACCTGCTGGTGGCGTGCGTGGGTGGCGGCAGCAATGCGATCGGGCTCTTCCATGCGTTCCTGGATGACGCCGCGGTGCGCAAGGTGGGGGTGGAGGCGGGCGGTGAGGGCGTGGGCACCGGCCGCCACGCCGCACGTGTACCCGAGCACAGCATCGGCGTGCTCCACGGCACGCGCACGCTGGTACTTCAGGATGCGCGCGGCATGATCCGCGAGACGCACTCGGTCTCGGCAGGGCTCGACTACCCGGCGCTGGGCCCCGAGCATGCGTGGCTGTTGGACCAGGGGATGGTGAGCTACGACAGTGCCACCGATGCCGAAGCCCTGGCGGCGTTCGAGGCATTGGCCAGACTGGAAGGCATCCTGCCCGCGCTCGAATCGGCGCACGCATTGGCGTGGGTGCTGCGCGAGGGACCCAAGCTCGGCCGAGAGACGGCCGTGCTCGTGAATCTCTCGGGCCGAGGCGACAAGGACGTGGCCGAAGTGCTGCGCGTGACGGGGAGGGACAAGTCGTGAGCGTCGCCGCGTACATCCACCGCTTCGAGCCGCCCGAGGTCGAGCCCTCACCGGGCACGCTGTTGCTGTTGCATGGCACCGGGGGGAACGAGAACGACCTGTTGCCTGTCGGCCGTGCCATCGCGCCCGGCGCTGCACTGCTCTCGCCGCGCGGGCCGGTGCTCGAGCACGGCATGCCGCGCTTCTTCCGCCGGCTGGCGGAAGGCGTGTTCGACCACGAGGACCTGGTGGCGCGCACGCACCAGCTCGCGGACTTCGTCGCGGCCGCGGCCGTCGAGCACGGCTTCGACGCGAAGCGGGTGACGGCCGTGGGGTTCTCGAACGGTGCGAACATCGCCGCCTCGATGATGCTGTTGCGGCCCGAGACCCTCGCGAGCGCGATCCTCTTGCGCCCCATGGTGCCATTCGTGCCCGAGAAGTCACCGACGCTCACCGGGCGGCGCGTGCTGGTCGCCGGGGGCCGCACGGACCCGGTGGTGCCGGCCGCCCAGGTGGAACAGCTCGCGGCCATCCTGCGCGAGGCGGGCGCCGACGTGACGCTGCATTGGTCCCCGGCCGGGCACACCCTCCATCGCGCCGACCTGACCACCGCCGTCGAGTGGTGGGAAGCTCGCGCGAAGTGAGCGCGTCTCACGCTGCGGACGTGCGCTCCACCAGGGACTCCCGTGTCGCGTCGAGGCCGCTGCGCAGGAGCCGCGCCAGTCGCGGACAAGTGACGCCACGCGGACCCTGTGCTATGAATCGCCGCCGCTCGTGCGCCCGTAGCTCAACTGGATAGAGCGTCAGCCTCCGGAGCTGAAGGTTACAGGTTCGACCCCTGTCGGGCGCACCACCTGACCCCGCGGGCCCGCGTGAGCAGATCCGAGTCCATCCCTTGAGCACGCCAGCGCCCGCTTCTCCAGAGCGATTCAAGCCCAATGCCGCACGTGAGATGGCGTCCATGTTCGACGACGTCTCCGGGCGCTACGACCTCCTGAATCGCATCATGACGCTGGGCCAGGATTCGGCCTGGCGCGAAGCCATGTGGCTCCAGGTGCCCGCCGCCGCGCATCGCGTCTTGGACCTGTGCACGGGCAGCGGCGTGTCGTTGACGGGGCTGCTCCGGCCGGGCAGGACGGTGATCGGCATGGACGTGAGCCTGGCGATGCTGCGCGTGGCGGCTGACGAGCTGCCCACAGCCGGCTGGGCTCCTCGGCTGGCCTGTGCCGACGGGTTCCGCCTGCCGCTGCGAGCGGGCTCGCTCGACGCGATCACCGTCGCGTTCGGGATCCGCAACCTGCGACCGCGTCGCGATGCGCTCGCCGAGATCGCGCGCGTGCTGGTCCCCGGCGGACGACTCGTGGTGCTGGAGGCCGCCGCCCCTTCACCGGGACCTCTCGCGCCGTTCACGCGGGCGTGGATCCGCCACGCCATCCCGCTGTTGGGCCGGCTCTCGAGCGACCCTTCGGCGTATCGCTATCTCGCCGAGAGCATCTTCGACTTCGGCTCGGGTCCCGAGTTCGAGGCTGACGTCGCCGCGACGGGGTTCCGGATCATCGTGGCGCGCTCGTTCCTGTTCGGCGCCTCGCGGCTGTGGGTGGCCGAACGCGGTCCGGTCGTTGGCCAAAAAGCCACCGAGTCCTTCGCTTCCGTGCAGGGCGCAATGCCTCACTCGGGCGGGATCGCGCAGGCGAGCAGGCACGACGTCGGGTCAGGAAGCGAGACGAACGTCTGGCGTCTCGCGCGTGCGGTCACATCCACCGCACTCGCGCTGTCCCTCGGCTGGGCGTTCGCCGTGTGGGTCAACGTGAATAATGGCCTGCCCTTATCGCCACCGCAGCGTGTGGTGGGTTGGGTGCTCCTTATGGGAGGGTTGCTCGTGTTCGTTGCCCGGAGCCTCAGCCAATGGCTCGCGTGGTCGGCCGTCCGGCGAAGGGGAGGCCGCCCTCACTGAGCGTGGCACGGCCGTTGCGACTCTCCGGTGGCTTTTCACCCAATCCACTGGACGGAACCATGCCTGGACGCGAACGACTCCTGGCCTCGCTGGTCGAACTCTCCGGACATCCCGGAGGGCGCGAGCGCCCCGAAGTGATCTCGGACGCACTGACGTTGGCACTCGATCTCTCCGAAGCCGACGGTGCTGCGTTCGTGACGGGCGGCGCGCGCACGTTCGAGCGCAGCGTGCTGCGCCGGGGTGAGCTCACGCCGGCACCACTCTCGGTGCCGTACACGCTGGCGCCGTTCGAGATGTCGGTGCTGCGCGCCCATCACCCGCGCGCGCTCACCAGCCTCGGCGGCTCGGGTGTGTCGCCGGCCGCCGCCTGCCCGGGAGTGACGCCCGGGCCCGCGCTCTACCTGCCGCTGCGGCTGCAGGACCAGAAGAGCGGCTACCTCGCCGTCTACCGCGAGGAGGGCGCCCCGCGCTTCCACGGTCGGGACGCGCGCGCGCTGGCGCTGCTCGCGGCGTGGACCGGCGTGGCGATCGACAACCTGCGCCTGGCCGAGAACCTCGAGCGGCTCGCGGTCACCGACGACCTCACGCAGGTCTACAACTTCCGCTACCTGAAGGCCGCGTTGCGGCGCGAGGTCAAGCGCGCGATGCGCTTCCGCCAGCCGCTCTCCATCCTCATGGTGGACGTGGACAACCTCAAGAAGTACAACGACCGCAACGGCCACCTGCGCGGCAGCTACCTGCTGCGCGACATCGCACAGTTGTTCACGAAGCAGGTGCGCTCGTGGGACCTCGTGGCCAAGTACGGTGGCGACGAGTTCACCGTGATCCTCCCGCAGACCGACCGGGTCGGCGCGGCCGCGGTGGGGGAGCGCCTGCGCTCCGGCGTGGCCGCCTACCAGTTCCCGCTCGCCGAGCCGGGTGCGATCACGGTGAGCATGGGCATCGCCAACTACCCCGACGATGCGGACACGGTGCCGGGCCTGATCGAGGCCGCCGACCGAGCGCTCTACCTCGCCAAACGCAACGGCCGCGACCGGGTGGAGGGCATCGAACGCCTCGCCGCATGAGCGGCGTCGGGTGCACACCGCGACCGCGCGGTGGGCGTCCGCCGGCGCGTTGACCGGCCGAGTGCGGCTCGATACCCTGCCTCGTTCAACCCACCTTCTACTGCCCGACCCCACTGCCCAAGCTCGTCCAGGACCGCGGAGGAACACCTTGTCAGACCGTATCGGCATCGCCGTCGTCGGGACCGGTGACTGGGGCGCGAACCTGGTTCGCAACTTCGCGAACCTGGCCGGAACGCGCCTCGTCAGCGTGTGCGACGCGGACCCCCAGCGGCTCGCGAAGACCGCGGCCCAGTACCCCGGTGTGCGCGCCGTGGCCGACGTGGCCGACGTCGCCCGCGACCCGGAAGTACAGGGCGTCGTGGTCGCCGCGTCGGCGGTGAGCCACTACCCGCTGGCCAAGGCGCTGCTCGAGGCGGGGAAGGACGTCTACGTCGAGAAGCCGCTCACGCTCGAGGTGCCGCACGCCGAGGAGCTGTGCCGGATCGCCAAGCAGAAAGGCCGCGTGCTCATGGTCGGCCACCTGCTGCTCTATCACCCGGGGGTCCAGTACCTGAAGCGCATGGTCACCGAGAAGCAGATCGGCGACCTGCTCTACATCTATTGCCAGCGCGTCAACCTGGGCAAGGTGCGCAAGGACGAGAACGCGCTGTGGAGCTTCGCGCCGCACGACCTGTCGGTGATCCTGCACCTCATGGACCAAGAGCCGGTGGATGTGGCCGCGCGCGGTGCCGCGTTCCTTCAGCCCGACGTGGAGGACGTGGTGTTCGTGGACCTGCGCTTCCCGAGCGGGCAGACCGCGCACGTGCACGTGTCGTGGCTCGACCCGCACAAGCTGCGCAAGTTCACCGTGGTCGGCACCCAGAAGATGATGGTGTTCGACGACATGGAAGCCAGCGAGAAGATCAAGGTGTACGACAAGGGTGTGGACCGGGTCGGGCAGGTGGTGAGCTACGGCGACGCGCTCACCGTCCGCAGCGGCGACATCCTGATCCCGAAGATCTCGCTGCAGGAACCGTTGAAGCTCGAGTGCCTGCACTTCGTGGAGTGCGTGCGCGAGCGCAAGCGCCCGCTCACCGACGGCCTCGGCGGCCTGCGCGTGGTGAAGGTGCTGGATGCCGCGCAGCGCTCGTTGAAGAGCGGCGGCACGCCGGTGGCGATCGCACCGCTGCCGCAGGAGGTCGCATGACGAGCGTGATCCACGCCTCTGCCAAGATCGGCGCGGGCACCACGTTCGGCGAGTTCTGCGTCGTCGGCGCGAACGTCACGCTCGGCGAGGGCTGCCGGCTCGGCCACCACGTCGTCATCCACGCCGACACCGTGGTGGGCGCGAACGTGCGCATCGACGACCACGCCTCGCTCGGCAAGGTGCCGATGAAGGCGGCCAACTCCGCGACCACGAAGGAACAGGAACTGCCGCCGCTCACCATCGGCGACGTGTGCATCGTGGGCACCGGTGTCGTGCTCTACCGCGGCGCGGTGATCGACGGCAAAGTGCTGATGGCCGACCTGTCCACCGTGCGTGAGAACGTCACCGTGGGCCGCGGCACCATCGTCGGCCGCGGCGTGACGATCGAGAACTACTGCAGCGTCGGGCGCTACTGCAAGCTCGAGAGCGAGTGCTACCTGTGCGCATACTCCACACTCGAGGACCGCGTGTTCGTGGCCCCGGGCGTGGTGACGTCGAACGACAACTTCGTCGGTCGTACGCAGGAGCGCTTCAAGCATTTCAAGGGAGTCACCGTGAAGAAGGGCGGCCGCATCGGCGCCGGCAGTGTCACACTGCCCGGCGTGACCATCCACGAGGATGGACTGGTGGCCGCAGGTTCGACCGTGACGCGAGACGTCCCGGCCCGCACCGTCGTCGTGGGCAAGCCCGCCAAGCCGTGGCGCGACGTGCCCGTGGAACAGCTGCTCGAGAACCAGGGATGGGTGGACGCCTGACCGACCCACCCGTGAGGCACCCGCGGCGACTCCGCGGGAGCCTCGCGGGAGGCGACGGCTCCATCCGCTAGCCACACCGGACCCATCAGAGAAGAGAGAACCCCATGCCAACCCAGACCAACATCAAGGTGCCGCTCCTCGACCTGCGCGCGCAGTACGACACCATCCGCGCCGAGGTGGACGACGCCGTGCGCCGTGTCATGGAGAGCTGCCACTTCATCGGCGGTCCCGAGGTTTCCGCGCTGGAGGAGGAGATCGCGCGCTACTCCCAGGCGCCGCACGCCGTGGCCTGCGCTTCCGGCACCGACGCGCTGCTGATCGCGATGTGGACCCTGGGCATCGGCCCCGGCGACGAGGTCATCTCGCCTGCCTACTCGTTCTTCGCCACCGCCGGCACCGTCGCCAACAACGGCGCCACGCCGGTGTTCGTGGACGTGGACCCGCGCACGTACAACCTGGACCCGCACCGGCTCGAGGCGGCGATCACCCCGCGCACCAAGGCGGTGGTGGCGGTCTCGCTCTACGGCCAGTGCTGCGACCTGCCCGCGCTCAAGGCCATCTGCGACAAGCACCAGCTCTACCTGATCGAGGACGCCGCCCAGTCCATCGGCTCGGAGTGGGAGGGCAAGCGCTCGGGCTCGATGTGCGACTTCGGCACGTTCTCGTTCTTCCCGTCCAAGAACCTGGGCGGCGCCGGCGACGGCGGCATGATCACGACCGGCAACGCCGAGCTGGCCGACCGCGCGCGTTTGCTCTGTAACCATGGCGCGAAACCGAAATACTACCACTCGCTCGTCGGCACGAACTCGCGACTGGATGCCCTCCAGGCCGCGATCCTGCGCGTGAAGCTCAAGCACCTGGACCGCTGGAGCGAGAAGCGCGCGAAGAACGCGACGCTCTACAACGCGCTGTTCGAGGGCTCCAAGGTGGGACGTCCCTACCACGATGCGCGCACGCGTCACATCTACAACCAGTACGTGATCCGCGTGCCCAAGCGCGACGAGTTGAAGAAGCACCTGGCCGAGAAGAACATCGGCTGCGAGATCTACTATCCGGTGCCGCTGCATCTTCAAAAATGCTTCGCGC
>Ga0315912_10006251_pt1 | contig 10704 bp, 9 predicted proteins | sample VfabasoilMG_FD_204469 | JGI IMG/M metagenome (GOLD analysis project Ga0315912, IMG submission 204469) | Garden soil microbial communities collected in Santa Monica, California, United States - V. faba soil | ecosystem: Environmental > Terrestrial > Soil > Garden | place: USA: California... | reverse complement strand
GCAATGCCACACCGATGACTCCCGCGCCATGGCAGCTCGCGCACCAGGTGTCGTATTTCGCGGCGCCAAGCGCCACGACATTTCCCGGTGCCGTCGCAGGCGGCGGATTCATGGGCGGCCGCACCATTGCCGGCGCCGCCGGCAACTGCAATGTTCCGCCAAGCTTGTACACCAGCAGACGGGACACATTGGGCAGCGCGAATCCCTTCATGTTGGAGTCGCCACCGATCATGGCCCACGAACTGCCGGTACCCGCCATGATGGCCACGTACTGTTCGCCATCAATGGCATAGCTCATGGGCGCGGCCACCACACCCGTCTGCGTGGCATTCGACCACAGCTCCTGTCCCGACGCGGCATCAAGCGCCGTGAACTGGCCCGATCCCGTCCCCTGGAATACCAGGCCGCCCGCGGTGGCCAGTGCTCCGCCGTTCGCCTGGCCTGCCCGTTCCACGCGCCAGACCTCTTTCTGGTTCACCGGATCCCAGGCGATCAGCCGGCCATAGGTCTTGGACAGCACCTCCGCCGCATTGAGCTTGGCCATGTCCGAGTGATCCGCACCCGTATTGGTAGCCATGCTGACCGGATTGAAGGCCTTGGGCTTTCCGTAGATGAATGGCGTTCCGTGAATGGGGATGTACACCAGCCCTGTCTGCGGGCTGAAGGACATGGAGTGCCAGGTGTGCACGCCATTGGGGTTGTGCGTGGACAGGAATGGCTTGCCCGTTGCGTCGTAGCGCGCCGCCGGATTCTCGATGGGGCGCCCGGTGGCAATGTCCACTCCCTTCGCCCACGCGATGTCCGTGACGTTCTTCGCCGAGATCAGTTTGCCGGTGGCCGCATCGATCACATAGAAGAAACCGTTCTTGGGTGACTGCATCACGACGTGACGCTGGGCGCCGTCGATCGTCAGGTCGGCGATGATGATCTGCTGGGTGGCGGTATGGTCCCAGCTCTCGCCCGGAGTGCTCTGGTAGTGCCACACGTACTCGCCGGTATCCGGCCTCAGAGCGACGATGGAGGACAGGAAGAGGTTGTCGCCCTTGCCTTCGCTGCGCAGCGTGTGATTCCACGGACTGCCATTGCCCACGCCGATGTACAGCAGGTCGAGACCGGGGTCATAGGACATGGAGTCCCACACCGTGCCGCCACCGCCGATGCGCCACCACTGGCCGGACCACGTCTTCGCGGCGGATTCCATGGCGGCGTTCTCGAAGCCATCCGCCGGGTTGCCGGGGACGGTGTAGAACCGCCAGACCATCTTGCCAGTGTCGGCCTCGTAGGCCGAGATGTACCCACGCACGCCGAATTCGGCGCCGCCATTGCCGATCAGGACCTTGCCCTTCACGACGCGCGGTGCGCCGGTGATGGTGTACGGCTTGGTCTTGTCGATGGTGTTGACGTCCCAGAGCTTGGCGCCCGTCTTCGAATCCAGGGCGATCAGCCGGCCATCGATGGTGCCGACGAACACCTTGCCCTGCCAGACGGCGACACCGCGGTTCACGACGTCACAGCAGGCATTGACCGCCCACTCGCCAGGTACCAGGGGATCAAACGCCCACAGCGGCTTGCCGGTACGCGCGTCGAACGCCTTCACCTTGCTCCATGCCGTGGAAACGTAGAGCACGCCGTCGACCATCAGGGGCGTGGCTTCCTGGCCGCGATTGCTGTCGAGATCGGCAAACCATCCCAGGCCCAGCGTTGAGACATTGGCCTTGGTGATCTTGTCGAGTGGACTGAAACGCTGTTCTGAGTAAGTACGACCATGGCTCATCCACGAGCCGGGCTCACTGTCCGCATTCATGATGCGCGCTGCATCGACATTGGCCTTGCCCGTGGAGTCGGCAACGGCGGTCTCAGGCTTCTTCGAACAGCCCGCCAGAAGGATCGTCAATGCGCCAGCCAGCGCCAGGCCGTTTCTGCATTCCCGGAACATGTCATCCCCCGCTCGGTCCGGAATCGGACTTTGCGGGGGATTATAGGTGCAGCGTTGCCTGCCGGGTTGGCGCCGCGCCAGGGCGTCGGAGACCCGGGGTCATGGCCTACTTCGACAGAGAGGTCTGAGCGGCCTCGCCGTCCTTGGCGGCACGGGCCCACTTGGCGTACTCCGCCGGCGTCAGCTTGTTGTCGGCATTGCCGTCCAGCTTGCCGAAGGCGCCGTTCAGGTCGTCCATGTACCGCACTTCCTCGCGGGAGATGCTGCCGTTCTTGTCCGCATCCACGGAGGCAAAGGTGATGGGCGGCTTGGGCTGGGCGGTGGGCTTCGCCTGCACCACGCCGGCCGTCAGGGCCAGGAGGATGGATCCTGCGATGAATGCTTTCCTCATTTCGAAAAACTCCACTCGATTTACGTGGATCCACGATGTCTGGAGTACCGGCGGGCTGCCGTCAGACGACGCAGCGGCGGGGGCGGTCACCGTCCCGCACACTGGCGTAGGACCCATCCGACCCGTACGCTGCGGCCAGGGGCTGGTCGAAGGAGAACACTAATGAAGAAGACTCTTCTGCTGATGGGCCTGCTGGCAGGCGCCGCCGCTTCCGCACAGCAGGCGGAAACGCCGGCCCAGCTCGCGGACCGCACCGCCATCATGGACGTCATGCACAAGTACGTGTGGAGCGTCGATTCCCTGGATGCCGACGGCTACGTATCGGTGTTCACACCAGATGCCGAAATCGATTCCAACGGCACGGTCATGAAGGGCCAAGAGGCCATCCGCAAGGTAGTGACCGGGCAACTCGAGCGCCAGGCAGCCAATCGCGCCGCAGGAAAGCCGGTAGGCGCGCTCTACCATGTCATCAGCAACGAGCGCATCACATTCAGCAGTGCCACCGAAGCGGTGTACCACTCCTACTGGCAGACCATGCGCAAGGGAGCGGACGGCCGCTATGCCACCGGAGGATTCGGGCGCTCCGAGGACCACCTGGTCAAGCGCGACGGACAGTGGCTGATCCAGTACCGCAAGCTCACGGTTTTCACGGACTGACGTCGCCGGGCGGCAGGGACTCACCGCGGTCGAACACAATCCGCCACCTGCCGGGTTCTTCCTGGCGCCAGATTGAAACGAAGCGCGCAACCAGCTTGCCCTGCGGGTCGAACACCGGTCCGGTGCTCAGCGCCAGCGTCCCGGATTCCAGCACTTCCACACGATCCGGCAGCCAGGAGAACGGCGCTGCCTGCTCCGTGAAATAGCGCTGCCACCATTGCGCCACCTGCGCCCGCCCGCGCAGCGGCTCGGGCCCGGTGAAGAACACGGCCTCCGCCGACAGAAACTCCTGGAACGCCGCGAAGTTGCGTTCGGCCATGGTGCGGGCGAAGGCGATCTCCGTTGCCGTGACCTGGTCTCTGGCCTGATCGCCGGTTGCCGGAGATTGCCGGCACGCACACAGCAGCAGAGCCGGCACCGCAATCCAGGAGAGGTGGCGCATGCCTCATACTATTCCCGTACCACGCCACCGGGGAGTGCTTAGTGAGCGGGTTCTTCACCTTCATCGAACAGTCATGGCTGTCCGTGTGGATGCGCGAGGATCCGTATGCCTACTTCATCGCCCTGATCTTCCATGCCTTCGGGATGGCTTTGCTGGTGGGCGGCGGAATCGTCATCAGCCTGCGCGTGCTCGGAGTGGGCAGCGGCGCGGCACTGCACAGGTTCCGCGGCTTCTTCCCGGTCATGTGGGTCGGCGCAGCCATGGCCATTCTTTCGGGACTGCTGCTGCTGTGGGGGTATCCGGCCAAGGCGCTGACCAATCCGGTGTTTGCCATCAAGTTCGCCTGCCTGGCTGGCGCGGTGCTGCTGGTCCGTACGCTGTCGCGCGGCGCAATCACCGCAGCGGCCAGCGGTGAGCCGCTGCCACGCAACAGCCGCACCCTGGCCGGGCTGGCGCTGGTGCTGTGGCTCGCCGGTGTGGCAGCCGGAAAGCTGCTGCTGCACACCTACACCATACTGATGGTGAGCTGATGGGCGCGGACCCTCTGCTCGACGCCTCGGCCATTGCGCAATGGGCGCGCGAAACAGGTATCGCCGGAATGATGACCTCGCGCTGGGGCTGGCCCATCGCGGAGGTATTCCATTTCTTCGGACTGTGCCTGCTGTTCGGCACAGTGGGATTCTTCGACCTTCGCATGCTCGGCGTCGCACGCGGTGTCCGACTGAAGGCACTGCACCGGCTGATCCCGTTCGGTCTTGCCGGCTTTGCCATCAGCGTGACCACAGGATTCCTTTTCGTGGTCACGGCGCCGGATCAGTATCTCTACAACCCCGCGCTGCAGACCAAGCTGGCGCTCATGTTGCTCGCGGGACTCAACATGGTCGCGTTCTACGCCATCGCAGCGCGCCGAACATGGCTGACTGACGACGATGGGCTGCCGCCAGTCCGCGCGCGCCTGTTCGCCGCGATCTCGCTGGTCTGCTGGCTGGGCGTGATCACCTGTGGCCGGGTGATCACGGCATTCCGGCCACCCTGGTACTGGTGCTTCTGGTGTTGAGACCGCGCGGCGCTGCCGGGCTCAACCGTCTACCAGCGCATCCAGTTCCACCCGGCGCAGAGAGCCCACGCGCTGCGTCTGCGGCTTGCCATCCTTGAACAGGATCAGCGTGGGGATGCTTCTTACTCCGTAGCGGCTCGCTGTTGCCGGGTTGTCGTCGACATTGACCTTCACCACCTTCAGCGAGTCTTGGCGCTCGTTGGCCACGTCCTCGAGCAGGGGCGCGATGGAGCGGCATGGGCCACACCACTCCGCCCAGAAATCCACGAGGACTGGCGTGCCGGAACCCAGCACGTCGCCCTGGAAAGAGGCGTCGCTTGCGTGAACAATTCTGGACGATGTGGTCATAAGAAGGCTCTCCTGGGGATCTCCCGTCTGCGTCCCCTTTAGATGGAGTCCTGGACAGGTAATTGCCAATGAACGCCGGCTCTAGGCTCATAGCGGCCCGTCATGACCCAACCCTGTTGCTGACTTGGGCAGCAACAGGGTAGATTCGAACGCCAGAACCCGGAGTTTTCGGGAGAGGCCCCATGCGCGCGACCCTTTCACTGGCGATTTCGTTGCTGGCCATGGCCGCCGGCCCCGCGGCTCTTGCAGCCGCCGGCACGGAGCCTGCCGCCAATCCGGATTTCGCAGATACCGTCAGCAGGACGACCACCGAACTCGACGAGGTGATCGTCTCCGGCAAGCTCGACAGCCTCAGCGACCTTCGCAAGGCCATCGTGGATGCCGAAGACCGATTCCTGAACCGCTACAACGAACTGAGCAAGGCCTGGCTCTACGACGTCAAGTGCGTGACGTACGAGCCGACCGGCACGCGCCAGAAGGTGCGCTACTGCGAGCCGAACTTCATTGCCGAAGCCAAGCGCGACGTCGTCGTGAATGGCCTGCACGGCGGAAACCTGGGCGACATCGCGGGCCGCGAAATGGTGGTCCAGCACTGGGGCCAGCCGGCGTTGCAGAAGCACATGAAGGCACTGGTCGAATCCGACGCCGGGTTGCAGCGCGCTCTGGTGGAGCGCGCCCTGCTGATCGAGCGCTACGAGAAGGTGCGCAAGCAGAAATTCGACGGGCGCAAGGTCGTCTGGGACTGACGCCGGCGGCGACGCGCCTAGATGGTCAGCGGCGCGGTACTGTCGCCGAAGTGCTGCTCGCGGCACCCCAGCTTGTCGAGCATTGCCAGCAGCAGGTTCGACATGGGCGTGAGCTGCTTCTGGGCAATGTGACGATTGCCTTCCAGCGCGCCACCCGCGCGCCCCGCCAGAACAATGGGCAGCGGATCATGATTGTGCGAATTGGCGTCGCTCATGCCGCTGCCGTACAGGATCAGTGAATTGTCCAGCAGCGTGCCCTCGCCATCAGGCAGCTTGCTCAGACGCTCGAGGAATCCCGCGAACAGCGTGGTGTGGTAGCGGTTGAGCACCGCGAACCTCGCCTTGTTGTCCTCGTTGTTGGAATGATGCGAGAGGATGTGGAAGGAATCGCGGATGCCGCTCTTCGGGTAGACGGCATTGCTGAGCTCCTTGGCCATCATGAAGGTACTGATGCGCGTGATCTCGGTCTGCCAGGCCAGCGCCAGCAGCTCGTACATCAGCCTGATGTGCTCCTCCACGTCATCGGGAATACCGTTCGGCTTGCCGGGCAGCGTGACATGGCCATTCACCCGCTCGCCGGCCTGTCCGATACGGCGCTCGATCTCCCGCACGTCGGTGAGGAAGCGGTCCATCCGTTCGCGGTCGGCCGCGGGCAGCTTGCGGTCCATGTCATGGATCTGCTCGGTGACGGAGTCCAGCAGGCTCAGTGCCTGTGCGCGCCGGGCCGCGCGCTGCGCATCATTGGCGCCATCGCCGAACAGCTGCTCAAACAGCGCCTGTGGATTGTTCTGCATGGGCAGCGGGGAGAGATCGTTCTGCCAGGACAGCGTGTTTCGGTAGGCACAGCTCAGCCCTTCGCCACAGCTCAGGCTGGCGTCCTCGATCATCAGCTCCAGCGAAGGCAATGGCGTGTCCTGACCCAGGTACTTCACCGCCACCTGGTCCACCGTGACGCCCAGGCGCGGCTGCGCGCCGGAAGCCGCCTTCGCACCGCTCAGCCACGTGGCGGAGGAACGGTTGTGATTGCCCGTGGCGCCACCAGGGCCATAGGCCAGCGGATGCCCCAGGTTGGAGATCACATTGATGTGTGATCTCCAGGGTTCCAGCGGCTGCAGGATCTCGCTGAAACCGAAATCCCTGCCTTCCTGCTTCGGCGTCCAGCGCGACATGGTCGCGCCGTGTGGGAAGTAGATCGCGCCGAAACGCGTGCGGGGCGCGGGCACCGCGGACATCGCTGGAACCATGGATTCCAGCAGCGGCAGCGCCAGCAAGGTGCCCGCACCACGCAGCACGGTGCGTCGTGACAGATGCCTGCGGGTGATGAAACCTGCCATGCCCTACTCCCGCGCGGCCAGCCGCGTGATTTCCGGCGCCGTGCCGTGCTGCCGGAACGACGGACTCTGCACGATTCCCAGGACCAGCGCACTGAACTGCATATCCTGGCGCGCCGCCTGCGCCACCACCGCGCGCACCGCGGGCATGTCGCGATGATCCAGTGTTCGTCCCAGTGCATAGGTCATCAGCTTCGTCGTTACATTGGTGACGAAGAGCTGCGAACGAGACATCAGCGCCACCGACAGGTCTTCCAGTCCCGCAACACTGGTTCCGTCCACCAGGGTGCCACGGGCATCGACAGGCACCTCTCCATCCCGTTCGCGCCACGCCCCGATGGCGTTGAAGTTCTCGAGCGCGAAGCCAACCGGATCGATCACGCCATGGCAGGCTGCGCAGGTGGGGTTGGCCCGGTGCAGTTCCAGCCGCTGGCGTACTGATGCCGTGATGACCTGCGTGCCGTCACCATCGAGGTTCGTCTCCACTCCCGGGGGCGGCGCGGGAGGTGGCGCACCGAGAATGTTCTCAAGCACCCACGCCCCGCGGATCACCGGCGAGGTGCGGCTCGCCGTCGAGGTCACCGTCAGGATGCTGCCGTGGCCCAGCAGGCCCCGTCGATGACTGTCGGGTGGCAACTTCACCATCCTGAAATGCGAGCCGCGCACACCGGCAATGCCATAGTGCTGCGCCAGCCGCTCGTTGAGGAAGGTGTAGTCGGCGGTCAGCAGTTCCGTGACGGGCCGGTCGTGCGACAGCACCCATTGCACCAGCGAGCGGGTCTCCTCGATGAAGGCTTCGCGCAGGTTCTCGTCGAATCCTTCGATCTCCGGCGTGACCGTGCCGAGCTGCCGCAGGTACAGCCACTGCCCGGCGAAGTTGTCGACCAGCGCATCGGCCCTCTTGTCGGCCAGCATGCGCTTCACCTGCGCCGCCAGCACATCGGGGCGATGCAGTTCCCGTCGCGAGGCCAGGTCCAGCAACTGCTGGTCCGGAATGCTGCTCCAGAGGAAGAATGACAGTCGCGAGGCCAGTTCGATGTCGTTGATGGTCCAGGCGCCGCCTGGCGCAGCACCGGGAGGCGGCGCCTCGATGCGGAACAGGAAGCGCGGATCGATCAGGATGCGCGACAGTGCCTGCTGGATGCCGGCCTCGAAGCCGCCCTCAGCCTGTCCGCGGGCATAGAATTTCATGATGGCGCCCAGGTCCTCCAGCCGTTGCGGGGCGCGGAAGGCCTGGGTCGCGACATTCACCACGATGCGTTCGGCGCAGCGCTGCTGCTCCTGTGGTGACTGCGGGCGACAGATGAATATCCGTCGGCGGCTGGCGGTGTCGCCGGGACCGGTGGCGTTGAACGGTCCGCCGATCTCCACGCTGTCGAGAGCGCCCTCCACCTTGTATACGGAGTAGATGTTGTCCACTCCTGCCGGCCTGCGGACATCGAAGATCGCCGCCGTCAGGACATGACGGCCCGCCTTCACGGGCAGCCGGAAGTCGCGCAGGTTGCGCACTTCCACGCGCTGGCCGTCCAGCGCGACGTCCACCTTCACATTCGGATTGCGGTCCAGCGCGAAGGTGCCGCGCACGCTGAAGTGGTACTCGGCATCCAGCGGGAATTCATGCGTGATGGCGGCGCCGCCGCGCGATCCCAGTGGCATCCCCTCCAGATGCCGGTCCTGCGCCAGGTTGGCGGGCATTTGGTAGACGGTAGTGCTCTCCGTGGCAGTCATGTCACCGACGGCCGAACGGCTCAGCTTCATTGCGGCCGTCGTGTAGCCCTGGATCAGCGCAGGGGAGATGCCCAGACCGGAGGCGACATTGTCGAAGCCATTGCTGGCGTCATCCGGCGGCAGCAGTCCGGAGACATCCACCTGCATGCCGAAGAGATCGCGGATGGCGTTTGCGTATTCGACACGATTGAGCCGATGCAGGGATGGTGCGGCCGGTGATGATGCGACCTGCGCATCCAGGCGGGTCTCGAGCAGGCGGGCCACTCGTTCCGTCTCATCGCGCGAGGGTCGTTCCTTGCCTGGCGGCGGCATCATTCCCGCGCGCAGCTTGAGCACCACCTTTTCCCAGGTCTCCGCATCGTGGCCTACATGAGCGGGATCCAGGCTGCCCAGATCCAGGCCGCCGGCCCAGTCCTCGGCGTTGTGGCAGCTCGTGCAGTATTGGCGGGTGACCGCCCCGAGATCCTGCGACTGCAGCGCCGGCGGCACCAGCAGCAGCAAGCAGGCTGGAAGAAGCGCGCGGTGCAGATGAAGTCTCCGCATCAGCGCACTTCCTTTCCCTGCGCCTTCAGCAGCGAGGTGATCAGCGCAATGGAGCCGGGCTTGGGCTCCGGAGGATGCGTGGCAAGGAAGACGCCCTTTGCCCAGTCCAGCGCCGTGCGATGTTCATTGTCCTGCGCCTGAAGGTTGGCGCCCTTCTCCACCAGGAAGCGGATGATGTCCTCGGAGCCGCGATTGGCCGCGCCATGCAGCGCGGTGATGCCCATGGAGTTCGCCTGGTTCACATCCATGCCCAGGCCATGGCACAGCTTCACCGCCTCGAGCAGCCGCGCGGGACCTTCTGTCCATGTCTGCGCCACCACCCAGTTCACGCCCGCCGCAGCCATCAGCGCAGATGTGCCTTGGAAGGTATTGATGCGCGGATCCGCGCCATGTTCCAGCAGCAGCTTCATGACGGTGACGTCGCCCGCCAGTGCCGCCGTGAGGAAGGGTGTCTGACCCGTGAAGTCCACCCATTCCAGTGATCCGGTGATCTCGAGCAGGTGATGGCGGAAGGGAGGAGTCTCCTTCGTGCGCGCGTTGACGTTGGCGCCCGCGGCGATCAGCGCCCTGATCAGGTCCAGGACCGGAGCGCGATCGATGCCATTCCTGAAATTGGCGTTGTGCACATAGAGGTTGCGCACATTGACCGCTTCCCACAGCGGGCTGCGCCCGTACCAGTCCTGCCCGTTCACATCACCGCCGTGACCCAGCAGGAAGTGCGCGGCCGACATGTTGTCGTTGGAAATGGCCATCAGCAGCGGCGTAATGGCATTCGCCTCGCGCGCATTCACGTCGGCACCAGCGGCAATCAGCAGCTTCGCGACGTCGGCATGATCGTGGCGGGCGGCATAGTGCAGCGCCGTCATGCCGCCTGGAGTCGGCTCGCGGCGCCCCCGGTCGGCGGGCACTCCGCCGCGCAGGATGCCCACACCGAAACCGAAGCCGGGCACGGAGTTGGGAGCGATGAAGGCCGGTGCCGCACCGACCCGGGTCGTGGCCTTTGCATCGGCACCGCGCGCCAGCAGCGCCGCGACCACCTCGGCGTGGCCGGCGCGCGCCGCGTACATCAGCGCGGTCTGGCCATAGGAAGTCTCACGCGTGTCCACGGCCGCACCATGCTGCAGCAGGTCCTGCACGATGGGCAGCACGCCCACCTGCGCCGCCATCATCAGCTGCGTCTCGCCGGTGGGTTCGAGCTGGCTTGCATCCGCTCCCGCCTCGAGCAGCAGGTGCACCATCGCGGTGTTGCCATTGGCAATGGCGAGACTGAGGGCACTGACTCCGCGCTCGGTCATCGCCCGGGCATCGGCGCCGGCCTTCAGCAGCAGTGTCGCTCCTTCCACATCGTCCACATGCACCATCCAGTGCAGTGGCGGCGTGCCGAAGGCTCCGCGCGCGTTGGGGTCGGCGCCCTTCTTCAGCAGCTGGCGCACCTGCGCGCCGTCGGCACGCATGGCAGCGTCGGCGAGCGCGCTGTCATCCAGCGCCGCCGCCTGCTGTGCCGCCATCAGGGCCAGTACGCCCA
>Ga0315912_10006250_pt1 | contig 10704 bp, 8 predicted proteins | sample VfabasoilMG_FD_204469 | JGI IMG/M metagenome (GOLD analysis project Ga0315912, IMG submission 204469) | Garden soil microbial communities collected in Santa Monica, California, United States - V. faba soil | ecosystem: Environmental > Terrestrial > Soil > Garden | place: USA: California... | reverse complement strand
GAGCGTGAGCAGCGCCCGATCCTTCTTGGTGGGCGCACGCGGCACGAGCGACGGGCTGTCGACATTCTCGATCAGCGTCGATTGCTCGGGTCGATAGGAGATGCGCCCCATCAGCACCTCACTCGTACGCTTGCCGGTCGTCATGAATCTGGCGGTCTCTGCCCTGACTACAACTATGCCTCAGTGAGAACGGCAATCCCGCGATGAGCCTTAGAAAACCTATCGCCGCGCAAACGCAGGCGGGCGAACGGGCGACACAGGCCCGCACCTCGGCCCACATCGCGCGCCTCTCGTGAGTTGCGGCGCCTCTTCGGGCCGCGGTCGCGGCGAGGCCGCGGACTTCCCCGGAAACTGTTGGTGAAGCCGGCTAACGCAGCTTGGCCTCGGATCGTACCGGTTTGAACACGACCGAGTAGCTGACGATTTCGGGACGGGCCGTGGGTGGCGGCTCGAAACGGATGCTCTGAAACACACGCAGCATGCAGGTCTTGAACCCGTCCCCGGCGAGGCGAGTGCGCGTCTCTCGCACCTTGGCTCGACCTCCGGCCGCGGGGATGAGTAGATCTACCCCAAAGGAGGCATTCTCCGCGTGCTCGGGCACGTCGGCGTGGCAGCGCCGGAACGCACCAAATTGGCGTTCGAACAGCTTCAGCAGCTGCCGGCGATGAGGCTCACGATTGGCCTCCGCCGACAGATGCAGCCCCATCGACTGTAGCTCCACCGCTGCCGGCGCTGGCGCGTTCGGGGAGAGCGCCGTGCTGGGTTTGGCCACTGCGGGAGCGGGGTCACCTTCGATCACGCCCGCCGCCACCAGCCGCTGCCGCGCTTTCTCCGCGCGCTCCGCCTGCCCTCGCGCGCTCAACTCGAAGGGCGCGCTGCGCCCTACCTGGCGCACGGATGCAAAGCCCGCTCGCTCGAGCACGGCCGCGAGCTCCGCCAACTCCGAAGCGGGGCGCGCCGCATCGCCGAACAGCACCGCGCCCGCAAATTCCCCTCTCGACACCGCTTCGCGCGCGGCACGCTCGAGCTCCGTGCGCGCGCCGAGGCGCACGCCGTCGGCCACCAGCAGGCCCTCCGCCGAGAGCTCCACGGTAAAGTAGCTGGGTAGGGGCACGCGCACGAGCGCCCTGCCGGGGCTGCTCGCCGGCACGCTGGCCGGCGGCGGCGCTGCGACGGCAGCGGTAGCATTGCCGTTGCTCGCCCGGGACGGAGCGGCCCCGGCCGGCCGTGCCTGCACGGCCGACAGCGCCCACAGGGCGAGAGCGGCGAGCAGCGGGGACCGGGCAAGCCGCCTCAGCGCTTCGCGACCGAAGCGCGCCGGCTGCCTCTTCTGCGACGACGCTGCCATTGGTCCGTTTCTTACCCATAGCGCGACTCCAGCTCAAATCAGCCCTTTTTTGCAGCACGCCCGCGCGATCGCCCTGGAGGCCTCCGCTGGCCCCGGCAGCGGCCCGGCGTGGCCGGCCGAGGCCCTGAGTTTGCGCTAGGATCCTGGAGTGCAGACCGAGCGTGCCCTGCCCCTCCGCCCCGACGGCAGCAGCCCGCCGAGCTCCGCAGCGGGGCTCGGTGATGAACTGCCGCAGTACCTGGAGCCGTTCATCGTCGAACAAGATCCGAGCCGCTACAGCGCGGTCGATCAAGCGGTCTGGCGCTTTGTGCTGCTGCAGCTGCACGCGCGCCTGGCGCTCACTGCCCACCCCTCCTACGTGCAAGGACTGGCCGAGAGCGGCATTTCTGCCGAGCACATTCCGAGCATCGCGGAGATGAATCGCCGGCTCGGCGCGATCGGCTGGCGCGCGGTGTGCGTCGACGGCTTCATCCCCCCGCGCGCGTTCCAGGCGTTTCAGGCGCTCGGCGTGCTGCCGATCGCGGCCGAGATCCGCACGCCGGAACACCTGCCCTACACGCCCGCTCCCGATATCATTCACGAGGCGGCGGGGCACGCACCGATCTTGATCGATCTGCGCTACGCGGCCTACCTGCGCGCCTCGGGCCGAGTCGCGTCGCGCGCGTTCGCCAATCCGTCGGACGCGCGCGTCGACCGCGCCGTGCGCCTGCTCTCCGACCTGAAGGAAACGGCCAACGCCCTGCCCGACGATCTGCGCGCCGCCGAGGTCGAACTCGAGCAAGCCGTGGCCACGCTCGGTCCCCCGAGCGAGGCGGCGCGCGTCTCTCGTTTGTACTGGTGGACCGCCGAATACGGCCTGGTCGGCGGCATCAGTGACTATCGACTGTACGGCGCCGGGCTCCTGTCCTCGCTCGGGGAGAGTCATTTTTGCCATCGCCCCGAGGTCGCCAAGCTGCCGCTGTCCGCCCGCTGCGTCGAGGTCGGCTACGACATCACTCGCCCCCAGCCCCAGCTATTTGTGGCGCGCGATTTCGAGCATCTCCACTCGGTGCTGGACGAGGTCAGCCGCTCGCTGGCCTGCAGCGTCGGCGGCAGCGCTGCGCTGCGCACCGCACTCTCCAGCCGCGAGCTGTGCACGGTGGAGCTCGACACCGGCGCCGAGCTGATCGGGGTCCTGTCGGAGCTGGTCGATACTGAGGCCGGAGCGCTGCTGGGTTTCGACCCCGGTGTGGCGCTGATCGAGGCGGGGCGCCTGGCATGCCGCGTCGGGACCAGGTATCTCCTCCCCGTGGGGAGACTGGCCGACGGTAGCGATCCCCGCCGCCTCATCCATGATCCGGGGTCGGCGAGCGACGGCCGGGTACGGCTCGCGTACGCCTCGGGCGTGACGCTCCACGGCAGCGTGCTCGAGCGCAGCCCCACTTCGACCCCGAGCTCCGTTCCAGCGTCGAGCGCGGGCCTGTGGCTGCGAGACGTGATGCTCGAACGGCCCGGGCGCGCCCCCGAGGTCTCGAGCGGTCCCCAGCTGCTCCTGCTGGCCGCCAGCGTCGTCACCGCCGGCGCCGGCTCGACCTGCGCAGAGGTCTCGCCCCTCGGCGCGGAGGGGCTGGCGCAAGCGCGGGCCCTCGGCAGCCGCCCGCGCGTGCCCAAAGCGCGCCAGCGCACCGAGCGCGCCGCGCAGCTCGAGGCGCTGTACGCGCAAACGGCCGAGCTGCGCCGAGAGCCTGCCGCCAGCCGCGCCGCGCGCATCGCCGCGGTACACGCCGCGCTCGAGCTCAGCCAGCCCCATGAATGGCTGTTGCGCTGGAATCTGCTGGAGTGCCTGACCGATCTCGGGCGTAGCCAGGAGCCGCTCGCGCGCCAGCTGCGCGCGCGCCTGGTCGAGCTGGAACACCACTATCGCGGCGAGCACCCCATCGCGCTCGGCCTCGACTACCTGGCGTCGCACACATGAAGCTCGCGACGCTCGCTGACGGTAGCCGCGACGGTCGCCTGGTCGTGGTCAATCGCGCCGGCGACCGGCAGCTGCCGGCGCACGAGATCGCGCCCACGCTGCAGCGAGCGCTCGACGACTGGGGGCGCTGCGCGCCGCGCCTGCACAGCCTCGCCGCGAGCCTGCAAGCGGAGGCCAGCGGCCAGGCCCTGGACAGCGAGCGGCTGCTCGCTCCGTTGCCGCGCGCCTACGAATGGGTCGACGGCTCGGCATATCTGAACCACATCCGTCTGGTGCGCCGCGCGCGCGGCGCGGAACCGCCCGCGACGCTGGAGACCGAGCCGCTCGTGTACCAGGGGGGCTCCGGCGCCTTGCTCGGCCCGACCGCGCCCTTCCCCTTGCCCGATCCGGAGTGGGGCCTCGATTTCGAGGCCGAGGTGTGTGTGGTGCTGGGCGACGTACGGCGTGGCACGAGCGCCCGGAGCGCAGACTCCGCGATCCGCCTCGTGATGCTCGCCAACGACTGGAGCTACCGCAACCTGATCCCCGCCGAAGTCAGCAAGGGCTTTGGCTTCTTCAATTCCAAGCCCGCCACGGCGTTCTCGCCGTTTGCCGTCACGCCGGACGAGCTGGGCGCGAGCTGGCGAGACGGGCGCCTGCATCGGCCGCTGCAGTGCCAGCTCAACGGGCAACGCATCGGTGAACCCGACGCTGGCGCCGGCATGCACTTCTCGTTTTACGATCTGCTGGCTCACATCGCCCGCACCCGCGATTTTTGCGCCGGCACGATCCTCGGCGGGGGCACCGTGTCGAACGCGGACGAGCGCGTGGGGGTGGCCTGCCTGGCGGAGCTCCGCAGCCTGGAAACGCTGGCGCGAGGAGCCCCGGAGACACGCTTCTTGCGCGCCGGCGACCGCGTCAAGATCGACATGCTCGGCGACGACGGCCGCAGCATCTTCGGCGCCATCGAACAGGAGGTCACGACGCCATGAACGCGCTCCCAGCCGCTCCAGCAGCTCGCACCCAGGACGCCCAGCCCGTCCGAACCAAGAGCGCACTCGGCCTCGTGCGCCTGCTCGGCTTGCACTACTACGTGCGCAACCTGGAGCGCAGCCGGCGCTTCTACACCGAGTGCCTGGACTTCGCCGAGACGGGGGCGAGCGGCGCCGAGCTGACCCGGGCGGGGCGACAGCGCTCGTTGCTCTTCGAGGCAGGAGAGTGCGCGATCGTCTGCTCGGAGCCGGTCGGTGCCGGCGGGCGCGCAGCGCGCTACCTGAGCCGCCACCCGGATGGCGTGGGCACGCTCGCCTTCGAGGTCGAGAACATCGAGCACACCTTCGCCGAGCTGGATCGCCGGGGCGCCAACCCGATCAGCGAGATTCAGGTCAGCCACCAGGGAGCGGGCTGGCTGAAGAGCTTCTCCATCACCACTCCGTTCGGAGACACCACCTTTCGCTTCGTGGAACGTCGCCATTTCCCCGCCCTGTTTCCCGGCCTCGAGCGCTACGAGGCGGCCCGCGGCGGTCAAAACCGCTTTGGCTTCTCCGTGATCGACCACATCACCTCGAACTTCCAGACCATGAGCCCAGCGCTGCTCTGGCTGGAACATGTGATGGGCTTCGAACACTTCTGGGAGGTGCAGTTTCACACCCGGGACGTGCCCGGCCCCGGACGCGCAGCCCAGCCCGCTGCCGCCCACGGCTCGGGTCTGCGCTCCAGCGTGATGTGGGACCCAGCCACCGGCATCAAGTTCGCCAACAACGAGCCCTACCGGCCGCACTTCAAGAACTCGCAGATCAACATCTTTCACGAGGATAACCGCGGCGATGGTGTGCAGCATGTCGCGCTCGCCACGCCCGACATCCTGAGCGCGGTGCGGGGTCTGCGCGCCCGCGGCGTCGAGTTCCTACAAACGCCACATCGCTACTACGAGCTGCTCCCGGAGCGGCTGCGGCGCGAGGGGGTCGAACGGATCGCCGAAGATATCGGTGAACTGGAAAGCCTGGGCATTCTGGTCGACGGGCAGGCAAAAGGGGCCTATCTCTTGCAGATCTTCCTGAAAGACTCGGCGGGTCTGTACGCGAGCCCCGACGCGGGCCCCTTCTTCTTCGAGCTGATCTCGCGCAAGGGCGATCAGGGGTTCGGCGCCGGCAATTTCCGCGCGCTGTTCGAGAGCATCGAGCGCGAACAGACGGCGGAGTCGAGCAGCGCCGACAGCGGCGGACAGAACAGCGAACCGAGCAGCAACCCGAAGAGCCCGGGTGCCGCCGCGGAGGAACCCGCGTGCTAGAGCGACTGGCCTTTGGCGAGTTCCCCCCCAAGCACCATCTGGCGCTCCATGCGGCCAGCGGCAGCCTCCGCTACGAGTCTTGCCTGACGCGCCAGGGCTTCGAGGGCGCGTACACGATCGCGTATCACGAGCACCGCCCCCAGGCGCTCGAGGCGCTCGGGGATCCCGTGTTCTTGCCGCTCGACGGCAGCGGAGCCCAGGCGGACGGCGCGGGCCCGCCTCCACGGCTGGAGCTGTCGCGGCGCCACTACCGCACGGACTACCTCGCGGCGGCCGAGGGTGGAGCCGTGCCCTTGCTCTACAACGCCGATTTGGTGGTCGGGTGCCGGCAGCCCACGCACGACGACACGACCTATCACCTGAACGCCGAGGCCGATGAACTGTGGTTCGTGCTCTCGGGTCGCGGCACGCTGCGCAGCGCGCTCGGCGATCTCGATTTTGCGGACGGCGACTACGTGTGCGTGCCGAAGGGCGTCCTGTACCGCCTGATCGTCGATGGCACCGAACCGCAACGTTACCTCTCGCTCGAATTCTACGGGGGCGTCGGCATCCCCGCCGCGTTTCGCAATCCGGTGGGCCAGCTGCGTATGGATGCGCCGTACAGTCATCGCGATTTTCGGCGCACTCGCTTCGCAGGACCGCAGGATGAAGGGCTGCGCGAGGTCTGGGTCAAGGCCGGCCCAGTGCGCCAGAGGTTCGTGTACGGCCACAGCCCGCTCGATGTGGTGGGCTGGGACGGCAGCGTCTACCCCTGGGCATTTCCGATTCGCAACTTCCAGCCGCGGGTCAGCTCGGTGCACTTGCCGCCCACCTGGCACGGCACCTTTGAGGCGGGCGGCGCTCTCATCTGCAGCTTCGTGCCCCGTCCTCTCGACTTCCATCCGGACGCGGTGCCCTGCCCGTATCCGCACATCTCCGTCGACATGGATGAGCTCATCTTCTACGTCGAGGGGGAGTTCTCCTCTCGGCTCGGCGTCTCGCGCGGCAGCCTGACCCACCACCCGCGCGGCGTGCCGCACGGTCCGCACCCCGGCCGCTACGAGGGGAGCCTGGGCGCGCGACGCACGGAGGAGGTGGCCGTCATGCTCGACTGCAAGGCGCGGCTCTTGCCGACCCGCTCTGCGCTCGCCATCGAAGATGGCAGTTACGAAGGCAGCTTTCGCGGCTGAGCAGGATCCCCGTCAAAAGCCGGTCTTGGGCTGAAAGGAGCTGTCCGGTCAATGGCACTCCGGCACGAAGTAGTGCTCGAAGGTGTACCTCCCAATCTGCTGGCCCTGAAGGACTCCGGCGTCCGTGCTATGGCGCCAGTGGATGCCGCAATACACGCGAGAATCGGCGTTTTCGCGGGCGGCTGCTCTGAAGCCAGGGAACGTGCGGACCACGCCGGCAAGCGACAGACTGTCGGTGCCAAAGGGCGTAGCGTCGCCGAAGTAGCGTGCCAGCACCTCGGCGGCAGCCGCGCCGAGTACGCTGTGCGTGGACGGGTAGTCCGCCACCGGCGGAGTGTCGCAGAACGGAGTCCACTCGGGATCGATCTGTGTACGTGGGTTTCCGTCCGTATCGGCGGCGCGAATGGCCGTGATGGGCCGCCAGTACTCGTAGTAATACTTGGCGTTGAAACCATTGATGAAGCCGTCCGCCTGGGCCAGGCTCACGAGACCGAGCACGCGGGCGCTTTCCCACAAATCCAGGCCGTGAGCTCGAGCCACGGCATTGGCAATGCGCTGCCAGCCCGTAGCCGAGGATTCGTACCAGAAGGTCGCGATCTCACTCTGCTCGGCAGTCCGTGTCGGACTCTCGCGCTCCCCCACACGTTTCACCTCGGCAAAGTCGACCGTGTAGCGCCGGCTGGTCAGCTCCGCCGGCGGACGCGGACGGAACGCGGACGCCACCGGCACGGCAAAAGGCTCTAGGTCTCCCCACCCGGCGCCCAGCACGAAATCAAAAGGGGGAGTGATCTGGTAGTCCCCCGGCTCCGGGCCAGGCACGTACGCCCGCTCGAGCGCACCCGCTACATCGTCTGCCGAGCGCAGCTCGAGTACTCGCGCGGCTGCAGCGCGACCCAGCGCAATCCCACGCGTTTTCCCCTCACCCTCGGCGACGTCCCCCAGCGCGGCCGCGTAGGCCACGCCGAGGTCGGGGGCAGAGCCGGGCAGAAGGGCGAGCAGCACGTCGTGCGCCGCGCTGGCGACCGCTGCCTCGGGAGACACCGCCGGAGCTTCCGCGTGGTAGGCGTAGGCCGAGTAACGTGGCTCGATGGCGTTGAGCGCGTCGTGTACGGCGATCTGGACCATGGCGAAGGAGCGTGACTGCTCGAGCGGATTTTGACTGAGATTGAACAGGGTGGCTGCCGTGGTGTTCCAGTCGAGCACCTCGTTTGCGGACGCCCCTCGGGCGCTCGCGAGCGGCAGGGTCAGCGCGAGGGTGACGGTGAGGTAAGTCCTGTGAGCGTCACGCAGGACAGGGTGCCGAATGCTGAATGCTGGGGTGGAAAACGTCTTCATACCTAGCCAGACGTGGGTCACCCAGGTCCCGTCGCGGACCAGAACTGCCGATTCTTGGCTAAGATCTGGTTAAGCATCCGGACTCTGTCACCTTCCCGAAGCCCTGCCCTGCCTCGTTCCATGAAGCCGGGGCTAGGGGCGCCGCCAGGACATGCGCCGATGCCCGATACCGCCCTCGACGAAGCGCGGGCCGTCCGCGACAAACCCCAGCCGCTCCCAGAAGCCGAGCGCGCTCTCCTGCGCATGCACGTACACCAGCGCGTCCTGGGGGGCCTCGAGGAGCATGTGCCGCACGAGCCGCTTGCCCAGCGCTTGCCGCCGATACGGCAGAGCCACCGCGACGCGCTCGATTTTCCAACCTCTCTCCGTGGTCCGCGCTCGTGCGGTGGCCACGGCCTGCTCTGCCGAGCGGACCAGAAAGTGCTGGCACACGTCATCCAGACCGTCGATCTCGACGTCCACCGGTACGCCCTGCTCCACGACGAAGACGGCATGCCGCAGCTCTCGCCCGAGCGCGCGCTCCAGCTCGGATACCGCCCGGCTGACGCTGAGACTCTTGTCGTCGATGGTCACGAGGGAACGGGACGTACCATTCAAAGAGTCTGCCCCGCCACCTCGATCACCCGCTGCCAGGATCGCTTGGGGCGCAGCTGGCGATCATAGAGCTGCGCGTAGTTGGTCCGCCCCCTCACGGGCCAGTTGTTGAGCCAGGAGTAGCCGTCCGAGACGCCCCACAGCGTGACGCTGTGCACGTGCTCCGAATGCCGCGAAAACACTTCGAAGATGTCAGCCCAGCGCTGCGCGGCCTGCTCGGCGACGTCGTTCGGCAGGCACTCCGGGTAGGGGTTGAGCTGCGCCGACAGCTCGGCATTGACCGAGAGATCGGCGCCCTGGTTCTCGTACGCAGCGGGCAGCACGTCGACGTCCAGCTCGCTCACCAGCACCTCCACGCCCGCGCCCGCAAACGCCGCGAGCGATGCGTCGATCGCCTCTAGCGTGGGCGTGGTCAGCTGAAAGTGGGCCTGAGTGCCGATGGCGTCGATGCGCACACCGCGCTCTTTGAACCCCTGGACGAGCCTCACGGCAGCATCGCGCTTGGCCGGCTTCTCCATGCTGTAGTCGTTGTAGACGAGCTTGGCGTCGGGGAAGTGTTTGCCGGCGAGCAAAAATGCCTGGTCGAGGTAATCATCGCCGATGATGGCCCGCCACGGCGTGTCGCGCAGAGAACCGTCGTCGTTGAAGGCCTCGTTCACCACATCCCAGTAGCGCACGCGGCTGCCGAAGTGCTCCGCCAGGGCGCTCATGTGCTGCTCCAGGCGAGCGAGCAGCTGCTGGCGCGTCGCAGGTCCACCGCTGTCGTTCTGGAATACCCAGGCCGGCACCTGATGGTGCCACACGAGCGTATGGCCATGGACTTCCATGCCGTGCTGCTCGGCGTAGGCCAGGAAGGCATCCGCCTGGCTGAAGTCCAGCACCCCGGGCTGCCGCTCCAGCGACTGCCACTTGAGCTCATTCTCCGCAGTGACGCGGTTGAATTGGGCGGCGACGAGCGCGGCCGCCGCAGGATCCCCGTCGCCATAGACGCGACCGTTGATGGCGACACCCACCTTGAAGCGCTTCGCGTAGGTTTGTGCGAGGCTCGCCTTTGCAGCGTCCAGCGAGGCCAGACCCGCCTGAGCGTCACAACGAGCGCCAGGCGAGCTCTCGGACGAGCTGCTCGCGGCCTGGGACACGGCGCTCCCCGGCGCAGCGCCGCCGGCCCTACTGCAGCCGGCAATGGTGGTCAGAAACAGCGCGCGCAGTACGCCGCTAGCGATGCGGTTGGCAAGAGTCACGCGGCCATGTTGCATCCTTCCGGCGCGAGCCGGAAGGGAAGCGTGAGCTCTCCAGCAGCTTTTTTGGGCCACCGGGAGGCAGGCGCAAGCCCCTGCCTCCCCGGCTTCGGGCAGCTACGAGCCGCCCTGCCCTCGGCGTGTCAGAAGTCCATACGGACGCGCACGCCCGCCATGCGCGGGTCGTTGAAGTAGTGCCCGTTGAAGCCCGACTGAGAGATGATGTTGACCGCATACAGGGTGTTGAACACGTTGTTCACGAAGAAACGCACCGCGATCATCCCGTCTGGTTTCCTCCAGCCCAGGCCCAGGTTGAACGTCGTGTACGTCGGCTGATGGTCATCCAACCGTTCCACGTTGTTCGCGATCGCCGCGTATTGCGTGCAGGTGTTCTGGCCTGCAGGCGTACACAGGGTGGGGTCAGCCTCGATCGGCGCCGGCTCCCCGGTGATCGGATTGATACCCCAGGTGGGCGCGCGATCCTCCAATTTCGTGCCGTCGCCGTTGAAGGCGTTGAAGAAGTGCTGGCCTCGGGTCTGGCCCTGAATGATCCAGTCGAAGGAACCGGCGTCGGTGAAGATCAATTGCGACAGGCTGTAGCTGAACGTGAACGGCGACACGCGGGGTAGCCAGTTGCCGCCGATGTCGACGAACGCCGGGGCAGTCCCGAGACCCAGGCGGTCGTCGTTGACATACGTGCCTTCCGGGAAACGAGCATCCATGAACAGCGCGTGGAGGTCCGCCTCGAGCCCCAGGGGCATGCTGTACACCGTGTCCACGTCGAGCCCATAGGTATG
>Ga0315912_10006249_pt1 | contig 10705 bp, 15 predicted proteins | sample VfabasoilMG_FD_204469 | JGI IMG/M metagenome (GOLD analysis project Ga0315912, IMG submission 204469) | Garden soil microbial communities collected in Santa Monica, California, United States - V. faba soil | ecosystem: Environmental > Terrestrial > Soil > Garden | place: USA: California... | reverse complement strand
GGGTCACGCACCAGTGGCTCAAGAAGGCGGCGCTCCTCTCCTTCCGCATGCGCGACAACGAGATCATGCAGGGCGGCTCCACGCAGTACTACGACAAGGTCGAATCGAAGTTCGCCCGCCTGACCAAGGCCGACTTCGACGCGGGGGGCTATCGCGTCGTTCCGCCGGCGGCCGCGCGCCACGGCGCCTTCATCGCGAAGAACGTGGTCCTCATGCCCTCCTTCGTGAACGTCGGCGCCTACGTGGACGAGGGCACGATGGTCGATACCTGGGCGACCGTCGGCTCCTGCGCGCAGATCGGCAAGAACGTGCACCTCTCGGGCGGCGTCGGGATCGGCGGCGTGCTCGAGCCCCTGCAGGCGAACCCCACCATCATCGAGGACAACTGCTTCATCGGCGCCCGCAGCGAAGTGGTCGAGGGCGTGATCGTCGGCGAGGGCTCCGTCCTCGGAATGGGGGTCTACATCGGCCAGAGCACGAAGATCTTCAACCGGGCGACGGGCGAGGTGTCCTACGGGCGGGTTCCCCCCGGATCCGTGGTCGTTTCGGGCGGTTTGCCCTCCCCGGACGGGCGGTATAACCTCTATTGCGCGGTGATCGTCAAGCAGGTCGACGCAAAAACGCGGGCGAAGACCGGAATCAACGAATTGCTGAGGGGCGACTAGCCCCGGGAGCGCACATGTTCATCGAAAAACTCCTTCAGCTGATGGCCGAGAAGAAGGCCTCCGACCTCTTCATCTCGGCGGGCTCGCCCATCTGCATCAAGATCACCGGGACGATCATGCCGATCAACCCGCAGGTCATGGACGGGGAGAGCACGAAGAAGATCATCTTCGAGATGCTCACGCCCAACCAGCAGGAGATTTTCGAGAAGGAGCAGGAGCTCAACTTCTCGAAGCCGATGCCGGGCATCGGCAACTTCCGCGTGAACTGCTTCTGGCAGAAGGGCACGTGCGGCCTGGTGATCCGCTACATCACCGCCGACATCCCGAAGATGCAGGACCTCAACCTGCCGCCGGTGCTCGCGAGCCTCATCATGGAGAAGCGCGGCCTCGTCCTCGTGGTCGGCGCGACGGGCTCGGGCAAGTCGACGACGCTCGCCTCGATGATCGACTACCGCAACGCGGCGGGCCCGGGACACATCCTCACGATGGAGGACCCGGTCGAGTACGTCTTCACGCCGAAGAAATGCATCATCAACCAGCGCGAGGTGGGCAACGACACGAAGTCGTTCCACGACGCGCTGCGCAACGCCATGCGCCAGGCGCCGGACATCATCCTCATCGGCGAGATCCGCGATCTCGAGACCATGCGGATGGCCCTCACGTACGCGCTGTCGGGCCACCTCTGCCTCGCGACGCTGCACGCGAACAACGCCTACCAGGCCATGAACCGCGTGATCAGCTTCTTCCCGCTGGAAGTGCGGCCGATGCTGCTGCAGGACCTGTCGGTGTCGCTGAAGGCGGTGATGTCCCAGCGCCTCATCAAGACGCTCGATGGCAAGCGCACGCCTGCGGTCGAGGTGCTGCTGAACACCCGGAACATCCAGGAGCTCATCGAGAAGGGCGAGATCACCGAGATCAAGGAGGCGATGGAGAGGAGCATGTCGCCCGGCTCGCAGACGTTCGAGCAGGATCTCTTCCGCCTCGTGCGCCAGCAGAAGATCTCGACGGACGAGGCCCTCGCGAACGCGGATTCGGCGACGAACCTCGGGTTGCTGCTCGGCAACTCCGGGATCATGCCGGTCGCTTCGCAGAAGACGAAGGACAGCATGCCGAAGCCGCCCGGTCCCGGAGGGTCGTCCTTCGGCGAATTCAAGATCGAGGAACCCGAAGAGAAGCTCGGGTGAAATCCCTCGAGGAAAACCTCACCCAGTACGCGGCCTATCACCGCGACCGGCGCAACATCGCGACGCATTTCGTGGGAGTCCCCATGATCGTGTTCGCGATCGTGCTGGCGCTGGCGACGGCCGCTTTCCCGGCGGGGTCCATCACCATCACGCTGGCCGCCGTGGTCGCGATTGCGGCGAGCCTGTACTACCTGAAGCTGGACGTGGGGTTGGGCGTCGTGATGGCGGCCGTGCTGTTCCTGATGTGCGCCGCCGCGAGCGAGATCACGGCGCGTTCGTCAACCGGCGTCACGCTCGGCTGGTCGCTCGGCATCTTCGTCGTCGGCTGGGCGATCCAGTTCCTCGGCCACAAGTTCGAGGGCATGAAGCCCGCGTTCTTCGACGACATCATGCAGCTCATCATCGGGCCGCTTTTCGTCGCCGCGGAAGTCGCGTTCCTGCTCGGCGCGAAGCCGCGGGTCCGCCGCTACATCGAGGACCGCGTCGGCCCGACCGTGGCGCGCCGCGACGGGCGGCCGCTGCCCCTCGCCTGACCGTCACCGTCCGTTCCCTGCTCGAGGAGGCTGTCGCCCGCCTCGAGGACGCACAGGTTTCCTTCGGCCACGGCACGACGAACGCCGTCGACGAGGCCGCCTGGCTGATCCTCCACTCGCTCGGGCTGCCGGTCAACGACGTCAACGCGCATCTCGATGACGCCGTCGATGGGGCTGCCGCCCGCTCGGTCCGGGCGCTCATCGCGAAGCGCATCCGCACCCGCAAGCCCGCCGCCTACCTGCTGAACGAAGCGTGGCTCGGCCCGCATCGTTTCTACGTCGACGAGCGCGTCATCGTCCCTCGCTCCTTCATCGCGGAACTCCTGCTGAAACCCGTAAAACCCGGGACAGACCCGGTTTTTCGCGTAAAACCCGGGACAGACCCTCTTTTTCGCGAAAAACCGGGTCTGTCCCGGGTTTCTGTTCTCGATCTCTGCACGGGCTCGGGGTGCCTCGCGATCCTTGCTGCGCGGAGGTATCCGGAAGCGAAGGTCGATGCCGCGGACATCTCCCGCGATGCGCTCGACGTCGCGGAGCGCAACGTGCGCGACTATCGCCTCTCCAGGCGCGTCCGCCTCGTCCAGTCGGATCTTTTCTCCTCGCTCCAGGACCGCCGCTACGACCTCATCATCTCCAATCCGCCCTACGTGAAGGCGTCGTCCATGAGGAAGCTGCCGGACGAATACCGCCGCGAGCCCGAGAAGGCGCTCGCGAGCGGCGCGGACGGACTCGACCACGCGCGAGAGATCGTCCGGCAAGCGCGTGACCATCTGAATCCGCGCGGGCTCCTCGTCGTGGAGATCGGCCACAACCGGAAGGCCTTCGAACGCGCTTTTCCCGAGCTCCGAGTGCAATGGCCGCGCTTTGCCGCCGGCAGCGGCTACGTCTTCACGGTTCCCCGGGAAGGCTTGCCGCGGAAATGAAGAGAGTCGCCTGCCTGGTCGCAGCTGCCCTGCTCCCCCTCGCAGCGCACGCCTCGTTCGGCGGCGGCGGATCGTGCAAGACCTTCGCGTGCTACTTCACGATCATCGGGGTTCTCGTCGGCGTGTCGGGGGGAATCCCGGCTTCGGCCTTCGCATTCGCCATGCTCCACCTGATGTTCCGAAACGAGGAGCGATCGAAGGTGAACCAGATCTTCGTGGGCGCGCTCATCGGGATCGTCGCCTTCGAAGTCGGCGCTGCCGGTTGGGCGTATGTGGCGTCCACCGGGTCGGCGGTCGGGGGGAACGATCGCGGCCCCATGATCGGCTTCGCCGTGCCCTATCTGCTGCTCGCCGCACTTTCCGTCTACTACGTCCGCTCGACCCCGAGGCCCAAATGACCACCGCCCACTACTGCATCCTGGTCGCCTGCATGCTGCCCTTCGTCGGGACGCTGATCGCGAAGTCGAAGGGCTTCGGCAAACCGCGCCGCGACGGCGGATTCGACAACCGCAACCCGCGCCATTGGCTCGCCAACCTCCAGGGCTGGCAGGCCCGCGCGCACGCGGCGCAGCAGAACAGCTTCGAGGCGCTTCCCATCTTCATCGCCGGCGTCCTCATCGCCCAGAGCCTGCAGGCGTCGCAGGCGAAGGTCGACAGCCTCGCGCTGGTCTTCATCGCGGCGCGCATCGGCTACATCGGCGCCTACGTCGGCGATCGACCGTCCCTTCGTTCGCTCTTGTGGTCCGTCGGCCTCGGTGCCAGCATCGCGCTCTTCTTCGTGAGGTAGCCATGGCCACCCGCCCCTCCTTCATTCGCTCCGCCAGCGAAGTCGCCGAGCACGTTCACGTCTATCCCCAAAGCACCGAGCGCATGGGACCGATGCGCAGGTTGGGAAAGGAAGCCGGACTCGAGCGCATCGGGATCAACGTGCAACGCCTGCCGCCCGGAACGCGTTCGTCATGGCCGCACGCCGAGGAAAACGAGGAAGAGTTCGTCTACGTCCTGGAGGGCGAAGTGGACGCGTGGGTCGACGGCCATCTCCATCGCATGACCGTGGGAGACCTCGCCGCATTTCCCGTCGGCACCGGCATCTCGCACTGCTTCATCAACAACACCGATCGCGACGTCCTGCTGCTGGTCGGCGGCGAGGCTGCCCGGAAGGGAAGCCGGATCTTCTATCCCCTCAATCCTTCGCGGCGGGCCGACATGGATCCCTCGAATTGGTGGGACGACGTGCCCAAGCGCGAGTTGGGCGCGCACAACGGACTGCCCGACGCCGCCGCGTGAAGGTCATCCAGGTCAGGGTGAAGCCGAACGCGCGCGCCTCGACGCTCGAAGAGCAGCCCGATGGCACGTGGCTCGCACGGCTCAAGTCACCGCCGGTGGATGGAAAGGCGAACGAAGAGCTCATCGCGCTTGTCGCGAGCCGTTTCCGCTGCCGCAAGGCGGACGTCGCGATCAAGAGCGGTGCCACGGGCCGCCTGAAGCGCGTGTCGGTGAACGTCGGCTAGGGTTTCTTCTGCAGCTTCGGGTGTGTCCTCGGCACCATCATGAGGGCCGCGGACCCGAAGTACCGGTGGTACTCGGCCACCATCTCGCCCTTGATGATGACCGGGTCGGTCGCGACGAGACGCCTGGCTTCCTCGATGTCGGGCACGGCCATCACGAAGATGCCGCGCCGCCCGTCGACGCCGTCGAGCGGCCCGGCGAGCGCCAGCTTTCCCTCGGCCGACAGGCGCGCCATGTTCGCGAAGTGTCCCTTGAACATCTCGTCGCGCTCGGGTCCTGCCGGAACCTTGTCGGGCCCCGTCTTGAGGATCACGAGCACGTAGCGGCGCATGCCGTTGTCGTCGGCGCCGAGCGAGCGCGCGAGCTCGGCATCGTAGGCCGGGGCCGCTTCCTGCGAATTCGAGGCAAGGGACAGGAACGACAAGAGGCAAACGAGCGCAGGCACGAGCATTCGCATTCGGAACTCCGGCAGGTTGGCGCTATTCATGATGGATCGCTACGATACGCGGGACCACACGGCCTCGCGGCCCCCAAACAAGGAGAACATGGTGCGTCCGATGCAGCTCGCCCTCGCGCTGTCCGCACTTGCGGCAGCTTCAACCGCGACCGCCCAGGAAACCGCAGTCACGCCCAGGGAGATCCAGGATCGGTGGGTCGGCAGGACTCTCATTGGCGCAACCGCGAAGGGTGGGCCGGTCAACCTGATGCTCCATCCGGATGGCACCGCGGAGCTCTCCGGATCCGCGACCGACGCCGGCAGCTGGCGAGTGTCGGAAACCGGCTACTGCACGACCTGGAAGAAGATCCGTGCCGGCGAGGAACGCTGCTTCACCGCCCGGCGCAACGGGACGACCATCACTGTCCTCAATCCGGACGGTTCAGTGAGCGGATCCTTCACGGAGATCAAGTAGCGCCTAGGTCCGCCACTCCGGATCGAGCCTGTCCAGCTTCCGCAGGATCCCCGGCCAGGCAATCATGCCGCCCGACTGGCGCAGGACGACCTTCGCGGCTTTCTGGATGCCCTCCACGATGGGCTTCGGCACGCGAACGAGCTCCGCCCCGCCCGCCTGCGCGCGAACCTGCACCTCGCACGCCTTTTGCAGGATGTACATGTAGAGGAATGCGTCGGCCACGGTCTCCGCGCAGGTGAGGAGGCCGTGGTTGCGCAGGATCATCGAGCTGCGGTCGCCCAGGTCCTTCACCAGCCGCGCCTTCTCCGCCGGCTCGAGCGCCACGCCCTCGTAGTCGTGATAGGCGAGGCTCGCGAGCGGGAACAGCGACTGCTGCGAAATCGGCAGCAGCCCCTCCTTCTGGCACGACACGGCGACACCCTCGATCGTATGCAGGTGGATCACGCAGCGCGCATCCTCCCGCGCTTCATGCACGGCACTGTGGATCGTGAAGCCGGCCGGATTGATCTCGAACGGCGACTCCATGACCTTCCGTCCCGCCAGGTCGATCTTCACCAGGCTCGAGGGCGTGATCTCCTCGAAGAGCATCCCGTAAGGATTGATGAGGAAGTGGTGCTCGGGACCCGGGACGCGCGCCGAGATGTGCGTGAACACGAGGTCGTCCCAGCCGTACATCGCTACCGCCCGGTAGGCGGCGGCCAGGTCCGTGCGCACGGCCCACTCATCGGCCGTGACGCTGGCTCTTGCGGAGCGGATAAGCGCAGGATCGGCGTGCATGGAATAATGATAGAGCATGGAAATCGATCGCATCGACCACATCGTGCTCACGGTCCACGACCTGGCACGCACCTGCGATTTCTATTCCAGGGTCCTCGGCATGAAGGCGAGCACCTTCGGCCCGGAGGGCCGCACCGCCCTCTCCTTCGGCCGCCAGAAGCTCAACCTGCACGTCTACGGCCGCGAATTCGAGCCGAAGGCGCTGAAGCCCCAGCCGGGCGCCATCGACCTTTGTTTCATCACCGAGACGCCGCTCGAAGAAGTCATCGCGCACGTGAAGGCTCAAGGCGTCGTGATCGTCCAGGGCCCGGTGCCGAAGACGGGCGCGGCCGGCCCCATGAATTCCATCTACGTGCGCGATCCCGACGGCAACCTCGTCGAGATCTCCAACTATGTCTGATTGACATGAACCGACCCGGAGAAACCACCGTCACCATCGCGGACCTGCGCACCGAGTACTCGCGCGCGACCCTCGACGAATCGTCCGTCGCCAGGGATCCGTTCGTGCAGTTCAACACGTGGATGGGCGATGCCGTTCGCGCGCAGCTCATCGATGCGACCGCGATGACCCTCTCCACGGTCGACGCCCGGGGGCGACCCGCCGGGCGCATCTGCCTCCTCAAGGGCACCGACGACCGCGGCCTGGTCTTCTTCACCAATTACGAGAGTCGCAAGGGAGAGGACCTCGCGGCGCACCCGGCCGCTGCGCTCACCTTCTACTGGCGGGAGCTCGAGCGCCAGGTGCGCGTGGAAGGCAGGGTCGAGAAGGTGGCGGCTTCGGAGTCCGAGGCCTACTTCCGCACGCGCCCGCTCGGCTCCCGGATCGGCGCCTGGGCATCGCCCCAGAGCCGCCCGCTCGAGAACCGGGACTGGCTCGAGAAGCGCTGGGCGGAGCTCACGAAGCAGCACGGCGACAATCCGCCCTGCCCGCCGCACTGGGGCGGCTACCGCGTGCTCCCCGATTACTTCGAGTTCTGGCAGGGCCGCCCCAGCCGCCTGCACGATCGCGTCGCGTATACGCAAAGCGGCAACGACTGGAGCATCGCCCGCCTCGCCCCATGACGAAGCTACGGGGGTCCCCAACTTGTTGGGGTGGTTTTTCGGCCTACGCACCACCCGCAGAAGCCGCGCAGCCGCTGTCCCCCTCGGAGCTCCTCGGAACGCTCCGCGCCGCGCTGGAGCCGTGGAAGCAGGGAAGCCCCTTCTGGATCTTCGCGTACGGCTCGCTCATGTGGAACCCGAGCTTCGCGTTCGACGCGCGCCACGTGGCGACCATCCGCGGCTACCACCGTGCGTTCCGTGTCTGGTCGCGCATCAATCGCGGAACGCCCGAGCGCCCCGGGCTCGTGCTCACGCTCGAATGCGGTGGAAGCTGCCGCGGCCTCGTCTATCGCATCGCGCCGGATCGCGTGCAGGAGGAGATGCAGCGCATCTGGAAGCGCGAGATGACATTCGGGTCGTACAAGCCGAAATGGCTCAATTGCGTGGTCGGCGACGAGACGATCAAGGCACTCTGCTTCACCGTGAATCGCACATGCGCCGGCTACGCGGGGCAGATTCCGCAGGAGGTCGTCGTCGAGGCGATCGCGCACGCTGCCGGCCGCTATGGCCCTGCGCACGATTATCTCTTCAAGACGATGGAGACCCTGCACGCGCACGGGATCCGCGACATGCGCGTCGAGCAGCTCGTGAACCTCGTGAAGGCGCGCATCGCGGCAAGTGCGGCGTAATCCGCCCGGGACTCACCAGGTAAAGCTGGGGAGCATGTAGTCCGGCCGCGCGGGCGCATCGGCAAGGAAACGACTCCACAACGCCGCCTCGGGCAGCTTTCCCCACACCCCGCCCAGCTCGCCCAGGTGAATGCCGCCCGCCGAGAATGCGCTTCGCAGGCCCACCCGCGACGCGCCGAGAATATCGGTCTCGAGGGCATCTCCGACTGCCACGATGCGCTCGCGTGCGCATTCGGCCAGCGCTTCGAGGCATGCGGTGTAAATCGCCGGATATGGCTTGCCGTGATAGAAAACCTCGCCGCCGAGGGCCTCGTAACGGCGCGCGATCGCACCGGGCGCGTCGAGCAGCCCATCGGGCGAGGGCCGTGTGACGTCCGGATTCGCACAGATCATCGGAAGGCTGCGCGCGCGTCCCGCGAGGAGCGCCGGTTCGTATTCGCGCAGCGTGACGCGCGGCGAGTCGATGCCGATCACCGCGAGGAAATCCGCATCCTCGACCCGGGTCACCCTTCGCAGGGGCAGCCCGTCCAGGAGCGAGATGTCGCCGTCGCGCGTGAAGGCGTAATAGCGCGGACCGAGCCGCCGGTGGAACGCGTGGCTGCGCCGCTCGATCGCCGCGCGGGCATCGTCGCCCGCCGAAACGACACGATCGACGAGTCCCGCGTGAAACCCCATCTTCGCCATCAAGCCCGCGTTGAACGCGCCGTTGCGGCCGGAATTGGAGAGGACCACGACGTGCTTGCCGGCTCGCCGCAACTGCTCGAGACACTCGATGGCGCCTTCGTAGGGCGTCGTCCCGTCGTGGAGGATTCCCCACTGGTCGAGGATGAAGCCGTCGAAGTCGCGGGCGAGCGCAGAGACGCCCGCGAGCGGCGTCACGCCGGCGTAGTCGCCTTCAGGAAATGCGGCCACGAACCCACGCCGACAACGCCTCGGCGGCGAGCACGATCACGAGGATCGCCGCGAGCACGACGGTCACCTGCTGCCACGCGAACTGGTTGATCGACGCGTAGAGCTGCAATCCGATCCCGCCCGCGCCGACGAAGCCGAGGACGCTCGACTCGCGGATGTTGATGTCCCAGCGGTAGACCGTCGTCCCGAGGATCACGGGCATCACCTGCGGCAGGACGCCGACGAGGTAGACCTGCGAAGTCGCGGCGCCCGTCGATTCCACCGCCTCGATCGTGCCGGCGTCGGCTTCCTCGATGGCTTCGGCGATCAGCTTCGCGAGAAAGCCCACCGAGCGGGCCGCGACGGCGGCCACTCCCGCGAGCGCCCCCGGTCCGAAAATCGCGACGAAGACGAGGCCCCAGATTACCGTGTTCACCGAGCGCGACGCGACGAGGAGCGCGCGGCCGATCGCCCACGTGAAGCCGTTGAGGGTGGTATTGCGGGCGGAGAGGAAGGCGAGCGGGATCGAGAACACGAGCGCGATCAGGGTGCCCAGCGTCGCGATGTGGATCGTCTCCAGGAGCGGGGCCAGGATCTTCGGCAGGTACGCCCAGCGCGGCGGCCAGCTGCGGCGCGCGAGATCGGCCGCCTGCTCGTGCGCGTCGGCGAAGAACGCCCACTCGATGTCGAGCGCCGAGATCGACCACGCGGTCGCGAAAGCGAGCGCCGCGACCCAGAGCCATCCGACGATCGACTCGCGCAGCGTCCGCCGCCGCCAGACTTCCGGATAGCGCCTGGCGACCGTGCTCAACGCATCCTCCGCCGAACCCAGTCGCTGAACCATTCGCCGAGCGCGACGAGCGCGATGATCGAGAGCAGGATTGCGGCGGCGAAGTCGTGCTCGTAGCGCGAGAAGGAGGCCGAGAGCGTCTGGCCGATTCCGCCGGCGCCGACGATGCCGATCACGGTCGAGTGGCGCACGTTCGCGTCCAGGCGGTAGATGGCGACTCCCGTCGCCCGCGAAAGCACTTGCGGAATGACCGCATAGACCACGACCTGCCCGAAGCTCGCGCCCGTCGCGCGCGTCGCTTCGATCGGCCCGGCGCGCACGTTCTCGATGTCCTCGGCGAGCATCTTGCCGAGGAAGATCATCGAAGCGAACGCAAGGGTGAGGAGCCCCGCGACCGGTCCGAAGCCGAAGAGCTTCACGAAGAAGATCGCGATGATCACCTCGTGGAAGGTGCGGCCCACGACGATGACGGCACGCGCTGCAAGGTATACCGCCTTCGGCGCGAGGTTTCGCGCCGCCGCGATGCCGAGCGGGATTCCGGCGAGGAGTCCGAGGAGCGTCGAGGCGAAGGCCATTTGCAGGCTCTCGACGAGCCCCTTCGCGAGGAGGTCCCAGCGCTTGAAGTCGGGCGGCACCATGCGCGCGAGGAGATCGGCAGCACGCCCGAAGCCGGCGAGCGCGCGCTGCGGATCGATGTTGAGCCCGGCGATCGCCCACACGCAGTAGGCGAGCGCGATCACGATCGCGACGTTCTGCCGCGCGCGCGTGGCGAGAAAGGGCGGCGGGCGCCAG
>Ga0315912_10006248_pt1 | contig 10707 bp, 9 predicted proteins | sample VfabasoilMG_FD_204469 | JGI IMG/M metagenome (GOLD analysis project Ga0315912, IMG submission 204469) | Garden soil microbial communities collected in Santa Monica, California, United States - V. faba soil | ecosystem: Environmental > Terrestrial > Soil > Garden | place: USA: California... | reverse complement strand
TATGCAGAATCGTAGAAAAGTGATGCGCGAGTGTGTACATAGCGGGATGCACTGCATTATTCACAACAATTGCGCCTGAGAAAAAATGTCCATACAGCATCGGCACAATTGCGATATAGCCAATAATAATCGAGGGGACTGCTAATAAAATTAGTGGCAGCTTCACCACCCAACCAGGTTCATGTGGGTTATCTTTTGGCCCCAGACCATGATGATGGCTATCATCTAAGTGATGTTTTGCCTCGCGCCATTTTTCTTTACCATGGAACACTAAAAAATATAATCTGAAAGAATAGAAAGCTGTCACAAAGACACCTGCCAATACCGCATAATATGCGAAACCACTACCAGTAATCTGTGAGAACTTGGCCGCCTCGATAATACTGTCTTTTGAATAGAAACCGGCAAAAAATGGTGTTCCAATTAATGCCAAAGATCCAATTAAAGCTGTTATCCAAGTCACAGGCATGTATTTTTTAAGGTTGCCCATGTTGCGAATATCTTGATCATGATGCATACCCATAATCACAGAACCAGCAGCTAAAAATAGTAAGGCCTTAAAGAAAGCGTGCGTCATTAAGTGAAATATCGCCACAGAATAGGCTGATGCACCTAACGCAACCGTCATATAGCCCAATTGTGACAGTGTGGAATAAGCCACGATACGTTTAATATCGTTTTGAATAATGCCGAGAAAACCCATGAATAAAGCTGTAATTGCTCCAATAATCATTACGAACGATAGTGCCGTGGTTGAAAGCTCGAACAGCGGCGACATGCGTGCCACCATAAAAATACCTGCCGTCACCATGGTAGCTGCGTGAATTAAAGCCGAAATGGGCGTTGGGCCTTCCATTGAGTCTGGCAGCCATACATGTAAAGGCACTTGTGCCGATTTACCCATCGCACCAATAAACAGCAAAATACAAATAACCGTCATCAGTGACCAAGGCATGTTCGGTAAAATATTCAATTGCATATTGACCATTGTGGGTGCGGCTTGGAAAACGGTTGCATAATCCAAACTGCCAAAATAAGCCAACACCAAACCAATGCCCAATAAGAAGCCAAAATCACCCACACGATTCACTAAAAATGCCTTCAAATTTGCATAAATTGCAGAAGGTCGCTTGAACCAAAAACCAATCAGCAAATATGAAACTAGACCGACCGCCTCCCAACCAAAGAACAGTTGCATGAAGTTATTGCTCATCACCAGCATCAACATGGCGAAAGTGAATAGCGAGATATAGCTGAAGAAGCGCACGTATCCTTGATCTTCAGCCATATAGCCAATGGTGTAAATGTGCACCATCAATGATACGAACGTCACCACTGCCGTCATCATGGCGGATAAATTATCAATCAGAAAACCAACGCTGAACTGAATGTCGCCCGAACTAAGCCATGTGTAAACATTGCCATTAAAAGTGTATCCATCCATTGTGGCATTCAGTACATAGCTGGAAAGCACAAACGAAGCACCAACCGCAGCAATGGTAAGCCAATGCGCCGAAGCGCGTGGTAGCTTGCTACCGAATAAACCAACTATCGTTGCCGCTATTAAGGGCAGTAAAGGTATCCATAATAATAAAGTCGGGCTATTCATATTGTTGTATTTAATTAGCCTTTTAATTGATTAATATCATCTACATTAATCGTGCGTAAATTGCGAAATAGCACAACCAAAATTGCCAAACCAATTGCAGACTCCGCAGCCGCAACAGTGAGAATAAAAAATACAAAAACTTGGCCCGCGATATCATTTAAATAATGCGAAAAGGCAATGAAATTAAGATTCACAGCAAGGAGCATCAGCTCAATCGACATCAGCAAAATAATTACATTCTTGCGATTCAAGAAGATACCTATCACGCTAATCGTAAACAGCAATGCGCCTAAAATCAGGTAGTGTGACAGACCGACATTCATGGGTTCGTCTCCTCATTTGGTGACGCGGTATCGGACATATCTGCAACCTCTACTTCAGATTGCATTTTTACAATCCTAATCCGATCCTGTTTACGCACTTTCACCTGATCCGCAACGCTCATCGACTTGCTTTCCTTCCTGTCCCTCAATGTCAATGTGATTGCCGCCACAATAGCCACCAAAAGTACAACCGAAGCAAGCTCAAAAGGTAAAAAGTAATCGGTGTAAAGTACACGTCCCAATTCCGCCGTATTGCTGTAATCTGCATGACGAACCACGTCTTTTGCCGGCACAAAATACTTGCCCCCTAGTACAATAACCATTTCTATGGCCATCAGCACACCAATGAATCCCGCCATTGGTAAGTATTCCCAAAAACCTTCACGCAGTTTATCAATGTTGATATCCAACATCATCACCACGAACAAGAACAACACCATCACCGCGCCTACGTACACCAACACCAGCGTGATTGCCAAGAATTCAGCTTCTAGCAACAACCAAATACCCGCCGCGGTGAAAAATGCCAATACTAAAAATAACGCTGCATGCACAGGATTTCGCGTTGTAATCATACGCAAACCTGCAAACAGCAAAATTGCCGCAAGTGTATAGAAAACAAAATCGGTAAATATCATCATCTTTTATCTATATTTCTTGTCTTGTGCCCTGTCAGCAGCAATTTGTTTTTCGTACTTGTCACCTACAGCCAGCAACATCTGTTTGGTATAAAGTAAGTCACCGCGTTGTTCACCGTGGTAATCGAATATACGTGTCTCCACAATACTGTCTACGGGACACGATTCTTCACAAAGTCCGCAGAAAATACATTTGGTTAGATCTATGTCATAACGTGTGGTACGGCGTGTATTGTCCTCACGTTGCTCGGATTCGATAGTAATCGCGAGGGCCGGACAAACCGCCTCGCACAGCTTGCAGGCGATGCACCGCTCTTCACCATTAGGATAGCGGCGTAGCGCGTGTAGCCCACGAAAACGATTCGACTGCGGTGTGCGCTCTTCAGGATATTGAATAGTAATTTTGCGCGCAAACAAATAGCGCCCAGTCAGTGCCATGCCTTTTAGCAATTCCACCAGCATCAAGCTTGAAAGCATATTTTTAGTTTGTTTGAACATGATTTTAATTAAATAGCCTAATGGAACAAATATCCTAAAGAAGTCTGCATCATGCCGCCGACGAATACAATCCACACGATGGTAATAGGAATAAACACCTTCCATCCCAAACGCATGATTTGGTCATAGCGATAACGCGGAAATGTCGCACGAAACCATAAAAAGAAAAATACCAAAAACGCCATTTTTGCAAATAACCAAAAAATACTATCCGGTAGAAATGGGAATGGTGAGAGCCAACCGCCTAAAAACATGAGTGCTGCCAGCGTGCAGACCAACCAGATGTTTGCATACTCCGCCAGAAAAAATAGTGCGAACCCCATACCGGAATATTCCACATGGAAACCTGCTACGATTTCGGATTCACCTTCGGCTACGTCAAATGGAGCGCGATTAGTCTCTGCCACAGCACTAATGAAATACACGACAAACAATGGAAATAATGGCAAGAAATACCAGTGCCAGAAGCCGCCCACTTGGCCCATGACGATTTTGCCCAGATTGAGCGAATTTGCACACATCAGCACGCCTACAAGTGCAAAACCCATAGCGATTTCGTAAGAAACTATTTGCGCAGCGGAACGCAGACTGCCCAAAAATGCATATTTGGAATTGGATGCCCAACCCGCGATAATCACGCCATAAACCGCGATTGAAGTCATTGCAAGAATATAGAGCAACCCCGCATCCACTTTAGCTAATACCAAGATAGCATCAAATGGAATCACTGCCCAAGCTGCGAATGCTGGCGCAATCGCTAAAACAGGGCCAACCAGAAATAAGCCTTTATTAGAAGCCGTTGGTAAGATAATTTCCTTAAATAAAAGTTTTAAGGCATCAGCAACCGGTTGCAACAAGCCAAAATAACCTACACGATTTGGGCCAATACGCACTTGCATAAAGCCAATCACTTTGCGCTCCACCAGCGTTAAATATGCCACAGCACCCATGAGCGGTAGCACAATTGCAATAATCTTGAGTAGTGTCCAGCCGGTTAATTCGACTGCAGGCCAATAACTACCAAAAAGATTTGTAAAAAAGTCCATCAATTCTGATCTTCCGTTGGTGTAATCTTTTCTACCGAAATATCACCCATTAAATCACCTAAACCTATCGTGTCTTCATGCGCCGCGGCAACACGCACACAACCTTTTGCGACATGATTATCTAACCGAACCGTGAGTACCGCGCTGCCCTTATCTTGCTTCACCAGAACGGTATCGCCTTCACGCAATCCCAATCCCCGAAGATCTTCAGCATTCATGCGTGCCATCGGCTTAATGTTATATTTAGTTTTTTGCAATGGCGCAGAACGGCGTACGATTGGATCTGATTCGTATTGCGGTACTTCGCCCACACGTTGCAGACCGGATGATTTGATCTTAACTTCAATCTCCACCAGTTCCTTCATGTTATTGTTGAGGCTACGCCACACCACAGTAGAAGGCTTCTCGCCACCAAATAGCGCGTTCTTTACTTGCTCACTGCTATCAAAATCAAATCCGGACAAACCCAAAGTATTTGCTAGCACGCGTAGCACTTTCCAAGCTGGGCGGCACTCTCCCAGTGGTTTTGTCACCGCCTGGAAGCTTTGAACGCGCCCTTCCATACTCATAAACGTACCTGAAGTCTCAGTAAATGGTGCGATAGGTAACAGCACATCCGCATCTTCCAAGCAATCGGATTTAAATGCTGTCAGCGCTACCACGCATTCCGCTTGCGCCATCGCAGCATTTGCTAAAGCCGCATGCTGGCAATCCAGTTCCGGCTCGATATTTAGTAGCAGATAAGCTTTGCGTGGCACCTCTATCATCGCCCTAGCATGCATGCCCGTAGCGCTCGGCATCACTCCCATCAAATGCATTCCCGTACTGTTTGCAGCCGCAGGCAGAATGCCACCCTTGGCACCACAGATACCTCCAATCGCTTCCATCAAACTATACATTTCGGTGAATCTTGGTGCGCTGAGTGCCATATTACCTAAGAAAATCCCCACTTTTGGTGAAATCAAGTTCATGGTTTTACCCAAGCCGGCCAAGCTTTCAGCCATAACTTCTGTATTTGGGCGCACATGGATTTTCTCTAGTAACTGATTTAGTGACGGCGGCAAACACAAAGACAGGCGCTGTAATTGAGACATCGCTTTTAAGATTTGTGCGAGCACATTCACAATATCATTCGGCGTTACGATAATTTTATGCGCAACAGGCATCAGAGGGTCATTATCGAGCGGGCTGATAATATTAAGCTCGGCACCATTATCTACCGCTTGACGGAAGCGTTTCGCAAGTAGCGGGTGCTCGTTACGCAAGTTGGAACCAATCAGCAATATGCGATCCAGCTCTTCGATTTCATGAATATTCATGCCCATCCACGGCGTACCGACACGCTTACCATCTAACCTGAAATCAGTCTGACGCAAACGATAATCCACATTACCGCAGCCCAAACCTGAGGCCAATTCTTTGATTAAATAGCCCTCTTCCATCGTGCTATTGGGAGATACCAACACCCCTAGAGACTCACCGCCATGCTGATTCGTAATATCTTTAAGCTGTCCGGCGGCGAACTCCAGCGCCGTTTTCCAATCAGTTTCCTGCCACGCACCGTTATGTTTAATCATCGGCACTTTCAAGCGATCCGGGCTATTGAGCCCTTCGTATGAGTAACGATCGCGATCCGACAACCAGCATTCGTTGATACTCTCTTTTTCGCGCGGCAATACACGCATCACTTTATTATCTTTTACGTGCACCTCAATGTGTGAACCCAAGCCGTCATGCGGCGCAATAGATGGACGACGTATTAGCTCCCAACTTCGAGCAGAATAGCGAAACGGCTTACTGGTAAGCGCACCCACAGGGCATAAATCAATAATGTTGCCCGAAAGTTCTGAATTCACACTCTTGTCGATATATGCACTAATTTCCGCATGCTCGCCACGCCCGACCAATCCAAGTTCCTGCATGCCTCCAACTTCTTTTAGGAACCTTACACAGCGTGTGCATTGGATGCAGCGCGTTAAATCGGTGCTAATTAGCGGTCCGATATTCTTATTAAAAACCACACGTTTTTCTTCCGTGTAGCGCGAACCACTTGCGCCGTAAGCTACAGCAATATCCTGCAAATCACACTCGCCACCTTGGTCACAAATCGGGCAGTCCAATGGGTGGTTAATCAGCAAAAATTCCATCACACTTTGCTGCGCTTCTACTGCCTCTTTGCTGCGTGTAAAAATCTTCATACCATCCGCTACAGGCGTAGCACAAGCAGGCAAAGGCTTAGCAAACTTTTCCACTTGCACCAAGCACATACGGCAATTGGCAGCAACCGAGAGTTTTTTGTGATAGCAAAAACGCGGAATAGCAATACCTAGCTTATCCGCAGCGTCGATAATCGTCGTCCCAAAATCCACTTCAACTGGCTTGCCGTCAATTTCAATATTCAGCATATTATTTTCCGTCTACCATAGACTTGCCGTGCTGAATGTAATATTCAAACTCCGGGCGAAAGTGCTTGATAAAACTCAACACCGGTGTCGCAGCAGCATCTCCTAATGCACAAATCGTACGCCCAGAGATGTTATTACTCACATCAGTCAGCAACTCCAAATCTTCCATTTTCCCTTTACCGTCCGTGATGCGCTTAATCACACGATACACCCAACCTGTGCCTTCTCGGCATGGCGTGCATTGCCCACAACTTTCTTCATAAAAAAAGTAAGAGAGGCGCTTCAACGCTTTCACCATACAAGTTGTTTCGTCCATCACAATCATAGAGCCAGCGCCCAAACTAGACTTTGCTTTACTTAAACCGTCGTAATCCATTGTCGCACCGATGATAGCCGCCGCCGGCATCACTGGCGTTGACGGGCCTCCCGGAATTACTGCTTTTAGTTTTCGGCCTTTCCAGACACCACCTGCCATTGCCAACAAATCATTAAAAGGAGTGCCCATTTTCACTTCAAAATTACCTGGTTTTTCCACATGGCCTGAGACTGAAAACAGCTTTGTGCCACCGGCATTCTCTACACCCAAATCTGCAAAGGCTTGTCCTCCATACTGCAAAATCCAAGGGATGCTCGCAAAAGTTTCAGTGTTATTCACATTGCTGGGTTTGCCAAATACGCCGTAGCTCGCTGGAAACGGCGGCTTAAAGCGCGGCTGCCCTTTTTTACCTTCAATCGACTCCATCAACGCGGTTTCTTCACCGCAGATATAAGCACCATAACCATGTACTGCATATAAATCAAAACCGAAATTTGTACCGAATAAATCCTCGCCTATATAACCTGCCGCACGCGCCTCTTCTAATGCGACCTCAAAAATCTCATATTCCCGCCAAATCTCACCATGAATATAGTTGTAGCCTACCCGCGCCCCTAATGTATATGCTGCTATCGCCATGCCTTCTATAAGTTGGTGGGGGTTGTAACGAATAATATCGCGGTCTTTAAATGTTCCCGGCTCGCCCTCATCCGAGTTACAAACCAGATATTTTGTGCCATCGTAATAACGCGGCATAAAGCTCCACTTAAGGCCTGTTGGGAAACCCGCACCACCACGGCCTCGCAGACCAGAAAGTTTAACCTGATTAATAATTTCAACCGGCTTTATTTTTTCCGTCACAATACGCCTAAGCTGCGCGTAACCACCTAATTTTTCATAGGTTGCAAGTGAGGCAGGATCTTTTTCCGTCATCGTGCGCAACGTAAGTAGCGTTTGACCTTTAAAATCCGACTTACTTGGTTTTGTTGTTTTTGGCGAAGCCATTACTTCAGCCCCTTCAAAATCGTGTCTACTTTTTCGGGCGTTAAAAACTCATGCATTTCAGTATTATTGATGTGAAATAATGGCGCACCACCACACGCTCCCATGCACTCACCTTCCTTCAGGCAAAACATTCCATCTTTAGTTACTTCATTAAAACCAACACCCAGTTTGGTTTGCAGATGGTTCACAATGGCATCACTATCACGCAGCATGCAAGAAATATTGGTACATATGGTAATTTTATATTTACCTACTGGCTCTAAATCGTACATGTTGTAAAACGTCGCCACTTCTAAAGCTGCAATTTCCGGAATGCCTAAATATTGCGCCACTTCACTAATACTCTCTTGCGATAACCAACCGCGCTCCAGCTGCACGATGCGTAAAGCACTCATGACAGCGGCCTGACGCTTATCTTCAGGATATTTAGTCAATTCATAATCAATCTTTTTAATAGCTTCAGCGCTTAACATAACTATCTATCAATCTCGCCAAATACAATATCCTGCGTGCCGATAATCGCAACAAGGTCTGCAATCATGTGACCCTTTACCATCTCATCCAAAGCAGCCAAATGCGCAAAACCCGGTGCGCGAATTTTTAATCGATAAGGTTTATTCGCACCATCAGAAACCATATAAATACCAAACTCGCCTTTTGGATGCTCAACAGCCGCATAAGCTTCACCGGCCGGCACATGAAAGCCTTCGGTAAACAATTTGAAATGGTGAATCATGTCTTCCATGTTGGTTTTCATGTTCTCACGATTAGGCGGCGCAATTTTGTTGTCACTGGTAATTACCGCGCCAGGATTGGATCGCAGCCATGCAACACACTGCTTGATGATGTTATTAGATTGGCGAAACTCTTCCATACGAATCAAGTAACGGTCGTAACAGTCACCATTCACACCGACAGGAATATCGAAATCCAGCTTGTCATATACTTCGTACGGTTGTTTTTTGCGTAAATCCCATTCAATGCCACTGCCGCGCAACATCGGCCCCGTCATACCTAATGCCAAAGCCCGTTCAGGCGACACCACACCGATACCTACCGTGCGTTGTTTCCAGATACGATTATCTGTCAGCAAGGTTTCGTATTCGTCGATATAAGTTGGGAAACGATTAGTGAAATCTTCAATAAAATCCAACAATGAACCTTGGCGATTTTCATTAAGTTTGTTGATTTGTGCATTACTGCGAAATTTAGTGGTTTCATGCTGCGGCATGCGCTCGGGCAAATCGCGATATACACCTCCGGGGCGATAATACGCTGCGTGCATACGCGCGCCTGAAACCGCCTCATAACAATCGAACAAATCTTCACGCTCGCGGAAGGCATATAAAAATACCGTCATCGCCCCCACGTCCAGCGCATGCGCCCCCAGCCACAGCAGGTGGTTAAGCACACGTGTGATTTCGTCGAACATCACGCGTATATATTGCGCGCGAATCGGCACCTCGAGTCCGAGCATTTTCTCGATTGCCATCACGTAGGCATGCTCGTTCGCCATCATGGATACGTAATCCAGCCTGTCCATATACGGCACAGACTGTAGATAAGTACGGTTCTCAGCGAGCTTTTCTGTCGCGCGATGTAGCAGACCAATGTGTGGATCAGCACGCTGAATCACTTCACCATCAAGTTCCAGCACTAGGCGTAACACGCCATGCGCAGCAGGATGCTGCGGCCCAAAGTTCATAGTGTAATTACGAATTTCAGCCATTATGAGTGTGAGCCCTCATCGCGAATCACGCGTGGTACGTTGTTGCGCATCTCAATGGAAACAGGCTGATAAATCACGCGCTGCTGTTCAGGGTCGTAACGCATCTCAACATTGCCTATCATCGGAAAATCTTTGCGGAACGGATGTCCGACAAAACCATAATCGGTAAGAATACGGCGCAAGTCAGGGTGATTTTCGAACATAATACCAAAGAGATCAAAGGCTTCTCGCTCGTACCAATTAGCTGCTGGCCACACATCTACCAGTGTTGGCAACACCGGAAAGTCATCTTCTTTGGCAAAAACACGTACACGGACACGCTGATTGAGTGAAACGGAAAGTAAATGCAACACCACCGCAAAACGTGGGCCTTGCCACTGGCCATCCTTGTACTCTGTATAGTCCACACCACACAAATCAATCAGCTGTTCAAACTTCAATTCGGCATGATCACGCAATTTGATACAAGCAGCGACCAAATTTTCTGCTTTACATTCAAGGGTAATTTCGTTCAGCGTAATGCTAATTTCTTTAAGGTTGTCGTTTAAAGCCAACTTTAGCTGTGCGGATAAATGATCTAATTTAGCTGACATATGAATTTAATTTATCTGCCTATCGCGCTATCGTATTCGTGCGTCTGATTTTTTTCTGCAGCTGGATAATGCCAAATAGCAATGCCTCGGCTGTGGGTGGGCATCCTGGCACATACACATCCACCGGCACAATGCGGTCGCAACCACGCACAACAGCATAAGAATAATGATAATAACCGCCACCATTGGCGCAACTGCCCATAGAAATCACCCAGCGCGGCTCTGCCATTTGGTCATATACTTTGCGTAGTGCAGGAGCCATTTTATTTACCAGCGTACCCGCCACAATCATTACGTCCGATTGACGCGGACTCGGTCGAAATACGATACCAAAGCGGTCAAGATCATAACGCGAAGCACCAGCATGCATCATTTCAACCGCGCAACAAGCCAATCCAAACGTCATAGGCCACAGTGAACCAGTACGCGTGTAATTAATAAGCGTATCGAGCGATGTGGTTACGAAGCCCTTTTCCATCACGCCTTCTAATCCCACTCCAACGCCCCTTTCTTCCACTCGTAAATAAACCCGACTACGAGTACGA